>Ga0310695_10001059_pt1 | contig 66938 bp, 63 predicted proteins | sample RumenRJG_04DNA_FD_203882 | JGI IMG/M metagenome (GOLD analysis project Ga0310695, IMG submission 203882) | Bovine rumen microbial communities from Lethbridge, Alberta, Canada - RJG_04 (v2) (version 2) | ecosystem: Host-associated > Mammals > Digestive system > Stomach > Rumen | place: Canada... | reverse complement strand
CGCATACTTTTTGCTATTTGTCAAGCCTTTTTTGCAAAAAAATCCCTCCCGCCACATTATTTCGTGACGGGAGGGTTCTGCTATCCTATCTTCCTGACATTGGGCGATCGCAGCCCTTCTTTTTTTGCTGTTTACTCGATGGGGATCTTGATCTTCACATTGCTCGTGGGATACGCGGCGCAGGCGTGGACGTAGCCGAAGTCTTTGTCCGCCGCGCGGCGGCCGTCGCTCTCGGGGCAGATGAACACGCTGCCGGAGAGCACCTTGGTGCGGCAGAAGCCACACTCGCCGCTGCGGCAGCCGGTCTCGATGCGGATGCCCGCGCGCTCAAGCGCCACGACGAGGCTCTCCGTCGCCTTGGCGGGGATGACGTCCTCATGGACGCCGCGCACGACGGTGAGCTGGAACGTCTTGTCCTTCACGTCCTGCGGATAGCCCTCGAACACCGTGACGTCCTTCGCCTGACCGAACACCTCGAAGCGGACGCGGCGCTGCGGGGGATCGAGCTTCGCAAGCTCGCCGCGCAGGAACTTGTACATGACCTGCGGACCGCAGATGAAGTAGGTCGTGTCCGGCGCGGAATATTTCTTGATGAGCTCCGCGGTGAGAAAGCCGCGCTCGCCCTGCCAGTCCGGCTCGTCGCCGGAGAGGACGTGGACGATGTGCAGCTTGTCGCTTTGAAGCTGATCGAGCTCGTCCTTGAGCGTGATGTCGTCGCTCGACACCGAGCCGTAGAGGATGGTGAGGTCGAAGTCCAGCGTGCCGTGGGCGATCTCGCGCGCCATGGACGCAAACGGCGTGATGCCGACGCCGCCGGCGAGCGCGACGACGTGCTTCGCGTCGCGCAGCGGCTCATAGTAGAACTGGCCGCAGCCGATCATGCCGCGGAACGTGTCGCCGACCTTGACGGAGTCGTTGATGCAGTCGCAGATGAAGCCGTCGCCCTTGCTGCGGCGCACCGTGATCTCGACGAACGCATGCTCCGAAAGCCGCGCCTGATACGGGGCGGAGGAGATGGAGTAGGGGCGGGAGATGAGGCTCCCGCCGATGGGGAAGTCGAGGACCATGAACTGCCCCGCGTAGAACGGCGGCAGCTTCTTACCGTCGGGACGCTCGAAGCGCACCGTCGTCGCCGTCTTGCTCGCGCTGCGCACGTCGGTCACGACGAGGTCGAGCTTGCCGGGGTGCCACTCGCGGGCGACGTTGCCGATGGGGTCGTCCCTGACCGCGACGGGGGAGGCGTTTTCGAACGCGGCGAGGCGCGCCTTGGTGACGCGGGAGGCGCCGCCGACGTCCTTTAAGAACCCTTTGACCTTCATGCCTGCGCCTCCTTTGCCATCGTGTCGAGCACGTTCTTCGCCGCCTTGCGGCCGTTGGTCACGGCGGGGCCCATGCCGTCGCCGCTGATCTGGTGCGCGCCGGAAAACTCGAGGTGATCGATGAAATGCTCCTCCTCGGCGGTCTGGAGACGCGCGACGATGTGGTCCTCCATCGTGTGGGCGTAGCCGTAGATGCAGCCGTTCCACATGCCGGTATAATGCGCGACGGTCATCGGCGTCTCGATGACGCACTCGAGGACGTGGTCGAGCAGATTGACGCCTAAGTACTCGCTCATGTAGTCGATGAGCTGCTTGGCGACCTCATGCTTGACGCGGTCATAGTCGTCGGCGGAGACGGTCTTCCAGCCGTCGACGCGCGGCAGCGTCGTGATGGAGTAGGAGCAGGTGCCCTCCGGCGTCGCGTCGGGATTCGCCAGATTGTGGCAGATGCAGGTGATGTAGCGATACGGCCCGAGACCCTTGAGCTCGTCGTAGCAGGCGTTGGTGTCCATCGTGTCGCCGTGGAACACGCTGTAGTCCTTGATGCCCAGCTCCTCGGCGCTCTTGTCGAGGATGAGGATGACCGAGAACGCGGTCAGGCTCAGACGGCGGCCGTTGACCATCTTGATGGCCTTGGCGGGCACGGCGTCCGCCGGCTCGATCATCGAGGTATAGACCTTGTTGGGGTACGCCGAGGAGATCACATAGTCGGCGTAAATTTCATCGCCGCGCGCGGTGCGCACGCCATACGCCTTGCCGTCCTTGACCAGAATCTTGTCGACGTGCTGACGGTACTCGATCTGCACACCCATCGCCTCGGCGCGCTCCGCCATCTTGAGCGACATCTCGTGGGAGAACTTGCGCGGGATGTAGGAGCCGTAGCCAATGTAGTCCGCCATGAGGACGGAGAAGATCGTGAACGGCAGTTCTTTGAAGCCGGTGCCGACGTAGATCCAGTACGGCGCGAGCAGGTCGAGCGCCTTTTGCGGCAGATCGAAGGTGTCGAGCACCTCCTGCGTGGAGTAGCCGGCGGTCTTGACGAACGCCTCGTGCTTCAGGAGCATCTGCACCTTCGACATCGGGTGGATGGACAGCTCGTTGACGCTGTCGAACACGGTGTGGCAGAGGTTCAGCACCGCGAGCACCTTGTCGTAGGTGCCGGGCACGGCGGCGTCCACCTCGCGCGCGAAGGTCTCAAGCCCCGGGTGCAGCGTGACCTCGAGGCCGGGGATCGCGGCGTGGTACGCCTCGGGCACCTTGAGCCAGTCGACGTCCACGCCCATGTCGTCGAAGAACTTGCCGACCTTGAGGCGGTGATCCTTCGAGCCGATGGACATCATCTCGTGCAGCGCCGCCTCGATCTCGATGCCGCCGCGCACAAAGCTGGTGGCGATGCCGCCGGGCAGATTGTGCCGCTCCAGCACCAGCACGTCCTTGCCCTTGCCCGAGAGCATCAGCGCAGCGGACAATCCTGCCAGCGCCCCGCCGATGACAATGACGTCATAATGGTCTTTGTAGAAATTCATATGCTTCCTTTCTTTCAAAAACGGGGCGCGAACGCCCCGTTTTTGACAAAAGCTCTTTTAGAAGAAACGCTCGACCAGCTCGCGGGAGTACTCCGCGGTCTCGTCCATGTCGCCGAAGCTCATGACCTCGCCGGCATAGAACGTGTCGTACTTGCCCTGCATCGCCTCGACCTTGTCGTACCAGCCCGCGGCGTAGTCCTCGGAGAAGACGTGGGGGAAGTAGTAGACGCTCCACTCGTTGACGACGTTGCTCGCGGGGTTCTTCATGGTCTTGAGGTCGTCCAGCACCATCTTCTTGCAGTCGTCATAGGGCACTTCCTTCATGTCCTTATGCTTGCGCAGCGCATAGGTGGTGATGACCTGGTTGACCTCGTCCTTCCAGCGGCGATAGTAGACCATCAGATGGCCCAGACGCTCCTTGACCATGTTGTCGAAGACGTAGTAGCTGATCTCGGGGTGATCCTCGGGCTTGGTCTCGACGGCGAGCACGTCGTAGCGCTCGTAGTCGATCTTGGAGAAGAGCTCCTTCTCGTCGTCGCGGACGTCAAAGTACTCGTCCATGCCCTTCTGGCCGTCGGCGCGCTTGCCGGGGATGTGCAGCGGCGCGGTGACGATGATCTTGTCGAACTCCTCGACGGCGCCGTTCACGGTGACGTAGACCTTGCCGTCCTTGCGCTCGACCTTCTCGATCGTGCTGTTCAGGCGCGCCTTGTTCTTGAGGTGGTCGTTGAGCTGCTCCCAGATGTACTGGGTGCCGTTCTTCCACGTCCACAGGTTGACCTTGACGAAGTTCATGCAGGTCTGGAAGTCAAGGTACTTCAGAACATAGCCCGCGGGGATCTCGTCAAAATAGCCGTAGCCGAAGGAGGTGTACGGCCCGATCCAGATCTTCTGCACCAGCTCGACGTCGTTCTTTTTGCAGAACTCGCTGAACGGGAGGCAGAGATCCTTCAGATTGGGGTTGGCGCCGCTGACCGGCTCGCGGCCCGGCGTGACGGCGAAGCCCTCATAACGGCCCTCGGCGACGCCGCGGTGGCCGTTGATGTCGTAGCCCTTGTACTTGGTCTCCAGCAGCTCGCCGAAGCGCTCGAGCTGCTTTTTCATCCGCAGCAGCCAGGGGTTGCGGATGATGTTGATGAGCGTACGCGCAAAGGGCTCGATGACGTTGCCCTGGGAATCCTTGTAGTTGCGGTTCAGCTTGGGGCCGTCGTGGGTGATGCCGCAGAACTCCTCCACGTCATGCACCGCGTAGTAGCTGGGAACGCCCATGATGGCGCCCATCTCATAGCGGCGGCCGTTGTAGGTCGGCGACCAGCACTTGCCGCCCACGCGGTCGTTGCGCTCGAGGATGGTGTAGTTCTCGTAGCCCTTCTTCTCAAGGTACATGCCCGCAGACAGACCGGCGGGGCCGCCGCCGATGATGCAGATGCGCGTATTCTTGTCCATGCTGTTCTTTCCTCCTGTTTACTTGTTTGCGATCCGTTCGCAAAGCCATTGTCAGTATTATACTATGGCGCCGCGCAAATTGCACGACTTTTTGCAAAATATGCAAAAAAATCTTTTCTTTCCGGCCGGGGTATGGTACACTGTATTTGTATCATAATGTCTACTGAATAAACCGCAAAGCGGTTTATTCGCAGGGCGAAGCCCTGCGATTCGTCAAATCCGCAGGATTATGACAAATTCAGCCATTGCTGCAATGCGTTTGTCAGGAAAAGCAATGAATTGCTTTTCCTGAAGTGCAAGGTTTTGAAAGCATACGCTTTTAAAACCTTGCACTTGAACAAATCCTGGCGCCCTTGAACGCTTTGCTTTTCAAGAGCTTTGGATTTGTTCATCACGCATTATCATAGCGTCAAGGAGTGAATTGGATTGCGTTTTTCCAGTTTCGCCGAGATGATCGGACACTATGCCGAGCTCACGCCGAAGGCCCCGGCGATCCGGTATGAGGATAACGGACGTCCGGCGGAGATGAGCTATGCCGCGCTGGAAATGGCGGTGGCGTCCCGGGCGGAGGAGCTGCGCGCCGGCGGCAGGACCTGCCTCGGCCTGTTTGCCGACGGAAGCCTCGACTGCGTCGTCGAGCTGTTCGCGGCGGTGCGCGCGGGACTGCAGCTGGTCCTGCTGGACGAGAGCGTGCCGGTGCCGATTTTACGCGGGCTGCTGCCGTACACGGACGTCGATCTCCTGTGGGGACCGGACGATCTGTGCGCGGAGCTTTCGGCGAATCTGGCGGCGGGCGTGGAGCACGGCGCGGGACGCGTGCTGTTTTTCACCTCCGGCACGACGCAGCGCTCCAAGGCGGTGGAGCTGACGGAGAAGAGCCTGTGCGCCAGCGCCTACAACGGCGGCGAGCTGCTGCCGCTCACGGACGGCGACACGCTGCTGTGCCTGCTGCCGCTCAGCCATGTCTTCGGCTTCGTCTGCGGCCTTTTGTGGGGGCTCTCCTGCGGCGCGTGCGTCGCGCTGGGGCGCGGCGCGCGGCATTACGCGGACGACTGTGCGTTCTTCCGGCCCACGGCGGTTTCGGTGGTGCCGATGCTGCTGGGCTTTCTGCTCAAAAACAACCTTTTGAACGACGGGCTGAAGCTCGTTCTCGTCGGCGCGGGAGACTGCCCGGAGTCGCTGCTCTCCGCCGCGAAGGCGAAGGGCCTGCGCGTCAGCTTCGGCTACGGGCTGACCGAGACCAGCTCCGGCGTGGCGCTCTCGCTGGGAGACGATCCCTACGCCATGACCGTCTGTCCCGACGACACCGTCACCATCGCGCCGGACAGCGAGATCCTCGTCAAGGTGCGCTCGTGCATGATGAAGGGCTACTACAAGTGCGCCGAGGATACGGCGGCCGTCCTCACCGGCGGCGTGCTGCGCACCGGCGACCTCGGCTTTTTCGACGAGGCGGGCTGCCTTCACGTCACGGGACGGAAAAAAGACATGCTGGTGCTTTCGGACGGGACGAAGCTCTTCCGCCCGGAGGCCGAGGCGGAGCTGACGGCGCTCCTCGGCGGCGCGGACGTCGCGCTGCTGCTCCGCGACCATCACGTCGCGCTCGCCGTCTACGGCGAAACGCGCGCCGACGCGGAGCTCTACGCCGCCATCGAGCCGTATCAGAAGGCGCGGCCCCGCAGCCAGCAGGTCACGCTGATCCTGCGGCAGACACAGCCGCTGCCGCGCACCGCCACGGGAAAAATCAAGCGCTGGGAGCTGGACGCGCGGCTGTAGAAGACCGCATACATAACGCTTTTGCCGCCTACGGGCGCATCGACAAAGCAGGAGGTTTGAGACATGACCAGACAGGAGATCCTGGAGCGCACCAAAAAGGTGATCTACGACACGGTACCGGAGCTCGCGGGCGTCGAGCTGCGGGAGGACACGGTGGTCAACACGGATATGGGCATGGATTCCATGAACTTTATCCTGGTCATCTGCAAGCTGGAATCGGAATTCGACGTGCGCATCCCCAACCGCCAGTGGAACAAGCTGTCCACCTTGGGCGAGGTGATCGACGCGATCGAGAAATACAAGAAATGAACGGCATCTACGAGCGCTCCGTCCTGCTCGGCAGCGAGCATGTGGACTGCTTCCAAAGGCTCCGCACGTCCACGCTGTTTGAATTCCTGCAAACCGCCTCCATCCGCCATACGGAGGAGCTGGGCATGGGGCGCGACAAAACGCTCGACAAGGGGCTGCTGTGGGTCGTCGCGCGGCAATACGTCCTCGTGGACCGCATGCCGCGCTATGACGAGCGCATCACGCTGCGCTCCTGGCCGGGCAGCACCATGCGCGTGCTGTTTCCCCGCTACTACGAGATCCTGTCCGAAGCGGGCGAAACGCTGGTGCGCGGCAGCGCCGTGTGGTCGCTGATGGACGCCGAGACCCGCGAGTTTGCCTTCCCCGACGAGCACGGCGTCGCGATCGGGGGCGTGGAGACGGGCCGCGAGGTCCCGTACCTCACGAAGCTGGAGAGCATCGAGACGCCGAACCGCTTTGACTTTGAAGTGCCGTATAGTTATGTCGACCTAAACGGCCACATGAACAACACGCGGTATTTCGATCTGGCGGAGGATCATCTGGACGCCCCGCAGAGCGGAAAAACCCTGCGGGAAGTGCATACGGAATACAGCGCCGAGGTGAGACGGGGGCAGACGCTCCGCGTCGCCTGGGGCAAAGAGAACGAGAGATATTATGTAAACGGCTCGACGGAGCACCCCTGCTTCCGGATGAGCCTCACCTACGCGGAGGGATGACCGAGGAGACCGGCTATGGCAACGAAAGAGAAGAAATCGACCGTTCATCGGGCAAAGAAGACCGCCGCCGTCTCCGCCGTCGCACTGCTGACGGCGGCCAGCGTCATGACGGGCAGCCTGTTCGATTCGCCGTCGGCGCTGCTGCCGGAGGACGGCGGAAGCGCCGTCGTGTACAACATGACGACCGGCCTGGACGGCGCGGACGACGATGACGCGGGCGTGAATGAGGACGAGAGCGAGGAGACCCGTCGCCGCGGCGGGATACGCGCGGTGCTTCGCGCGCGCATCCTGCGCCTGCCGCTTTGGGTGCGGCTCGTCGTGCTCCTGCCGCTCTGGGCGCTGGGCAGCGCGATCCTCGCGGCTGCGGGCGCGGCATGGGGGCTGCTCTCCCCGGTGATGGGGCGGGTCGCGGGCTTTGCGCTGCTGCTGGCGCTGCTCGTCGGCGCGTTTGTGCTGGCGGCGAAGGCGGTGTTCCCTGATCTGCCGGTGAAAAAGCTGCTCTCCCGCCGCAGCCTCGCTGCGCTGCTGCTGGGCGCGGCGGCGCTCAGCGTGGCCGACGCGGTGCTGGGGGCGGCCTGGGCCGACTATGAGCAGGCGAAGGACGTGGTGCTCGCCGTGGGCTTTTTTGCCGCGCTGTCCTGCGCGGCGGTGCCCTTTGCCCTGCGGGAGCAGAAGCGCCGCCTTGCGGCGCGCCCGGAGCGGCCGAAGCAGCCGGACAAGCTGGTGTTCACCGACGCGAGCGGCAGCCTGATCGCGACGATCCCGAACCCGAATGCGTAAAAATGTATAAAGGCCCGCTGTCTGACGGGTCAATATACAAACATATTGACTAAAAGCGGATGAATATTCGGAATCCGCTTGACAGAAATGAATTTAGATTGTATTATAATCCCACGAAAACCCGTGGGATTATATTTTTATGCAAAAAACGGAGGCAAATCATGAATAAGAAGGCCATCAAGAAGATCGTGCTCGCCTATTCGGGCGGTTTGGATACGTCGATCATCATTCCCTGGCTCAAGGAGCATTACAACAATGCCGAGGTCATCGCCGTCGCGGCGGACGTCGGACAGGGGCCGGAGGAGCTGGACGGTCTGGAGGAAAAGGCGCTCAAGACCGGCGCGAGCAAGCTCATCATCGCCGATCTCGTGGACGAGATGGTGGACGAGGTCATCGTCCCCGCGCTCAAGATGGACGCGAACTACGAGACCTATCTGCTGGGCACGGCGTTTGCGCGTCCGGTCATCGGCAAAAAGATCGCGGAGATCGCACTCGAGGAGGGCGCGGACGCCATCGCGCACGGCTGCACCGGCAAGGGCAACGACCAGGTGCGCTTCGAGCTGGCCATCGCGCGCTACGCGCCGAACATGCCGGTCATCGCGCCGTGGCGCGAGTGGGAGATCCGCAGCCGCGACGAGGAGATCGACTACGCGGAGGCGCACAACGTGCCGCTGAAGATCTCCCGCGAGACGAACTACTCCAAGGACAAGAACCTCTGGCATCTGAGCCATGAGGGTCTCGATCTCGAGGACCCCGCCAACGAGGCGCAGCTGGAGAAACCCGGCTTTCTGGAGATGGGCGTCTCCCCGCTGCAGGCGCCGGACGAGCCGGAGTACGTCACCGTTGAGTTTGAGGCGGGCGCGCCGGTGGGCGTCAACGGCGAGAAGATGAAGGCCAGCGACGTCATCCGCAAGCTCAACGCCCTCGGCGGCAAGCACGGCATCGGCATCAACGACATCGTGGAGAACCGGCTCATCGGCATGAAGGACCGCGGCGTCTACGAGACGCCGGGCGGCACGATCCTCTATTACGCGCACGAGCATCTGGAGATGATCACCGTCGACAAGGAGACGCTGCACGTCAAGAAGAAGCTGGCCGTGGACTATGCCGACCTCATCTACAACGGCAAGTGGTACACGCCGCTGCAGGAGTGCCTGACGGCGTTTGCGAACGAGAGCAACAAGTACGTCACCGGCTCGGTGAAGCTCAAGCTCTACAAGGGCAATATCATCCCCGCGAGCATGACCTCGCCGTATTCGCTCTACTCCGAGAAGCTCGTCACCTTCGGCGACAGCGACTACGATCAGGCGCAGGCCGCCGGCTTCATCGACTGCTGGGGCCTGCCGACGAAGGTGCAGGCATTAAGAGAACAGGGAAAACTGTAAACTTCAAAAAAGTGCAAGCACTTTTTTGAGTAGGTTTCGCTGCGTTTCCCGCACGCCGTCGGCGCACGGGCACTCCGCGTAAAGAGAAAATTCTGACGCGCATGTCGTCAGAATTTTCGACCAAAATACTTTCGCGCCTGCGGGCGCGAAACTCTGCGAGGCATTTCATTTATGAATAAGTTATGGGCCGGACGGACGTCCGGCGTGACGGACAGCGCGGCGGACGACTTCAACTCGTCCATCCGCTTCGACTGCCGGCTGTACCGCGAGGACATCGCGGGCAGCATGGCGCACGCGGCGATGCTGGGCGCGCAGCACATCATCACGCCGGAGGAGGCGGACGCGCTCATCGACGGCTTGCAGGGCATCCTCGACGATCTCGACGAAGGGACGCTCGCCTTTGACCGGAAGGCCGAGGACGTGCACATGTTCGTCGAGCAGGTGCTGACCGAGCGCCTCGGCGAGGTGGGCAAGAAGCTGCACACCGCCCGCAGCCGCAACGACCAGGTGGCGCTGGACATGCGCCTCCACCTGCGCCACGAGTCCAACGCCATCGCCGGGCAGGTCAAGGGGTTGATCGCGGCGATCGCGGACGTGGCGGAGGAGAACAAGGACGCCGTCATGCCGGGCTACACCCATTTGCAGCGCGCGCAGCCGATCCTCTTCAGCCACCACATCCTCGCCTATGCCATGATGCTGCTGCGCGATCTGGGCCGGCTGGCGGACTGCCGCGGGCGCATCGACGTGTCGCCCATCGGCGCGTGCGCGCTGGCGGGCACGACCTACGACACCGACCGGCAGTTCGAGGCGAAGATGCTGGGCTTTGCGTCCGTTGCGCCCAACAGCATCGACGCCGTGTCCGACCGCGACTTCTGTGTGGAGCTGCTCGGCGCGCTGTCGCTGCTTATGATGCACCTCTCCCGCTTTTCCGAGGAGCTGATCCTCTGGACGAGCTGGGAGTTCCAGTTTGTGACGCTCAGCGACGCGTTCACCACGGGCTCTTCCATCATGCCGCAGAAGAAGAACTCCGACATGGCGGAGCTGGTGCGCGGCAAGACGGGACGCGTCTACGGCGATCTGATGGCGCTGCTGACGATGCTCAAGGGCCTGCCGCTGGCCTACGACAAGGACATGCAGGAGGACAAGGAGGCCGTATTCGACGCGCTCGATACGGTGAAAATGTGCCTGAACGTGTTCACGCCGATGCTGCGCTCCATGACCGTGCGCGCGGACAACATGAAAAAGGCGGCGCAGGGCGGCTTCATCAACGCCACCGACCTCGCGGACTATCTGGTGCGCAAGGGCCTGCCGTTCCGCTCGGCCTACAAGGTCGCGGGCAAGCTGGTCAGCGAGTGCATCCAGACCGGCTGCGTGCTGGAGACGCTGCCGCTGGAGACCTACCGGCAGTACAGCACGCTTGTCGACGACGACGTCTACGCCGCCATCGACCTGCAGACCTGCGTCGAGACGCGCATCTCCGAGGGCGGCACCTCGCTCGCGTCGGTGGAAAAGCAGATCGCGTGGGTCAGAGAACAGATCAAGTGAGGGAAACGGTATGATTTCATTGAAGGGCAGGAACTTTTTGAAGCTGCTGGACTTTACGCCGGAGGAGATCCAATATCTGCTCGATCTCGCATCGGAGCTCAAGGCGAAGAAAAAGGCGGGCGTCCCGCACGCAAGCTGCGCGGGCAAGAGCGTGGCGCTGATCTTCGAAAAGACCTCGACGCGCACGCGCTGCTCCTTTGAGGTGAGCGCTTACGACCTCGGCATGCACGCGGTCTATCTCGATCCCTCCGCCAGCCAGATCGGGCACAAGGAGTCCATCGCCGACACCGCGCGGGTGCTGGGCCGCATGTTCGACGGCATCGAGTACCGCGGCTTCGGGCAGGAGCGCGTGGAGGCGCTGGCGAAGTACGCGGGCGTGCCGGTGTGGAACGGTCTCACCAACGAGTTCCACCCGACGCAGATCCTCGCGGACTTCCTCACCATGCAGGAGCACTTCGGCCCGCTCAAGGGTCAGAAGCTCGTGTACATGGGCGACGCGCGCTACAACATGGGCAATTCGCTGATGGTGGGCTGCGCCAAGATGGGGATGCACTTCGTCGCCTGCGCGCCCGAGAAGTACTTCCCGAACCCGGAGCTCATCGCGCAGTGTCAGGCCGTCGCCCAAGAGACCGGCGCGACGCTGGAATTCATCACCGACCCGATGAAAGCCGTGCCAGGCGCGAACGTCATCTACACGGACATCTGGGTGTCCATGGGCGAGCCGAAGGAGGCCTGGGCGGAGCGCATCGCCGACCTCAAGCCCTACCGCGTGACCATGGAGCTGATGAACGCCGCGGGACCGCAGTGCAAGTTTGAGCACTGCCTGCCCTCGTTCCACGATCTCGAGACCAGCGTCGGCCTCGACATCTACAACAAGTTCGGCGAGGACTGCCTCGAGGTCACGAACGAGGTGTTCGAGAGCGAGCGCTCCATCGTCTTCGACGAGGCGGAAAACCGCATGCACACGATCAAGGCGGTCATGGCGGCAACATTGTAAAAACTGTGTTTTTCGATTTGTCAGCCGCAGAGCGGCTGACAAATCGATCGCCGTTTTTCTCGCCGCTGACGCGGCAACCGGAAAAACATGGCTGTAAACCCACAAAACCTTGCGTTTTGTGGGTTTTTATTATACAATATATGCAAACATGCAAAAGAAGAGGAAGTGAGCGCATGGAGGTTCGCATCGAGCATGACAGCATGGGCGAGGTCGAGGTGCCGGCGGAGCGCTATTGGGGCGCGCAGACCGAGCGGTCGCGGCAGAATTTTCCCATCGGCGTCGGGATCGAGACCGTGCCGGTCGAGATCATCCGTGCGTTCGGTATTCTGAAAAAAGCGGCGGCGCGGGTGAACTTTTCGCTTGTGCCGGAGAAGATGACCGAGGAGAAGTGCGCGGCGATCCTCTCGGCGGCGGACGAGCTGATCTTCGACCGCTTGAGCGGGGAGTTCCCGCTGGTGGTCTGGCAGACCGGCTCGGGCACGCAGACGAACATGAACGTCAACGAGGTCATCGCCCGCCGCGGCAGCGAAATGGCGGACGCCGAGGGACTGCTGCACCCGAACGACGACGTCAACATGTCCCAATCCTCCAACGACACGTTCCCCACCGCCATGCACATCGCGGCGGCGCTCGCCGTGGAGGACCGGCTGCTGCCCGCGCTGGACGATCTGATCGAGACGCTCAAGTGGCTGGAGGATGAGTACGCCGACGCGGTCAAGTCCGGCCGCACGCACTTGCAGGACGCGGTGCCCATCACCTTTGGGCAGGAGGTCTCCGGCTGGCGGAGCAGTCTGGAGCGCGACGGCGAGCAGCTGCGCGCGGCGCTGCCGGGATTGCGCGAGCTGGCGCTGGGCGGCACGGCGGTCGGCACGGGGCTCAACGCGCCCGCGGGCTTTGACACGGCGGTGGCGGCGGAGATCGCGAAGCTGACGGGGAAGCCCTTCGTCACCGCGCCCAACAAGTTCCACGCCCTCACCAGTCTCGACGAGATGGTGTTTGCCCACGGCGCGCTCAAGGCGCTCGCGGCGGACATGATGAAGATGGCGAACGACGTGCGCTGGCTGGCCTCCGGCCCGCGCTGCGGCCTCGGCGAGCTAAGCATTCCCGCCAACGAGCCGGGCTCGTCCATCATGCCGGGCAAGGTCAACCCGACCCAGTGCGAGCAGGTGACGATGGTGGCGGTGCAGGTCATGGGCAACGACGCGGCCGTCGGCTTCGCGGCCTCACAGGGGAACTTTGAACTGAATGTGTTCCTGCCGGTCACGGCGTATAACTTTTTGCAGTCGGCGCGGCTGCTGGCCGAGTCCATCGCGGCGTTCAACGTGCGCTGCGTGAGCGGACTGCGGGCCAACCGCGACAGGATGCGGGAAAACCTGCACCGTTCGCTGATGCTGGTGACGGCGCTCAGCCCGCACATCGGCTACGAAAACGCGGCGAAGGTGGCGAAAAAGGCGTACGACGAGGACCTCTCGCTGCGCGACGCCTGCGTGACGCTGGGCTTTTTGAGCGCGGAGCAATTTGACGAGGTATTCCATCCGGAAAAGATGGTGTAGGCTGCGGCGCGTTTTCCCGGCGTGCCGCAGGAGCGGAGGACGGTGATGCGGATGAAAAAGAGGCTCTTTTGCCTGTTGCTCGCGCTCGTGCTGAGCGCGGGCGTTCTGCCGTTGTCCGCAGCCGCCGTGAACGTGCCGGTGTATGCGCTCGCGGACTACGTCGATCTGGACGCGGACGCATGGTACGCGCAGGGCGTGGGCTACTGTCTGGCCCACGATCTGATGGTCGGCGCGGGCGGCGGCGCCCGACGCTTCGCCCCCAACGAAACACTGACGCGGGCGCAGGCGGTGGCGACGCTCTGGCGCATGGAGGGCAAGCCGGGCGCGGGCCTCGCGATGCAGTACGTCGATGTGCCGGAGGGCGTCTGGTACGAGGAGGCGGTGCGCTGGGGGCTCACCAGCAGGACCATGGAGGGCGACAGCATCTCCCGCTTCATGCCGGATGAGCCGGTGACGCGGGAGCAGCTCGTCACGGCGCTCTGGCGCTACGCGCGTTACCGCAACGGCACGGTGCCGATCCTCCCGAACGCGGAGTATCAGAACTGCAGCGACAAGAGCGACGTGAGCGTCTACGCGGTGGAGGCGATGCAGTGGGCCTGCGGGCTGGGGCTGCTCTACGGCGGCGGAAACCGCGAGAGCGGCTTCTGGCTGAAGCCCGCGCAGCCGACGAGCCGCGCCGAGGCCGCGACGATCCTCATGCGGTTCTGCCTCGATCTGGGCGTGTACGAGTTAGGCTTCAGTACAAACACAGCAGCGAGAGCGTCACCGCGCCGAACATCATCCACACGCGAAACGTTTTCTCGCTGCGCATGAGCGACCATATCGAGCAGCCGCAGCCGAAGGCGAGCACGCACACCAGCCACGTCGACTGCAAACGCTTGGGCGTGAAGCCGAAGAGGTCGATATACAGGTACAGCTTGGAGAACGCCACCACCGAGAGCAGGAGACTCTCCGCCAGCAGCGCGAGGCACAGCGCCCGCGCTGCCTTTTGCTGCCGCACGTCGACCTTTGACGAGCGCGTGACCAGCCACAGCAGCGCGAAGTTGACCGCCATGACCTTGCACAGCTCAAAGAAGCCCTGCCGCGCGTACTCCGCCACGCTGAACCCTTCGGCGGGCGCACCGGTGAACGCGCCGAACAGGTACTGCCCCTGCACGGCGAAGAACAGCGCGTACAGCGCGCAGAACAGAGCCAGCAGCACCGACCAGACCCGCTCCGACACGCCGCGCAGCGCCTGCATCTGTTCCGCGACGTTTTCGGCGCGCCTGCGCAGCGCGCTCTTGTCCTCGCGCAGCGTGCCGTCCAGCAGTCCGAACAGATAGGCGCCCACCGGCAGCGAGAGCAGGAAGCGGGACAGGAGGCCGGAAAGGTCGACGCTCCATTCAAAGCGGAACAGGTCGACGAAGCGGGAGAGCAGCGCGGCAAACCCGCTGTCCGCACGCATCAGAAGTCCCGTCGCCCAGGCCAGCAGCCCGAGCGCCGCCGCGCTGATCACCGCCGACCAGAGGACCGCCTCGACATTCGGCTTTTCCCGGCGCTCCGCGCCGCGCAGGCGGGAGAGGGCGAAGCCCACCGTGCGCAGCCGCAGGAAGAAATACCGGAAGGGAAACACGACGAAGCCGTCCAGCGCGTCCAGCGGCAGCAGGCGTCCGCTCTCGCCCTCCAGCAGCGCGCCCGAACGGGAGAGCGCCCACCATACCGCAAAGATATGGAGGAACAGCGGCACGCGGCTCGTGACGTCCCACGCGGCGTCCTGCTCGTACCATGCGTGACAGCGGCCGAGCGCGATCGCGGCGGCGACGGTCAACAGACAGCCGAGCCAGACCCGGCTCTCGCGGCTGCGCGGCGTCTCGCGGTGCAGGTACTCTGTCAGCGCGACGAACGCGACGACGAAAGCGGCGACCCACCAGGGCGTATGCGGATCGCCGCGGGGGATGAGCAGCAGCTTGTCGATATAGAGATACGCCAGCGCGTACATCGCGAACGCGCCGATCCGTTCCCGGTACAGCGCCGTGAACGGCACACGCTCGGCCGCCGGATCTTTCGGCTTAGGGGCGTTTTGGGGCGCAATGATCTGCCCCGAGACCGCCGCGGTCTCCGGTTGAATGCGGTCCATATTCGATTCTCCTTTACCCTGCGGCGACGAGCGCCGCGTTTTTTATTCCTTGAATTCCAGCAGATCGCCCGGCTGGCACTCCAGCTCGTGACACAGCGCCATCAGCGTCGAGAAGCGGATGGCCTTGGCCTTGCCGGTCTTGAGGATCGACAGGTTTGCCGGCGTGATGCCGACCTTCTCCGCCAGCTCGCCGCCGGAGATCTTGCGCTTCGCCATCATGACGTCCAGATTGACCAGTATCTCCATGCCGCCACCTCAGATCGTCAGCTCCAGCTCGTCCTTCATCGCGATGGCCTGCTGGAAGGCGTTTTTTACGATGCGGACGATCAGCGCCATGAAGCCCGCCGCCACGGCGACGAAGGCGAAGGGCAGGTAGTAGGCGGCGCTGAGCAGACAGATCGCCGCCGCGGCGGCGCAGCACCAGCTGACGATGCGCATGCACCGGACGTTTGCCGCGGTGAACACCTCGCCGCGCCCGACGCTGCGCAGCAGCCGCCGCAGCTGGTACAGGCAGATCCACGCGAACACGCTGCCGCCGTAAATGGAGAGCATCAGAAAAACGCCCAGCTGCCAGTGCATCAGCCGTACCCGCACGAACCAGCCCGCAAACCAGTACGCCCCGACGTCCAGCGTCAGCAGGCACAGCGCGAACACGCCGACGCACAGCTGCGAGAGCAGGATGCTGCGGTCCTTGCTCCAATCCATGGCGATCGCCTCCTTCTGCGCACAGCATAGCATGCGGATTATTGTTTGTCAACAGAAATTTATCGAAAAACAATAAAAATGTGCGTGAGAAAAAGGAAGGCGGGAAAGCGCCTTCCTTTTATATATAGCGGACGAGTTTATATAGCGGTCGAGGGATAGGGCGGGTGACAGAGGCGGTCTGCGCCGGCCGGGTCAGGTCAGCGCGCGATACAGGATCGTGATGGTCTCGGCACGGCTGAGCGGCATACGCGGGCGGAGCCGTCCGGCGTCGCCGTTGAAGACGCCGAGGCGCACCAGCGCGCCCATGCCCTCCACGGCGTAGGGCGAGGTGTTGCCGCTGTCCGGAAATCCGGCGAGATCGGCATAGGAGCCGGGGGCGATCGAGCCGCTGCGCTGCAGGCAGCGGTAGATCATGACGGCGGCGTCCTCGCGGGAGATGGATTTCTCCGGCTCGAAGCGCGTCTCGGTGCTGCCGCTGATGACGCCGAGATCGCGCGCGCTGGCGATGGCGGAGGCGTAGTAGCTGTTCACCGGCACGTCGGCGATGCTCGGATCGGCGGCCGCGGCGGGGAAGCCGAACGCGCGGCTGAGCAGCAGGACGAAGTCGCCGCGGCGCATCTCCGTGAACGGCCCGAAGGCGGACTTGCCCGTGCCGTTGACCGCGCCGTAGTGGTAGAAGAAGTCGACGGCGGGCACGGCCCAGGCGCAATCGCCCATGTCGTAGAAATAGGACGACTCCGTGGGCGGGGAGACGATGAAGCTGACGCTCCCGCTGCAGGTGCTGCCGTTGACGCCGCTCACGGTGTAGTTCACGACGGCGACGCCGCGGAAGCCGGCTTTGGGCAGATAGGAGATGCGGGAGACCTCGGAGAACGGATAGCTGTAGGCCGGGTCAAACGCGCTGTAATGAGAAAGCGAGGTGAAATCCAGACACAGCCGTCCGGAGCCTTCGGCGGGCGCGGTGAGGCGAATGGTCGACGGCGAAGCGAGGCCGGTCGAAGCCGCGGCGTTCAGCAGATCCTGTCGATCGAGGGAGACGGCGACGCCCGTGGTGGTGTAGATCAGGGTGCTTGCCGTCGTCGAGACGGGCGCGGCGCTCGGGGAATACCCCGCCGCGCTGATCGTCACCGTGCCGCTGAACGAGCGTCCGGCAGAGACGGCGTAGCCGGTGAACGGGATCGAGAGCGAGCCGCTGAAGCTGCCGGCGGCGTAGAAGTTGAGGTTGTTGAGCGAATACTTGTAGTAACTCGAATGGGCGGAGACCGCGGTTCCGGTCCCGCTGTAGATCACGCCCTGCGAAACGACGGGGAGGGAATCGAACCGGATATAGTTGATGTCGTAACCGGTGGCCGCGTAGCTGGCGTCGGCAAAGTCCTCGGCAAGGAAATAGACGCGCCGTCCCGGGTCCACCGTGTACCGCAGGAGCCCGCTGCCGTTTCCGCCGCCGCTGACGGTGATCTGCACCGTGCCGTCAAAGAAGCCGCCGTTTACGCTGTAGCCGATGAAGGGGATGACGACGGTGCCGCTGTAGGCGGGATCGGCGACGAAGCGGATGCTTCCGGGCGAGCTGTAGGTCCGGTTGGCGGACACCTCGTTGCTGCCGACGTTGACGGAGCCGTAGTAAAGCGTCCCCTGCGAATAGGGCGGCAGCGTCGGAAAACGGATATAGCTGAGGCTGCTGCCGGTCTCGTTGACGCACCGGCCGGAGAAGTCGGAGCTGAGAAACGAAACGGAGCGGCCCGCCCGGACCGAGTAGTGGATGTCTCCGCTCTGACGCGGTCCGGCGCCGGAGCCGCTGTCCGTCACGGAAACGCGGAACGTGCGGCTGCCGAGGGGGCTGCCCAGTCTGTCGTAGGCGCGGAAGGTGATCGACACGGTGCCGACGTAGCCCGCGGCGGGGACGAAGGCCACCTTATCCACCGACGGGGCGCCGTTCGCATAGTACTGCGTGCCGGACGCGACGGTGCTTTCGTACACGTCGCTGTCCGTGTAGTTGTAATAGAGCGTGCCGGCGCTGCTGCCCGGCAGGGTGAAGAGCACATAGGAGAAGGACTGCCCGAGACAGTCGGCCAGGACGCCCGCGGAAAGCGGGACGGCCTCTCCGGCGGTCCAGTAGGTGAAATCCGCGTTGGCGTCCGCCGCCTCCGCGGGCGTCGCCGCGGGGACAAGCAGCATCAGCGCGAGCAGGAGAGCGCTGCCTTTTCTGAACATCCGTTTCATCGCGTTCCTCCTGTCATTCATCGACGGTGACGGAGCAGGTGGCGGTCAGAACGTCCTCGCCGTTCTGCCGGATCGTGGCCTTGACCGTGGCGCTGCCCGGTCCGACGGCGGTCACGTTGCCGGAGAGATCGACAAAGGCCGTGCCGCGGTCGCTGGTCGTCCAGACCACGGAATAGTCGCCCTCGAGGTTCTCCACGGTCGGGGTCAGCGCCTCGGTTTCGCCGGAGCGCAGAGCGAGCGATTCCGCGGACAGGGTGAGCGTCGGCTCCGGCGCGGCAGGCGCGGGAACGGTCCGGTCCGGCGCTTGCGGAGTAGCGCCCGCGGGCGTTTGCGGCGGTGCGGCGGGCGCGGCGCCGGGCGTCGGGGCGGAGGATGCTTCGGCGGGCGCGACCGACGACGCGGCGGCGGTGGAGGCGGTCAGCCTGCAAAGCCGATCCGGCGACGCCTTGGAGAACGCGGAATAGTTGCCCGCGGTATCCCGCGCGACGTACCAGACGTCATAGGAGACGCCGGCGCTGAGGCCGGAGATCGTGAAGACCTGGTCCTGATCGCCGCGCATCGACGTCTGCCCGTGCTGCAGAGCGCCCGAGCCGGAGACGATCTGAAGGATGTGGTTTTCCAGCGCGCGCGCATCCCGCGCCTCGGGATCGGTGAAGCTGCCGAGGAAGCTGGCGGAAAGATCGCGCGGGAAGTCGTCGCCGGCGGCGACGGCCGCCCAATAGAGCGTGCCGATCTCGTCGATGTTCGCCGTCAGCGTGAGCGACGTTTCCGAGCGGTCGGTGACGACGGGCAGGATGTTGAATACCGGCGGGAGATCCTCCTCCGTTGTGAAGTTGAGCGTCGTGACCGCGGAGGTGCGCATGTTGTCGGAGAGACAGATGTAGAGCGTGTAGTCCGTGCCGCCCGTCAGGCCGGAGAACTCCGGGAAGTCCAGCGTGTTCTTGGTGACGCCCATGGAGCCGGAGCGGAGCGCGCCGGTCAGCGCGCTGCCGCCGGCGCGAAGCTGGACGGCCGTGGGCGCGGTGACGCCCTTGTAGAAGAGCGCATAGTAGAGCGTGCAGGACTTGTTGGGCATGACGGAGACCTGCGCGTAGCTGTCCGTCAGCTGGCTCACGGCGGGATAGCCGCCGTTGAAGGCCGGCACGGTGTTGTCGGACGTCGTGAACGAGAAGCTCTTGACGGGGCTGTGGACCCCGCGGTCGTCCGTCATGACGGCGGTCAGCCGGTAGCTGATGCCGGGGGTGAGGCCGCTGAGCGCGACGGAGGTCTCCGTCTCCGCGGCGGCGATCTTGACGTTGCCGTTGCGGATGTTTTTCTGGTTGTCCGAAATCGGCGTGATGAGTTCGCTTTCGGGGATGGCGCCGTCCAGCTCATAGCTGATCGCCCAATAGACCGTGCCGGGCTTGTTGGTCGAGAACACGGCGGTGGCCGTCGCGGAGGCGAGGCTGGTCAGCTTCGGGTAGCCCGCCAGCAGGCGGGGCTCGAGGGAGGAGGTCTGCCCCTGCGCGGTGTTCATCTCCGTTCCGGCGATGTCGGCGGTGGCGCCGGCGCGGATCGCGATCGTGTCGGGCAGCATGTCGGTTTTCGAGCCGCTTGTGCCGACGTTGAGCGTACCGATGTCGCCGCCGCCGGTGACGTCGGCGGCCGCGTCAAGGTTCAGCGTCTTGACCGTTGCGGTGGAGGCGAGCGCGAGCTTGGTGTCCGTCGCCGAGCCGCCCACTGTCAGTGACTGCACTGTGCCCGCGCCGATGCCCAGCGTCGAGCCCGGGGTCTTGTTGACGACCTTTTCCACGTTTCCGCTGAGCGTGAAGCTGGCGTCGGCGTCCGGCGATTCCAGCGAGATATTGCGCAGGCCCTGCCCGACGCGGGTGCGGTCCTGCACGAACGCGTCGGAGCGCAGCGCGGTGTTGGCGATGTCGGTGTTGCCCTCCGCGCGGAGCGATACGAGCCGGTCGGAGATGCTGTCGACGACCAGATTGTCGGCGGTCACGTTGCGCAACACGACGCTTTCGCTGCCGCTCGCGCTCTCGCCGCCGCCGGCGACGATGATGTCGCCGAGGACGCGGACGTTCTCCAGTGTCACGTCGCCCAGTCCCAGCCCGCCGGAGATGTAGAGGTTGCCGGAGACGGTCGCGTCGCGCAGCGTCACGTTCGGCGTGTTGACCGTGACGTTGCCGTACACGCTGCCGGGCGTGTAGACGCCGGGCGCGTTGATCAGCGTGCCGAGCGCGCGCTGGAGCAGCTCCGCCATCTCGCCGCGGGTGATGCTGTCCTTGGGACGGAACGCGGCGCCGCCGTCGGTCAGCCCCGCCTGATAGGCCGCGCGGGCGTAGCCGCGGCTCCAGTTGGAAAAGCTGCGCCCGTCGGAGTACTCCGTGACCTCGCCGGGCAGCTGCTGCAGCCGCATGTTGCGGCCCAGCAGCGTGAGCGTCTGCTCCCGCGTGAGCGAGGCGTTGGGCGATGCGGTCGAGGGGCCCGTGCCGCCGAAGTAGCCGGTGGAATAGGCGATGCCGATGTCGTCATAGAACCAGGCGTTCTCGGGAACGTCGTTGAACGGCATCTCGCGCAGCTCCTTGTAGCCGTAGGCGCGGTTCACCATCGCGACGAACTCCGCGCGCGTGAGATTGCGCTCGGGATAGAGCTGTCCGCCGGCGTAGCCGTTGACCACGCCCCAGCTCACCAGCTTGCTCATCGCGTCGCCCTCCGCGGCGCGCGCCGCGGTCATGAAGGCGGGCGACACGGCGAGGGTCAGACACAGCGCGGCGGCGAGAGGGCCGAGCCTGCGCTGGATCGTTTCGTGCAGCTTGTACATCGCAAAACCTCGTTTCAGTTCTTCTTCGTTCGGGCGCTGCTGAGCTGGATGGAAAAGACGGCCTCCCGCAGCAGCGTCTCCTCGTCGTCGATCAGATCGATGAATTTGCAGGCGTAAAGGTTCCTGCCGTCCGATTCCAGATGGACGCGCAGGATCTCCGCGTTCACGATCAGCGGGCCCTCCGACGTCATCGGGACGACGACCTCAAAGTGATCGCCGACCGCGAAGGCGTAGGCCGCGAAAAACGCCACGCCGCCGCAGCTCAGGTCCACGGAGACGATGGGCGCGCGGCCGTGGAAGCCCTTCGGATAGACGAAGCTTTCAAAGGCGACGGGGATGCGGAAGTTGCGCCGCACCGCGCTGCCCATTTCCCGCATCGGCTCCAGCGTGACGGTGCCGTTCCAGCAGTCGAGGACGCGCACCATCTGCACGCTGTGATCCTTTCCCTGCGGAACGGCCTGAATGATGCCGCTCTCCTCAAGGCGCTGGGTATCGCCCTCCAGAAGAGAGATGATCAGATTGTCGCTGCCGGACAGCGCCTTGCGCGTGCCGCGGGCCAGCAGCCGCGAATTGCTGTCGAGCAGCAGATAGATCTCCGCCTCGTTTCGCTTGGCGGCTTTTTTTCCGAAAAACAAAGCCATCGTATGCCTCCCTGCGGTTTACTGCTGCGGCGCGGCGGAAGCCTCGCCTGCCGGACGCGGCTGCGCGGTCTCGCGCCGCGCGGGGTCGAAATTGAGGAAATACACGTAGATATCGACGATCGCCTGGTAAAGCTCGCCGGGGATCTCCTGCCCCAGCTTCAGCTGGCTGAGGATCGTGGCGAGCGAATCGTCCTCGTAGACCGGCACGCCGTTTTCCCGCGCCACGTCCACGATCTTTTCGGCGAGGTAGCCCATGCCGGAGGCGACGACGACGGGCGCGTTGTCGTCCGCGCCGTACTGCAGCGCGACGGCGCGCGATTTGCGCGGGAGCTCAGACCTTGACATTGACGCCACGCATCCTTTCGAAAAGCTTGGGGAAGACCTCGGACACCGTCAGCGCGCGCCGCATCTCCGCGACCTGCACCTGCTCGACGGTGAGCCCGTTGCGCGCGAGGATGCCGCGCATGGCCTCCGTGATCTGCGGGGCGAACTCCGAGACCGTCTTGGGACAGCCGACGAGCAGGGAGACGCCCTCCGTCCGGTTCTGGATCAGCACGTCGAACGCGCCGAGATCCTGCACGTCCATCTTGATGAGGATACGCGTGACGGGGCCGCCCTCGCCGCCGCGGCCGCGGGAGCCGTCCCGCTCGGCGTCGGGGTCGACCCACAGCTCGGAGAACATCAGCCGCCCGTTCCAGTTGAGCGGCAGCATCACGTGCTGCAGCGGCATGTAGACGCTCTCGTTGATGAGAACGGAATTCATGATGTGGTGGAACGCCTCCTGCGTGTTGACGCCCGCCTCGCCGGAGAGCGCCCGCCGCGTGGCGTTCGTCATCCGCTCGGCGAAGGTGTTGCTCGCCGACGCGCGGTAGAAGTCCGTGTCGCGGAGCATGCGCAGCAGCTCCGCGTCCGGGAGGTCGGCGAGCGCCTTGGGAAGCACGTCGCCGGAGGCCAGGTGCCGCAGCGCCTGCAAAAGACCCGGCTCGGAGCCGTTTTCGTATCGGGCCACGTCCAGCGTCATGACCGAGAGCAGCGCGCGGGCGAGCCCGTGGTCGTGCGTTGTGGAGACGTAGTTGGAGATCAGCGGGAACAGCTTGTTTCGCAGCAGCTGCAGGTTGCCCTCGCGGTCGCCGGCGAGGATGCCGTTTTCCAGCTGCGCGACGATCTCGTTCAGCTCGCGTCCCCACTTGCCGGGAACCGCGTCGGCCATCTCGTCGGCGGTGCGCAGCAGGTTGTTCTCGATGTGCTCGGTGGAGGACCAGTCGCTGAAGCGGCGGACGAACTGCAATATCTCGTCCTTGACCATCTCCGAGGCCGTGCCGCCGTATGCGCCGCGGAGCAGCTGGAACAGCGCGCCCGAGAAGCGCGCGCCGCTCTGCACCTGATTCTGCAGGAAGCTCGCCAGCTCGCTCTCGTCCATCTGGATGAACTCCAAAAACTGCGCCATCTCCTCGGCGAAGCCGGTGCGGATGCCGGAGCTGACCTGCGAGCGCTGGCCCACCAGCACGTTCATGAAGACCTCCGGCAGGTCCTGCGCGTCGCGCAGGCGCGAGACGAAGGTCATGAAATTGGATTCAAAGCGGGCGGCGAGCGAGCCGGCGGCGTCGCCCGAGCCCTGCTGCCCCTCCTGACCGTCCGCGCGGACGACGCGGTCGGGGTCGACGATGTTCTGGACGGTGGTATCGTTGATCTGCGGCGTCAGACCGCGGGGCTGCTGTACGTCATAACTGGGGACGGGATTGGTTGCGCCGAGCAAATCCGGCATAGCCGTTTCACTCCTTTCGGGAAACTTGAAAAACTTTTTAAAAAGATATTAACTTCCGGAATTATTTGCCGATAACAATTTTAAGAGACCATGAACAGGCCGTATTGCGGCCTATTCAACTAAAAATTCTAGGGGTGAAAGTACTATGGGTATGGGCAACGACATGATGGAGGCCTATCTGTTCGAGATGCACTCCATGCTGGAACAGTTGGACGACCTGATCCTGTCGAGCGAGCAGGCCAAGACCTTCTCGCAGGACGCGGTGAACGAGATCTTCCGTATCATGCACACGATCAAGGGATCTTCCGCCATGATGGAATTCAGCTCGCTGATGACCATCGCGCACCGCATTGAGGACATGTTCTTTGTCATCCGTGAAAAGACGATGGACGCGATCCCGGACGACTTGCGGCCGGAGCTGTTCGATCTGATCTTCGAGTCGATCGACTTTTTCCGCAGTGAGATCGAGAAGCTCGAGAACGATGAGCCGCTTTCCAATAATATCGACACCTTCCTTAATAAAATTAATACCTTTGCCAACAAAATTTCCGGCGAAGAGAGCGAGGAGGCCCCTGCCGCGGAGGGTGCTGCGGCGGAGAGCGCCGGCGGAGAGGCCGCCGCGGCCAGCGGCGAGCTGATGGCCTTCGGCAGCCCCGAATTCCCCTACGGATTGCAGGTGTACTTCGACGAGGGCGCCGGCATGGAGAATCTGCGCGCGATGATGCTGGTCAACGCGGTCAAGGATTTCGTCGAGGAGAGCCAGTTCGACTTCTTCCCCGCCGACGTCCAGCTCAACCCCGAGACGGCGACATTCATCATCGACAACGGCTTCTTCCTGCGCTTTAAGACGGACGGCGACCGGACGGAGGCCATGCCCGCCGTGCGGGAGACCGGCTCCGTGCGCGAGTTCCAGCCCTTCGACTTCTCGGCCGGCTTCGCGGCGCAGGAGACCGCGGCAAAGGAAGAAGCTCCCGCGGCTGCGGCGGCGCCCGCCGAAGCGGCGGCGGCTCCCGCGGCGGGCGAGCAGAGCGCGCAGCAGAGCGCCGCGGCCCAGCCGGCGGCCAAGAAGGAGCATGTGAAGGAGAGCCTCATCAGCGTGAGCCTCTCCAAGCTCGACGCGCTCATGGCGGTCGTCAGCGAGATCGTCATCACCGAGGCGCAGGTCACGGCCTCCCCCGACCTCAAGGGTCTCAAGCTTGACAACTTCACCAAGGCCGCGCGCCAGCTGCGCAGCCTGACCGACAACCTGCAGGACGTGGCGATGAGCCTGCGCATGGTGCCCGTGTCCGGCACGTTCCAGAAGATGAAGCGCATCGTGCGCGACATGAGCAAGAAGCTCGACCGCGAGACGAACCTCGTTCTCGAGGGCGAGGACACCGAGGTGGACAAGACCATCGTCGACTCCATCTCCGATCCCATCATGCACATCGTCCGCAACTCCATGGACCACGGCATTGAGGAGCGCAAGGAAGAGCGCATCGCGGCGGGCAAGGACCCCGTCGGCACGATCGTGCTGGCCGCGCGCCAGACCGGCAGCGAGGTCATCATCGAGATCATCGACGACGGCCGCGGCGTGGACGATCAGGCGGTGCTGAACAAGGCGATCCGCCAGGGTCTCGCGACCCCGGGCGTGGACTACAGCCACAAGGACATCCTCAACTTCCTGCTCATGCCGGGCTTCTCCACCAACACCGAGGTCACGGAGTACTCCGGGCGCGGCGTCGGCATGGACGTGGTCAAGAGCAACGTCGAGAACTGCGGCGGTACGGTCAGCATCACGAGCGAGCTCGGCAAGGGCATGACCACCACGCTGAAGATCCCGCTGACGATGGCCATCATGGACGGCATGGAGGTCAGCGTGGGCGAGAGCATCTTCACCGTGCCCATCAGCAACATCCGCCAGATCTTCAAGGCCTCCGACATGCACATCATCCAGGACGAGACCCACGGCGAGATGATCAAGATCGTGGACAACTTCTACTCCATCGTGCGCGCCAACCGGTTCTACAACATTGCGGACGCGGTGGACAACTTTGACGACGGCGTGCTCCTCTGGGTGGAGTCCGGCGACAATTCGTTCTGCCTGTTTGTCGACAAGCTCATCGGCGAGCAGCAGGTGGTCGTGAAGCCGTTCCCCGAGTACATCAACAACTTCGGCATCAAGAATTCCGGCATTTCCGGCTGCACCATCCTCGGCGACGGCAGCATCAGCATCATTCTTGACGTCGCCAATATCTATACGGCTCAGTCCTAAAGTACGCTTTGAGAAAAGGAGAGTAACGTCATGTCTGAAGAAATGTTCCAGAGAGACAACGATATGGAGAGCGCGCTGTCGGACAAGGTGCATGAGCAGGACGAGTCCAAGTATCTGATCTTCCGCTCCAGCGGCATCCTCTATGCCATGAGCACCGATTATGTCAGTGAGATCTTTACCAGCGTCGATATCACGCGCGTGCCGATGGCGCCGGAGTACATCGCGGGCGTCATCAACCTGCGCGGCGCGGTCGTTCCGATCATCGACTTCCGCCTGCTCCTCGGCCGCTGGCCCGAGGAGGAGCTCTGCGCGATCATCCTTGACATCGAGGGCATCAACATCGGCATCCTGGTCGATACCGTCGACCGCATGGTGGACATCTCCCGCTCCGCCATCCTGCCGGTCCCCTCGCAGAACGAACACCCCATGGTCAACGGCATGTGCACCATTCCCGGCGGCACGAGCACGGTCATGCTGCTCGACGCGTCGGCTCTGATCCGCATGAGTGAATAACGAGGAATCGGAAGAGAAAGAAAGGGGTGCCACCCGGCCCATGAGCATCGAAAAAAATCTGAAGGAACTGACGATCTCCGACGCCGACTTTAACCGCATGGTCAAGTTCGTGCAGAGCAACTACGGCATCGACCTGCACGCGAAACGTCAGCTGATCAACAGCCGTCTCGGCGGCGTCATCAAGAACAAGGGCTACGAGGATTTCAAGAGCTACGTCGACTTCCTGCTGACCAAGGGCAGCGGCGACGACATCAACGAGCTTTTGAGCAAGCTGACGACGAACTATACCTATTTCCAGCGCGAAACGGAGTCGTTCGATTACTACGTCAAGAACATTCTGCCGGATATCACCAAGAAGCACAAGAAGGACAAGATCCTGTCCATCTGGAGCGCGGCGTGCTCCTCCGGCGAGGAGCCGTACAACGTCACGATGTACATGATGGACTACTTCGGCGCGCACTGGAGGGAATGGGACGCGCGCATGCTTGCCACCGATCTGAGCGTGGACGTGCTGGCCAAGGCGCGGCGCGGCGTGTATCAGCTGCCCGACAATCTGCCGAATCACTGGAAGCGGGAGTACTTCAAGCCCTCGACGGGCAACCGTTACGAGATCCAGCAGAAGGTCAAGCAGAACGTCATCTTCCGACAGTTCAATCTGATGGACCCGATCCAGTTCAAACGCAAATTCGACGTGATCTTCTGCCGCAACGTGATGATCTACTTCGATCAGCCGACGAAGACGGCGCTCATCAACCGCATGTACGACGCGACGGTGCCGGGCGGCTATCTCATCATCAGCCTGTCCGAGAACCTTCCGCCCGACACGAAGTGGAAGCGCTGCACCTCGGCGATCTTCCAGAAGTAAGCAACAGAATAAGCAACGGCAGGGCCGAGAGGCCCTTTTGCCGTTCGTTCGGAAAGTTTGAGTGATCGGAGGCTGCCTGTATGGCAATCGGGGCAAGAAAAATACGCGTGCTGGTGGTGGATGATTCCATCCTGGCGCGCAAGCTTATCATCGACGGACTGAGCAAGTACCCGAATATCGAGGTCGTCGGCTACGCCATCAACGCGGTGGACGCCAAGAGCAAGGTCAAGCAGCTCAATCCCGACGTCATGACGCTGGACGTCCAGATGCCCGGCATGACGGGCATGGAGTTTTTGAAGCAGTTCCTGCCGGAGCATCCGCTGCCGGTGGTGCTGTGCTCGTCGATCAACATCGGCGTGTTCGACGCGCTGCACGCCGGCGCGGTCGATTTCGCCCGCAAGCCGGACGCCACACAGAGCAACGACATGTTCATCTCGACGCTGGCACAGAAGGTGCAGGTGGCGTCGCAGGCGAAGGTGCAGCCGCACAGCTTCTCGGCGAAGGCCGCCGCGGCCAACACGCCGACGACCATCGCCGCGCCGCCGCTGGGCAACTCGATCTCGGGGCGGACCATCATCGGCCTCGGCGCGTCCACCGGCGGCACGGAGGCGACGCTGGAGGTGATGAAGCGCCTGCCGGAGGACATCCCCGGCATGGTCATCACGCAGCACATGCCCACGGGCTTTACGAAGATGTACGCCGAGCGCCTCAACAAGCTCTGCAAGATGGAGGTGCGCGAGGCGAAGGACGGCGACGAGATCAAGCGCGGCCTTGCGCTTATCGCGCCGGCCGACCTGCAAATGCGCGTCATGCGCTCGCCTCTGGGCGGCTATCGCGTTTCCTGCCAGCCGGGCGAGAAGATCAGCGGACACCGCCCGTCGGTGGACGCCCTGTTCTATTCCATGGCGCAGAACGTCCAGTGCAAGATGGTCGGCATCATCATGACCGGCATGGGTCAGGACGGCGCGCACGGCCTTCTGGAGATGCGCAAGAAGGGCGCGTACACCATCGGACAGGACAAGGAGACCAGCGTGGTCTACGGCATGCCCGGCGTCGCGCACGACATCGGCGCGGTCATGGTGCAGGCGCCCTGCAAGGACGTTGCGGGCGCGCTGCTGCGGCATTTGAAATCGGGCCGGTAAAAAGATTTGCGCGCAAGCTATTAATTTTTTCGCCCATCGGGCCGATGATAAGGATGAAAGGCCAGTTTGGAACGCCGTAAATCCGTGCGGCGGCCGACGGCCGATGCTGTAAAAGAAAGGGGCGTTCCAAGATGCAGATCTCGGGAGCCAACTTCTCCGCTGCGGCGGAGGCGGCGCGCGTTTATCAAAGTCAGTCGAGCGCTGCAAAACTGCAAAGAAGCGACGCGGGCCGCAGGTTCGACAGCATTCTGCTCTCGACCGGCGAGGGTGCGCGCAGCAGCTATGAACTGGAACTGCGGGGCAAGGTCTCGCAGGAGGTCCGCACGGCCACGTCGTCCGGACAGGTCGCGGCCCTGCGCGAGCAGGTGCAGAGCGGCACCTATCAGGTCGACGCGCGTGAGATCGCGAAGAAAATGCTGCTGATGGAGGCCGTTTGATGTCCGACGCCTACCGGGAGTACTTCCGCTATATGGAGCAGCTGGGCAAAACGCTCGAGCAGCTCACCGAGCTCGCAAAGGAGAAGACCGCGGCGGTGCGCCGCGACGATCTTCTCGCTGTGGACGGGTGCATGAAGCGGGAGCAGGCGCTCAGCCTGAGCCTGCGCTCGCTGGATAAAAAACGGGAAACGCTGCTGGCCGGGCTCGGCATGAAGGACAGCCGGCTTTCCGGCCTCGTGAGCCAGTGCCCGGACGAGCTGAAGCCGGAGGCGAGAGCGGCGGAGGAGAAGCTGCGCAAGCAGTATACGCTCTACCGCGGCGCGGCCGATGTGGCGCGCACCACGCTGGAGTGCAATCTCCACCAGATCGAGAAGCTGCTTGCCGACGAGCCGGAGGCTCCGATGAACGGCGGCAGCACGATCGCGGACATCCGCGCTTAAAAGGGGAAGCGGATCATGAGCACGAATATGTCTACGTTCGGCACGTTCACGCTGGCGAGACTTGGCATCTATGTCTCGCAGCAGGCGCTGACCGTGACGGGCAATAACATCACGAATATCAACACCGAGGGCTACACCCGCCAGTCGATGAAGCAGACCAATCTGTCGTTCGGCGGGGCGGACCGTTACCAGGGCAGAACGACCTCGCGGATGAGCGGCGGCGTCATCGCCGACGGGACCACGCAGCTGCGCGACCCATATCTCGACATCCGCTACCGCAACGAAATGACGTCCGTGGGCGAGATGGACGCCAAGCTCAGCGGACTTCGTGAATTGGCCGGCATCTTTGACGAGGTCGGCGGGGGACTTGACGGCGAAGGCGTGCTGGAGGCGCGCTTCAACGAGCTGCTCGAACAGATCGAGCGGCTGAACACCGAAAACGCCGGCAAGGATGATATCGACACGATCGTGCGCTCCTCCGCCTCGGCGCTGGTGCGCACGATGAATGACTACGCAAAACGGCTGGACGGCCTTGCGGACAGCACGGCCACCGGCTTTCAGGACAACATCGACTATGTGAACTCGATCCTCACCCGCATCCGCGACCTGAGCTCCGCGATCCGCAAGTCTCAGGTCTACGGCGGCGAAGCGCTGACGCAGGAGGACGAGCGCAACGTACTGATCGACGAATTGTCAAAATATATCGGCATCGACGTCACCTATGAGACGGAGCGGCTTGCCGAGGGCGTCGAGGTCGACCGGCTGGTCATCAAGACCAAGGGCGACGACCCGGTGGATCTTATCAACGGCGCCTACGGCGGCCAGCTGTCGATCCAGCAGGTGTACACCGCAAGCGGCTCCTATGAGGACGCGGACGGCAATATCCACAACTACACCGCGGGCGAGCCGATCGCACATGAGGACCTGGAGTGGGCCAAGGAGGAGGGACTCAACGCAAACAGTCCCAACTACAATCTGGTCGTCTCCGAGCTGAGAAACAACAAAGACAGGGTGTGGGTAGGCAGCGAGCCGCACACCTTCAACGACACCGAGCTTTCCGGCTCGCTGCAGGCGATCCGCGAGCTGCTGACGGAATCCGGCGAGTACACCACGGCGAATCAGCTGGATGAAAACGACATGCGCTACGATCCGACGGCGGCGACGAAGCGCGGTATTCCGTACTATCAGAAAGCGCTCGATCTGCTGGCGAGCACGTTCGCCAAGGCGCTGAACGACGCCAACACCATGCAGGATTCGGAAATCTACCGGATGAACGGCGACGTCTTTGTGGACGCGGACGGAAATACGGTCGCGGTCCCGGTCCCGAAAGAGGGATTTGAGGATTACTTTGTCAAGGACAGCAGCGGTGCATACGTGGTCGACACGGAGACCGGAAGGCTGACCGTCAAAGAGGGGTACGAAAAGTACTTCGGCGGTCCGCTGTTCAGCAACAGCGGCACCGGCGCCGATCCCGAGGGCATCACGGCGCGCAATATTTCGATCGCCAAGACCTGGGCGGACGGCGAGGTCCGGGTGCTCCAGTCCAAGGAGCCCAATTACCTCAGCCGCGATAACAGCAACATCGTCCACATGATCTCGCTCCTGACGAACGATCAGGTCTTTACGCCGGACGGCATGACGCTGCCGGTATTCAAGGGCACGTTCCAGGAGATGTTCACGAACAACATCGCCGGCGTGCTGGCCGACGACACCAACGTGACCGGGACGCTGCTGGACAACCACAACACCACCGCCGACGACCTCTACGTCGAGCGCGACGGCGTGATGGGCGTAGACCTCAACGACGAGGCGATGAACCTGATGCAGTTCCAGAAGGCGTATTCCGCCGCCTGCCGGCTGATGACGACCTTCGATCAAATGCTGGAGCGGCTCATTGACGGCACGGCCGTCTGATAAACGGGAAGGGAGGAGACGAACATGTCTTTCCGCATCACGACAAACGGATTGTTCCGCGGCTATCAGAGCAATCTGCATAAGAACACGAAGAAGCTCAACGACTCGATGCTTCGCGTGGAGACGGGAAGAAAGTTCAACACCTACGCCGAAGAACCCGTTGCCGCGAGCAAGGCGTTCCAGCTGCGCCGTGATTTCTGGCGCACCGGAGATCAGATCGACACCAGCAACTCCGTCATCAGCAAGTATGAGTCCGCGTACAGCGCCATGGGGACGATCATCGACGGCGACGTGGACCATCCCGGACTGGACGGCCTTCTCGCCACCATTCGCGGCGTGAGCGACACGGCGGGCTCGGGCCGGGTCTCCCTCGGACAGCAGCTGGTCGCCACGTCGGAGTCCATTGTGGCCATGATGAACTCCAAGCTGGGAGAGGACTATCTCTTCGCGGGAGCGGACGGAGCGAATCTTCCGTTCAAGTGGGGAGAAGACGGCAAAACGCTGCTCTACCGCGGCGTTGACGTGAACAGCAACAGCAATCTGGAAGAGCTGAAGGCCATGTCGAAAGAGGCGACCTATGTGGATATCGGCCTCGGCATGACGGAGGATGACGACGGCAACCTGATCGAGGCCAGCGCGTTCAACTCTGCAATATCCGGTCTCGACTTTCTCGGCTATGGTCAGGACCAGAATCTCGCGGTCATCATGCGGGAGCTGGGCACGATCTTCGCCAACGCCGACCCGAACACCGGCGCGTTCGCGGAGCCGACCGATCAGGATCGGGCCTATGAGCTGTATGACAAGCTGCATGAGGCAATCAACAACGCGCAGAGCGTACACGTCAAGCTGTCCACCGACGCGAATTATCTGAAGACGAACCTCACGCAGCTTGAGACGACGAAGCTCCAGCTGAACGAGCAGATCGAAGAGACGGAACAGGGCGATCCGGCGGCAGCCATTAAGGAGATGAGCTGGGCGCAGTACTGCTACAACGCGGCGCTGCGCATCGGCAACGACATTCTCTCGCAGTCCCTGTTCGACTACATGCGCTGAAAAACAAAGCCACGAAAGGAAGTGCTTTTTCATGTATCCGCTGATTGAGATCACGAGCGTGCCCATCGAGATCCGGATGAAGACGACGAGCGCGTCCCTTGAGTACACCAGAGGGACGGCCGAAATGGAGATCAGCCGCGCCGAATCCGGCGGGCTGAATATCAAGAGCCGTCCGATCCGCCTGAGCCTTGACACGTTCGAGCCGACCGGCGCAGCCATGCCCACCATCGCGCAGAATGTGGTGCAGCCGACCCAGACGGAGATGCAGACCGGATATGAAGCCACCTCGGCCTACTCCGATCAGGGACAGATCATGCTCAACGCGCGTCTCGGCCAGGAGCTGGCCCGACAGACTGCTGCGCAGCAGACTGACGAAAGCATGGCGCCGGACCCCGCTTCCCTGCGCCCGGATACGGGCCTTGCCTTTGAGTGGGAAGACGGCCAGATGCAGATCCGCTATGAGATGGACAAGATGAACTTTGACTGGAAGATCGACAAGGGCGGCTTCAAGTTTACGCCCGGCGACATCGAGTTCATGGTGGAGGAAAAAGGCGGGGTGACCATCAAGTACATGGGCGGACCGATCTATGTACCGCCCAGCTCCGATCCGAACTATGAGCCTGTGGATGTGAAAGCATAAGAAACAACTTCTTTCGGGAGGGTATTGATTTTGAAGACACAGACGAAGTATTTTGGCGAGATCGAGTATACGAAAGAGGAGCTCATCTCGTTTCCGAAGGGTCTGTTCGGCTTTGAGGAGGAGCAGTCCTTCCTTCTGCTTCCGTTCTCGAAGGAGGGGACGCTGTTCAGCCTCCAGAGCGCGCAGACGAACGACCTTGCCTTTACGCTGATGCACCCGTTCTCTCTGGATCCGAGCTACGCGCCGGTGCTGTCCGCGGAGGAGCTGAAGGCGCTGGGCGTTGAGCGCAGCGAGGATCTCTATTACTACGTGACCTGCACGGTCCGCGAACCGGCGGGCGAGAGCACGATCAATATGAAGTGCCCGCTTGCGATCAACCCCGACACGCGCGTGGGCGCGCAGGTGATCCTGGACGACGACACATGGCAGATGCGGCACAAGCTGTCTGATTTTGCCGTCGGGAAAGGCGGTGCGACATGCTGATCCTGCGCCGGAGAGCCGGAGAGACGCTTTTGATCGGTGACGAGGTCAAGATCACCGTCATGGATGTATATGAGGGAGGCGTTCGCCTCGCCATCGACGCTCCGAAGAGCGTCACGATCCTTCGCAGCGAGCTGCTGCAGGCGGCGGACGCCAACCGCGACGCGGCGGCAAAGGAGTCGGCGCGCCCGCAGGAGCTGCTCGGACTTCTGGGCACGCTGCCGGACGAGAAAAAGCAGAAACTGTAAACAAAAACCCGCAGCCCATCGGGCTGCGGTTTTTTCTGCGGTTTCAGTTCTGCTCGCGCACATGGTGCGGCCGGTCGAGCACTTTTTTGCACGCGCTCATCACCTGCGTGACGACGGCGGCATTGTACTTCTGCTCGTACATCGAAAGCCGCGGGATCAGCTCGTCGGGCTTGGCGACGACGTACTTCGCCGGCAGATTGCTGAGCGCGAGCGCGATCACGTCGATGCGGCAGCGGTTGCAGCTGCACAGGCCGAACATACGGATATACTTGTCGGCCTTATCCTCCACGAGCGCCTGCGTCACGTTGTAGCAGATATACTCGTCCGGGTCCTTTTCCATCGCGGTGTGCAGCTCCGCCATGGCGGCCTGCAGGGGCGCCCGCGGCGCCGGCACGGTGAATGCGGGCGCGGGAGCCGGATCAGGCGCGGGTGCGGGAGCGGGCGTGGGTGCGACCGGCTTTGGGGCGGCGGGCGCACGGGGCGCGACGGGCTTTGCCGGCGCTGCGGCCTCCGGCTCCTCATCCGCCTCGATGGTGGGGAAGGAAACCGGTCGGATCGTGGCGGGCTTCGGCGGGATGGGCCGGCGCGCAGGAGCGGCGGGATGCTCCGCCGGCGCTTCCGGTTCTTCCGCGGCGGGCGCCGCGGTCCGAAGAGCGCCTGCGCTCTTCGGCGGAGCCGGCCTGGGCTTTGCGGGCGGCATGGGCGCCTCGGCCGCCAGCTCCTGCTCGAGCGCGCCGCGGATCCTGGCCTGCGTCTTCCGGTCATCCGGCAGCTTCGGGGCGGACGGCGACGCTTCGGTCTCCTCGGCGGACTCTTCGATGGAGTCGGGGTCTGTGAGCAGATTCAGAACGCGGGCGGTCTTGCTGCTTTTTCCCGATTTCGATCCCTGTTTTGGCATGATCGTTCACTCCTTTAGACCAAAATTTCTTCGAGGAGGCCCTGAAAATCCTGCGCCGGCTTGGAGTTCGGCGAGTAGGTGAGGACGCTCTCTCCGTAAGCGGGCGCCTCCGCAACGGCGACGCTCGCGTGTATTTTGTTTTGAAACACCTTGGTGTCGAGCTTTCGGGCAACCTCCGCCGACATCTCCTCCACCTCGCGGTTGAGCACGAGCCGGGAGGAGTAGCGATTGAGCAGAATGCCGAGAACCTCCAGATCGGGGTTGTAATAGCGCCGCACGGTGTCGACCGTATCCCGCAGCTGCGAAATGCCGAGCAGGCTCAGGATCTCCGGAGCCATCGGGATGATGAGCCCCTGCGCCGCCACATAGGCGTTGACCGTCAGCACGCCCAGCGCGGGAGGCGTATCGATGATAATGAAGTCATAGTCGTCGACGATTTTGACCAGCTGGTCGCGCAGCAGAAACTCGCGGGCCGGCATGTTGAACTCCAGCTCTGCGGTGGAGAGCAGGATGTTCGAGGGGAGAAAGTCGCCGATATCCGTATCGACGATGACCTCGTCGATGGCCTTTCGGCCCTTGAGTACGTCATAAATGGTGTCGCTGTTCTCGATGTCGAGCCCGGCGCTGAAGCCGAGGGAGCCCTGAGGGTCGAGATCCACGCCGAGCACCTTGTACTTCCGCAGGTGCAGCGCGCCGATGAGGGACAATGCGGTGGTGGTCTTCCCGACGCCGCCCTTCTGGTTGGTGATGGCGATGATCTTTTTCAAAACGACTCCTCCTGTGAAGACGCAAAAATTTGCCGCGGCCCCCTAATCTTTCCGGGGGAACGGCCGATAGTATAGTAAATGAAAGCGTCTTTCAGCGCTTATCGCAATTATAAGAAAAATAATGTCACAGGTCAAGTCTTTTGTGTGAGAAAAGGAGGTTGAACACAAAGTGGCGAATATAAACAGCATCAGCGGGAACAGCAGCAACTCCTACAGCAGCCTCTATAACAGCAGCAACACGATTACCGGCCTTGCCAGCGGGATGGATACCGAGTCGATGATCGAGAATGCTGTTTCCGGCTATCAGACCAAGATCACGCAGCTCCAGCAGAGCCAGACCAAGATCGAGTGGAAGCAGGAAGCTTACCGCGAGCTGATCGACCAGATGTACAGCATCTCGAACAAATATACCTCGTATACGTCGGCAACCAACCTTTCGAGCAACTCGTTTTTTACCAATAATGTGACCACGACGGCGAGCGGCACTTATGCGTCGGCGGTCACTGCGACCGGCAAAGCGACCAGCGATATCCAGATCAACGCCGTGACGCAGCTTGCCGCCGCGGCCCGCTATGCCGTGGACGCCGGCTCGCTGGGCGTGAAGACGAACAATGAAGCGGTCGGCGGAGCCATCGACTGGGGAAAGAGCGTGACCAAGGGCACGCTCTCCGGCACGATGACGCTCAAGCTCGGCGGCAGTTCGATCGATATCCGGTTCACCGACGACGACAAGTACGAAAACCTGAACGAGCTGGTCAACGGCATCAACGAGAAGCTCAAGGCGCAGAACGCCGACGTGCAGGCGACGCTGAGCGGCGGCGAGATCAAGTTCGGCGTCACGGGCGACGCAAAGACCAAGGGCGACTCCGTCTACATCAGCGGCGCGAGCGGCAATCTCAAGACCATGCTGAATGTGACGACGGCGACCTCCTCCGCGGACGAGAACCGCTTCAACTATACGAGCTTCAGCCTCAAGGGCTCGGAGTCCGATCTCACGAAGACGATGAGCATGACGGAGTTCCTCTCCGGCAAGACGATCGACGTGACGCTGGACGGCACGACGAAGTCGATCAAGATCGGCGATCTGACGGGGATCGCGTCGCCGGATCTGAGCGCATATGACACGAAGATCGCCGAAATCAATGCGAAGTTCGATGAAGTGAAAAACACGGAAATGAGCGATGAAGAGCGAGCGCAGAAAAACGCGGAGCTCCGTGAAGAGCTTCGCGCCGCCCAGCTGGAGCGCAGCAACGCGCTGAGCACGGCCATGATCCCTTCGCTGCAGGCCGACCTGCAGGCAACGCTCAACAAGGAGTTCGGCGCCAATCGCGTCACCGTCAGTACGACGAACGACGGCGGCTTACGGTTCGACGTTGCAGAGGGTTCCGGCTCCACGCTCAGGATCACCTCTTCCGTGGGCGAAGAGCTGGGTCTCGGCGAAGCGGGCGTTTCCAACTACTTCAACACCAGCCAGAAGCTCGGCGACCTGCTGGGAACGTCGTGGCTTGACGCCAACGCGCGCGTGGAGGGGACGCTGGATACCAACGCGGCGGTGCGTTATTTCGACAAGGACGGCAATGAGCTTACGCTCAGCGACGGCGTCTACTACCGCACCAACAGCGACGGCAGCATCATGAGCAAGGACGGCCAAAACGTTCTGGGAACGCCTGCCAATACGCTCTATACCGACGTTGAGGGCAATCTCATCAAGAAATACGCAAATGAGGATACCTATTACCGCGTCAACGAAAAGGGCGAATGGCTCTACGACCTGAAGATCAACGGCGCCAGCATCGGCGATATCACGAAGGACACCGCGCTGGAGAGCGTGCTGAACAAGATCAACAGCAGCTCCGAGGCGGGCGTCAAGGTCTCGTACTCCAACCTGACGAGCCAGTTCGTGTTCACTGCGAACGAGACCGGCGAGGGCGGCAAGATCAGCTTTGACAACGCGCTGGCGAAAAAGCTCTTCGAGGCGCAGCCCTCGACGCTGAGCGACGTGTTCGGCGCGGGGCGGCACGACATCAAGATCGTCGCCGGCGCCGCGCAGATCACGCTCGCGAGCATGAGCGCGGACACCGATATCGGCAATCTGATGAACAGCATTCGCGGCCTGGCGGACGACGCCACGGTCAGCGTCACCAATGAGGACGGCACGGCGCGGTCCTTCACGGCGGCCCAGCTCAAGGCGTATGCAAGCGGGGCGGCGACGCTTTCCGCTGCGGACAGCGTCGGTTACACAAAGGGGCAGGACGCGATCATGAAGGCCACCGTCAACGGCAAGGAGCTGACGCTCAAGCGCTCGAGCAACGTGATCGGCATGGACGGCCTGACGGTGACGCTCAAGGAGGAGTTCAGCGCCTACGATGAGACGACCGGCAAGGTCAAGGCCGGGGACGCGGTGACGTTTGCGACCCACTCCGACGCGGACAAGATCACGGATGCGATCAAGTCCTTCGTCGAGGACGTCAACAAGCTGATGACCGGCATCCACGAAGCCTATACCACGCAGCCGATCCGGAAGACCTCGTCGTCCAGCAAAAAGGGGACCACGTACTATGAGCCGCTGAGCGAGGACGACAAGAACGACATGAGCGAGAGCGCCGTCGAAAAGTACGAAGAAAAGGCAAAGACCGGACTGCTGTTCGGCGATAACGACCTGCGGTCGCTCTACGACAAGCTGCTCAGCGTGATCCAAAGCAGCGGCACCGACCGCACGGATATGGAGTCGATCGGTCTTTCGACGACCTATTCGGGCGGCGTCACGACGCTCCAGCTGAACGAGGCCGCGCTGCGCGCCGCGCTGGACAGCGACCCCGACAAGGTCAGAAACGTCTTTACCAAGACCAGCGGCAGCGGCAGCAAGACCGAGGGGCTGATGTCCGGGCTCAAGACGCAGCTGAACAACTACGCCTCCACGTCGATCACGTCTCCGGGCGTCCTCGTGCGCAAGGCCGGAACGAAGCTCTCCTCTCTCTCTTTGATCAACAACAATCTCCAGACGCAGCTGGATATGCTTTCCAAGCAGATCGAGAGCTGGCAGACCAAGCTGAGCAACAAGGTGGATTACTACACCAAGCAGTTCACGCAGCTTGAGAAGCTGATGAGCAGCTATAACAACCAGAGCTCCATGCTCGCGGACATGATGGGCAATTAAGGCGCGGTGAGCGGCGGGCGATCCGGACGCTCCGCGGCTGAAACGGCCCATGGAACATTCTACAAGAACGGGAAGTAGATTTATGGACGCAAACGGTCTTCGAAACTACAAAGCGCAGTCCCTCAGCACCATGACGCAGGGCGAGCTGCTGATCCTCCTGCTTGACGAGCTGGTCAAGCGCCTGATGCGCGGCGATATCGCGCTGCAGCAGGGCGACATGCCGCAGTTTGAGGCGTCGATCCAGCGGTGCATCGACATCGTGCGCTATCTCGACGATACGCTGGATCGCCGCTACGAGGTCAGCCGCGGACTGCACCCGCTTTACGACTTCTTCTGCTATGATCTCAACCGGATCATGCTGGGACGCAACAAGACGGAGCTCGACAAGCTCCGCCCGATGATCACGGATCTCCGCGACACGTTTCGCATTGCGGAGAGGAACGCGGCGGAAGGCAGGTAAGGCCCATGCCGAATAACGCGTTGGACGAACTGTGCGCCCGTCGGAGAGAGCAGGTCGCCAAGCTGATCGAGATCCAGGAGATCACACAGCGGATCGCCGAGGCGGTCAGCCGGAAGGACGAGCTCTCGCTGCAGCTGATGCTCGGCGAACGGGAGCAGCCGATCCTGCGGCTGCACGAGCTGGAGGAGGGGATCGGGAGCTATCTGCTGACCCGGCCCGAAGCGGAAGCGGCCCGGCTTCACGAGCTGCTGCGCGGCGCGGAAGCGGCTTCCGGCGAAGAGAGACCGCTTGCCGAGCTGACGGACAAATACCGGCGCATGCTGGAAGCCGTTGTTGCGCTCGACCGGCGGGTCAGCGAACAACTCGGCGGCAAGCTTTCCTTTTACAAAAAATTCAACCGATGAGCGAAAGGCGCTCCAACCTGACGATTGGAGCGCCTTTTTGCCGTGGATACGGCCTACAGCGTCAGCGGCTTGGTCAGCAGCCAGAGCGGCGCGCCGTCGTGGCGGCTTCGCGAAAGCTCGTCGATGAGCAGCTGCGGCTCCCAGACCACCAGCGAGTTTTCCCGGCTGTTGGGGTCGGCGACCAGAATCCCGCCCGAGAGCGTGACGCCGTGGAACAGGACGAAGTGTCCCCTGCCGGTGAAATGCCCCGGCCCCATCAGCGCGACGATGACGCCGCCCTCGGACAGATACGAGTAGAGCGACTCCGCGTCGAGCGCGCCGAGAGCGGTGTACTCCAGACCGTAGCGCTCCGCCGCGCCTTGGACGATGGAAAGATAGGAGCCGCTGTGCGGCGAGCAGTAGCCCGCGTCTGCCGCCCACTGCGCGACGCTCGCGGGCGTGACCGTATCGTCGGTCATGGAGGCGATCGCCATGGCGAGCGCGGTCGGGCCGCAGCCGTAGCGCCCGATGGGGTCGCGGCCGAAGAGCTGCTCGGCCCATTCCTCGTCTCCCTGATTGTAGTAATACAGCAGCACGTTTCCGCCGGTGAGGATCTCGCGGCCCTGCTCCGTGTCGAACTCCGTGATCGTGGGATCGGCAAAGACAAAGTCGCTGCGGATGGTGGGGGCGCTGGCCTCCTGCGCGGCAAGCTCCTGCGCCTGCCGCCGGGCCTCGCGTTCCGCCTCGATCTGATGCTGCCGCACGGCCTCGCGCTGCGCCTCCAGCTCGCGCTGCCGCTCGGCTTCGCGCTCCGCCTCCCGCTCGGCCTCGCGCTCGGCGAGACGCTGCTCGACGTCGTCTTTCATCTCTTCGTATGCGTTTTGTGCGGGCCTTGTGACCTCGTCGTAGAGGACGGGGTCCTCGAACAGGGCGGCGGCGAGAACGGCGACGCCGATGCACAGCGCGCCCAGCGCCGCCAGCGCAACGGCGCTCCAGAACCATTTCAACCGCGTCACCCGCCTTTCCGGAACCGATATGCTCCAGTATAACAAGGCCCGCGAATTTTGTAAAGCAGAGGTGTCCTATGCCGGCGATCCATTTGGAATCAGTGGCAAAAATATACAGAAACAGCCGCCGCGGCGTCTCCGCAACGCTGGAGGTCGACCTGACCATCGAGCAGGGCGAGTTCGTGTTCATCACGGGCGCACAGGGCTCCGGCAAGAGCACGCTGATGGAGCTGTTCGCCGAGTGCGCGCTGCTTTCGCTGAAGCTGGCGCTGCCGATCCTGGGCGCGGAGCTGCTCGGACAGGTCGGCATGGGCGTGCTGATGAAGGCGATCCCGCAGATCAATTTGTTTGCCATCAACATCGAGCTGAAGGTGCTGATCGGACTGTTCATGCTGCTGTTTCTCGTCACGCCGATGAGCGAGTTTCTGATCGAGGCGGAGGGCGTGATGCTGGAGGAGCTGCGCAACTTACTCGCGCTGTCCACCGCCGGGTAGCTCCGGCGCTTGTCTAAAAGGGGGGATATGGCTTGGCGGAAGGCGAAAAAACCGAAAAAGCCACCCCGAAAAAGAGACGGGACGAACGAAAAAAGGGCCACGTCATGATGAGCAAGGACGCGGTCTCCGTCATTACCCTGATCGGCAGCGTACTGGCGCTGCGGCTGACGTTTCCCTCCATGGCGGAGGAGGTCGGCGCGTTTATCGCCTATTGTCTGGCCTTCGCACAGGACCGCGCGACCCGGCCGATGCCGAAGGAAGTGCTTCTGGAGGGCGTCGTGGTGCTGGCGCGCGCCGCCGGACCGCTTCTCGCGGTCACCGCTTTGCTCGCCGTGATCGCCACCATGGCGCAGACGCGCATGCTGGTGGCCTTTGAGAGCATCAAACCGAAATTCAGCAAGATCAATCCGATCAACGGATTTAAGAATCTTTTCTCCCTCAAGAGTCTGGTGGAGGTTTTGAAGAACCTCCTCAAGATCACCGTTCTGATGGTCATTGTGTACGGCTCGGTGCGCGATATGATCGAGATCGCCGAGCGCTATTTGTACGCGGACCTCATGGAAGCCGTGTCCCATCTGCTCAACGCGATCTTCCTCATGCTGCTGAAGGTCATCCTTGCGTTCCTGGTCATCGCCGCCGCGGATTTTCTCTACCAGTGGTGGGACTTTGAGCGGGAAATGAAGATGACCAAGCAGGAGATCAAGGAGGAGTACAAGCAGACCGAGGGCGACCCGCAGGTCAAGGGCCGCATCAAGCAGCTGCAGCGCCAGATGGCGCAGTCGCGCATGATGTCTCAGGTGCCGGACGCGGACGTCGTCGTTCGTAACCCGACCCACGTCGCCGTGGCGCTGCGCTACCACCCCGATGAAGACGCCGCGCCCATCGTGCTGGCGAAGGGACTCGACTATCTGGCGCTTCGCATCGTCAGCGTGGCCGAGGAAAACGATATTCTTGTCATTGAAAACAGACCGCTTGCGCGCGCGCTGTACGCGCAGGCGGAGCTCAATAAAATGATCCCGCCCGAGCTGTACCGGGCCGTGGCGGACATCATGGTTTACCTGTATCAGATGGACCGCATCAAGTCTCCGGAGGAGATGCGGCGCAAGATGGAGCGGGGGCCGCAGACGCAGGCCCCGTGAGAGAGCAGAGACTGACGGGAAAGGAGAGCGTGCATGAAGGTACGGCAGTTATTGCAAAATAACGCGGTCACGTTGTTCGTGGTCGTGATCGTGCTGTTCATGATCATCCCGATCCCCACGCAGCTGCTGGACATTCTGCTGGTCCTAAACATCTCGCTTTCCATCGTCATTCTCGTCATCACCATGAATATTCAGGAGGCGCTGGAATTCTCCATTTTCCCGTCCCTCCTTCTCATTACGACGCTGTTCCGCCTCGGCATGAACATCTCGTCCACCCGCGCGATCCTCGCCTACGGCGCGACGCGGGGCGAGCGCGCGGCGGGCGACGTGATCCGGGCCTTCAGCCAGCTGATCACCTCCGGCAACGTCGTCATTGGTTTTATCATCTTCATCATCATCGTGCTTGTCCAGCTCATCGTCATCACGAAGGGCGCCGAGCGCGTGTCCGAGGTCGCGGCGCGCTTTACGCTGGACGCGATGCCCGGCAAGCAGATGGCCATTGACGCCGACCTCAACTCCGGCCTCATCGACGAGCAGCAGGCGCGCCTCCGCCGCACGAAGATCCAGCGCGAAGCGGACTTCTACGGCGCCATGGACGGCGCTACCAAGATCGTCAAGGGCGATTCGACCATGTCGATCATCCTGTCGCTGGTGAACCTCGTCGGCGGTATCGTCATCGGCATGGTGCAGGGCGGCATGAGCTTTTCCAACGTGCTCGACGTCTACGCGCGGCTCACCGTCGGCGACGGTCTGGTGTCCCAGATCCCGGCGCTGATGATCTCCACCGCAACGGGCATGATCGTGACGCGCTCCGTCTCCGAGGGCAGCCTCGGCGAGGACGTGCGCGGACAGTTCACCGCCCAGCCGACCGCCATCATGGTCGCCGGCGGCGCGATGCTGTTCCTTGCCGTGGTCCCCGGTACGCCGACGCTGTCGCTGCTGCTTGTGGGCGCGGCGCTCACGGCGGGCGGATTCTATCTGCTTCGCCGGCTGCGCGGTCAGGCTGCCGAAGCCGAAGCGGAGGCTGCTGCGGCGGCCGGCGGCGAGGCGCAGGCGCCGGAGGCGGCGCAGACGCCTGCCGACTATTATAAGGACATCAGCAACGTGTACTCGCTGCTGACGGTGGAGCCCATCGAGATGGAGGTGGGCTACAGCCTCATCCCGCTGGTGGACGAGCAGAGCGGCGGCAAGCTCATCAACCGCATCGTCATTTTCCGCCGCCAGTACGCGCAGGAGATGGGCTTTGTCATCCCGACGGTGCGCCTGCACGACGGCTCGATGCTCGGCACGAACCAGTACATCATCTACATCAAGGGCGAGGAAGTCACCCGCGGCGAGATCCTGATGGATTATTTCCTCGCGCTGGAGCCCTCCACGCCGGTCAAGGAGATCGACGGCATCGAGACGGTGGAGCCGGCCTACGGCATCCCGTCGCGCTGGATCCTGCCGGAAAACAAGGAGATGGCGGAGATCTACGGCTACACGGTCATCGACCCGTTGAGCGTCATGCTCACGCACCTCTCCGAGACGATCAAGCGCCACGCCTACGAGCTGCTCGGCCGCACGGAGACCATCCAGCTGGTCGAGAATCTGAAGAAGAACGCGCCGGATCTGGTGGAGGAGACCTGCCCCGCCATCGTCAGCTACGCGCTGCTGGAGAAGATTTTGCGCAACCTCCTCATGGAGGGCGTGCCCATCCGCGACCTCGGCACGATTCTGGAGACGCTGGTGGACGCGATGATCAACACCCGCGACCCGGATCTTTTGACCGAGAGCGTCCGCGGCGCGCTGGCGCGCACGATCACGCGCCGCTTCTGCGAGAACGGCCAGCTCCGCGCCGTCACGCTCGACGGCGAGGTGGAGCGCCGCATCGTCGCGTCGCTCACGAAGAACGAGCACGGCATCTATCTTGCCATGGGTCCGGAGCTGATCCAGCCCATCATCGCGCAGCTTTCCGACAGCATGAAGAAGTTCCAGGAGCTGGGACAGTCGCCGGTGCTGCTGACCAGCCAGGTCATCCGCGTGTACTTAAGCCGGCTGCTCGCGCAGTATTTCCCCGGCCTCTATGTCTTGTCATTCAATGAGATCGTCGGCACGGTGCAGATCCAGTCCATCGGGAACATCACGCTGACCGCGGATGAGAAAAGGGCGGTGGGCGCATGAGCAGTGCAGCAATGCGGTCCATGTACGCGGACATGACGACGGAGCGGCTCTTTGAGGAGTACCGCGCCAACCCCAGCGACGAGCTCAAGTGGGAGATCGTCATGCGCTATTCCGGCGTGGTGCGGAACATCGCGCTCCAGATCCAGGGCGTGTATACATCTTTTGCGCAGCTGGACGATATCATCAACGAGGGGCTCATCACGCTGGCCCGCGCCGTTGACAAATATGATCCCTCGATCGGCAAATTTGAGACATACGTCGCCAAGCGCATCCGCGGCATGATCATCGATCTTGCGCGGCAGCAGGACTGGGTCCCGCGCCCGGTGCGCCGCCGCGCGAAGGAGATCGAGCGCGCGAACGCGGACCTCTACAACGAGCTGGGACGCTTCCCGACGGATCAGGAGGTCGCCCAGCGCCTCGGTATCTCGGAGGACGAGTATCTGGACGACATGGCGAACGCCTCGATGTACAGCGTCGTCTCGCTGGAGGAGACGCTGGAGGGCTACGAGCAGATCTCGGGGCCGGAGGAGACCGCGGCGGAGATGATGCCGGAGGCCTCGCTGGAGCGGCAGGAGCTGCTTGCCGCGCTGACCGACGCCATCGGCTCCCTGCGGGAGAACGAGCAGATCGTGCTCTCGCTCTACTACCAAAAGGATATGAAGATGAAGGATATCGCCGACATTCTCGGCGTGAGCCACGCGCGTGCGTCCCAGATCCACACGCGGGCGATCCAGAAGCTCAAGGTGCTGCTCGCGTCTTGAGACCGCAAAAGAACGGACAGACCGCAGAAGGAGACAAAAAGCGGAAAGGACTGACCCATGTTCAAGGGCTTTTACAATCTGACGTCCGGCATGATCACGCAGGGGAAAAACCTTGACGTGATCGCGAACAACATGACGAACGCCGCAACGGCCGGCTTCAAGGTCGACAAGTTTACCTACTCCACGTTTCAGGACGTGATGTGGGAGCGCGTCGGCAACGCCGACCGGAATTACACCGAGCTCGGCAATCAAAGCTGGATCACCGCGCCGAGCCGGCTGTATACCGACTATTCCCAGGGCGCGATCGAGGAGACCGGACAGCCCCTAGACTTCGCCATCGAGGGCGACGGCTTTTTCGCGCTGGAAACGGACGAGGGCCGCGTCTATACGCGCAACGGCAACTTCTCGCTGGACGACGAGGGCTATCTGTGGCTCTCCGGCTTCGGGCGCGTGCTTGATCCCGACGGCAATACGATCCGCCTTGTGACCGACCAGATCACGGCCGACGAGACGGGCAGCCTCTTCACCGAAAACGGCGGCCTGCTCGGACAGCTCGGCGTGTTCCGCTTCGAGGACAACGGCGCGCTGGAGAAGAACGACCGCGGCTTTTTCGTCTCGGCGGGCGACGCGCAGGCGGCGACGGAGTTCAAAATCCATCCCCGCTTTGTCGAGCGCTCGAACATCGACCTCATCAAGGAGATGACGGGCATGATCACCGCGCAGCGCGCCTATCAGAGCGCGGCGGGCGTGACGAAGATCTACGACGAGCTGATGACCAGGGCGACCACCGATGTGGGCAGACTGTAAGGAGGCGGATGAATGAACCTGTCGTTTTACACCGCCGCCGTCGGCGCGCAGCAGCAGCAGGACCGGCTGGACGTATACGCAAACAACATCGCCAATATCAACACGCCGGGCTTCCGCGCGAAGCAGCCGTCGTTTTCCCAGCTGATGACCGGACCGGTCGTCGGCATTGAGGACGACCTGCCCCGCGGCGTCGGCGCCCGCATGGAGGACGCTGCGACGGACTTCCGCGCCGCCGCGCTGCAGGGGACCGAGCGCTCGCTGGACTACGCCATCGAGGGCGACGGCTTCTTCGGCCTCGTCGACCCGCGCACGAACGAGATATCCTATACGCGCGACGGCTCGTTCACCATGTCGCAGCTCATCACCGGCGAGGGCGAGGAGAAATGGTACCTCTCCGACGGCGTGGGCCGCTTCGTGCTCGGGCCGGACGGGCAGCCGGTGGAGGTGGCCGACGAGCATGCGTTGCTCTCCGACGCCATCGGCGTCTTCGATTTCATCAACCACGACGGGATGCGCAGCCTCGGCGACAACCGGATCGTTCCGGTGGAGAAAAACGGGGCGGTGGGTCTCGGCAGCGGCAAGGCGGTGCAGGGCTTTCTGGAGATGTCCAACGCGGACCTTGCCAATGAGATGACCAAGGTCATCGAGGCGCAGCGCTCGTTCCAGTACGCGCTGCGTATGGTGACGACCTCGGACGAGATCGAAACAACGGTCAATAATTTGAGATAACAGATACAAACAGGGAGGGAGAAACGTGGAGATCAAAAACTATGACGAACTGACGTCGCTGGAGATCGACACCCTGCGCGAGATCGGAAGCATCGGCACCGGCAACGCGGCAAGCGCGCTGTCCACCATGCTCGACCGGGAGATCCGCATCACGCTGCCCGAGGTCCGCATCATGGGCTACAACGAGGCCATCGAGTGGATCGGCGGCCCGGAGGCCATCACCGCGGGCGTGCTGGTGCACATCGGCGGGCAGATGAGCGGCGTCATGCTGGCGACGCAGTCGCTGGAGTTCATCAATCTGGTGCTCGAGAGCATGCTCTCCGAGCAGATCGACGACTACAGCCAGCTCGGCGAGATCGAGCTCAGCGCGCTGGTCGAGATCGGAAATATCATGATCTCCACCTTCATCAACGCGCTCTCGGGGCTTGCGGACATCTCGCTGGAGCTGACCGTGCCGAGCATCACCGTGGATATGCAGGGCGCGATCCTCGCGGTGCCGATGGTGGCTTACGGCGGACAGACCGACTATCTGATGACCATCGGCGGCAACTTTGTCTGCGACGGTAAGGAGGTTCCCTGCCGTCTGCTTCTCTCGCCGGATATCCGGTCGTTGAATTTCCTGTTAAGAAAGCTGGGCGTGATGGAATGATCAATTCAGGACAGAGACCCCCGGCCGGCGGGATCCAGAGGCCGGCTGCGGCAGGTGCGGCAAGACCGGCCGCGGCGGGGACTGCGAGACCCGCGGCGGGCGTCGCGGGCGCAAGACCGGTCGGCGCGGTCGGGGGAGCGAAGCCCGGCGGCGCGGCGCCGCGGCCCATGGCGGGCGGAACGTCCGCCGCGAACGGACAGAAGGTCACGGTCGGCATTGCCGACATGAAGATATTGCAGTGGGACGGCGAGCTGATCACCTACGCGTTGGGTTCCTGCATCGGGATCTGCCTGTGGGACCCGAACATCAAGCTGGGCGCGCTGATCCACATCATGCTGCCGATCAATATGGAGGCGGGCCGCAAGAACACGATGAAGTACGCCGACACCGGCATCAAGGAGACGATCAATCTTCTGGTCGGGCGCGGCGCGCGGAAGGACCGGCTGGTCGCGAAGATCGCGGGCGGCGCCAAGATGTTCGAAGTGGCCGGCAACAACAACCTCGGCAACATCGGCGCAAGGAACATCGAGAGCGTCAAGATGAATCTCCGCAAGGAGGGCATCCGGATCGTCTCCGAGAACGTGGGCGGCTCGGTGGCGCGCACGCTGTCGTTCTACCCCGCGACCGGCATCGGTGAAATCCGGGCTTACGGACAGCCCGTTATCACCCTATAAATTGGAGGGAGTGTGTACAAATGGCAGATAAAAACAGTGAGATCCTGCTCGAATCCGGTACCAATGAGATCGAGATCATGGAGTTTACCATCGGCGGGAATCTGTACGGCATCAATGTGGCGAAGGTCGACGAGATCATGCTCTCTCAGCCCGTTAAGTCCATGCCGCACACGCACCCGGCGGTGGAGGGCATCTTCAAGCCCAGAGAGACCGTGATCACGGTGCTGAACCTTCCGACCTACCTCGGCATCCAGAGCGAGCTGCAGGAGAAGGATCTGTTCATCATCACGAACTTCAACAAGATGCACATCGCCTTCCGTGTCCACACGGTCATCGGCATCAGCCGCATCTCCTGGACCGCGATCCAGAAGCCCGACAAGACCATCAGCGGCCAGGGCGACAGCGTGGCCACCGGCATTGCCCAGTGTAACGGTCAGCTCGTCACGATCCTCGACTTTGAGAAGATCGTGGCCGAGATCGCGCCGGAGACGACGATCCAGTCCTCGGAGATCGACAGGATGGGTCCGCGCGCGCGCAACAATTCCCCCATCCTGCTGGCGGAGGACTCCGTGCTGCTGTCCAAGATGATCCAGGAGTCGCTGCACAAGGCGGGCTACAACAACCTCACCTGCTTCTCCAACGGCCTGGAGCTGTGGGAGTACCTCAGCATGGCGAAGAAGCTCGGCGACGTCAACGAAAAGGCCGCGCTCATCATCACGGACATCGAGATGCCGCAGATGGACGGCCACCGCCTGACGAAGCTCGTCAAGGACGATCCCGACCTTCGTCACATCCCGCTCATCATCTTCTCCTCCCTCATCACCGAGGAGATGCGCATCAAGGGCAAGGAGCTCGGCGCGAACGAGCAGATGAGCAAGCCCGAGATCGGACATCTGGTTTCCGTAATGGATCATCTGCTGGAGCAGTCGGCAAAGGCATAAATTTCCGGCTTGCTTCTGAAAGGGGACAGACATGGCGAATAAATATATCGTCAGGCGTCCGATCAAGGACACTGCGAGCCGCGTGATCGGCTATGAGATCCTCTACCACGGCGAGAACACGCTCTACGGGGGCGATGAGTCGGATAAAAAGCAGCCGACCAAGGTCAACGAGTTTGCCGTGGCGGACACCATTTACAGCTTTCTCACGCAGAACACGGAGAAGCTCGCGGGCGCGCTGAACTTCATGACGTTTACGACGACGCTGCTGATGAAGAAGGTCCCGCACCTGTTTGACAAGGAGGACCTCGTAATCCAGATCGAAGACAGCGTGATCATCCATCCGCTTGCGATGCACTTCGTGCAGATGTTCAAAAAGGAAGGCTACCGCATTGCGGTCAACGACTTCCAGTTCGCGCCGCGCTACCTCTCCATGATCGACGAGATCGACTATCTGCGGCTGAACTTCTCGACGATGCCGGAGCAGTCCATCCGCAACGTGATCGAGATCGCGAACAGCATGGGCAAGCGCTGCGTCGGCTACGGCATCGACACGGAGGAGCTTTACCGGAAGGCGCTCGAGCTCGGCGTGACCGAGCTGGAGGGCGACGCCGTCGCGGAGCGGATGGCTTCGCCGGTGCGCGACAGCAGCTACCTCAAGAGCAGCTTCTTCCGGCTGATGGTCGCCGTGACCAAGGAGGAGCCGGACGTCGACGAGATCGAGCGCATCATCTCCGTGGACGCGACGCTGACCTACGCGCTGCTGCGCGTCGCCAACACTGTCCAGTTTGCCACGCGCAACCGGACGACCACCGTGCATCAGGCGGTCATGAACCTCGGTATCCGGCAGCTGCAGCAGTGGGTGTACCTGCTGTGCGCCAGCAACGAGCAGGGCGAGGTCGATCCCTTCTTCGAGGAGTTCCTCAAGCTCTCGTTCCTGCGCGCGAACTTCTGCGTTGCGGTGCTCGAGCACGCCAAGGGCGTTCAGCTCTCGAAGAACGACGCCTATCTCATGGGCATGTTCTCCACGCTGCCGTACCTCATCGACGCGCCGATGGAGGAGATCCTCGCGGAGCTGCCGATCTCCGACGCCGTCAAGGAGGCGCTGACGAAATACACCGGCCCCGGCGCCGCGCTTTACGGCATCCTCGTCAGCTACGAGGACGCCAACTGGGAGCAGGTCAATTTGCTTGCCGACTATCTCAAGCTGCCGCCGAACCTGCTCACGACGCTGTACTTTGAGTGCATGGATCAGGCCGAGCAGGTCTGGAAGAACGTCAACCGGATGAGCGAAGGAAACTGACTTTCCGGAGCCGAAACCATTTTAAAATTGACAGGAGGAAATTGACATGGCACATCAGACCGAGAACCTTGCGAAGCTGAAGAAGGGCAACGAGCTGTACCTCTCCGCGAAGAGCAACCCCGGCGACGTATCGCCCGCGGTGCGCAAGGACACGACCGTGAACGGTCAGCATCCGGCGACCATCGTTGTCTGCTGCTCCGACTCCCGCGTGGTTCCGGAGGCGATCTTCTCCGCCGGCATCGGTGAGATCTTCGTCATCCGCGTGGCGGGCAACGTTCTGCTCGACACCCAGCTTGCCAGCGTTCAGTATGCCGCGGGTCACCTGGGCAGCCGGACGATCATCGTTCTCGGTCACACGCACTGCGGCGCGGTGGGCGCGACCCTCGCGGGCGGCGCGCACGGCTTTGTCAAGATCCTCACGGACGAGATCAAGTCCGCCATCGGCGATGAGAAGGACGAGTATCAGGCAGTCGTCAAGAACACGCTCGCCGGCGTCAACATCATCAAGACCAAGCTGGCCGACGATCACGAAGCGCTCACGCCCGAGACCGACGTGCTCGGCGCGGTGTACGACATCGAGACCGGCAAGGTCGAGTGGCTGTAACGGAATAGACGAGAGGGCCGCTCCCGCGGGAGCGGCCCTCTTTTTGCGCCCGGCAAGCTTGACAGAAAAGACGGCGGGGCATATAATCTATTCTGTATAACTGTGACATGAGGAAAGCGGGATGAGCGCCTTGAATCTGCCTTTTGACACAACCGCATACGATGCACTGCCCATCAGCACGATGGTCTACGAGCCGGTGCGGAACGGAGACGGAAGCGTGAAGGACTTCCGCCTCGTGTACGGCAACGCCGTTTTTGAGCGCGACTGGAAGCGCATCTATCACAGCGACAGCTTTGTGGGCGAGTGCCTCAAAGACCGCACGCTGATGGACGAGTATTCTCTCGGCATGCTCGAGCGTTTTCTGACGGAGACGCCGCACTCGTTTTCCACCTACATGCCGATGGTGAATCTCCATCTGCATTTTGAGCCGATGACAGGCCTGCCGGCGCCCTACGCCGGCGTGTTCATGACGAACCTGACGGATTACGAGGAGCAGGAGGCCCGCACGCATTTTCTGCGCAACATCAACCAGATGAAGGGCAACGCCGTGCTCCTGCGCCGGCATGAGGACGGGCGCCTGGAGTCCGTCTATGTGTCGGACGCGTTTGCGCGGATGATGGAGTGCACGGTCGACGAGGCGCTGCACATGGCGGACGGCATGGGCTTTTTCCGCATGACGCATCCGGAGGACCGCCCGTTCGTGCGCAGCATGCTCAAGCGCCGCGTCGCGGACGACGGCAGCGGCAACCTCACGATCCAGCAGATCACGGCGAAACGAAACCGGATCTGGTGCAACGTCCACTTTGCGTTCATCGACGACTTCGGCGAGCAGTATATCTACTGCACCTACACGGACGTGACGCTGCTCAAGCAGTACGAGGAGCGGCTGCGCAGCGTGTACACGAGCCTCGGCGCCAGCTTTTATCAGGTGGACGAGAAGACGCTGGCGCTGCTCCGCGTCAACCTTACGCGCAACACGGTGGAGGAGACGAAGGGACGGGACCTGTTCCCCACGGATTCGTCGCATCTGCCGTTCTCGGAGCTGATGGCGCGCCGGGCGGAGAACTATCCCATTTCCGCCGAGCGCGAGCGGCTGCTCAAGACCTTCGACTGCGAACGGATGAGCGCCGGCTATCTGGAAGGCCGCGTCACCGCCACGGAGACGCTGTACTCGCGCCGCCGCGACGGCCGCGACTGCTATGTGGAGTTTTCCGCTTCCATGACGCGGCATCCGCTGACCGGCGACATCATCGCCTTTGTGACGGAGCGCGAGTGCAACGCGGAGAAGACCCGCGAGACGCTGATGAGCAAGATCCTCGCCCAGCAGTTCGACATGGTGGCCTATCTGGTCGACGGCAAGTACGGCGTCAGCATCGGCGACGCGTCGCGCATCACCAAGGGAAGCATTTTCCCCACCACGCGCTTCGGCGACTACCAGCAGTATCTGGAGACGCAGGTGCTGCCCGTGCTCAGCGGCAACGCGGAGTACCGCGCCGCCGCGGTGCAGGCGCTCATGCTGGACATGATCGAGGTGCAGACGCGGCTCCGCGAGCCCTACGTCGTCAACATCGCCATCGAGCAGGACGGGGAGACGTTCCACAAGCGCTTCGACTTCTATCTGATCGACCCGGAGGCGCGCTTCTATATCGTGCTCAAGAGCGACACCACCGAGCTGCATCGGGAGCAGATGGCCCGCAATGAGCAGCTGCGTGCCGCGCTCGCGAACGCGGAGCAGGCGAACGTCGCCAAGACGGCGTTCCTCTCCAGCATGTCCCACGAGATCCGCACGCCGATGAACGCCATCATCGGCCTCGACAGCATCGCGCTCAAGGACCCCAACCTGCCGGAGCGCACGCGGGAGCATCTCGAGAAGATCGGCGGCAGCGCGCGGCACCTGCTGGATCTCATCAACGACATTCTGGACATGAGCCGCATCGAAAGCGGGCGCATGGTGCTGAAAAACGAGGAGTTTTCCTTCAGCGGCATGCTGGAGCAGATCAACACGATGATCGGCGGCCAGTGTCAGGACCGCGGCCTCACCTACGACTGCCGCGTGATCGGCACGGTAAGCCCGTACTACATCGGCGACGACATGAAGCTCAAGCAGGTGCTCATCAACATCCTCGGCAACGCGGTCAAGTTCACGCCCGCGCCCGGAACGGTGCGCCTGACCATCGAGCAGACCAGGACGTTTGAGGATAAGGCGGCGCTGCGCTTTGTCATCGCGGACACCGGCATCGGCATGGACAAGGAGTACCTGCCGAAGATCTTCGAGGCGTTCACGCAGGAGGACGCGACCACCACCAGCAAATACGGCGGCAGCGGCCTTGGCATGGCGATCACCAAGAACATCGTGGAGATGATGAGCGGCAGTGTGTCGGTGGATTCGGAAAAGGGCGTCGGCTCGACGTTCACGGTCAACGTGACGCTGCGGCGCTCCGAGCGCAGCGACGCCCAGACGCAGGACGTCCGGCCGCAGGATATGAACGTGCTGGTCATCGACGACGACGAGGTCGCCTGCGAGCATGCGAAGCTTGTGCTCGAGGAAATCGGCATCGTGGCGGATACGGCCACCGGCGGCGCGGAGGCGCTGCAGATGATCGAGCTGCACCACGCGCGGCGCGAGGCGTACAACCTCATTCTGGTGGACCTCAAGATGCCGGAGATGGACGGCGTGGAGGTGACGCGGCGCATCCGCGAGCTGTACAACGGCGAATCGACCATCATCATTCTGACGGCCTACAGCTGGTCGGACGTCGCGGACGAGGCGATCCTCGCGGGCGTGGACAGCTTCATGTCGAAGCCGCTGTTCGCCTCGAACGTGCTCTACGAATTCCAGCAGGCCATCGAGCGCAAGCGCCAGAAAGAGGGCGGCGAGACCGAGAAGGCCGATCTGACGGGCCGGCGCATCCTGCTGGCCGAGGATATGCTCATCAACGCGGAGATCATGAAGGAGCTCCTGCAGATGATGGAGATGCAGGTCGAGCACGCGGAAAACGGCGCGCTGGCGCTGGAGATGTTCGAGCGGAATCCGGCGGGATATTACGACGCCGTTCTGATGGATATGCGCATGCCGGAGATGGACGGCCTGGAAGCGACCAAGGCGATCCGCGCGCTGGACCGCCCCGACGCAAAGACGATCCCCATCATCGCGCTCACGGCCAACGCCTTCGACGAGGACGTGCAGCACAGCCTGCAGGCCGGCATGAACGCGCACCTTTCCAAGCCTGTCGAGCCGGAGCGGCTCTACGATACGCTCTCGGAGCTGATCCGGGACTGAATGGAGAGAGAATATGGCAAACGAAGTGATACAAATGGATCCGCTGCAAAAGCAGATGCTGGACGACGTGTTCGACGCGTTCCAGATGATCTCCGGCGGCGCGCTGGTCAGTCTGATGCACGTCGAGGGCGGCGTCACCCGCTGGTCGCCCGGCGCGGTGGAGCTGTTCGGACTGCCGGGTGAGTACGCGCCCAACGGCGCGATGGACTGGGGCGACTACGTCCATCCGGAGGATCGCAAGCGCTATCTGGACACCATGGTGCAGCTTGCCGGGGGCAAGCTGCACTCCTACGACCTCGCCTATCGTGTGCGGACCAAAACCGGCGAATACTTCAATATCCGCAACATCGGCTCCGTACTGCGCAACGAGCAGGGCGATCCCAGCCTGATCGGCGGCATCCTCATCAACCAGGGACTGACCGAGAACACCGACCCGATCACGGTGCTGCCGAACAAGCTCGCGTTCTACGAGAATATAAACGACCTGATGGCGCGGGGCGGCAAGGCCATGGCGCTGCTGCTCGGCGTGAGCAAGCTCTCCCGCATCAACGAAAACCACGGCTACAGCTACGGCAACCGCGTGCTGCAGGAGATCGCATGGCTCATTCAGGAGACGCTGGGCGAGCGCGGCAAGGTCTACCGCATGGACGACTCGGCCTTTGCCATCGTCTCTGAGACGCTCTCCCGCGAGGAGCTGGCGGCGGTCTATGACTCGCTCAAGCTCAAGATGCAGCGCGGCGTCCGCATCGACGGCAACCGCCATAATCTGACGGCCAACGGCGGCATGATCTCCATTGAGAACGAGCAGGCCGATCCCGCGACGATCTACTCCTGCCTCAACTATGCCTACCGCGAGTCGAAGCTGCACCGCCACGGCGAGCTGGTGGACTTCAACGGCAGCGTCAAGTACGACGTGAACGAGACGCTGGAGATGCTCAACGTCATCCGCGACTGCATCGTGGAGGGCTGCCGCGGCTTCTCGCTGGCCTATCAGCCGGTCTTTGACGCGGCGACGGGGCGCCTCGTCGGCGCGGAGGCGCTGGTGCGCTGGGAGGGCGAGCCCTACGGCGTGGTGGAGCCGAACGAGTTCATCCCGGTGCTCGAAAAGGACTTCATCTTTGAGGAGCTGGGCGCGTGGATCCTCCGACAGGCGGTGGAGGACGGCAAACGCTTTCTGGAGAAATACCCGGGCTTCCTGTTGGGCGTCAACATTTCCGCGTCCCAGATCGAGGACGAGTACTTTGCCGACGGCGTGCTGGAGACGCTGGAGAAGACCGGCTTCCCGGCCGAGAATCTCAGCCTCGAGATCACGAAGGGCTGCCGCCTGCTGGAGCTCGACCGGCTGCGCGAGGTGGTGATGACGCTGCATCAGCACTCTATCCGCGTCGGCATCGATGACTTCGGCACGGGCTTCGAGTCCATCGGCTTCCTCAAGCGCTTCTCCGCCGACTACATCAAGTTTGACCGGGAGCTGATCCGGGACATCGAGGAGAGCAGCGCGGACCGCGAGATGATGGAATACCTCGCCAAGTGCGCCGCGGTGCGCGGCACGCACGTCATCGCCAAGGGCGTCGAGACGCCGGGCATGCGGGACATCCTCAAGGGATACGCGATCAGCAGCATGCAGGGCAACTTCTACGCGAAGGCGCTCTCCGCTGACGATATCCTCGAAAAATACGACTGAAAAGGACAGAGACTATGGAACGTTCCGGTGGGATTTTGCTGCCGATCTCCTCTTTGAACATGAGATAATTGACTGCGCCGGTCAGCAATGGTACAATGATTAAAGTTTAAACAAATCCCCATTTGGAGGAAGAATCATTGATAGAGATATCTTTCTTGGCGTCAGAGATCGTTTTTGCGGCGATATGGCTTTTCGTAAGGGGATGCGTTTGGATAAAGCAGCGCAGATTGGATTGGAAACGGGAAGCCATTCTGCTATTGATGTATATCAACCTAGCCGTCATCATCCGCTTTGTATTCTTCCCGAGAACACTGGTTGACGGGCACGTACAACCACTTGTTTTTGAAACAGCAGAAATGCTTCCTCTACGCATCAATTTGATACCGCTGGTTCATCTTTTTGAGTATGGCAGTGTCAGGGATATGATCTGGAATGTGATCGGCAATACAGCAATGTTTATTCCAAGCGGCATCATACTGCCCGTCGTATATAGAAAGCTGAATAGCTTTTGGAAAGTAATTGCAGTCGGTGCTTTGATTTCGCTGTGCATAGAGCTTCTGCAGTTGCCTTTCGCATCCAGGGCGTCGGATATCGACGATTTGATTCTGAATACGCTCGGAGTGGCTGCCGGATACGGGATCTACGCGATTTTCTTGCGCTTTAAGCAATAAATACGAGTTTGTCGAATAGGTCTTCTATTGTCCTCAGTTTTAACGAGCATCGGATTTTGCCCCACAAAATCCGAGAGATAAAATCGGTGTGACCATTGCGGTCACACCGATTTTGTATTCTTTTGAGCTTGTGATTGCCGCCTCAATGCAGCTTCCTTATGAAGTGTGCCCCGAAGGCGGCTCTTTTCTTTGCCTGATTTGCTCTTTGTCACTTGCAGATGACGGACTGCATGATGTCCATGGCCTCGTCGAGGATCGGCTCGGTCATGCTGGCCATATAGCTCGTGCGGAGCAGGCACTCGTCCGGCGCGGTGGCCGGCGGCAGGACGGAGTTGACGTAGACGCCCGCCTCGTAGAGCGCCATGGCGGTCTGCAGCGTGTTCTCCTGCGTGTAGGTGTAGATCGGCACGATGGGCACCAGCGAGGGCTTGACCCTGATGCCGCGCGCCGTCAGCCCCTCGCGGGCGTAGGCGGAGAGGCGCGAGAGCCGGTCCACCAGCTCGGGATGGGCGCGCAGATGGCGCAGCGCCGCAAGCGTCGCCGCCGCGCTCGCCGGCGGCATGGAGGCGGAGAACATGAACGGGCGCGAGTTGTGACGCACGTACCACGCGACGTCCTCGCTCGCCGCCATGTAGCCGCCGAGACTGGCCAGCGACTTGGAGAACGTGCCCATCAGGATGTCGACCTCGTCCTCCAGCCCGAAATAGCTCGCCGTGCCGCGGCCGCCCTCGCCGAGGACGCCGAGGCCGTGGGAGTCGTCCACCATGACGCGCGCGCCGTACTTTTTCGCCAGCTTGACGATCTCCGGCAGCTTGGCGATGTCGCCGCTCATGGAGAACACGCCGTCGGTCACGATGAGGATACCGGCGCTCTCCGGCACCTTTTGCAGGTGACGCTCCAGATCCTCCATGTCGTTGTGCTGATAGCGGAGCATCTTGGCATAGCTGAGCTTGCAGCCGTCATAAATAGAAGCGTGGTTCTCGCGGTCGCAGAGGATGTAGTCGCCGAGCCCCGCCACGGCGGAGATGATGCCGAGGTTGGTCTGAAAGCCGGTGGAGAAGGTGATGACGCCGGGCTTGCGGAGGAAGTCCGCGAGCTCCGATTCCAGCTCGAGGTGGATCGAGAGCGTGCCGTTCAGAAAGCGAGAACCGGAGCAGCCGGTGCCGAACTGCTCGACGGCCTTGACGGCCGCCTCCTGCACGTCGGGCGCGGTGGTGAGACCGAGGTAGTTGTTCGAGCCGAGCATGATGCGGCGCTTGCCCTCCATGATGACCTCGACGTCCTGGCGCGACTGCAGCTCGCGGAAGTAGAGATAGACGCCCGCGTCGGAAATATCCTTGGCCCGGGTGTCTTTTGCGAATTTCTCAAAAATATCCATAAAAGTGTTTCCCTTTACATCATTTAAAATGATCGTGTTATCTTAGCATAACCGCAAAAAAAACGCAAGGCGCATTTGGTTGTCTTTTTTTGCGGAATTGATTTACTTCTTTGTGCCAATGTGATAAAATCCATATTTTGTAAGGAGGCGAGATTGTGCTTGACGCGCTTTATGCCCATTTGAATACGACGGCGCCGGTGGCGGTCATCATCATCTCGGTCGCCTTGATGCTGCTCGGCGGCTTTCTGATGACGCGCATCACCAAGCTGCTGCATCTGCCGAACGTCACCGCCTACATCACGGTCGGCATCCTGATCGGCCCGTGGTGCCTCGACCTCATCCCGCGGCGGGTCATCGACGGCACGGCGTTCCTGCCGGACATCGCGCTGGCCTTTATCGCGTTTTCCACCGGCGAGTTTTTCCGCGTCGAGTCGCTGCGGCGCAGCGGCTGGGGCGTGATCTTTCTGACGCTCTCGGAATCGCTGCTGGCGTCGCTGCTGGTGTTCGCCGCGGTGTACTGGGGGCTTGGCCTGCCGCTGGCGTTCTCGATCGTGCTGGCGGCGCTGGCGGCGGCGACGGCGCCGGCCTCCACCATGATGACCATTCGTCAGACCGGCGCGAAGGGCCCGTTCGTCGACACGCTTTTGCAGGTCGTCGCACTGGACGACATCGTGGGCCTCGTGGCCTACAGCGTCGCGATTTCCGTCGCGGTGTCCAGCATCTCGGGCGAGGCGTTCTCCCTTGCCACGGTCACCGTGCCGCTGCTGCGCAACCTCGGCGCCGTCGTGCTGGGCGGGATCTTCGGCTTCGCGATGAAGATCGTGCTGACGCACCGCGCCACGGACAACCGGCTCATCGTGTCGGTGGCGCTGCTGTTCGCGTTCTGCGGCGTCTGCGCCGCCTTCGACATCTCGCCGCTGCTGGGCTGCATGGCGATGGGAACGGTTTACATCAATCTGACCGACGACACGCGGCTGTTCCGCCAGCTGGGCTACTTCAGTCCGCCGATCCTGCTGCTGTTCTTTGTGCGCTCGGGGCTGAGCTTCGATCTCGGCGCGCTGGTCTCGGCGACGGGGGACTTCGGCCGCTGGCCGCTGCTGGTCATCGGCGTGGTGTATTTCTTCGTGCGTATCCTCGGCAAGTACGCGGGCGCCTGCCTCGGCGCCGCGGCGGCGCACAAGGAGAAGGAAACGCAGAAGTACCTCGGCCTCGCGCTCATCCCGCAGGCGGGCGTCGCCATCGGCCTTGCGGCCCTGGGCGCGCGGACGCTCGGCGGCTCGGAGGGCAGCGCGCTCGAGACGATCATTCTCGCGTCCAGCGTGCTCTATGAGCTGATCGGCCCGGCCTGCGGCAAGCTGTCGCTCTACCTCTCGCACTCCTACTCCGACAAGCTGGAGGAGATGGTCGAGGCGCCGGCAACGGACGAGACCGGCAAAGAGCTGACGCCGGTGGAGCAGCTGATCCACCGCATCCAGATCATACAGGAAGAGCTGCCCAAGCGCACGATCAACGAAAACGAGCAGGCGTTCACCGAAGCGGCGGAGGAGCATTTCAACAGTGTGAATGCGTCGTACCACCGTCAGAACCGCCTGCTGCGAAGATAGGAGGATTCCGCTATGTTTACCGATCCCATTGTAAGACTGCTCGGCCCGTGGTCGGGGGAGCTTTCGCTGCCCGGCATCGCGCTGCGCGTGCTGCTGTCGGTGGCGCTGTCGACCATCGTGGGCTGCGAGCGCTCGTCTAACCGCCACGCCGCGGGCCTGCGCACGTTCGTGGTCGTCTCGGTGGCCTGCACCATCGCCATGCTGACGGACTGCGGCCTTGCGCAGGTGGAGGGCGAGCATCTGCACCTTCTCTCGGCGGCGTCGATCATCGGCGTGTCGATCATCTGCGTCAACAGCGTGCTCTACACCTCGCGCAACCAGATCAAGGGGCTCACGACCTCGGCGGCGCTCTGGGCCTGCGGCATTGTGGGCCTGACCGCCGGCGCGGGCTTTTACACGATCACGCTGGTCTCGTTTGCCGTGCTGATGCTGAGCCTGTCGTGGATGCCGGGCTTTGAGAGCGAGCTCAAGGACCGCTCGAACCATTTTGAGGTGCATCTGGAGCTCAAGAGCAGCCAGTACCTGCAGGAGTTCATGACGACCTCGCGCCGCCTCGGCCTTTCCATCGACGATATCGAGCTGAACCCGGCCTACGCCAGCTCGGGACTCAGCGTCTACTCCGTCGCGCTGTCGATCACCAGCGCGGAGCTCAAGCAGTACAAGTCCCACAAGGAGATCATCGACGCGCTGGACACGCTGGAATACGTGTATCACATCGAAGAAATGCAGGGTTAAAGCGGCGGCGGGAACGGCCCGCTTTCCGCGTCGTAGGGCATCGTGAAGGTCACGATGCCCTCTTTTTCGTCCGCGACGGCGCAGAGGGGATAGAAAAAGCAAAGCCCCTCGGGCGTCAGATAATAGTTGCGCATATTGAGCGCGCGGCGCAGCGCGGCGCGCCAGTTTTCGCGGTACGCCGCGCCCTGCTCCGTGCGGCGGAGCGTCTCCTCGCGGGCAAAGCGGAGCAGGAGCTTTTTGCAGCGCTTGTGCGGCGGGAAGAACTCCTCCGGCGGCAGGGGGAGCATCGTGGCGAGGTCCCAGACCTCGCTGCGGCGGATGCGGTACGGCGGCAGGCCGTAAGCGGTCTCCTGCGCGTCGCAGACGATGCTCAGCACGCCGCCCGCCCGATGGCTGACGCGCCAGCTCAGCACGGCGCGGGAAGCGCTCCATGGCGCGGAGACGGCCATGGCGGCGCGGCAGGACTCGGCCGCCTCGGGCAGCAAAATTTGCTTGCAATATGTAAGATACGCGCGGCAGAAGCGCCGGTAGCAGCGGTTGAAGCGCCGTGCGCGGATGCTCTTTCCCTCCAGCTGCGGCAGCGTGACCGACGCGGTCAGGACGGTCACGCCGTCCGCCTCCCAGCTCTGCTCCTCCGTGAGCGCCTCCGCGAGGCGCAGTTCCTCATGCACCATTCGATCTCCCCCAGTTGCTCTTATAGCATCGTATGGAGCGGACAGGGGCGGGGTGCGTCTCTTATTTTTTGCGCCGCACTGCCGATGCAGATTATGCAGGAGCAGGGGAAGCGCCCCTAAGAAGAGCCAAGGAGGGAACGGAATATGATGGAAATGCTGTCGGTCGGCACCTTGCGAGACGCCGTCAGGCAAGCCGGCATGCGGACGAAGGTGGAGCTGAAAAAACGGAGCGGAACGCTGCAAAGTCACACCGCGCCCGAAGGGCTTCCGGCGCGAAAGACCGCGGAAGCCTCGATCTATCAGCAGATGGTCAATGAGGAACGCGACGATGCGAAGAAGGATGACGGCAGCAGGCTGAGCGAGATCATGGATAAGATCTACGCCGGTAAAAAGCTGACGAATGACGAGAGGGAATATCTCAGGGTGAAAGACCCGGAAACCTATCATCGGCTCAAATCCGTCGAGGCGGAGCAGAAAAGCTACGAGCAGGAGCTGAAGCGATGCCGAACCAAGGAAGAGGCGCAGCGGCTCAAAATGCAGCATCTGAACAGCGCCTTGACGACGGTGAAAAGCGTAGAGAACAACCCGAACATTCCGGAAGGGAAAAAGCTGGCCATCCTCCGGCTGGAGCAGGTGCGCGCAGAAAAAATAGAAAAAACGCTCAAGAAATTTGTCCGAAGCGGCCGATATGAAAAGCTGCCGACGGAAGCCGAATACGCCGAGGCGGAGCGGGCGATCCGCGAAGCGGATGAAATAGAGCGGAGCGCAGCGGAGCAGCGCAGCGACGGCTGCAATGAAGCGGCGGAGAAAACGACGCCGGAGGAAACAGCGGCGGAGGAAACCGGACCGAAGGAAATGACGCCGGAAGAGCGCAAGGTGCGGCAGGCCCGACAGTATGCGGCGCTTGCCGCTTTGTGGAGCGGCGAGGAGAACGATCCTTCTGTCATCAGCGTTCAGGCGTGAGAAGCGTTTTTCATCTTTACTTTCGCTCTTTGTTCTGTTAAACTGGAAAGCGGAAACAGGATTATGACAGGGGGCGAACCGTATGGCGGCACCGGGAAAGCGGGTCGGCAAGAAGGCGAAGAACGACGATTTCTACAAAGCCATCCTGCTGCTCAAGGACGAATCGGAGTGCTACAGCTTTTTCTGCGACGTGTGTACGCAGACCGAGCTGCGCGCGATGGAGCAGCGCTTTGAGGTGGCGCGGCTGCTGAGCCGCGGCATGGTCTACAGCGATATCCTCGAGCGCACGGGCGCGTCGAGCGCGACGATCTCGCGCGTCGCCCGCTCGCTGAACGATTCCGACGGCGGCTATGACCGCGTGTTTGAGCGTCTGGGCAATGGAAAGCTATGAGTCCCTCGCGCGTTCCTATGACGCGCTGATGCGCGACGTCGACTATGAACGGCGCTCGGCCTTTGTCGAGCGGCTGTTTTTGCGCGCAAAACGCCCCGTGCATACGGTGCTGGACCTCGCCTGCGGCACGGGCACGACGACCTGCCTCCTCACGGAGCGGGGCTACGAGCTGATCTCCGTCGACGATTCGGAGGACATGCTCATGCAGGCGCGGGAAAAGGCGCAGGGGATCGGCGGCGTCCCGCCGCTGTTCCTGCACCAGTCCATGCCGCGGCTCGATCTCAACGACACCGTGGACGCCGCGATCTGCTGCATGGACAGCCTCAACTATCTGACAAGCCCGCGGGACGTGAAGCGCACCTTCGAGCGGCTGCGGCTGTTTGTCTCTCCCGGCGGCGCGCTGGTGTTCGACGTTCATGCGCGCGGCAAGCTCGAGACCATGGACGGGCAGATGTATATGGACGAGGACGACGGCGTCTGCTGCGTCTGGCGCACGGAGTTCCGGCGGGAACTGCTGGACTACTGCGTCGATCTCTTCACTCGCCGGCCGGACGGCGCGTGGACGCGGGAGACCGAGCTTCACCGCCAGCGGTACTACAGCGCGGAGGAGCTGACGCAGTGGCTCCGCGCGGCGGGCTTTACCGAGATCCGCACGTACGGCGACTGCCGTATGCGCCGCCCGAACGAAACGGACGGCAGAATCTATTTTAGCTGTATCAGGAAGTGACCCTATATGAAGGATTGTCTGGTTCGCGCCATGTCGAAGGACGGCATGGTCAAGGCGGCAGCCGTTTCCACCCGCGCCCTTACCGAGCGTGCGCGGAATATCCACCATTTGACGCCCGTCGCCACCGCGGCGCTTGGCCGCGCGCTCTCGGGCGTTTCGATGATGGGCAACGCCCTCAAGGGACAGGGCGAGAGCGTGACGCTCCAGATCAAGGGCGGCGGCCCGCTGGGCACGATCCTTGCCGTCTCGGACGCCGAGGGCAACGTCCGCGGCTATGTGGGCGACGGGTCCGTCGAGCTGCCGCTGCGCTCCGACGGCAAGCTGGACGTCGGCGGCGCGGTGGGCCGCGCCGGCACGCTGACGGTCATCAAGGATCTGGGGCTCAAGGAGCCGTACGTCGGCACGGTGGACCTGCTGGGCGGTGAGATCGCGGAGGATCTGGCGGCCTACTTTGTCGAGTCCGAGCAGATTCCCTCGGCCTGCGGCCTCGGCGTGCTGGTGGACCGCGACCGGAGCGTGCTCGCCGCCGGCGGCTATCTCATCCAGCTGCTGCCCGGCGCGGGCGAGGACGTCATCGCCAAGGTGGAGGGCGGGATCTACGCCGCGCCCAGCGTGACGAATATTCTGCGCGACGACCCCGACCCGGCGAATCTGCTGCGGACGGTGCTGTCGGACTTCGAGCTGGAGATTTTGGAGACCTCGCCCGTCGAGTATCGCTGCTACTGCTCCCGCGAGCGCACGGAGCGCGCGCTGCTCTCCCTCGGCTCTGCGGAGCTGGAGGACATGCTGCGCGAGCAGGGCGGCGCGGAGCTGACCTGCCAGTTCTGCGACCGGGTGCATGTATTCACCGGCGACGAGCTGCATAAGATGATCACAGAGCTTCGGGCAAGGGGCAAGTGAGCAAAAAAGCAAAAAATTGAAAAATTTTTGTTGACATGGCATGGGTGCTTTAGTATAATAACGGTTGCCGTTCGCGGGTGCGAGTGGACTCGGGAGCATAGCTCAGCTGGTTAGAGCACCTGCCTTACAAGCAGGGGGTCACTGGTTCGAGTCCAGTTGTTCCCACCAAGCTACGGCCAAGTAGCTCAGTTGGTTAGAGCGCCGGCCTGTCACGCCGGAGGTCGAGGGTTCGAGCCCCTTCTTGGTCGCCATTTGCCTCTGTAGCTCAGTTGGTAGAGCAGCGGACTGAAAATCCGCGTGTCGTTGGTTCGACTCCGACCGGAGGCACCATTTTGCGGGCATAGCTCATCTGGTAGAGCGCCACCTTGCCAAGGTGGAGGTAGCGAGTTCGAGCCTCGTTGCCCGCTCCAAAAGAGGAGAAGGAGCACACAGCTTGCTCCTTTTCCCATATTCGGTGACATAGCCAAGTGGTAAGGCAAGGGTCTGCAAAACCCTCATTCCCCAGTTCAAATCTGGGTGTCACCTCCAGACTTACAGGTCACTATAGATGCCATCGGCGGAAACGCCGGTGGCATCGACCTTTTCGGACTGTTTGATGGGCAAAAAAAGAACGTGTTTTCCATAGATGCAAACCAGCTTTATGCCCCGGTCTCCCAGATTTGAACTGGAATTATTGGCGGCTGAAGAAGGTGATTGAACGCAGGACTGGTGTTGAATGCGAAGCATCATTCAAAAAGGGTACTACAATAATAATACAAAAATATGGGCGTCAGACGAGTGGTTTTCTAACCACTTGACTGGCGCCCTTTTTGGCTTTTTACAAAGATTTGAAAAAGGGCGCTGCGCCCGGAAAGGACAGACAAATGGCAGAGATCAACAAAGAAGCGCGGGCCAGCTTCTGCAAGGAGCTGGCGCACAGACTGACGGCGGAAGGCTACGCAGTCGAGCCGGAAGCAGATGGACTCTTGCCCGTGCGATGGCATGGAGCAGACCTGTGCCGCATCACCGCGGGAGGCGGCGCACAGTTCCGGGAGGCGGATTTGACACCGGATGGCTGCCGCGAAGCCTTCGACCGAGCGGTGGACATCGCGGCCGAGGTCAAGCAGTATCTGCAGCTCATGGAGGCGGCACCCGTCTTAAAAGCAATGAGTCTTGACGAGCGGTACAAGCTCCTCGCGGACTTCAACGGCGCGGTGCTTGCAGGGCATCCCACCTCGCGTGGCGTTCAGTTCGTGACATGGGAATGGAGCTACGGCCGCACCGGCGTATGGGGCGGGCATTATTTTGGAGGAAATTTCGCAAAGGCAAAGCAAGACTTTGCGCTAAGAGCGGAGCTGATTGACCGGGACGCGATCTTCGAGCCGGAACAGCTTGCCGAGGTCTACCGCGCCATACACGAAACACTGGACGGCGACAACGCGATCACAGAGGCACGCAGAAAGCTGCTGGAATCAGCGGCGGAGCAGATTGAAAATGCTGTCCCCGACTTGGAACAGCGCGTCGAACAATCCAACCAGCAGGAGCTGGAACTAAATATGGAGCGGAACGGAACCGTGCAGACGATGTGTTGAGGGCCGAGACTTTCAGAGATGAGAGCTTCGGCCCTTTCTTTTTGCCCATTTTTCAATCTGAGGGAGGTACTGAGTATGAGTGATAGCAAACAAAAGGGATACAAAGAGCAGCGCGATTACGGAGGCGGGCGAAGATGGACGAAGGGCTGATGATTTTTGAGCAGCGCATCGCGTATGAGATGAGCCATCGCCGCTTCGCGCCAAACTCGCCGCCCGCGCCGCCGGAGCCGACAAAATGTTCCCGATACGAGCGGTGCAGGGACTGTCCGTATCCATCTCACGGTTTCATCTGCTGGCACGACGAGGATCATTGCCTGCGGACGGAGGCGGAAAGAAGTATAAGAAAAGGGGGCGCGAAAACATGAACGCAGTAATCAGCAATAAGCAGCACTCCGATTGGGGCTGTGCCACGATTCCACTGCCCATCCCGGACGAGGAATACGTCCACTGCATGGAGATGCTGGAGCAGTTGGGGATCGGCAGCGTCACCGAAAGAGACTGCCGCATCGACCAGCTCGACCGCTCGCCCGCCGCACTGGACGTGCTGGAGGGCCAGGAGGTCAACATCGACGAACTGGACTTCCTCGCACGGAGCATCGAGCGGTATTGGGGCAATGAGCAGCCGAAGTTTGAGGCAATGGCGTACAAGCTCGGGCTCAAGGATGTACCCGGCCTCATCAATCTGTCCTTCGGCTGTGAGCAGACGACGATCATCACGGACTTCGAGAACCTCAACGAAGCGGGTAAGGATCACTATATGGACACCCACGGCGGCACGGCACCGATAGATGTTTTGAACCATCTGGACGGCGAGAAACTGATCCGCGACCTCATTGCCACGGGCGCAGGAACCGTCACGCCGAGCGGCGTGGTTTTCGACAATGATTTTCGGCTCGAACCGCATTATACCGGGCGGAACTTCCCTGTCTACTATGACAAACGGTACCTCATGGAAATGGAGCTGACGCCCGTGTCATCAGAGCCGGAGGATGCGCCTATGACGCTGCTCCTGCCCACGCCGGAAAAGCGGCTGGAGCGCCTTCTGGAACGAGGCGGCTATCGGAAGGCGGAGGACGTTCAAATCAACGTATGGCGCACGGAGCTGCCTGACCAAATCGCGGATCGGCTGGATATACCGCATGAAGGATTGTTTGAGTTGAACCGGATGTTCCAAGCGGTTGAGAAGCTGAAAGGCCCTGAAAAAGACCGTCTCGCAGCTGCAGTGCTGATGGCACAGCCGGACTACGCCTCGCAGGTGCGACAGCTTGCCGAGAACCTCGAACTCTTTGAGTTCATCCCGAACATCAAGACGGCGGAGGAGCTGGGCAGGTTCATGATCCAACAGTCCGGACACTTCGAGTACGATCCGAACCTCGACGGCTTCTACGACTACGCCAAATACGGCGAGCAGCGCGTAAAGGAGCAGGCCGGCGAGTTCAACGAGCTGGGCTACATCGGCTATACCGGCGCATTGAGCCTCGATGAGCTGATGATGGAAGATCCTGCCGAGCAGACGCCACAGATGCAGAGTCCCGCCATGTAATCCATTCATAGACTTTCAAACGCCGTTGCGGTATGTTTCGTGCCGAGAGAGGAGGTGAAACATGAAAGAGTACAAGGTGCTGTCCCAAAAGGACAGATGGTTTTCCGGCAAGTTTGATCCTGCCGCGCTGGAACGGGTGATCAACGAGCTCGCACAGCAGGGCTGGATCGTAAAAGCCGCGTTTTCCGCGCATCTTCCGAGCTTTTCCGGCTCGCGGGAAGAAGCGATCATCCTCTTGGAGAGGGATTTATAACAAGGAGGTAGCAGTCTATGGCAAAATTGGACGCGAG
>Ga0310695_10001054_pt1 | contig 67150 bp, 50 predicted proteins | sample RumenRJG_04DNA_FD_203882 | JGI IMG/M metagenome (GOLD analysis project Ga0310695, IMG submission 203882) | Bovine rumen microbial communities from Lethbridge, Alberta, Canada - RJG_04 (v2) (version 2) | ecosystem: Host-associated > Mammals > Digestive system > Stomach > Rumen | place: Canada... | reverse complement strand
GATTTCTGCCTCTTGCAATACGATTTGCAAAAGTACAAAATCAAATCTCGAAAAAATAATATTCGCGTAACTCATTGAAAATAATTAATTTAAATCATGTCCAAGAAATTTTCTTTGGACAGTAGTGATGTTTATATTAAAATCAATTCGTGGACCAAATTAGATATAATTAGGCAAATTCGTTTCTTAAAAACGCCTTCGTTTCTTAATCGAACACCATCACTTTCGTTTCCCATCGGAATGCCTCGGACGGGTCGTCCGAATGCCTTCCACGGGTCGTTCCGATGCTTTGCAACAGTCGAAGGAATGCTTCCTTACCCCCCTAAGGAAGTATTCGGACGGAGGTAAGGAAGCATTCGGACAAGGGTAAGGAAGCGTTAGTTTCCTGTTTTTTCTGGTGCAGGAAAATCGTACCCCAGGGCTTTGAGATAGGCCTCCACCTCTTTACTATTCATCGCTTTGAGGGTCTTTTGGGACTTGGTACCCCCATCCCCCTGAGGCACCTCTTTCACCTCATAGCAGTATTCTTTCAGAAACTCTATTTGTTTATTCAGCAGGTCTGCCTTTTGCTTTCTGATACAGTCTTCCCTTTCCTTCTCTTCTTTGGCAATCCGTTCTTCCTTGGCTGCCTGAATCTCCGCATTCTTCCAGGACCACGTAGCCCATTTAGCAATCAAGACGACTAAGACTACTGCCAGACAAATAAAGCCAACGATGGTGACGTCCTGCCAAGTCGTCGCTGCCTCCTGGACACTCGATTCACTCCCTCTGACCACCTTGGCCAGTTCCACTATAGCAGAATCGCTCATCGCTATAGTATCGTTCAGATTAATAATAAATGTACTCATAATTCTTCAGTTTTTTATAATTGTTATTGTTTCTTTTTCATACCCTATTGTTCGTTTACCCGTTAAGAACCATTCACCATGAACACATGTCAGAATCCCTCTTTCAGGAACTTCCTCAGCGAGAGGTGCGTAATGCCGTTCTCATCGCGTTGTGTCAAGAGCGGTGTGGCGCTGATGACGTATTTGGGATGATTGTCGCGTATCTTCTCTAGTGGTCCAAACTCGCGGTCGCGAGTGGACTGCTCTGAAACGATATAACTTGCCTGCACATACATAGTCTTGCCAGGTTTGGTGCAGACAAAGTCCACCTCACCGGCATTCAGCACCCCTACCTTCACGTCATATCCCAGATAGCACAGATGCTTATAGACAGCGTTCTCAATGACTTTCTCGATATAGGAATCCATCGCCCCTTCAGCCTTCAGGTTGCGAAGTCCCAGATCGTCCCAGTAGACTTTCTCGTTCGACTGAAAGATCTTCTTTCCATGGATGTCGTAACGCGGTACAACATCCAACAGATAAGCTTCATCATAGAACCTACGATAGAGAAGGATGAGGTTTGAAGATACGTCCTCCTGCTGCGACTTCATATATTTCGAGATACTGTTGGCTGAGGTGAGTTTGCCGGTGGTGTCGGCATAGAAGGCGATGAGATTGTTCAGGAACGGGATGTTGCGAATATCGTGCCGCTCAATGATGTCCTTAAGCATGATGGTGTTGAAGACGCTGGTGAGGTAGGCCCACACCTGCTCGTCGCTGTCCAATCCCACTTTCCGAAGTCCAGGAAGACCGCCATATTTCAGATAGGTCATCAGGCTCTCGTCGCTGTCCACAAGGTTGTGGAACTCCAGAAACTCTGAATATGTCAACGGATGAATACGCACCTCCACGTGTCGACCGGAAATCAGGGTGGCAAGTTCACCTGAGAGCATCTTGGAGTTGCTACCTGTGATAATAACGTCTGTATTCTCCTCCGTATACCAGTTGCAGAGGCTTTCCTCAAAATGTTCAATCTCTTGGATCTCGTCGACGAGGATATAGTTATGCTTGCCCTTGATAAAACGCTCTTCAATCCAAGCATCGAGGTCATCCTTAGTCTTGATGTCCTTGAAGGCCTTCTTCTCCTTGTCTATGTAGACAATGTTGGTATCTGGGGCATCCGTGTGACGCTGGATAAAATCCTTCATCACATAACTTTTGCCAACACGACGGGCTCCGACGATGGCGATGATATTGCCTTTTCCGATCCAAGAATCCACAATATCAGCATAATACTTTCTTGTTATCACTTCCATAACATAATGTTTTGGATGCAAAGATAGTAAATTTATTGTTTATAAACAACAAAAACAAGTTTTTTCTTATTTTTATTGTTTACAGAAAGAGAATTGACACTTTATTACTTATTATTTTGTCCGCTTGGATCGTCCAAGAACCTACTCGGCAGAGGAACTAAGTAAAACGAAGAGGCAGAATGTGCCTCTTCGTCATAAAGGGAGTGGTGGTGGATTGCGGATTATTGCTTCCGCTTCCAGGTCTGAGTCTCGTAGAACATGCCTAAGTAGCCCCTCACCTTCAGTTGCTCACCATCAAGCCAGATGGCGCACTTGTAACTCTTGCCGTTCTTCGGATTGTAGATCCTGCCGCCTTCCCACCTGTCTTTCGACTTGGAGAGGCCCGACAGGATGTTCACACCCATCAGTTTTCGACTGCGAAGGCTCTCGTCAGGATTGTGCTTGTCCTTCGTCTCAGGACCTTGGGCCAGCCAGACTATCCGACCGTTCAGTTTGTCGCCCGACTGATAGATTTCCACCTGGGCATCGCCGGCCTCTGTCAGCCACTTGCCCAAGACCTCCTGGGAATAGCCTGCCATCGAGAGGAGAGCCAAGGCCATCGTAAGCATCAATTTCTTCATTTCCATATCGTATTAAGTTCTTATTTCACTTATACACCACCTTCGCCTGCTCGCCCTTGTAGGCTACGGGATACTTGATCTCAGGCTTGCAGCCCTTGGCCAGCACGATGGTCTTCAGCATGCGGCAGTCGCTGAGGTCGAGTTCCTTCAGTTTGGGACAAGCGCTCACATCAACCGTTTCCAGGTAGGTCATACCAGCATGGAAACGCTCCACATTGGGGAAGTACTTCAGGTCCTCATACGACTTGATGTTGCGGATGAAACTCCTGAAATTCATGAAACTGAGCGACGTCACGGCCTGAGCCTCCTCGGCAGAGATCTCGCCGTCCTTGTTGGTGTCAACCTTGTTGCGCAGGCAGAAATCCTTGATGCCAGCGTCCTGGAAGACCAGACCGCCAGCACCCTTCAGCACCACCTGAATCTTATTACCTGTAATGTCCTCGCCTGTAATCTCAGGAGCGACACTACCACCCACGGTAATCTTCTTCAGCCAGAGGGCACTGGAGACATTCACCAACTTGAGTTTCGTCAGACAACTCAGGTCAATCTCCTCCAGCGGGGTGTTGCCTACAGAGAAGGCCTCGAGGTTGGGGAAATACTTGAGGAACGAGTAGTCCTCAATGACATTCGAGCGTCCGCCCCTGTCGAGGCCCAGTTTCGTGGCAGCAGCAGCCTCACCATAGGTCACCACACCATCGCCGTTGGCATCGCACATCTCGAAACAATGCGAGAAAATATTCCCGTTCTCAATCTTTATAAAGGTGTCGTTGGCATCCTGTGCCTGAGCAGACATCACGCTGGTGATGGCAACTGCTGCGAAGAATAATAACTTTTTCATTGTCGTATCGTTTTGGTTATTTACTGATTCTGGTGCAAAGGTAGGATTATTATTCTTATGTCACAAAGGAAAAACCCTATTTGTGGCAGGGATAATCCCTATTTATGACAGGAGGAATCCCCCAAGGCATCAGATCAGGCCTCAGCAGCAGCCAGTAGAATCTCAGAGAGCGTGGGATGGATGTGCACCATGTCACGCAACTGCCCCAGGGTAGCCCCCATGCACATCAGCACGCTGACCTCTTGGACAATGTCGGCAGCATGAGCACCAAAGGCATGGCAACCAAGGATGGTGCCTCCACCCTGCCCCTCCATAGAAGGTGCGACAAAGAGTTTCAGCATTCCTTCCGTCTCGCCCATAGCCAGAGCCTTGCCGTTGGCACGCCAGAAGGCCTTCTTGCACTCGTAGGCAATACCCTCGGCCTTGAGTTGGTCCTCAGTAGGGCCTACGCAGGCAGCCTCTGGCTCTGTGAAGATGGCGGCAGGCATGATGTCGAAACGGATGTTGTCCTGTTTGCCGAGGATGTGGTTCACAGCACGAACGGCCTGCATCTCAGCGGCATGGGCCAGCATCTGGCGACCATTGGCATCGCCGATGGCGTAGATGTCGGCGGGCGAACCGCTGACCACACGGAAATTGGCATCAACGGGGATGGCACCGTTGGGAGGAAGGGTGATGCCTGCGGCCATTCCCGACGTGCCGTTGCCTACCCGTAGCCTTTCGAGGTTCAAGCCCTCTGTGCGAGGACGGCGCCCTGTGGCCATCAGGATGACATCAGCATCGATGTCGGCCAGAGACTGTACGGCGGTCTTCATCTTGAAGGTGATGCCTCGCTTCTCAAGAACTTTGCGCAGACGCTTGGCGATGTCGCTGTCAAGGGCAGGCAGACATTCCTTCAGATACTCTATCACCGTCACCTCAGAACCGAAACGATGGAACACGCTGGCGAACTCCATACCTATCACACCAGCACCTATGATGGCAAGACGCTTGGGCAGGGTATCGAGGTTCAAAAGACCGGTAGAGTCAACCACACGAGGATCGGTCTTGACGCCATCGATAGGTAGCCACTTGGTCTCAGAGCCTGTGGCGATGATGATATTTTTGGCGGCGACAGAATCGCCGCCCACACTAACGGTATTAGCATCCATGAACGAGGCGCGACCGCGGATGAGGGTGATGTTTGGATGCGAGAGGATGCCCTCGACGCCCTGACGGAGTTGAGGGACGACCTGGGACATGCGCTCACGGGCCTCAGCGAAGGTGGCACTATGAACGTAGGTCTTCGTGGGGATGCACCCCACATTCAGGCAGGTTCCACCCACCTCTCCTTCCTCGATGATGGTGACCTTCAGTCCCTGCTTCGCAGCATATTCAGCAGCACGATAGCCTCCTGGGCCTGCACCGATGATGAGGACATCAGCGGGTGAACCGCTGACCACACTACTATTGTTCATTTTTCATTTGTTTATAGGTGGTGACGGGATGCTTGGCGGCGAGGACATCATCCACACGTCCGATGGGGGTAGTGTGTGGTGCCGACTTCACAAGGTCAGGATCGTTCTTGGCCTCGTCAGCAATCTGTCGCATAACCTGAATGAAGCCGTCGAGCGTCTCCTTTGACTCGTTCTCCGTGGGCTCGACCATGAGCGACTCGTGGAAGAGCAGGGGGAAATAGATGGTGGGTGCATGATAGCCGTAGTCGAGCAGACGCTTGGCCACATCCATCGTGGTGACACCTGATGATTTGTCTTTCAGGCCATCGAATACGAACTCATGACAGCACAGGCCGTCGATAGGCAGTTCATAGACATCCTTCAACGACTCCTTGATATAGTTGGCATTGAGCGTGGCAAGCGGTCCCACCAACTTGACATTCTCACGCCCCAGGGAGAGGATATAGGCGTAGGCACGCATCATCACGCTGTAGTTGCCATTATAGGGCGACACCTCTGGGAAGAAGGCCTCAAGTCCCTCACGCACGCCAACAGGACCGCTACCAGGACCACCACCGCCATGCGGCGTGGAGAAGGTCTTGTGCAGGTTGATGTGCATCACGTCGAAGCCCATGTCGCCAGGACGGCAGGCACCAAGCATCGGATTGAGGTTGGCACCATCGTAGTACATCAGGCCGCCAGCCTCATGGATGAGCCGCTCTATCTGGGGTATCTGCTTCTCGAAGAGACCCAGGGTGTTGGGATTGGTCATCATCATCGCAGCGATGGAATCGCCTTCTAGATTAACCAGACGCTCTAGATCATCCAGATCGACCAGACCTTCCTGAGTAGATTTCACCTCGATGATCTCCAGACCGCAGACAGCGGCAGAGGCAGGATTGGTGCCATGGGCCGAATCGGGCACGATGACCTTCTTGCGCTGCAGGTCGCCATGCGAACGGTGGTAGTTATCAATGGTCATCAGGCCCGTGAGTTCGCCATGTGCTCCAGCATAGGGTTTGAAGGTGAAGTGAGCCAGACCCGTGAGTGCGCAGAGCGCCTTCTCCAGAAGGACCGTCAATGCACAGGCCCCTTTCACCGTCTCACGAGGCTGTAGGGGATGCAGGTTCTGGAACTGTGGCAGGGCAGCCATCTCCTCGTTGATCTTAGGATTGTACTTCATCGTGCACGATCCCAGGGGATAGAAACCTGTGTCCACGCCGAAGTTGTTGTTTGAGAGGTTCGTATAGTGGCGCACCACCGTCAGTTCGTCGCACTCAGGCAACTGTGCCTCCTCTTGACGCTGCATCGAGACAGGTATCTCGTAATCTCCGAAATTATTTCTTGGCAGGCTGTAGCCTTTGCGTCCCTCTTTCGAGAGTTCGAAGATCAAATTGCCGTATAATCTGTTATTCATATTCTTGCTTTTGCTAACAGCCAATAGTCAACAACTAACGGCTACTTTTACGAGGTTATCAATTTCTTCCTTGGTACGCTTCTCAGTAACGGCAAACACAAAACCGTCATCCAGTCGGACACCACCCATGAAGCCTGCATCCGTAAACCGCTGGTAGAGGGCATCGGCATCGCCGTCGTACTTCACATAGAACTCGTTGAAGAACGGTTGTTCATACACCAAATGGAACTTGCCCGTCTTCATCAGTTCATCGCAGAGATAATGGGCTCCAGCATAAGACAGTTGCGCGGCCTCCTTCAGTCCCTGCTTGCCCATCAGCGAGCAATAGATGGTGACGAAGAGGGCCATCAGGCTCTGATTGGAACAGATATTCGAGGTGGCCTTCTGACGACGGATATGCTGCTCGCGTGCCTGAAGGGTCAGCACAAAGGCACGCTGTCCGCGATTGTCCCTGGTCATACCAACGATACGTCCTGGCATCTTACGAATCAGTTTCTCCGTGCTGCACATATAGCCCACGTAGGGCCCTCCGAACTGCATGGGAATGCCCAGCGACTGGGCGTCGCCACAGGCGATGTCGGCCCCCCACTCACCAGGCGTCTTCAGCACGGCAAGGTCAGCAACGACGCTATCCATGATGAAGAGAGCCTTCTTCTCATGGCAAGCCTCAGCAAAGCCCGTGAAGTCTTCCACGATGCCGTACATATTGGGCTGTTGCACCATCACGCCAGCCACGCCGTCGAGATTTGAGAGTTGAGATTTGAGGTTTGAGAATGAGGTTACTCCGTTCTCAGCAGGTATCGTCACGAGTTCGATGCCTTGGTGCAGGGCATAGGTATCCAGCACCCTGCGCGTCTTGGGATCGATGCAGGCAGACACCAGCACCTTGTTCTGTTTCTTGCCTGCTGCCACCGCCATCATCATGGCCTCGGCAGCAGCAGTAGTACCATCGTACATCGAGGCATTGCTGACATCCATACCTGTCAGTTCGGCCATCATCGACTGGTACTCGAAGATATAGTGGAGCGTGCCCTGGGAGATCTCGGCCTGATAAGGGGTATAGGAGGTGAGGAACTCTGAGCGCTGCAGCAACTGCGGAACGACGGAGGGGGTGTAGTGGTCATAGACGCCCATGCCGCCAAAGCATATCAGCGGCCTGTTCTGGGAGCCGAGTTTCTCAAAGGTGTCACGCACCTCCATCTCGCTCATCTCCGACGGCAACTGATAGTCGCCCCTGAAGCGGATGCTCTCAGGAATCTGGGCATATAAGGCATCGAGGTCATCGATGCCCACCCTTTCGAACATGGCCTGGAGGTCATCTTGAGTATGGGGGAAATACTTATAATTCATAATATTTGCTATTAGCTCTTAGCCGTTGGCTATTGGCAAAAAAGCTAAATGCTAAAAGCCAATAACCATTAGCATGTTTACTTTTCGCAGAAAGCGGCGTAGGCCTTAGCATCCATCAGGCTGTCGAGTTCAGCCTTGTCGCTGAGTTCCACCTTGATGATCCAGTTCTCGAAGGCATCCTGATTGATCAGTTCAGGCTGATCGTCGAGAGCCTCGTTGACCTCAACCACAGTTCCACTTACAGGTGAATACAGGTCGCTGGCAGCCTTGACGCTCTCCACAGCACCAAATTCCTCACCAGCCGTTACCTCATCATCCACCTCCGGCATATCCACATACACCACATTTCCAAGTGCATTCTGAGCATAGTCCGTGATACCGATGAAACCATAGTTGCCTTCTACTCTTACATATTCGTGCGACTCCGAGTAGTAGAGTCCTTCAATTACTTTTGACATAGTTATTAAAGTTAAAAGTGAATAGTGAAAAGTGAAAAATTTGCTTCCGCTCTTCTAACTATCACTGTTTATTATTAATTAAATCATTGTTCTATATTTTGCAGGAACGGCGGTAGTGAATTATTCACTCTTACCTGTTCCCTTCTTGTAGTTCTTGGCGTAGAATTGTTTTTTCACCACCTTGCCAGGGAACACCTTCTTGCGAATCTGAATCTGCACATCCGTGCCCAAGGCAGCATAGCGGCTGTCGATGAGTGCCATGCAGGCACTCTTGTCCACAGAGAGGCAATGATAGCCTGTGGTCACCTCGCCTATAGGAGCCCCTTCGTTGTTCAGCACACTATATCCATGACGAGGGATAGCCTTGTCAGCAAGTTCGATGCCCACGAGTTTCCTTGCCACACCTTCGGCCTTTTGTCTGGCCAGAGCCTCCTTACCGATAAACTCAGCCTTGTCGAGTTTTACAAAGATGCTCAATCCTGCCATGACGGGTGTGATTTCTGCCGACAGTTCGTCGCCATAGAGGGGCAGTCCCACCTCGAAGCGCAACGTGTCGCGACAGCCCAACCCACAGGGCTTGCAACGTCCTGAGGCCAGCAACTTGTCCCAGCATTCGTTGATATAACAAGGTGAAGCGTAAATCTCGAATCCATCCTCGCCAGTATAGCCTGTGCGGGAGAGGAGAACCTCGTGATTTGAGGTTTGAGGTTTGAGGTTTGAGATTTGAGATTTGAGATTTGAGGGGATAGTCTTGAAGGTATAGAACGACAGGTCGGAGCCGTCAATGCCCAGAACGTCCTTCAGAACCTGCTCTGACTCTGGGCCCTGTATGGCGAGTTCACCATAGAGGTCGCTCTGGTGTTCCAACTGCACATCATAGCCGTTGGCCTGCTGTTGAATCCATGCCCAGTCCTTATCGATATTGGCAGCATTGATGACGAGGAAGAAACGCTGATCGGCCATCTTATACACCAACAGGTCGTCCACCACGCCCCCATCCTCGTAGCACATCATGCCATAGAGAATTTTCCCTATAGGCATATCCGTGACATTGTTGGTAAAGATGTGATTGACATAACGCTCGGCATCAGGTCCGGCAATAAGCACCTCGCCCATGTGGCTCACGTCGAAGACACCACAGGCTGTGCGCACGGCCCGATGCTCGTCAGCGATATCCGTGTACTGAATGGGCATCTCGAAGCCGCCGAAAGGCGACATCAATGCCCCTAGTGCCACATGTTTGTCGTAAAGACATGTTTTTTTGTTCTCCATATATTTTTTCAGTTAACAAGATGAATAAACTCTTCTCGCAGATAGGTCTGCTCCAAAGCCTCGATATCAGCCACCTGATCAGGCGTGAGCATCAGTTCGCCATCACAGAGCGTGGCCCTGACGAAGGCTTTGAACTCGTCGATAGTCTGGGGGATGTGCTCCTTGAGCAAGGTGATGCGCTGACGCACGCTCTGGATGCCCTTCGACTGCAGTTTCTCATGGCTGGGCGTAATGGCATGGAGCATATTTTCCATATCGGTGTCGTAGAGCATGGTGGCATGGACGATGCTACGGCCTGGAAGATGATAGAATGCCGTGCCGCTCACCTTGCGGTCGCCAATCATCACATCATTATGGGTGGTTCCCGTGGCCTCAACGCCCAGTTTGCGGAGCACCAGCAGCAGCATGCCTATGAAACGATTGAAGGTGAGGCCTACATTCTCTTCCTTGCAGACGTAGGACACCATCACATTGTCCCAGTCAGCATAGACACAGCCGCCCCCACTCTTCCGACGGTACATCTCAATGCCGTGCTCACGACAATAGGGCACGTTCACCTCGTTCTCCATCACCTGGTTACGGCCGAAGATAACTGTGGGCTTCACCTGCCACATAAAGAACAGGTCGTCCTCGTCAATATGACGGGCGACATATTCCTCCATTGCCAGGTAAAACGACAGGCGTCTCACACAATTTGCAGGCAGAACGACATACTTCATTGCCTCAAGCGTTCAAGGTTAGCATTCTGCCTGCAAATTTATAAAATTAATATGTAACAGCCAAATGATTTGGCAAGTTTTTTTCCTCTCCTATTCCGAAAGCATGGTCACCTCGATGCGCTGACCATGACGCAGGAACTGACGGGCCATCTGCTGCACATCGGCAGCCGTCATCTGGCGCACCATCTCCTTGTAGTCGACATCGAAATCGGTCTTGTCGTCCAATTCATGCCACACCACATAGTTCCAGTAATCGTTAGTGATGGCCATCTGGTCGTACTGCTTCAGAAGATACTCGCGCACCTTGTCCATCGAAGCCTGTTGGGGCCCCTGTTCCGCAATGATGCGTAACTGCTCGTCGACAATGGGATTCAGTTCCTCGTAGCGTTGCGGATCGGCGTTGTAACTGACTTTCAGTATGGCATTGGGATGCTCATCGCTCACCAACGAGAAGTCGACACCTACACCATAGGTTCCTCCCTTTTCCTCACGTACAGAATCGGTATAGGCGATGGACAGCACGCGCTTCAGGAAATCGAGCACAAGGTCGTTCTTTGAAGTGAACTCCACATCGGCCGTATGATAAATACTGACATTTGCCAAAGGCGTAGCCATCTGCTTACGGAAGACGGTAGTGCTACCCTGCTTCACTATATGCGGAAGATTCTCCTGATGGACGGTAGCGTTGGACTGTTGCTGCGAAGGCAGAGAGGCCAGATAGCGGCATACGAGCGGACGAAGTTCGTCCAGCGACATGTTGCCAATGATGACAGTCTGAAAGTCGGCGGCATTGCTGAATGCCTTCTTATAAATCTGCAACACGCGGTCATAGTCGACCATTGCCAAACGCTCCTGGGTCATCGGTTCCAGACGCGGGTGGTGACCATAAAGGATGGCAGAGACAGAGTCGTTATAGTCAACGCGAGGCGAGGCGTTGCGGTTGTTCAGGAACGAGTGAGTGCGATTGCGCAATCCCTCGAAAGCCTCGGTATCATGGCGAGGCGAGGTGAAATAAAGATAAGCCAACTGCATCATGGTCTCCACATCCTTGATTGATGCACCACCTGTGATGCTCTGTGACCTGCTGCCCACAGAGGTCTGCACACGGACGCTCTTGCCCGTCAGTTTCTTGCGCAGCGTCGTAGCATCCCATTGTCCGACGCCAGCCTCACTGACCGAAGCGGAGATGAGCGAGAAGTTAGGGATATCCTCATTACCATAGGCACTTGTTCCCCCATCGGACTTCATGGCCATCTGAATAGTGTTAGCACTGAAATCTGTCTGGCGCACATAGACCTTCATGCCATTGCTCAGCGTCAACAGGGTGAATCCGTGCTTCCAGGGCTGCTCGCTGACTATCGTACCAGCCTTTGGCTGTTCTGTCAGCAGATTATCATCAACAGCCTCCTCAGTATATGGGGCATACTGCTGACGCTGGGTGGCAAGAATCACATCCTCAATCTGACTTTCTGTAGGCAGGAGGACATCTTCCTTATCGGGCGCATACATCACCACCACCTGGTTCTGATCGGTAATAAGTTCGCGCATGGCCTTGTTCACTTCTTCGAGTGTCACCTCACGGTCGAACTTCTGCGTGAGCCGCCATTGCTCTTCCATCGAGACGAGGGGTTCACCTGCCAGGAAATGCTGTACGCAGAGGCTCACCAGTTTGGAGTTGGTACGGTCGTTGCGCTCATTATACTTACGCTCGTTGTGATTCAGGCGGAACTTCTTGGCACGATCCAGTTCCTCCTGGGTGAAGCCCTGTTGACGGATCTGTTCACAGGCAGCCACAGCACTGATGATTCCACCGAGGATATTCTCCTGCTTACAACTGATGCTTAGGGCAAATGCCTCCTTGGTACGACTGAGGAAGAAGTTGGAGGCGCGACCCGTAGCACTCTGGAACGGCGGATTAGGCTGCTGCTTGAGTTCTGTCAGACGGCCATTGACCAGATAGCCGATGAGTTCGTCCACATAGCCACCACGCAGATAGGCCTCATTGTTCTTTTGGTCGTCTGGCGTAGCGTCACGCTTCATGTAGATATAACATAACACGATGGGCTGCTCGACATCCTTTTCGATGTCCACAATCATACGCTCATTGTCATCCACGGGATAATAGATGCGCTCTGCCGCATTCTTTGGCATGGGGATGGATGAGAACATCTTCTTGATTTTCTTCTCTATCTGATTTACATCGACATCGCCTACCACGATGATGCCCTGCAAGTCTGGACGATACCACTTGTGGTAGTAGTCGCGGAGGTCCTGATAGGGGAAGTTATCGACAATATCCATCGAACCGATAGGCATACAATCCTCGTATTTCGTACCCTTGTAGATTTTGGGCATGGCCTCTTCCATCAGCCGTTGAACGGCCTTGCCAGCACGACGGGTACGCCACTCCTCGTGAATAACACCACGTTCCTTGTCTATCTCTGCGTCCTCCAACAGCAGATAGTGACTCCAGTCATGGAGTACCAACAGGCAGGAGTCGATGATGCCCTCTCGCCTTAAAGGAGCCGAACCGATGTGATAAACCGTCTGGTCGACACTGGTATAGGCATTCAGGTTGGCACCAAACTTCACGCCAATGGTCTCACACCAGGGCACGATGCCCAGACGCTTGCCCTTGCCAGGGAAATTCTTCGTGCCATTGAAGGCCATATGTTCCAGGAAATGGGCCAATCCACGCTGGCGCGACTCTTCCTGAATAGAACCTACACGCTGGGCGATATAGAAGTCGGCCAGGCCCGGCTCTTTTCCATTATGACGGATATAGTAGGTAAGTCCGTTCTTCAACTTACCGACACGCACTTCAGGATCCATTGTCAAAGCCTCTTGGGCACTCAAGCCCACCCAAGCCGTGAACAACAGTAAACATACTACTAAACGCTTCATTTCTTACATGATTATGATAATTTGGCTGCAAAATTACAAAGAAGTAGCCATAATACCAAATTTTAGGGATAACAATATTTTGGTATTTATTAGAAATTTGTGTACCTTTGCACCCAATTATTATATAAGGTATGCCGAGAATAAGAATCTTTATCATACTACTGGCACTGCTGGGAGCCTCCACAGCCATGCAGGCACAGTTTCTGCGACTGGCCGGCAAGGTAGTTGATGCCGAAACAGGAGCCCCCATTGAGTTCGCCTCTATTTTGCTAGAAGAGAATGGCCTGTGGGCTATCACCAACGAGAAAGGTGAATTTTCCATCAAAAACGTGACAAAAGGCAAGAACACCCTCACTGTGCAGTGTCTGGGCTATCAGAAACGCTCATGGCCCTGTGATGTCGCACGCGACGTCGTGGACCTGAATCTTAGGCTGCATCAGGGCAACCTAAAACTTGAAGGAGTAACGGTGGTTGCCAAACGCAAGCGTGACGAAGCCACAACATCCTATACCATCGACCGCCAAACGCTGGACAACCAACAGATTATCAACGTGGCAGATATCGCCACACTATTGCCTGGCGGCAAAAGCGTCAACCCGTCACTGATCAACGACAACCGAATGAGTCTGCGCAGTGGCACTCAGGAAAAAGGCAACGCTTCGTTTGGCACAGCCATAGAGGTGGACGGCATCCGACTGGACAACAACGCCATCAATGATGAGACATTAGGAGCCTCTACACGTACCATCAGCGCCTCCAACATTGAAAGTATTGAGATTGTCACCGGTATTCCATCCGTAGAATACGGTGACTTGTCGAATGGCGTGGTGAGGGTAAATACCCGTAAAGGCAAGTCGCCTTTTGTCGTGGAGGGCAGTCTTAACCAACACACACGCCAAGTGGCCGTCAACAAAGGCTTTGACCTGGGTCGTAACCGCGGTGTACTGAATGCTTCGCTGGAACACGCCCGTTCGTTTTCTAATGCCGCCTCGCCCCACACTGCCTATCAGCGCAACATCATGAGCCTGCACTACATGAACGTCTTCATGGCAGAGACGACCCCACTGACGCTCAACATCGGGCTGTCTGGAAATATAGGAGGCTACAACTCGGAGGCTGATCCCGATGAAACAAAGGACGACTATAACAAGGCTCGTGATAATGCCCTACGCGCCAACTTTGACCTGCAATGGCTACTCAACAAATCATGGATCACAAACGTACAACTCAATGGTGCCATCTCCTATTCCGACCGAAAGACCGAGAGATACACCTATACCAGCAGTGCCTCTACACAGCCCTATCTGCACACCACCGAAGAGGGCTACTTCATGGCTGGCGATGACCATATCACCCTCAGTCCTACAGGCTACTGGTATGTGAAAGGATTCAATGATTCTAAACCTATGACATGGTCGCTCAAAGGTAAGGCCGACTGGAACCGTCGCTTCGGCAAAATGGCAAACCGTTTCACAATGGGTGTCCAGTACACTGGTAGCCAAAATCAGGGGCGCGGTACCTATTATGATGATATGGCTACAGCACCCACCTGGCGCGAATACCGCTACGACGAACTGCCCGCCATGCACAACTTGGGTCTCTTTGCCGAGGAAAAGATCATCGTACCCACCACGAAACATGCAACTTTGGAACTGACTGCCGGCCTGCGTGATGACATCACCATGATCAGCGGATCTGACTATGGCACTGTGAGCAGTCTGTCGCCCCGCTTCAACGGCCGCTACGTCTTCTGGCGCAACCAGCGCAAGCGCATTGTCAGTAGTCTGGAGATTCATGCCGGCTGGGGCAAGAGTGTCAAGTTACCTTCTTTCCAGGTGCTCTACCCTGCCCCATCCTATACAGACCGTGAGGTATTCGCTGCCACAAGCGATGCACAGAACCGTTCGTTCCGTGCTTACCACACCACACCACAAAAGCCTCTCTACAACCCCGATTTGCGCTGGCAATACACCAATCAGACTGATCTAGGCATTGAGATGAATATCAAAGACACACGCATAGCCATCTCCGGCTTCCATCACAGCACAAATCGTACCTATATGGCCAAGTCGGCATTCACGCCTTTTGAATACCGTTATACGCCAACAGCCAACTACAGTACGATAGACGCAGCGAACCGACAGTTCAGCATTGACAAGCAGACTGGTATGGTCACTATGAGCGATGCTACGGGCAATGTGGCTCCAACGACCCTTGACGGCTACAATCGTAAGACCTACACCACATGCACCACCTTTGTGAATGCCGAATCGCCCATCAGCCGCTCTGGTCTGGAATGGACTATCGACTTTGCTAAGATCAAACCGTTACATACCAGTATCCGACTGGATGGAAACTACTATTATTATAAAGGTATAGACGAGGTGCTCTTCGCCGACATCCCCTTAGGTGTTAACTCCAACCAAAGTGACGGTCAACTCTACCAGTACGTGGGCTACTACCGCGGCTCCAACGTGACGGGCACTGGCTATAGCGCTGATGCTGCCGTTGCCAATGGTGCCTTGGCGAAGCAACTGAACATGAATTTAACCATCACGACACATATCCCCAAGATCCGGCTCATCGTCTCACTGCGGGTGGAAAGCACGCTCTACAATTACCGTCGCTCACTCAGTGAATTCTGTGATGGCCCACGCGGCTATATGCCCAGCGAAAGCAACAGTTACTTCGGAGTGCCCTACGACGGCACATCGACAGATAAACATGTGGTGGTCTACCCTGAATATTACACCACTTGGGATGCTCCCACGGAGATGATTCCTTTTGCCGAGAAGTTCCTCTGGGCCAAAGACAATGATCCGGCTCTCTATAACGACCTCTCGAAACTGGTGGTACGCTCCAACTATGCCTATACGATGAACCCCAACAGCCTGTCTGCTTACTACTCAGCCAACCTCAGCGTCACAAAGGAAATAGGAGACCATGTGTCGCTGTCGTTCTATGCCAATAACTTCTTCAACACCATGCGACGGGTGCACTCCTCACAGACAGACTTGGAGACCTCGCTCTTTGGCAGTGCCTATGTGCCCAATTATTACTACGGACTCTCACTCAGACTCAAGATATGAAGAAATACAGCATTTGGCTTTTAGCAATTGGCATTTTGCTCTTAACTGCCTGCTCCGACTACAACGAGACTGTCGACACCAACACGCTCACGATAGCCTTGGACTTTCCTGATGAGGTGGAAGGAACGATGGAGGGCATCCGTGTTGAACTGAAAAGCATCGGCCATGAGGCTATCTTTGTCGATACCACCAATGCACAGGGCATCGCCACTTTCCAGGTGACACCGGGCATCTACGAAGCCAGTTCGTCGACCACACGCATGCAAGGCACTAACAGTATACTCATTCTCAATGGCAACTCTGGCCAGATTATTGTCAAGGGGGATGAGCCACAGGTCTCTGCCTCCTTCAGCCTAAAGAGTTCGAAAATCAGCCAATTGGTCATCAAAGAACTATACAACGGCGGTGTGATGAAAGACGACGGCAAGAACTTTGCAAACGATAAGTCCTTTATCCTTTACAACAACTCCAGCACGACGGCCAGTTTGACTGATCTCTGTATAGGAATCACCGCACCATACAACAGCCAAGGCAACAACTACTGGTATGACGCTAACGGCAGACTCATCTACGAGAATGACGGCTATATCCCTGCCCTTGACGGTATCTGGTTCTTCCCCAACACGCTAGCCATTGAGCCGTACTCACAGGTTGTAGTCAACGTGCATGGTGCCATCGACAACACACTCACCTATCCACAATCTGTCAATTACGCTAACGCAGACTACTACTGCATGTACGATCCAGAAGCAGGATACACCAACACCAGTTATTACCCGACTCCATCGGAGGTCATTCCAACGACACACTATTTGAAAGCCGTCAAGATAGGCATCGCCAATGCCTGGGCACTTAGCGTCACATCGCCCGCCATGTTTCTCTTCCAGACACACGACACCACACCACGCGAGTTTGCCACCAATATCAACAACATGGCATATACCCCAGGAGCCGCACAGACCGATATCAACAAAATTGTCAAGGTGCCTGTCGACTGGATTCTCGACGGCATAGAGGTATTCTCTGCTGCCCATGTCAGCAGCAACCAGAAGCGACTGACGTCCACTATCGATGCCGGCTACATCAACCTGACCAACCAACACGGCCATTCACTCTATCGCAACGTGGACCGAGAGGCCACAGAGGCACTGCCAGAGAATGAGGGGCTGTTGGTCTATGGCTACACGTCAGATCCCTGTGGCATCGATGCTGAGGCAAGCCTCCGCAATGGCGCTCATATCGTCTATCAAGACACTAACAATTCGTCTAACGATTTCCACGAACGAGAGACATGCTCGTTGAGAAATGACAAATGAAAGAGGAGAGATGAAAGACATGATCAGATTACTGTATATTCTTCTTTCTATAACAGTGGTAATACCTGTAAGCGCACAGGATTCACTACTGCTTCGTGACTATACGTTCATTAAGCAGAGAGACCCATGGCTCAACAGTCCCAATGCTGCAGCTCTGACCAGGTATGACTATCAGAACATGGCTCAAGCCGAACTATCGCTGGGAGGTGAACGCGGTGGCTTCACCAATTACTATGGTTCTGATGACATCACCCACCTCAATGCCGGTGTGGAGTCGTTCTATCGCTTCAGCCCCAGCACGGTGTTCTTTGGCGGCATGAGTTACGAAAATGCATCCGGCCGTCACATGGCAGGTTCGGCCTTCATCAACCCTGAGCGTCGCCCCTTCGACCTCGTGGAGGACTCGCTCACCAACCAGGGCACCAAGCACCTTGACACCTATCACCTCACGGGTGGCTTTGGCTGTACAGTGGCCAACGGCTTTTCCGTTGGCATGAAACTCGACTTCACAGCAGCCAACTATGCCAAATATAAAGACCTGCGCCACCAGAACAAACTGATGGACCTACAGGTAACAGCAGGCATCTACGCCCCTGTCACATCATGGCTCGGCATGGGTGCCCACTATCAGTACCACCGCAACACGGAGAGCATCACTTTCGGCACTTATGGTACCAGTGACAAGGTCTATAAGACACTTGTCTCCTATGCCAACTTCACTGGCCATTTAGAGCAGTTCGGACAGGAAGGCCACACTGACAAGAGCCACGAGATGCCACTCGTAACCGACTGTAACGGTCTCGGTGTTCAATTCTCCATTCAGAATTCTCCATTCTCAATTTTCGCCTCCTACGACTATGTTCACGGTTGGGGCTACTACGGACGCAAGTCGCCCTATACCATCACCTATACCGAGCATCATACCGACCGCCACCAGTTTCACGTTCAAGTGGCACATCAGATTTCGCGCACATCAACGCATCGCCTCGATCTCGCTATCGATTTAGAGACGCTGCAGAACGATGCCAATACCTACCGCGAGTTGCAGAACGCATCTGGTGCGACCTACTATGCATACTACACACCTGTTAAGACAGCCAACAAACAGTGGCAGGACTACCGCCTTGCCTATACACTCCAACTGGGCATCAGAGAGGCCATGCCCACCTGGACCATTGAAGCCGCAATGAACTGGATGAAGCGCAAACAGACAGCCTACATCTTTCCATACTACCGTCGTCAGAACCTGCATAACACCGAGGGTACGCTGGCTGTCAGTCGTAACATCATAGCAAACAAAGGTGTGTGGACAGTCTCCCTGTTTGGCTCCTATCTGAAAGGCAGTGGTGCACCCTATGAGGACCTCACCTTCCAGACACCCAGCGATAAACAGACGGTTCCTCCATCCATGGATGCCTATCTCTACCGTGAGTACCTATACCTCACGGCAGCACAATTCAGCATTGGCGGCAACGTGAAGTACGCTTTCGTCTTCCCAGCCACTAGACTGAAGACCTATGCAAAGGTTAGCCTCGCTCACCGTAAGGCCAACGAGACCAATATGTACAGCAATGGCCAGAACCGCACGCAAGCGACCCTGGCCATCGGATGTGAATTCTGATCTAAGACCTATTATTGTTCTTCTTTACACTCGTGGGCAGGCGGCATCACCGCCTCTATGCCTGCTGCCTTGATGTCAGCAAAGAGTTTCTCGGCTGTCGTCTCGTCTGTGAAATAGGTGACAGCAAGCGATTTTTTCTCAGCATTGACGTTGGCATCCTCTACCCCATCAATAATCATCACCTCATCGATGGTCTCCTGGCTGGCGATCTCTGCAGGGATGTTATAATAGGCATAGGCCACCTTCGGACCGCTGTAATAGTTCACTGGTGTAAAGCCAAGTCCGCCAAGCACCTGTCGGATATTGGTCTTGCAGGTACGGTTGGCATCGTAACGTACAAATATGTAATGCTTGTCCAGATGTGGTGCCATGCTGTCGATACCCTCCATCATCTGCAACCGCTGACTGATGCGGTTATAGCATTTCTGGCAATGCATATCATCGATACGCAGACCCATTCCGCGCATAATGGTATCACTGGGACTATAGTCAGAGGCTTTATAACGCCCTGTAGCAGCCAAGCGGGCCTGAATGCTGTCGACAGATGTGGCAGCAGGATCATAGGCTATCGTGGCAGTGCGACGCTCAATATTGAAAGATATACCCTGAATGCCAGGCCCTTTCTTCAAGGCGTTTTTCACCTTATGAGCGCACTCCTCACAGCGCATCCCCTTGATGCGTACAGTGAGGGTGTCTATATTCTGAGCCTGAAGCCCCAGTGCGGTGAGCACCAGGGCCAGGGCTAACAGTATTCTCTTCATATATTACTTCACAAGAATCTTCTTGCCATCAACGATGTTCAGTCCCTTCTGCAGACTGTTCAGACGAACGCCCTGTAGGTTATAGATAACCACATAATTAGCGTCGTTGCGAATGGTGCTGATACCATTAGTAGCAGCAGTCACAGAGATGGGCAGCAACTGGTTCTCTGTGTTAGACTTACCTACCAGAATAGCCACCATGGTGATATTCTCCAACTTGGTATCCTTAGCCCACTCAGCTATTTTGTGCAACTGTTGGTTAGCAGTCTCACTGCCATTGTTGACAGCAATCGTGACATCGCCTTGTGTCAGCGTACCTGCCGTTGCACTAGTTTCCTCAAGAGTAGCACCCGTTATCTTCACCACCTTGTTCTTATTAGCATCAACATTGACCTGAGCAAGAGTTCCCTCGACAACGGTGTAGTCGCTTATCTCAGTAGCAGTAATCTGGCTTTCCAGAGTAGCCTCGGCTTCCTTCATCTGCACATTACCAGAGTTGGGGCGAGCAACTACATAAACATAGCCATTAACCTTGTTCTTCTCCTGCAATTTGTCGTTAAGAGTGGTGTACTGAATCCAGCAACCACCTGTGGCATCCTGAATCCAAACAGTTGAATAGCCATCAGCACTCTTGCCAATAACCTCAGCATCTGTCAGCGTCACCTTGGCATATTCTCCTGCAGCAAGGGCGTTGAAGGCTGCAATGTTTGCACATTCCTTATATTCGATAGCAGGCAAGGCTGTGGTAGATCCGTCCTTCGCAGCCAATGTCACAATAGCATTTGCAAGATAAGAAGTAGCACCCTGGGTAAAGCGCACGCCCTCGGCATTGCCTTTCCATTTCATACCTTCAATAGCACCACTGCTAGCAGTGAGTTTATTAATATTACTATTTCCTGCAGCCGTAAATGCAATCTGAGTGATTGCATAGCCGGCAGGGGCTTTGAAGGTCAACGTAGTATATTGAGGATATGTTACAAGACACTGACCACGGTTAGCATCTACATAAACCCTCGAAGGAGCGGAGCCACCAGTTACCTGTAATGTCACATCGTCTGCCGTGAATGTCTCGTTATAGATATAGCCTTTGACATCAGTCATTGCTGTACCTATATTCTCACGGAATGATTCGCTGGCAAAATCGAAGATTACCTCGGTTGCCCGTGACTGTGCATGGAAGTCGCTATACTTGCCACCTGTCCATGTAATCCAGTCCTTTGTCGGAGACTCCCAGGGGAAATTACCGTAAAAGTTGTTCTCAAGCCAACTAACCAGCAGATATACGTCACTTTTCTGACTCAATGTGACTGTATAGTTTTCATCGCTGTTTTTCTGGAAGCCAGCCCCAGAACCATTGTTGACGAATGCGAAGGCTGCACGATTTTTCGTCGTACCGGTATTGACACCTGCTTGTTTACCAGGATTTAAAGTATTACCATTGCTAATGGTCTGGTCATACAGGGCTGTTGTCAGCACAAAGTCGTAAGTACCACTATTAGCCATCAGCACGAGAGCAGCATCCTTTGGCGTAGGAATAACAGCCTCAGCGCCATCGAAGTTTGTGTAAGTAACGTAAGCACCCTTTGTTGAAGAATAGCCGGCATTGACCTTAACGGCAATAACATTCTCAGGAACAATGTAACTACTTGAAATATGATAGCCACGCAGACCATTTTCGATAGTCACAGACAGAGCATTGTGTACCTCAACCAGCGAGAAATGAGCATCCGTAGGCTCGTAATTGCTGGCATACTGGGGACTGGAAGAGTTGCCATAAGGATGACCGGCTGTTCCGTAGGTCAGCGCAATAAGTAGATCCTTAGTATTGGTCAGGTCGCTCAGCGCCAATTCACCCAGGATCTGCCAACTATAGGCAACGAAGGTGCCCGTAGCATCGCCAAAGAGGCCTGCCATCTGCTTTACATTATCAACAGTGGCATTGTCGGTCTTCGTACCGTCTTCACCCAAACCTTTCAGGTCTGCCTTAACCCACACTGTTTCACCAGAAGCAGCCAACGCATCCTTCTGTTCATTCAGTTCTGCTACGGTATAGGGCGAAGCCTTGGTGCCATCACCAGCCCAAGCCAGACCTGTTCCCGTCAGCAACATTCCAGCCACAAGGGCCAATGTCTTCAATGATGTAGAAATCTTCATAAGCATTAATTATTTTGATTGATAACTTTTCGGGTGCAAAATTACATAATAAAAATGGAATATGCAATAACAATAATTAGGTATTAACAAAATGTAAACTATGGGTTTGCACGGAGCAGACCCATAGTTTGCACGAAGCGGTCTAGGAGTTTGCACGGAGCAAACTCCCGGTTTGCTTATTTCACGTTGCCAACCTTGATCAGGTACTCTCCTATCTGGACGGCATTCAGGGCAGCACCCTTACGGATCTGATCACCACTGAGCCAGAAGGTCAGTCCATTCTCGTCGGTAAGGTCTTTGCGCACACGTCCTACGAAAACATCATCCTTGCCAGCGGTTTCGAGAGGCATGGGATAAGTGAGGGTAGCGGGATCGTCAACCAGCGTGCAACCAGGAGCAGCAGCGATGGCTTTCTGAGCCTCTTCCACAGAGATGGGCTTTTCTGTCTCAATCCACACCGACTCAGAGTGAGAACGCAGCGAACTGACACGTACACACATGGCCGAGCACTTCGCATCGGTATGCATAATCTTGCGTGTCTCGTTGTACATCTTCATCTCTTCCTTCGTGTAGCCGTTAGGCTGGAACACGTCAATCTGAGGAATCACATTGTAGGCCAACTGATGTGGGAACTTCTTGATGGTCTTCACCTCACCTGTCTCTACAATCTCCTTGTACTGCTGCTGCAGTTCGGCCATAGCGGCAGCACCGGCACCAGAAGCACTCTGATAAGAAGACACGTGGATGCGCTTGATATGACTGATATTTTCCAGCGGCTGAAGAACAACCACCATCATGATGGTCGTACAGTTGGGATTAGCAATGATGCCACGGGGACGATTCAAGGCGTCCTCGGCATTACACTCAGGCACCACCAAGGGCACATCATCGTCCATGCGGAAGGCACTTGAGTTATCAATCATCACAGCGCCATACTTCGTGATGGTCTCGGCAAATTCCTTCGAGGTGCCAGCGCCAGCACTGGTGAAGGCGATGTCGATATCCTTGAAGTCATCATTATGTTGCAGAAGTTTTACTGTGAGTTCCTTACCACGGAAGGTATATTTGGTACCAGCCGAACGCTCGGAACCAAACAAAACCAGTTCGTCCATTGGGAAATTTCTCTCGTCGAGCAGTCTCAGGAATTCCTGACCAACGGCGCCGCTCGCGCCCACAATTGCTACTTTCATATTCGTTTTCTCAGTTTTTGCGTGCAAATTTACAACTTTTCTAGCAAATATGTATCAATTGGACAGATTTTTTTGTAACTTTGCAGACAAATGGAAACAACACAAGTCGCCACACCCCTCATACAGGACCCCACAATGATCTTCTTTGTGGTGTTGCTCATCATTCTCTTCGCACCTATCGTGATGAGTAAATTGCGCATTCCACATATCATAGGAATGGTGTTGGCGGGCGTGCTGGTGGGACAGCACGGACTGAACATTCTCGAACGCGGCAATTCATTCGAAGTCTTCGGACAGGTGGGAATCTACTATATCATGTTCCTGGCTGGAATGGAGATGGATCTGGAAAGCGTGAAGAAGAACTCCAAGCGATTCGTTACATTCGGACTTCTGACCTGCTTCGTACCACTGGTACTCACCTACGTAATGTCCATCACGATATTGGGTTACTCTCTACGGGCCTCATTCCTGCTTGGATGTATCATGGCCTCTAATACCCTTGTGGCCTACCCTATCATCGGACGCTATGGACTAGGGCGTAACTCAAGCGTCATGCTCAGCGTAGGCTCGTCGATGATTTCGCTTTTCATGGCACTGGTCATGCTGGCAGGCTTGGCGGGATTGTTCAGCGAAGACAGCGGCATCTTGTTCTGGTTGCTGTTTATTTTGAAATTCGCAGCCTTCTGTGCAGGCAGCGTTTTAGTTATCCCCCGCCTAACTCGCTATTTTCTTCGCCGCTACAGCGATGCCGTGATGCAGTACATCTTCGTCATGGCAGTCATGTTCCTCAGTGCCGCCCTTTCAGCACTCATCGGATTGGAGGGAATCTTCGGAGCCTTCTTCTCCGGCCTAATATTAAATAGGTATATACCACATGTATCACCACTGATGAACCGTATCGAGTTTATCGGTAATGCCCTGTTTATCCCCTTTTTCCTCATCAGTGTAGGCATGCTGATCAATTTGCGCACATTGACTAGAGGGCCTGAGGTGTGGGGTATCATGTTCCTCATCGTCTTTTTCGGCACTTTCGGCAAAGCATTGGCTGCTTATCTGTCGGCACTGCTCTTCCGCCTGACTAAGGCCGACGGACACATGATGTTTGGTCTGACATCGGCCCATGCCGCCGGTGCCATCGCGATGGTAATGGTAGGCAAGCGGCTGATGGTGGGTCCTGAGACACCACTGGCTGACGACAACATGCTCAACGGTGTGGTCATCATGATTCTAGTCACATGCGTCATCTCAACGCTGATGACCGACTATGCTTCCCGTCAGATCATTTTCAGTGAGAATGCCCGGCCAAAACCGAATAAGTCTGGGGACGATGACGAGAAGATCATGGTCTGCGTGAAATATCCGGAAATAGCCCCCCAACTGATAGAACTGGCCATGCTCGTCAGGAACCAAAAGTTGAATCATGAATTGGTAGCACTCAATGTGGTCTATGATGGCGAGAACAGCAATGCCGACAGGGAACAGGGCATTGAGTTGCTGGAGAAACTACAGCAGCAGGCCAGCGCGTCCGAAGTCAGAGTACAGACTCAGGTACGACTGGCCACCAACATTGCCAACGGCATCAAGCATGCCTTCCGTGAGAGCGGCTGCTCTGAAGTGGTCATGGGTATGCATGTCCACACAGAGGTGACCACCAAGTTCTGGGGTGAGTTCATACAGAGCCTCTATAACGGACTGAACCGACAGATTCTGCTGATGCGCTTTGCACAGCCCCTCAGCACGCTGCGGTGCATTCAGGTAGCAGTGCCCTCAAGGGCTGAGTTCGAACCAGGCTTTCATCGCTGGCTGGAGCGATTGTGCCGTTTTGCCGGCCAACTGGACTGCCGCATACAATTCCACGGGCGCAATGAGTCACTGGAATTCATCAAGGATTTTATCAACAAACAGCATTCCAGCGTCAGGGCCGAATACACTTTTATGGCTCATTGGAACGAACTGCCAAAACTGGCAGCCAATATTGGCGATGACAACCTCCTCGTTGTTGTTACAGCCCGTAAGGGCACCATCAGTTACAAGAATGCCCTCGACCGTCTGCCAAACGAATTGACGAAATATTTCTCCGGCACCAATCTAATGATTATCTTCCCCGACCAATACGGAAACACGAAGGAAGACAAGATGAGTTTCACTGAAGCACAACACCATGAGGAGAACAGCATCTACGACACCCTTCTCCGCTGGTTCCATTCAAAACATCCTTTAGTATGATAGAAATTAGTAACATAACCAAGAGTTTCGGCTCACTGCAAGTTCTCAAGGGCATCGATCTCCACATCGACAAAAGCGAGGTGGCCAGTATCGTCGGCCCCAGTGGCGCAGGAAAGACCACCCTACTGCAAATCATCGGCACCCTCGACAAGCCCGATACCGGTACTGTGCACGTCGATTCCGTCGACGTGACCACCCTCTCTCAGAAAGCCCTGGCCGACTTCCGCAACCACCATCTCGGATTTGTATTCCAATTCCACCAGTTACTGCCCGAGTTCACTGCCATTGAAAACATCATGATTCCAGCCTTTATTGCAGGAACCTCTCAAAAGGCTGCCAAAGAACGTGCCACAGAGTTGCTCCAGTTTATGGGACTCAACGACCGTGCCCATCACAAGCCCAACGAACTCTCCGGAGGAGAGAAGCAGCGCATCGCTGTAGCACGTGCATTAGTGAACAATCCTGCCGTCATCCTGGCCGATGAACCCAGCGGCTCCCTTGATAGTAAAAACAAAAAGGAACTGCACCAACTCTTCTTTGACCTGCGTGACCGCTTTGGCCAGACCTTTGTCATTGTCACCCATGATGAGACCTTGGCCACCCTTACCGACCGTACCATACACATGCGCGACGGTCTTTTAGAAACCCCAGTGGTTTGCGATTCCCCCACTAACATAACTTCCCCTGCGATATGATTACACTCGGCGACTACACGACCCTGAAAGTACTTCGACAAGCCGACCAAGGACTCTATCTTGAAGGTGATGAAAAGAATGGAGACATCCTGTTACCCAACCGTTATGTTCCCAAAGGTCTGACTATCGGTGACGAGATTGAGGTTTTCATCTACCTCGACCAAGAGGAGCGCATCATTGCCACAACAGAACACCCGCTTGCAAAGGTTGGAGAGTTCGCCTGTATGGAGGTGGCATGGATTAACAAATATGGGGCCTTCCTAAAATGGGGACTGATGAAAGACCTCTTCTGTCCCTTCCGTGAACAGAAGAAACGCATGGAGGTAGGCAAGCACTATATCGTCTATGTCAAAGAGGACGAAGAGACTCATCGACTGATGGCCACCGCCAAGGTGGAGCGCTATTTGGAACCTGCACCTACTATCACCCCCGATAGTGTGCCCGGTGATTCCGTCGCTGGGGCTCCTCTGAAGCACGGCCAATCCTGCGATTGTCTTATATGGCAGAAGACAGACTTGGGCTTCAAGGCTATCATCAACAACCGGTTTCAAGGACAAATCTACGACAATCAAATCTTCCAGCCACTCCACAGTGGTGACCGTCTGACAGCCTATATTGACCACGTGCGTCAGGATGGCAAGATTGACATCACCCTACAGCCCACCGGCCGTCAGCACACCCTAGACTTTGCAGAGATTATGTTGCGCTACCTCTATGAGAACGACAGGCATTGTGACCTCAGCGACAAGAGCCCTGCCGAACTCATTGCAGATCGTTTCAAGGTGTCAAAGAAGGCCTTCAAGAAAGCCATCGGCGACCTCTACCGCCGTCACCTTATCGTCCTCACCGATGATGGCATACACCTTGCCTGATATTCCTCGACAACACATATATTATAACCTTTTTATTGTTTTTTTACTATAAGTAGAAAAAAATTCAAAAAACATTTGGAACATTAAGATATTTTGCCTAAATTTGTGGGCAAAAGTGACATGTCAGTGCATTTCATTAAGATATTATAACTAAAATTACTCACCTAAATATCATTAAAAGAATGAAAAGACTTTTCAAAAATTACAGACTGCCCATGCAAACCGCCATTTGTGGCAGTCTACTGCTATTGGGTTGTACCAATGCAGACTATGATTTTGACAAGGTTGACTACACCCTTGGGTTCGGTGGCGAAACAATCACCCTACCCGGCAACAACTCAACCAAGGAGATTATGTTGGATGACCTGTTGGACATCAGCACATCAGACCTTATCACAACAGAAACCAATGGCGACTACAAACTCTCTAAAGAGCCAGATAACGCTATTGAGCCCGTTGAAGTAAATGTTAAGCCTATTACTTATGAAGCCAACAAGTCACAGGGACTGTCGTTCGACATCAACCTGCCTGTGTTTCCTGCTGAGACTATAGGGCAGGAGATTGATTTGCCTTATACACCTCTCACTCCAGGACAAGATCCCATTGACATTGGTGAACAAACGGGCAACATCTCGCTGTTGGAATATGAATTCGATGCCGATGCTGCTATTAAATCATTGGAATATGTAGAGGTCGGAGAGAACGGACAAGGCGTAGACCTGACATTAAGCCTGCAATTTCCGACAGAAGTCAAAAAGTTTGAGAGCCTGAAGATTAATCTTCCAGACATGCTAGTAGACATGGAATGTCCTTCGATGCCAGACAAGTTCGACAAGCAAACAAATATGCTGACCCTGACCAACTATACTGTCAATGGGCCAATAGATATTGTATTCAAAGTCACCCGCATCAATGTGAAGACCATTGATGAGAATAACTTCGCAAAACTAGAAAATGGCAAGTTTAAATTAAAGGCCTACGTAGACCTTGCACTGAAGGCTTCAAGGATTATTGTACCGAACGCCGATAAACTGACAGTGGCAGGTGAAGCCAGTTTCAACACCATCACCATCACTGAAGCCCGTGGCGTTTTCGACCCAGAAATCGACCTTGATGATGTAGGAACTGTGAATATCAACAGCCTACCAGACTTCTTAACCGATGAAGAGGTGGTTGCCGACATTGACAACCCTCAAATCTGGCTGACATTATCATCCACTATGCCTTTGGGAGGCACCATCAATGCCCAACTGACCTCTGACACCCACCCAACACCGATTGTACTCGATCCCATTACTGTTGCAGCCTCAGCCGACGGTATCAACCCTGCCCTCACACGCATCGTGATCTGCCGCCAAGCACCTGCTGGTTTGACAGGTTACACGCCGATGATTGTTCCCAACCTGTCTGAACTGATAGAGAAACTAAAGGAACCGATGCAGATCAATTTCACCGTCACAAGTGCTAAGGCTTCTCAAGAGACAGCAACTATCAAGTTAGGGGTCAACTACACATTGGCACCCGAATACAAGTTTGAATGCCCATTAGCATTCGGCGACAAGGCTGTTATTGTTTATTCTGAAACACAGACCAACTGGAACAAGGATATCGACAAGTTGCAACTGGCCAAAGATGCTTATGTTCAGGTAACGGGCACAGCCATCAATAGAATTCCTGCTGACCTGACTCTGGAAGTTACACCGTTGGACAAGAACGGACAGGAGTTGAATGCAAACATCATCAATATTGACCTCATCAAGAAAGATATTGCAGGAGCAAAGGATGCTTCCGTGGAGTCTCCCCTCGAAGTCAAGATTAGTGGTGATATTAGCCGTCTGGATGGTGTAACAATGAAACTGAAGGCAAAAAGTAATGAACAACTGCGTGGTGTTACCCTTAACAAGACCTCACAGACCCTCAAACTAAAAGATATGACCGTCAAGGTAGTTGGTAAGGTAATCTATGATGCAAACTAATGTTGAACCCCGTAAAAGCAATAGAAAGATGAAACAAAAGAGAATCATACTTGTTGCCACCTTAATGCTATCGGTGGTTACAGCAATGGGCCAGTCGCTGAACTCGGCTTATTTCACTGAAGAATATAAGTTCCGTCACGACATGAATCCGGCCTTTGGAAACGAGCAGAATTATGTGTCTATCCCCGCATTAGGTAACATCAATGTACGTACTCAAGGCAACTTTGGATACAAAGCCATCTTCAAAGACAACCCCAACCCTTACGGAAATAAGACATTGACAACGTTCTTGAACCCTTATATTGACGTAAACACGGCTCTTGATGGTTTTACCAATGGCAACAACCGTATTGTTGGTAATGTTGGAATCACCATCCTGTCTGCCGGTTTTAAGTCTTGGGGAGGTTACAACACGATTGAGATTAATTCCAGAACCAGTTTCGGTGTGTCACTGCCTTATGAGTTGTTCGAGTTTGCCAAAAACACAGGAAACCGCGACTACAACATCGGTGATATAAATGTTGGAGCCATATCATATGCAGAGATTGCCTTCGGCCACTCTCGCCAACTGGATGAGAAGTTACGCGTCGGTGCCAAGTTTAAAGTTTTGCTAGGTGTCGGTCGTGCTGATGTTAAGATGGAGAATGTACAGGCTCAGTTGAGCGATGCCAACCAATGGCTGATTTCTGCCGATGCTCAGGCTGATGTATCATTCAAAGGCTTTACCTACAAAGAGAAGACAAAAGATTTCAAACAGAAGCCCGGCAGTTATAACTATGTCAACGATGTTGATGTCGATGGCGCTGGCGTAGGCGGTTTTGGCTTGGCTGTTGATCTTGGTGCATCTTATAAGTTGAATGACGACTGGAGTTTTTCTGCGGCTTTGCTTGACCTCGGCTTTATCAGTTGGTCAAACGATATGCAGGCTCGCAACCTCAACAAACAGTTTATTTTCGATGGTTTCCATGATGTCGAAATTACCCGTCATGGTGGTATGCGCGATGCTGGCGAAACATATTCTGACCAGTTAGCCGAATTTGCAAATCTTCAGAATCAAGGAGACCAAGGTGGGCGTACAACAGGTATCGGCAGTACAATCAATCTAGGTGCAGAATACACCCTACCCGTGTACCGCAAGTTGTCGTTCGGCTTGCTGAGCAACACACGTCTTCAAGGAAAATACTCTTGGACTGAGGCTCGACTCAGCACCAATTGGAAGCCTCTCAACTGGCTTGACGGAGGATTGTCTGTAGGTGTTGGTTCTTTTGGAGCAAGCGCTGGATGGCTCATCAACATTCATCCTAAGGGCTATAACTTCTTCCTAGGTATGGACCATATCTTAGGCAAGCAAACCAAGGAGGGTATTCCTCTCAGTTCGAAAGCCAGTGTCAATCTGGGTATGAATATCACCTGGTAGAATTTAGCAATCATACAAATAATAAGCCCCGGCTCAAAGGTCGGGGCTTATTATGTATTAAATAAACATTAAAACTCTGCAGACTTCGGTGTGCGTGGGAAGGGGATAACATCACGGATGTTCTGCATACCTGTGACGAACAGAATGAGACGCTCGAAACCAAGACCAAAACCTGCATGGGGGCATGAGCCCCATTTGCGAGTATCTATATACCACCAAAGGTGAGTCTTGTCCATCTGACGACGCTCAATCTCGCCCATCAACTTGTCATAACTCTCCTCACGGACGGAACCACCAATGATCTCACCAATCTGCGGGAACAGCACGTCTGTACCCTGCATCGTAGGACCAGGAGCTATGGCGCCCTTGTAACCTACACTACCCTCGCCCTGCTCTTCGTTCTGCTTCATGTAAAACGACTTGAAGGCACGCGGATAGTCGGTCATGATGACGGGCTTCTTGAAATGCTCCTCAACGAGGTAGCGTTCATGCTCGCTGGCAAGATCGTCGCCCCAGTTGCAGGGAAACTCGAACTTTTTACCGTTCTTGATAGCCTCCTGCAGGATATTGATACCTTCAGTATAAGGCAAGCGCACGAAGGTTTCCTTCAACACACCTTGCAGACGCTCTATTAGAGTCTTATCGACCATCTTATTCAGAAATGCAAGGTCGTCTTTACAGTTGTCGAGTGCCCACTTAACACAATACTTGATGAAGTCTTCCTCAAGATCCATCAGTTCTTCCTGATTAAGGAAAGCGACCTCAGGCTCTACCATCCAGAACTCTGCCAGATGGCGAGGAGTATTGCTGTTCTCAGCACGGAAGGTGGGGCCGAATGTGTAGATTGCCCCCAGAGCCGTGGCTCCTAGTTCACCCTCCAACTGACCAGAAACGGTCAGTGAAGTCTGCTCACCAAAGAAATCATCATCATAGATGATTCTTCCATTTTCATCCTTCTTCAGGTCGTAAAGGTTCTTTGTAGTCACCTGGAACATATTGCCTGCTCCCTCACAGTCGCTAGCAGTAATCAGCGGCGTATGGAAATAGAAGAAACCGTGCTCATGGAAATAGGTATGGATAGCCATTGCCATGTTATGTCGGATACGCATCACAGCACCAAAAGTATTGGTACGCAGACGCATATGGGCATGCTGACGCATATACTCGAAGGACTGGCCTTTCTTCTGCATGGGATACTCTGCGTCGCAGAGACCATAAATCACCAAATTGGTGGCCTGAATCTCACTACTCTGACCAGCGCCCTGACTCTCAACCAAAATGCCTTCAGCACAGATACAGGCACCTGTGGTGATCTGCTTCAGTTGTTCATCATCAAACTTGGAAGCATCGGCCACTATCTGTACATTATTGATTGTGGAGCCATCGTTAAGGGCAATGAAGTCTACGTTTTTACTACCACGATGCGAGCGCACCCAGCCCTTCACACAGACCTCCTTACCATATTCCGTGCTCTTCAGCACATCAATTATCTTTGTTCTTTTCATTGTTTCTTTTGCTTTCTTTGTTGCGACTAAATCGCAACACACAACATTTACTCATAGGCCCCCATGCGCAGACGATCTACCTCTTCTTCTGTCAGATAGCGCCAATCACCACGACGGAGATTTTTCTTAGTGAGACCCGCAAACTGCACACGGTCCAGTTTTATCACCTTGTAGCCCAGACTCTCAAAAATACGACGCACGATACGGTTCTTACCTGAGTGAATCTCGATGCCAACCTGTTTTTTATCGACAGGATCAGCATACTGTATCTCATCAGCCTTGATTTCTCCATCATCAAGCATGACACCCTCTGCAATTTGCTGTAGGTCGTGAGCCGTCACATTACGATCGAGGTATACATGATAAATCTTCTTTTTCAAGAACTTTGGATGAGTCAGTTTCGAAGCCAAGTCACCGTCATTGGTAAGAAGAAGTACGCCCGTCGTGTTGCGGTCAAGACGACCAACAGGATAGATGCGTTCCGGACAGGCATTCTTCACAAGATCCATTACAGTCTTACGCTGCTGAGGATCATCACTCGTTGTCACATAGTCCTTAGGTTTATTGAGCAAAACGTATACTTTCTTCTCCAAACTTACCGGTTGGTCATGGAAGTGCACAACATCAGTACGGAGCACCTTGGTGCCCAGTTCCGTCACCACCTCACCATTGACCGTAACAACACCTGCCTGGATGAAATCATCAGCCTCACGTCGGCTACAAACACCTGCATTGGCAAGGAACTTATTCAAGCGAATAGGCTCGTTGGGATCATAGTTTTGCTCTTTATATTCTATGCGTTTCTTAAGACTATACTTGGCATTGGGATCATAGTCGCTCGTACGCTGACGGAACCCACCCTGAGGACGCTGACCATAGCCACCCTGAGGACGCTGGCCGTAGCCACCCTGAGGACGCTGACCGTAACCACTCTGAGGACGCTGACCATAACCGCCTTGAGGACGCTGACCATAACCGCCTTGAGGACGCTGACCATAACCACCTTGAGGACGGCCCTGAGGACGCTGACTATAGCCACCACGCTGCTGATAGCCCTGCTCATCTCCTTCCTGATTGTATCGGGGGCGGAACCCACCTTGCTGTTGACGAGGCTGATAGCCACCACGCTGCTGATAACCGCTATTACTACTATAATTATTTGTACGAGGACGATAACCATGCTGAGGAGCCTGGCCTTGCAGGCCAGCACCAAAACCTTCCGGACGGAATCCACCGTCATCATCCTGATTGTGCTTACTGAAATTAGGACGTTCATACCCTGCCGGGCGTTGTCCTGTGTGGATACGGGGACGCGGTGAACGTCCTACAGGGCGAAACTCCCGCTGATAGCCCTCACGGTTACCATCCTTCTCCACAGACTGCTGTTCGTCTTGCTTCTTCTCATTCTCAAAATCCATAACAATAATTTGCTTTAAAATAGGTTAATATTGTGCCTCACGGCGTCTTTTTATTTTCAATTCTACCATTCTGGTGTTCTACAATGCTCATTGCCGATTCAAATTCCCGTATAATTCCAAGGGGTAATAGTCATTAGTTCATCCTTGACCTCCGCACTAACATCAAGTGTTTGAATGAAGTCATGAATAGTCTGGGCCGTCATTTTCTGGTTGGTACGAGTCAGTTGTTTCAATGTCTCATAAGGATTGGGATATGCCTCACGGCGCAGAATTGTCTGAATGGCTTCTGCCACCACAGCCCATGTATTCTCTAAGTCTTCGTGCAGTTTATCCTCGTTAAGAATCAATTTGCGCAAGCCCTTGAGCGTGCTCTGGAAAGCAATGAGCGAATGTCCCATAGGCACACCAACATTACGCAATACCGTCGAATCGGTCAGGTCACGTTGCAGACGGCTGACAGGAAGTTTCTGAGCCAGGAACTGCAACACAGCATTGGCAATACCTAGATTACCTTCACTGTTCTCATAATCAATAGGATTAACTTTGTGAGGCATAGCACTGGACCCCACTTCACCAGCCTTAATCTTCTGCTTGAAATAATCCATTGAGATATACATCCAGAAGTCGCGATCCAAGTCAATGATGATGGTGTTAATGCGCTTCATAGCGTCGAACAGTCCAGCAAGCCAATCGTAGTTGGATATCTGAGTTGTATACTGTTCACGCTCCAGTCCGAGTTTCTCACTTACAAACAAGTTGGCAAACTCTCGCCAATCATATTGGGGATAAGCCACATGATGGGCATTGAAGTTACCCGTGGCGCCACCGAACTTAGCAGTAACAGGTATGCCTTTCAATGCCCTCACCTGCTCTTCCAGACGATAGACATAAACCATTATCTCCTTGCCCAAACGAGTGGGAGAAGCAGGCTGTCCGTGGGTCTTTGCAAGCATAGGCACATTTTTCCATACTTCAGCGTAGTCGTTCAACTGCTCTATCAATTCTTCCAGAAGAGGCAGATATACATTATAAAGTGCCTCCTTGATAGACAAAGGTACACTCGTATTATTAATATCTTGCGATGTCAATCCGAAATGGATGAACTCCTTGTATTTGTCGAAACCGCCCATTTGGTCAAGTTTCTCCTTAATAAAATACTCCACAGCTTTCACGTCGTGATTGGTCACGCTCTCAATGTCTTTTACACGTTGGGCATCAGCCATGGTAAAATTACGGTAAATATCCCGCAACAGTTCAAACAAAGCATGATCGAAATCCTGAAGTTGGGGCAATGGCAGTTCGCAAAGGGTAATGAAATACTCTATTTCCACTCGCACGCGATATTTCACCAAAGCATACTCAGAGAAATACTCACTCAACGGTTCTGTCTTACCACGATAGCGACCATCAATAGGCGAGATGGCCGTCAACACACCTAATTCCATTTAAACTTCAAATACTAATACTATATACTTTTATAAAAGTCACTTCTCAACGAGACTGCAAAATTACAACATTTTTCTGAAACAGCAAAAAGAAAAAGGCATTTTTTGATGTTACAAGCCGATGTGATGACTTTGGCTAAAACATTTTCTGATAGGTAGCATCAAACATGTCATTACCGATCTGAAGACTGACGATCAAATCCCCCTTATCCATACGACATATTCCTGAGCCTTGCACTGGCTGTTCGTCCGACCAGGTATAATCCTCTTGAAGTTCTTGCTTGGCATAAAATACCAGTTCATTGTTTGATGATGACATAAACGTACCCAGGAACACATCCTTGTACTTACCGGCAGAGACTGTGAGATGTACTCGCCCGTCCGCGAAAAAACTCAGCACGTAGCCATGAGCAGTCCAATTACCATAAATTTCATCCCCGCAAGTAGCCAACGTCCCATTCTTATCATATTTGATGCCTTCGGTAGTAGTTAATGTAGCCTGAGCAAAACGGGATTTCCACTCCTCCCCCATCCGACTATACTGCCGACCATCAAAAGACAAAACATCTTCTTGAACCGACCATAGTTTTGAAATTGTGTCCCCATTTACGATATACTTAACATGGTAGCCATCATGAGAACAATCAACTTCACTCATGTCACATCTCAGATAAACATCATCAATTTGTTTGAGTACAGACCTAACCATGACACCATCAACAGAGAAAATCAGAACATCCATCTCATCGTCTTCCGCCTTCTGGCATATCCAAGAATCAATGACTTTCATGGCTCTGTCTTTTTCTTCATCAACGTCCACGTCAACAGCGTCATTGCCACACGCAACCAGCCCTGACAAAAGGCTACATAATAGGATGGCATTGATAACGCAAATGACTTTTCGCTCCATAACGATTCCGTATTGTGATAAAGACGGCTACAAATATAGGCAAAAAAAATGAGAGTTTATCATATAAGAGAAACAAATTCGTATCAGAGCATTATTTTTTGGTATATTTAACAAAATAGAATGAGTTCCAATAGAACTCATTCTACTGTGGGCGTTGACGGATTCGAACCGCCGACCCTCTGCTTGTAAGGCAGATGCTCTAAACCAACTGAGCTAAACGCCCGAAATGTTGTTGATTTCTCTAAATCGGCTGCAAAGGTACACACTTTTTCCGAAACTGCCAATTTTTTTTGCAACTTTTTTATCAAAAAAATATATTTTTCGCATTATTTGCCAAAAATCAAGACGAGACAACCCAAGAGAATCCATTTTCAAAGAAGATGGAAATAAAGGCTAATGCCCCCCGTAAAGTATTTCATATCATACAGTCCACACTGTACGAGGACAATATTAAACAGCAAACAATCAGCTCCAACATTAATTGCGTTACCATCCCATTCGGCTATCCCACGAAGAGGCTCATAAAAAGAATGCTGTAAAGTAACACCACCAACTATTCCATTCCAGCGATGATTAAAGTCGCGTTTCCAGGAACGATATGCCAAATGACCACCCAAACGAAACCTACCCAAATCTGTATGTTTTGACAAAGCCACGAAATAGTTACGATAGTAATTACTACCTGACTCGCCATCATCGCCAGAACCCCACACATCATTTCCACCTATGGCTACAGAAGGCCACCACTTATCCTCCTTAATCGGCTGAAGTTTCAAAGAGAAATAACGATCCTTGGCATAGAATCCAACTTTTTTGTTGGGGTCCAGATCTTGATGGAATTTCCAGAGGGTATAGCCATAACCCACTTCAATCCATCGGAAGGGTGTAATGCTTAAGTAATTCGTGAGCGAATTGAACTTCTCTCCGTCAATCAACATCTTATCGGGCATCATAACCTTGGGTACATAGTGGGCTCCAATACGGGCTAAGCCAACCGTATCCATGTCAGCCGTAGGCACATGAATAAGTCCGTTGATGCCACAATACTGTTGGGCATACAAGTTGCCAAAGACAGCAAAAACATTTATAACGAATGTCAGAAGTAGTCTTTTCATCACAATTATTCGTTGAAATTACCCGTTCCCCAGGGGATATGTATTGGATATGTCCTTTCGTTCTCTTCTGGATCTGTGGTGTACTTCTTCATAGAGAAGCCATCAGACTGAGCATTATAAGTAAGGCGGAAATTCGAGGCTGGTCGTACTACTACCGCCTTCTTCTGCTTTTTATAGGGTGGTAGCATCATCACCACTCTGAAACCTCCACCATACCGATGGGCGCCTTTGTAGTATTCAGATGGAGCCTTCTCGTGATATTGCGCGAACAATGACACGGAGCAGTGTTTAAAATGCCGCATGACTTCTCCTTCTACTCCGTAATCTTCGTTTAAGTAGCGTCCGCCATTGACTCTCAGTTCGGTAGCCCATTTATCCAACCAGATACGTCCGCCTAAGATACTCGTCAGACTCCACTTCTCGGTATCAAAATACGTTTCTCCACATTCAGACAGATCTGTGCTGACGGCCCAACTATTGGTGACACCTACCTGTGCATTAAATAGTAGCCATGAATTGATGGGAAACATCCAACGAAGATCACCTCCATATCTACTCTTTCCAAACAGCCCACCCGTTATTTTGAAATGTTGGCGGGCACTTTCAAAGTGCAGTTCCTTAGAGACATTGGCCATACTCAGCCGCAACCAACTGTCTTTCTCTGCGTATCCCTCATTTACAATGGGCACCTGTGCTTGTAAACCTATTTGCCAATCGCGTCCAAGATTTATTTTCGCGCCAGGTGTCAGGTTGATGAGTACATTATATAAACGCGTAAAGTTAACATCTGCATAATTGAATTCCGCACCACAGAAAAACTCTGCGACGGGCATCTCTTGCGCTTGAACCTTATTACATGCGAACAGACAGAAGAGAGAAATGAAGAAAAGTTTCTTAATCATGTTTATTGCCTGCAAAGGTACAAAATATTTTTGGATGATGACGCTTTTCTATAAAAAAATTGCCAGGTTGGGATATCCAACCTGGCAAAATTCATATATTCCTTACGATGATTAGTCGTTGCTACCACCACCATGAGTGGGAATTACGGGAACAACCTCAGGAGCAGCCTCGATGCTGAGGTTCTCAGTAACCTTACCGTAAACAGTCACAGAGAACTTTTGGCTACCAGACTCGAAGTTATAAGTCGTCACCTGCTGCTTAACAGTCAATTTTGCTGTACCCTCAACCTTCTTGAAGGTAACTGTCTTATTAGCATCTCTTGCAGAAATACCGAACAGTTTCTTCAGGTACTTAACAATCAGAGGAGATTTTGCGTTGTTGTCAAAGCCGAACTTGAAAGTATAGGCGATAGAACCCTTTGAAGCATCAGCAGTGTAAACATTCTCCACAACGTCTACCGTAGGATCGTTGACCAATTTAGCCTTCAGGATGATGTCCCAAATAGAGAAGTGAGACAACTGAATCTGGAGTTTATCACCAGTGTGGGCAGAAGTGGTCTCATTGCCATTCTCATCGAAGCAACCGAGATCAAATCCATCAGATTCGGGGATGTTCACATTGACAGTGATGGGATTCTCGAATACAGCACCATCGGGACGGCAATCCAAAGCGAGAACGGGCTCTTCAATCTGTTCATTCTTCTTAACCTCCTCGATGTCGGTTTCAACCTTAGTAGGAGTGAACACTGTGATTGAATAGTCACCAGTGGTACCTGTATTAGAGTTACCAGCAACACTGAAATCAGCGGTTACACCATCGTTATCAGCGGCATTCGCATCACCATTGCTGACAGGAGCAGCACCCGGTGCCTCTGCGGTTGCAGCAGCTACTGCAGGAGCCTCAGAAACCAGAGTGATATCGTATGCCAGATATTCACCACCGTTAAAGTCGATGTCCAAAGCTACAGCCTTCTTGCCAGTTGCAGTGATATTCACCTTACCTGTGTTGGCATTCGTGTTGAATGTTGCTTTCGTACCATTAAATGTCTGTCCACCAAAACTGATGCTAGCACTAACATTTGTATTGATAACCAGCACACGGGTTGATGTACGAACCACGTTGTCAACTTGAGTTGTGGCTTCGCCTTCGCGAGTGTGGCACGCTGTGAATGAAGCAATCACTACAGCGCCTAATGCCAATGTTTTAATTAAGTTTTTCATTTTTCTTTATCGATTATATCTAATTTACTTAATCTCAACAGTAGCACGACGGTTGTAAGAGAACGGATTGATATCGTTCACACCACCAGCAGCCTTCACCTCAATCTTATCCTCTGCAACACCCATATTAACGAGTTCGTTCTTAACGGTCTCAGCACGCTTCTGAGACAGAGTCTGGTTGAAGTTTGCGCTACCAGTCTTGCTGTCAGCATAACCTGTGACAACGATGGTCTTGCCATTAGCCTTGGCAACATCAGCAAGAGCCTGAACATTCACGATATCCTTCTTAGAAGCAACCTTAGCGCTACCCAAATTGAAGAACACTGATACGGGAGCAGCAGCAACCTCCTTGACGGTAACAGTCTTACCTTCGGGACACTTGTGGTTCTTAATCAGGTTATTCAGACGCTCGTTCTCTGCATTAGCATCATTAAGTTGAGCGTTGAGAGCATCGATCTGGTTCTGGTACATAGCATTGATAGCATCCACATCGGGAACTTTGTTCCAAGTAGCCTTACCAAGATTGAAGGTCAGACCCAACTCAGCATTGATGTGACGATCTGTGGAGTTAAAATTATAGCCATAGTTTTGATGACCAGTAGTTGTTCCCTCCATATCATCATCAAGGATGTTCAAGCCAAGTTCAAAGTTCACAGCAACTTTACGAGAGATCTTCCAAGTATTCAACAAACCAAGGCTTGCACCATGGCAATACTCGTTCGCGCTGCAGTTACGCAGAATACCTACGCCGACAAAAGGAATAATGTTCCAAACGCGAGTCTCGCTATAGCCACAGAACAGATTGCTAAGATTGAACAAAACCTGCTCCTGTGCATTCCAATACTTAATGGCATTGGTCGACTTGTCCTCAGAAATGATAGAACGTCCCCAAATACCATTTACTTTCGTACGCAGACCGATACCTGGTGTAAACCACTTACCGATAGCAACTGAAGCACCAAGATTCGTGCGATAGCCCTTGAAGGGGCTTGACCACTTCTCGCCATTGTCGAAGAAAGAGGTACCAACAACATTTGCCTGAATAAACCAGTTGCTCCAGAATGAGTTCGTAGCAACGCTGTACTTTTCAGTCAGTTCCGTCTGTGCCATTCCAGCCACAGAAACGCCGGCAAAAGCCAGCATCATTAAAAACTTTTTCATACAATTCTTATTAATAAAACAATAACATTATTTCAAAATTTGGTGCAAAAGTAGGTAAAAATATTTAAACCTGCAACAAAACTAGATAAGAAAATGCGTTAATACTGTTAAAAAGTTTTAAAACGATATCTTTCTGGATAGTTTTTTAACAAAAGCAATCATTTTCAGCCTAACATTTGTTCTATATCCCGCTGTGGTAAAATACATAAGATATCTTTGCCATCAGGGGTATAATTGACATTCTTGCAGGCAAAGAGTTCATTTACAATATGCTCCATTTCCTCATTAGACAGCACTTGTCCATATTCGATGGCCGTATGACGTGCTAGGCTCAGAGCCAATCTCGATTGCAATTCACTATTCACACCCCTACCCTGCTCGGACGAGTCAGTCAAGATACGTCGTACCAAAGCAACGGGATCTAGTCCCTCGCTGCCGGCTGGTACGCCATTGATGGCATAGTTACCACCTCCAAGATCACTCAAATCGAATCCCATGACAGACATCTCTGGCAGGAAGTGCTGCATCATCACATTGTCAGAAGCCGACAACTGAAGAACCTCTGGAAAAAGCACTTTCTGTGTACTGGCCTGCTTCTGCTCCATCATCGCGAGACACCGCTCATATCTGATGCGGATGTCTGCACGATGCTGATCAATAATCATGAGGCCCGACTTAACTGTTGTCATAATATACCGTCCCTTATATTGATAATGTACGGGCGATTTCTCCTGTAACAGTTGTTCTGACATAGCCGAAGCATTATCATCGAAAAGCGGCTGTTCTTGATACTCTGTCGGCATTGGCTGCTGCTCATAGAGTTGTTGCCAGTCTGTCGGCACCTGCTGCTTACGGAACTGCATATCGGTACTGCTGTGCTCCGTCTTGGCTGTATGATCTGAATTGAAAGGATTATAACCAGGATTATACTGCACGTGAGGCATCCGTACAGCATCACGCTGTGGGTCGAAGACTGGAATATCTGGTTTACCTTCTGTATCAAAGTTGATGGTTGGCACATCACAGAACTTGCCAATGGCATCCTTTACGGCCGCAGACAGGATTTGCCAGATGCCCTGTTCGTTCTCAAACTTGATTTCAGTTTTGGTCGGATGTATATTGACATCTATGTCAGAAGGGTTCACCTGAAAATATATGAAATAGGGGACCTGCATGCCGACAGGCACCAATCGCTCATAGGCACCAGCCACGGCCTTATGAAAATAAGGATGCTTCATATAGCGCCCGTTAACAAAGAAGAAGTCCACGCCACTTTTCTTTCGGGCTGATTCCGGCTTACCTACAAATCCAATCACTTTACAGATGGCTGTCTCCACTTCTAGCGGCAACAGATCTTGATTGAGTCTCTTACCAAACACATCAACTATACGCTGCCGCAGCGTCCCTGCTTTTAAATTCATCAGTTCCTGGCCGTTACTATAGAACATAAAAGAAATGTCCGGATATACTAATACGATTCGTTCAAAAGCCGTGAGTATATTATTCAATTCGGTAGCATTAGACTTTAGGAACTTACGACGTGCCGGCACATTGAAGAAGAGATTGTCAACCTTAATGTTACAGCCTACCGGACATGCTACAGGTTCCTGACTCACAACTTTCGAACCATGAATGGTCAGTCGGGAGCCGATATCGTCCGTTGCCATCCTTGTAGTCAGTTCAACCTGAGCCACTGCTGCTATCGACGGAAGAGCCTCGCCACGAAAGCCCATAGTATGTAAGGTAAAGAGATCGGAAGCCTGACGGATCTTAGAAGTAGCATGACGTTCGAAAGCCAGACGTGCGTCTGTCTCCGACATTCCGCAGCCATCATCAATGACTTGCAGTGAAGTTCTGCCAGCATCTACCGCTACAACCTTGATGGTCTTAGCACCGGCATCAACAGAATTCTCCACCAGTTCTTTAATTACTGAGGCAGGACGCTGGATAACCTCTCCCGCCGCTATCTGATTGGCCACCGAATCCGGTAGCAATTGAATCACATCGCTCATCGTTCTCTATCAACAATCATTGCCTCTTTACGAGCCGTCCCATTGCCACGCTTGCGCTGGCTCTTCAGTTCTGTTCCTGCAGCCTTCGGACGCCAGTTGAAAATATCCTGCTTAGAAACAGGTCGCACATAATCAAACCACTGGAAGCCCTCCAAATAGCGTTTCTCTGGAGGGATCTGCGACATCGGGAACATCCTACCCTCTGGAGCAGGAGCCCAGACATAGTCCAGTTTACGCTTGTCAAAGAACATCTTCAGTTGTTCAGTAGTCATACTAATCAGTCCCACATAGGAACTATCGGAGTCATCCTCAGGATAAAAGACTACCTGAACATTACCTACTGCCCTAGCCTCATGCATCTCTCCTTTCTCGAAAAAGGCAAACATCTCTTGAGAAGACACTTGGTTGTAGGCTTTGTCTTCACGCAGTTTCTCTATCGAAAAAGCCTGATTGATCACATGGGCATGGTCGATAACCGAATCCTTCATAAATACCTTAATCTCCTCACCAAGCAACTGTTGCTCCAGATTCCAAACGATAGGATCACGATACAATGTCATACACGAGTCCTGTGTATTGTAGACCAGCGAGTCACACACAGCCTGAAGATCTATTCTATACGCGCGTACCCTATTATACGCGCGTATAACACGATAAACCGAATCCGTCTCTATATTATAGGTGAAGACCTTGAAAGTATCGGCATGCATAAAAAGTGTATCACGCTGTGAGAAATCCACGGCCATAGCACTATCGGTACACATCGCATAGCCCGTAACATCATTGTAATAGCCATAGTTACCATAGAACCCATTACGGTTGACAGAATCCTGATAGACCACATTCCCGAAAGCCTCACTAATACTACTCAATCCATCATACCAGATGCTATCACCGACCAGAGTCCTCCCTTCATTATCCAACTTCGATCTGTTCAGCAGTTCAGCCTGCTCGCTGACTGTATTATAGTAGCCCTGCTCAGAATAGATATGACTCTTGCCTGAGACGATGTCAGATGGTCCTACAACATGTGCCAGTTTGGTCTGAGTGTTATAGATCAACGTGTCGGTAGTAAGGTTAAAATTCACATCGACCATTACCACCTCGTCCATGAAGAAGGCGTCCTTAGTATCAGTATGGTACTCACCGTGAATGGAGGTCAGTGTTGTCGTCTTATCCACCAGTTTCCCACCATCATCATAGTAGCCCAAATTGTCAAGGCGGTCGAAATGAAGCGTGTCAGTATAGAGTGTTGTCGTGCGGTTTTTCAACACTACCTGTTTCCCTGCGGTAAAGGTCTTGGCCTCCAGTGTCTTGTCATTACCGTCATAGTAGCCATAGTCGCTAGTTAATGACAATGTGTCACCTTGTACCATTTTCACATTTCCCCAAGCCTCAAACGAGTTGCTGGGTTCAAAATAGTTAGCACTGTCACAATAGAGATGGGCACCATCATGTTCGAACTGCACATGCCCCCGCAACACCTGGGCACCATTGTTACGCCAGCGGTCATAGGTCAGTTCATCAGAATGAATCAGATAGACACGCTTGCTATCCCCAGCCTTCTTCGACTTGGCCGGAGACGATGGAAGAACTGCTGATACGGCAAGACAAAGCACACACAGAAGCACCATTACGATGCTTCTGCGTCCCTGTCCTATTATCGAACTTCTAATATTCAATTATCAATACCGAGTCTAACGTATCCACCCTTCGTATTCAAAAGTACAATCGCGATATTCATCCCCAATCCTGACATAGGTGCTTTTTATCTTTCCAACTACCCAGTCGTGGAGTTTCTTCTCACGTCGTTTTGCCAACACCACATCCTTCATTACCTGAAAATCCTCAGTGATGGTGGCCTTATGGCCTTCCGTCCGGCTCTTCAGTTTGGCAATGACACATACGGTCTTGCCACGTTCGTTAATCATCGAAAATGCTTTCGATACTTGTCCCACCTGCAGGGTGTCCACAACCTTAGCCACTTCAGGAGGCAAATCCTGCAACTGGAAGCGCGAGGTCTGTCCTCGTTCAGAACGATTAGCCATCAGTCCCTTATTATTGCGAGTGTCCTTATCATCTGAATAAACAGCAACGGCATCCTCAAACGAGAAATTGTCTGGTACCGTTAAAAGTTGGCTTCGCAACATTTCTGGTACCACATTGGCACGAATGGCATCAGCAATAGTGTCAAGTCGTAAAAGAGAGACATTAATGGCAGAATCACTCACCACAGGTTTACGCAATATATGACGCACCTTTACCTTGTCACCACGTTTGTCGACTAACTGTATAATATGAAAACCAAATTCTGACTCAACAATCTTCGAAATCTTCTTCGGATCCGTCAGGTTAAAGGCCACAGCAGCGAAGGCGGGATCAAGTGTGCTACGACCCGTATAGTCCAGTTCACCACCCTGACGACGCGAACCAGGATCTTCCGAGTACATACGAGCAAGCGTCTGAAACGAGGTCTCGCCACGATTCACGCGATCAGTATATTCACGCAGTTCGTCCTTCACGCGATTCAACTCTTCGACAGACACTTTTGGGGTCTGCGATATGATTTGTACCTCCACCTCTGTAGGAACATAGGGAATGCTGTCTTCTGGCAGATCCTTGAAGAAACGACGCACCTCAGCAGGAGTCACAGTGATATCCTTCACTAAACTCTCCTTCATGCGCTGAATCATCATCTGATCACGCAGGTCATCATGCATCGACTGCCGAATCTGGCTGATGCTCTGTTTCCTGTATTCCTCCAGTTTCTCGCGCGATCCTATTTGCTGAGTCATGTAATCGATACGCTGTTCAATAGCCGACAGCACCTCTGACTCTGACACCTCAATACTATCCAATGCAGCCTGGTGCAGAAAGAGTTTCTGCACTGCCAATTGTTCAGGAATGGCACAGTCAGGATTACCAGACCACTTCACACCTTCCATCGCAGCCTGAATGCGGGTAACCTCCACATCACTTCTCAGGATAGGCTCATCACCGACAACCCAGACCACTTCGTCAACGACACTCTGTGCCAGCACCCCAACGGGGGCAAACAACAAATGACAAAGAATAAATAATAAAGTTGTTTTCTTCATTTTATCATCTTTCATTATCATTTGCCATTGGGATTTGAAGAGCCTTCACTGACAGTTTTCAGAACCTCTTCATCAACCTCCCAGGTATACTTGCGACGCAGATCGGCCACCCACTCTTTCTCCAATTGCTCCTGATAGTCAGCCACCACCAAGGCACGCACATCTGTATAGTCCTCCGGCCCTTTCTTCAGCAGTTTTCCATAGGCAGCATCTATTGGATAATCTCTCAAATGGTTCACCGTGGTATCCTTCTTGAAAATGATACTGTCAATCACAGCATTGTCACCCTTCTTGAAGATGCCCTTCTCAACACGGATTCGGATGATAGAATCGCCATTGAATGTCGTGCGCAGAGCCTCAGCCCACTTGTCAAACGAGAGTTTCTTGACACAGTTAGCCACAGCCTTCACTTGTCCTTGCTCCTTCACATGATAAGCCATACCTTTAAAACGAGGCTCATCCCAAGCATACTTCTTCTTGTTCTTCTTGAAGAAATTTGCCAATCCTGCCTCATCCTTTGATGCCTTATCCCACACTAGGCGGTTACTGATCTCATAAAGCAACAAACCGTCATGGTACTCACGGATAAGATATTTTAATTCAAGGTCGTTGCTCGACAGTTCATCGGCCTTCTGTTCCATCAGACGGGATTCCGTCAGTGAACCGTTAGACTGCTCTACCAGTTTTTTCACCTTTTGGTCAGCAATCTGTTCACGCATATTCTGCTGTTCGATGAAACGGAGAATGGCATCATGATGAAACTCAAAGGGCTCCAGCATCTTACGCTCCTTCATCAGGATGATATGATAGCCATAAGGCGACTGAACGACACCAGACATCTCTCCCGGTTTCAGGGCGAAGGCAGCATCTTCAAACTCCTTCACCAACTGGCCACGCTGTAAGAAAGGCAGCAGCCCTCCCTGACGGGCAGAACCTGGGTCTTGCGACACTTTAGTGGCCAACTCTGCAAAGTCAGCACCAGCCTTCAATGCCTTATATACAGAGTCTATGCGCACCTTGGCAGCATCCCACTCTGCCTGTGTAGCCTGCTGATTAGCACGAATCAGTATGTGAGCCGTCTGAATCAGTCCGTCCGGTCCAATCTGTTCCACCGTCTGATCATATATCTTCCGAGCCTCAGCCTCCACATCCTCATTAGTCACGAGCATAGGCTTGACCTGCTGGTCACGATACATGGCGAACTCATCCTTGAATGACTGTAAAGTGTCGTATTTAGCATCAAGTGCAGCAGCCACCTTCAACTTATAGTTGACAAAGAGGTCCACATACTCCTTCACCGTTTTCTTGTCTATCACGCCCTCCGAGTTATTCTTGTTATACGAATACTCGAACTCCGACTTCAGCACCGGCTCACCATTCACAGTCATGATGACAGGATCGGATTGTGCACTAGCGGCAGCACTTGTCAGCAATGCCGCGCAAAACATCATTATTCTCATCTGCTTAGTCGTTAGGTCTTGAATAGTTGGGTGCTTCAGATGTGATAGTGATGTCATGCGGATGACTCTCCATCACACCGGCATTGGTGATACGGGTAAACTGAGCCTCGTGAAGGCGCTCGATGTTGGCTGCACCACAGTAGCCCATGCCAGAACGCAAACCACCCGTCAACTGATAGATGACTTCCTGTACGGTTCCCTTATAAGGCACACGACCGGCAATACCCTCTGGCACCAGTTTCTTCACATCCTTCGTGTCAGCCTGGAAGTAACGGTCCTTTGACCCGTGCTCCATAGCCTCCAGCGAGCCCATGCCACGATAACTCTTGAACTTGCGGCCGTTATAGATAATCGTGTCACCAGGGCTCTCCTCAGTACCTGCCACCAGCGAACCGATCATCACACAAGAGCCACCGGCAGCCAGTGCCTTCACGATATCACCCGAATAGCGCAGACCGCCATCAGCAATCAGGGGCACACCCGTACCCTTGAGAGCAGCATAGACATCATAGACAGCACTCAACTGAGGCACACCTACACCAGCCACCACACGGGTCGTGCATATAGAGCCTGGTCCGATACCCACTTTCACAGCATCTGCGCCATTCTCCACGAGCATCTTGGCAGCAGCACCAGTGGCAATGTTACCCACCACAATATCAATGTCCTTGAATGCATTCTTGGCCTCACGCAACTTATCGATAACACCCTTCGAGTGTCCGTGAGCCGTATCGATAACAATAGCATCGGCACCTGCATTAACCAGTGCCTGCATACGGTCCAGGGTATCTGAAGTGACACCTACGCCTGCAGCCACTCGCAGACGGCCTTTCTCATCCTTGCATGCCATAGGCTTATCCTTGGCTTTTGTGATGTCCTTATAGGTAATCAGGCCCACCAGACGGTTGTCCTTATCCACTACAGGTAACTTCTCAATTTTGTTCTCCTGCAGAATCTGGGCGGCAGCAGCCAAGTCGGTCTGCTGATGTGTCGTCACCAGGTTCTCTTTCGACATGATATCGTCGACAGGACGGTCCAGACGGCGCTCAAAGCGCAGGTCACGGTTGGTAACGATACCCACGAGGTGCTTATCGTCGTCCACCACGGGTATGCCGCCGATGTGATACTCCGCCATGATATCCAGAGCCTGTGCCACCGTCGAGCCGAGGGGGATTGTTATCGGATCATAGATCATACCATTCTCGGCACGTTTCACGATAGCCACCTCACGGGCCTGGTTCTCTATGGACATATTCTTGTGAATCACGCCGATACCACCTTCACGTGCAATGGCAATAGCCATTTGGCTCTCTGTAACAGTGTCCATAGCAGCCGTCACGAACGGCACGTTCAGCACGATGTTGCGCGAGAAGCGCGTTTGCAACTCCACCGTCTTGGGCAGTACTTCCGAATAAGCGGGAATCAACAGGACGTCGTCAAACGTCAGACCGTCCATCACAATTCTATCTGCAATAAATGATGACATAATTTTGGTACCTTAAATTTTATTGCGTGCAAAGATACTCATTTTTTCCGATATGCCGACTATCTTACAACCTTTTTCTTACAATATTAATACGATTTAACCCATCCGCTTTATTATCCTGAGTCACCTCAGTTGTTTCACGTATTCGACTGGTTCCCCCTCACCTTTCAATATGTCGGCAAAGGTTTGTGGAGCAATCGTCACAGGTCCTCGCATAAACTCTGGGATATTATAACTACGCAGGAGTTGTCGGTTGTAGTCCGGATCCTTCTGTGGCAGTTCAAAGGGCTTTTCCCATTTACCATCCTTATCCACATGGGCAAAGAAAGGTCTGGTGAAGGTGCCGTCGTCCCTGCGACTGCCGAACACTAGCCATCGCCCACTGCTCGACCAGGTATGATAACTCTCCGTATCATTGCTATTCACCACAGCCAATGGTTTCGCCTCTCCCGTCTGCAGGTCCAACAGCCATAAATCGGCATCATGATGCCAGATATGGAAGTAGCCAAAGCCAGACATTGTAAAGACCATCCAGCGACCATCGGGCGAGATGCGCGGCAACACGGCACTCATTCCCAGCGTGTCGGCGTTGAACACCAATTCATGTTCCCCAAACAGTTTGGTTTCTGGGTCAAAACTTTTTTTATAGATATTGTATTTCAACTCCTCACAGCGACTCAACAACTCCGTATTTTTCGACAAGTTGTAGTTTTTCCGTTCGTAGTGGGCACTGCAGTAGTATAGCGTACGACCATCGGGCGCCCATGCAGGAAAGACCTCAAACTCGGTGGTGTCGTTCTCCAGATTAGTCACCTCACCCCTGTCAATATCGTAGGCGATGATATCGCTGGCCAAATCGTACACCTCAATCTTATTGGGATTGGTGGTATGGAAATTCTGAAAGGTCTTGTCTGTAGAATAGACGATTAGTTTCAGCCAAGGATGCCAGGCAGGATAGACGCCAGCCGAGAGGATGGAGTCGTTGCGCATGTTGACCTTCTTTATCTGTCCGTCGTATGCAATGATAGTGCCACCGTCCTTCTGACGGGCGTGGAACTGCATCCTTTCAGGATTCCATTGCTGATAGTTATGGCAGTTGATACACTGCCCTTCCACCTCAAAGCCACAAAGTATATTATCATAGATAACACTCTCGTCATAGTTCTCCAGACAACGCTGGCTGATGGTCAAAGCCTCATAACTCACAAAAGAAGCAGGAATCAGTCTGTACGACAAATACGAATCTATACTGTCTTCCGTCAGATGGATGGCAAAGGGCTTATGGTGAGTCCACTGCTCTCCATGCTTCACAAACACATCTACGTTGATGTCGCCCCCCTGTGCCGTCAACTCATGCCACTGTCCCATTGAAGGCTGCATCTTGTCCTTACAGACCATCTCCACATCACCAGCCTTGTAGCGGGCAATCATCCCGTCTGCCTCGTCATCGTCCAGTTCAAAGGTCAGCGGTGCTATGTTCACGGGGATGGTCACATCCACATAGTCTGGATATATCTTTGGCAGTTCCCCACTCTCGCTATAGGTTTCAGGCACACTGGGACTACAGGCGAAAAATAAAAAAGCAAAAAGGGACAAAGGGAAGAAGAATCTTTTCATATCTTTCATCTATCAATACTCTGGCAATTGCCTCATCAGATAATAGTCATAGTAATACGAATGGCGATAGGCCTGCAGCGCCTTGCGGGCTACTTCCACATCCACATCGTTATAGAGTTCGGCAACCTTCGCAAAATTCTCGAACGACTGCTTGACGCTCTCGTCGAAAGGCATCCTGTCAGTCGGACGGCCCTCTATCATACAATACAGGTAGGCAGCCTCCTGATAGAAACGAGGTATGCGAGCGTTGGGATGCAGGCGCACATAGTCGTTGAAGTGGTACCAGAACAGATTGACATCCTTGGTCCAAAGCGATGCCAGCAACGTCTGTTCCTGGAAATAGACATCTGTCGTATCGATACTCTCTGCCAGCCTTTTCATCAGGAAACTCTCTATATTACCCTGGTCGCTAGTTAGTTTATTCCTATAGTGCATCATCCGACTCACATCTTTCAGTTCAGGCAATGCCCTTGCCTGCTCAGCCCAGTCGGCATGGAAGGTGGTATGCTTCAGTAAGTTCAAGTATTTGCGTGCCTGCTGCTCTTCGCCGCAGATCAAGGCACTCTTTGCCAGCAGTTTCAAGTTATCCACCCGCCAGCCAAACTCCACGCCCATCTCCGTACTCAGACGCGAACTATAGTTCAACATTCCATATTGATAATAGATTTGCGGACCGACAACCAGCATCAGGCGCATGCCAAAGGGAGCATCATAGGCTTTAGAGCCGTTCTCAAAGAGATACATCTCATCACCCTGCCGTCCCAGCCGACTCAGAGCCAGGTTCCTCATCATCACCACTGCACGGGTTGGCTCGTCCTGTTGCTGGGCAGCCTCGGCAATCACGCCCTCCCAGTCGCATTGCTCTATGCAACGCTGCATGGTCAACTCATGATGGAAGTTCTCATCCCTGTACCAGAATTTGACAATACCTACAATCAGTACAGCCAAGGTCAAAGATTGGATGATTACGGACTTGATGGGCTTAACAGGTTTGACAGGCAGTATGGTCATCAACAGGAAGAAGGCTGCCAGCAGATAATAGGGCAAATAATAGCCGTGATGCTCTTCCGTGACATAGTACAGTGGCAGTTCGGCATAGTAGATATTTGCCAAATTGGTCTGATAATATACCAGTCGATAGCATATCAGAGGTACGACAGCAGCACAAAGCAAAGCCAACAGACTATAACCTGCTTTTTTCCTGAGTGCCCCACTCTCCAACCGCCATGCCCAGATGCCCATGAGCAACGCTGCAGCCAATCCGTAGATACCCATCAGCGGATAGCCCAGAACCGCCGTGACTACTATCAACAGCGGACGCAGACAATAGCGACTTGTCAATGCCCTATAGGCCCATAGCAATGCAGCGACAGCCAACGCACCCAGTGTGCCAACGAACACATGGCCTTGCAATTTCAGCATATACACCCAATAGCCCATGTCGACGATGGTCAACAGCAGCAGTCCTACAGGTACCAATGCCAGAGCCGACCACTGAGCAGGCAACTGAAAAGCCCGCGTCACCAGCCACATCAACAACAGCCATAACAGACAGAGCATGATCACGCCCTGCCAGGGATAGTAGAAAAACTGCGTCAGATACGTGCCTACCCACGACAAGAATCCGCCAGGCACCACCATCCGTTCGTTGAAAAACAATGATGTATTCAGAAAAAGATTCTGCTCCTGCACTTTCCACAGGAAGTCAGACTCCAGATACAACAGGGCTCCCGCTGTGGCAAGGAGTGCCACAAGCCAGATTGCTATTGGTAAGTATTTTTTCATTTCCCAAAACTATTTGAGACTCGCCAGAACATGCTAGTTCGCCATATCTGAGATGAACTTGATGCGGACTAACCGGATCTCGTCTTCCGAGAAGTCGGAACCGAACTCCTCATAGGCTGCCTCCAGGTCATCTGTCTCCTGTTCGGCAAAGAAGTCGCACATGTCAGCGACATCGTCAGGATCCATTATCTCGTTGAGGAAATAGTCGATGTTGATCTTGTTACCGCTATAGAGCACGATGCCCTCCAGTTCATCCAACAGTTCCCCAAAGTCTATACCCAGGGCGTTGGCAATATCGTCAAGGGCTATGCGACGGTCGATATTCTGCAGGATCTTCAACTTGCGCATCGAGTCCTTGGGCTTGGTGCGTACACGCAGGTCAGCCTGACGCTCTATCTCATTCTCCTCACAGTAGCGCTTGATCAGATCGACGAACTCCTTGGCATAAGGCTGACGTGTCTTACCGTCGCCCACGCCCTGAATATTCTTCAGTTCCTCCAATGTCACGGGATATTCGGTAGCCATCTGCTCCAGCGATACATCCTGGAAGATGACATAAGGCGGACGTTCCAGTTTACGCGACCATTTCTTACGCAAGTCGTGGAGCATAGCCGAGAGTGTGGGATCCAGCGCGCTGGTTCCTCCCTCAGCCGTCACGGGCTCGTCATCGTCATTGAACTCATGGTCTTGGACAACCATAAACGAACAAGGTTTCTTGATGAACTTCTTGCCAGCAGCGGTGACTTTCAGCAGACCATAGTTCTCCACCTCTTTCTTCAGATAGCCGGCAATGAGTGCCTGTCGGATGATGGGGTTCCAAATCTTGGGATCCTCGTCCTCCCCAGAGCCGAAGGCATCCAGTTCCTGATGCTTATGAGCCAGTATCTCATCGGTGTCACGCCCCATGATGAAGTCGATGACATAGTCGGTACGGAAGTTTTCCTTGATGGCGAGGATGGCATTGAGGGCGATCACCAACTGGTTCTTCGCCTCGATCTTCGTGCCAGGATGCAGACAGTTGTCGCAGTTGCCACAGTTGTCCTTGTCATACTCCTCGCCGAAGTAATGGAGCAGCATCTTACGACGGCACACCGATGTCTCGGCATAGGCTGCCGTTTCCTGCAACAACTGCCGTCCAATGTCCTGTTCAGCCACAGGCTTACCCTCCATGAACTTGTCCAGTTTCTGCAAGTCCTTATAACTGTAGAAGGCGATGCAGAGGCCCTCGCCTCCGTCTCGTCCTGCACGTCCAGTCTCTTGATAGTAGCCCTCCAACGACTTTGGTATGTCGTAGTGGATGACGAAGCGCACGTCGGGCTTGTCAATACCCATGCCGAAGGCGATGGTAGCCACAATCACATCGATGCGCTCCATGAGGAAGTCGTCCTGTGTCTGCGACCGTGTGACAGAGTCAAGGCCGGCATGATAGCATTGCGCCTTGATGTCGTTGGCACGCAACACTTCAGCCAGGTCCTCCACCTTTTTTCTTGAGAGACAATAGATGATGCCGCTCTTGCCTGGATGCTGCTTAATGAAGCGCACGATGTCCTTGTCGATATCCTTGGTTTTCTGACGGACCTCATAATAGAGGTTCGGCCGGTTGAACGAACTCTTGAACTCGTCGGCATCGAGGATGCCCAGATTCTTCTTGATATCGGTACGCACCTTGTCTGTGGCTGTAGCCGTCAGGGCAATGACGGGAGCATTACCTATCTCGTTGATAATCGGACGGATGCGACGGTACTCAGGACGGAAGTCGTGTCCCCATTCAGATATGCAATGCGCCTCATCGATGGCATAGAAGGATATCTTGCAGGTCTTCAGGAACTCTACGTTATCCTCCTTTGTCAGCGACTCTGGGGCTACATAGAGCAGTTTGGTTGTACCTGCCTTGATATCGGTCTTCACTTGGTCGATGGCTGCCTTGTTAAGCGACGAGTTCAGGAAATGGGCCGTTCCTTCATGCTCACTAAGATGGCTGATGAAGTCCACCTGGTTCTTCATCAGCGCTATCAACGGCGAGATGACGATAGCCACCCCATCCATCAGCAGCGACGGCAACTGATAGCATAGCGACTTGCCACCGCCTGTAGGCATTAGCACAAAGGTATTGCGCCCCTCCAGTACGTTCTCGATGATGGCCTCCTGGTCACCCTTGAAAGTGTCGAAGCCGAAGTATTTCTTCAAGGCTTCCGTCAGATTCTTCTTGTCGGTCATAGGCTTGTATTATCTATTGCAGATGCGACTTATCCAACTGCTGTCGCACATAGTCGCCTGTCACTTCAAACTCATTTATTTTCTTCGAAGGCACCTCGAACATGGCATCCATCATTACTGCTTCCACGATGGAGCGCAGTCCACGGGCTCCGAGTTTATACTCCACGGCCTTGTCAACGATGGCCTCGAGGGCATCTTTTGTAAACGACAGTTTCACGCCGTCCATCTCAAACAGTTTGATGTATTGGCGCACTATCGAGTTCTTCGGCTCCACCAGTATGCGCTCCAGGGCCTGCCGGTCGAGCGGGTTCAGATAGGTGAGCACTGGCAGTCGGCCGATAATCTCAGGAATGAGCCCAAACGACTTCAAGTCCTGTGGCAGGACATACTTCATCAGGTCATTCTTGTCTATCTTCCGCACATTCTGCACGGAGTTGTAGCCCACGGTATGGGTATTCATGCGCTGGGCTATCTTGCGTTCGATGCCGTCGAAGGCTCCGCCGCAGATGAACAGGATGTTGCGCGTATCGACATGGATGTACTCCTGGTCAGGATGCTTGCGTCCACCCTGTGGCGGCACGTTGACGATGGTGCCCTCCAGCAGTTTCAGGAGTCCTTGCTGAACGCCCTCGCCACTGACATCGCGGGTTATCGAAGGGTTGTCGCCCTTGCGGGCAATCTTGTCTATCTCGTCGATGAACACGATGCCACGCTGAGCGGCTTCCACCTTATAATCGGCCACCTGCAGCAGTCGGCTGAGGATGCTCTCCACGTCCTCTCCCACATAGCCGGCCTCGGTGAACACCGTGGCATCGACGATGGTGAAAGGTACATCCAGCAGTTTGGCTATAGTGCGTGCCAGCAGGGTTTTGCCCGTGCCTGTCGAGCCCACCATGATGATGTTCGACTTCTCGATCTCCACGCCGTCGCTCTCGCTGGCGGGCTGCTGCAGTCGTTTGTAATGGTTATAGACAGCCACGGAGAGGAAGCGCTTGGCCTCGTCCTGTCCAATGACATACTGGTCGAGATAGTCCTTGATCTCCGTCGGCTTGGGCACCTTGGTGCCAGGCTGATAGGCTTTCTGTGCCTGATTATTCTCCAGCCCCGACTCTTTCACGATCTGATAGGCCTGTTTGGCACAATCTTCACAGATATAGCCGTTGATTCCTGTTATCAGGAGTTTCACCTCTCGCTCGGAGCGTCCGCAGAAATTACATTGTTTCTTCATGATTTCCTCGTCAGCACCTGATCAATCATTCCATACGCCTTGGCCTCCTCTGCCGTCATCCAGTAGTTGCGGTCAGAGTCGTTCCACACCTTTTCGTAGTCGGTGTGCGAGTGGTCGGCGATGATGGTGTAGAGTTCCTTCTTCAGTTTCTGTATCTCGCGTGCCTCGATCTCGATGTCGCTGGCCTGGCCCTGCACGCCGCCCAGAGGCTGGTGTATCATCACACGACTGTGGGTCAGCGCCGAACGCTTGCCCTCTTGTCCTGCCACGAGCAGTACGGCGGCCATCGAGGCGGCCATTCCTGTGCAGATAGTGGCCACGTCGCTTGAGATGAACTGCATGGTGTCATAGATACCCAGTCCGGCATAGACGCTGCCGCCAGGCGAGTTGATATAGATGCTGATATCCTTGCCAGGATCGACAGAGTCGAGATAGAGCAACTGAGCCTGCAGCGTGTTGGCTGTGTAGTCGTCTATCTGTGTGCCGAGGAAGATGATGCGGTCCATCATCAGTCGGCTGAACACATCCATCTGGGTGACGTTCAACTGACGCTCCTCAAGAATATAGGGATTCAAGTACTGTGCCTGGGCCTCTGCCGAGCGCATCACATCGTCAAGCACCTGGCCGTTCATGCCGAGATGCTGGGTTGCATATTTTCTAAAATCGTTCATAACTTTCGTTAGTTTTTTATAGTGTCCGCAAGAGGACAGCGGGGGCTCCCTCTCGCTTTCTAGATACAAAATTACACAAAAAAGTCGAGATGCACAAACATCCCGACTGTTTTTTTGGTTAAAGAATTATAATTCGCCCTTAGCCTTTAGCATTTAGCCGTTAGCCAATAGCCAACTGCCAACCGCCATTATCCTTGCATCATCTTGTTGAACTCGTCGAGGGTTACCTCTTTCTCTACGAGTTTCACGATGCCCTTCAGGGCCTGTGTCAACTTCATATCCACGGCACGGTCAACGAAACTGTCGATGTTCTCGCGCTTCTTCAACTGCTCCTCGGCATAGTTGTCCAGCACGTCCTCAGGCACATTACTCATGCCATACTGGGCGAACTGTGCACGGATAGCCTCCTTGGCCACAGCCTTCAGGTCGGCATCCTCCACCTTCACCTGTGCAGCAGCCACCAGTTGCTCCTTGATGAGGTGCCACTTCAGTTCCTTGATCGAGGCCTCGAAGTTCTTCTCCACGAAGTCCTCGCCCTTGTCCTGGTTGTTCTGCAGCATGACGCGCTTCAGCAGAGCCTCAGGGAACTGCAGGTCGCCCACCTTATTTTCCACGTACTCGCGCACGTCGAGCAGGAACTTATAGTCGCTGTTGCCTGCCAACTGAGCCTTCAAGCCGTCTGCAATGCGCTGACGGAAGTCAGCCTCGTCCTTCACACCCTCGCCAAAGACGCGCTCAAAGAGTTTCTCATCTACAGCAGCGGGCTGGAAGTGACGGATCTCAGTCACCTGGAACGAGAAATCGCTCTCCATGTCCTTCACGTCGTCCTTCTGCACCTTCAGCAGGGCAGCCACCTCGGCGTCGTTGTCAGGATAGGCCTTCTTGGGGTTAAAGGTGATGATGTCGCCGGGCTTGGCACCCTCGAACTTCTTCCTCTCGTCCTCACCCTTGATATAGGAAGGCATGATCATGCCGCCCTCGGTGGTGATGCCACCTTCGAGGGTGTTACCCTCAGCGTCGAGTTGGCGCAGGTCACCCTTCAGCGTGTCGTTGCCACTCCACTCCTGGGCCTCCACGAACTCACCAGCCTGCGAGGCGTACATCTGCACCTGGTCGTCAATCAGTTTGTCGTCCACCTTGATGGTGTAGAAGTTAATCTTATCCTTGGCGGTCAACTCAGCCTTGAACTCTGGAGCCACGGCGATGTCGAACACGAACTCGAAGGGGCCGTCGCCAGCCAGGTCCTGGGGTTGCTGCTTCTCCTGGTTGGGGAGGGGCTCGCCCAGCATCTGAATCTTATTCTCGCGGATATACTCATACAGTTTCTCACCCAAGATGCGGTTCACCTCGTCGACCTTCACGGCCGTACCATACTGCTTCTTGATGAGACCCATGGGAACCATACCAGGACGGAAGCCGGGCACCTGGGCCTTCTTACGATATTCTTTCAACTTCTTGTCAACTGCCTCCTGATAGTCTGCCTGCTCAATGGTGACAGTCATCAGACCATTGATTTTATCGGCACTTTCAAACTTGATATTCATCTTTCTGTTATACCTTATTTATTATATATTCTCGTTTTGGGGTGCAAAGGTACGAAATAATCATTGAACATTGAACATTGAACATTGAACATTATTATTTTTTAACCAAAACCCAACACCCTATATCCAATGTTCAATGGTCAATGGTCAATGGTCAATGGTCAATGGTCAATGGTCAATGGTCACCCTTCTTCCTGCTCCTTGCGACTGCGCTCCTCTTCCAGCAACTGGAAGTCTTTCTGGCGCAGCACGAACGACTCCGTCAGATAGTTCTTGCGCACAATCTGGTTGGCGGCCAGTTCCTCAGGCGTGCCGTGGAAGAGGATGCGGCCCTCGAAGAGCAGATAGGCACGGTCGGTGATGCAGAGCGTGTCCTCCACGTTATGGTCGGTGATGAGGATGCCGATGTTGCGATCCTTCAGTTTCCACACGATGAACTGGATGTCCTCCACGGCTATGGGGTCGACGCCGGCGAAGGGCTCGTCGAGCATGATGAACTTCGGCTCAATGGCCAGACAGCGGGCTATCTCACAACGACGACGCTCGCCACCCGACAGTTGGTCGCCCTTGTTCTTACGCACCTTCTGCAGACGGAACTCCTTGATCAGGCTCTCCAGTTTCTCTAACTGGTAGTCGCGCGGCTTTCCCGTCATCTCCAGCACAGAGAGGATGTTGTCCTCTACCGACATTTTACGGAACACGGAGGGTTCCTGTGCCAGATAGCCTATGCCGAGGCGAGCCCGCTTGAAGACGGGGAAGTCGGTCACCTCGTCGTCGCCCAGGTAAATATGACCGCCATTGGGCAGCACCAAGCCCGTTGTCATATAGAAAGAGGTAGTCTTGCCGGCTCCGTTAGGTCCCAGCAGTCCTACGATCTCTCCCTGTCGCACCTCGAAACTCACGTCGTTGACCACCGTGCGTTTGCCGTATCTCTTCACGAGCCCCTCGGCCCGTAGTACTATCGATTCTTGATCCATATCTTGCATTTTGACGGCAAAGTTACAAATAAGCAGGGAAAGAAACAAATCTTTTCCCCACTTTTTTGGTTTGAGGTTTGAGATTTGAGGTGTTGCAATGTTGCATGTTGCAATGTTGCAATAAGCACCCTCCACCACCCCACGGGAGGAGATAGTCAGAGACTATTGAAACATTATGATAAATAGAATCAACATTTAATCCTATCATTCTACTATTATACACCTTATTGCAACATTGCAACATGCAACATTGCAACAAGCCCTGGAAAAGATGTCGTTTTGCTATCCAGACATTGCAAAATGAGGGGTGCTTTGGTAACTATATATCCCTAACGGTCGTTCCGATGCTTTCTACGGCAGTAAGGAATGCTTTGCACGAGGGAAAGGAATGCTTCCTTACAGGGGATAACAAGCATTCCTTTCACCCGTAGAAGGCATTTCTTTCTCACGAAGAGGGCTTCACTTGCTTTTAGAGGCATCAGAGAGGCACAGGTCTATCCTCCATCCACCATCCTCCATCCACCATCAACCAAAGAAATGCGTGGCGTGGGATTTATACAAAATATTGTTAATCTGCCTCATTTTTCAGAAGAAAGTTGTAAATTTGCAAAGCAATGTGGTATCAACGTATTCTCTTTTTGGTCAATTTGCTGCTCCTTTCTGCCACGATGTTCGCAGAGAGCGACCTGCCCGTCATCGAGATGAAGGCAGACAGGACGACCATCTACCCCCAGCGAATGGAACTGACGGGGGAGGAAACGCTGATGGACATGCTCCAGATGATGCCCGAACTGATGATTTCCGGCTATGAGGACGTAATCTCCGACTACAACCTCCGCATAGACAACTGTCCGATGAACGGCGACGTGAGGGTGATTCTCAGTCAGATGAAAGCCAAGGACATCGCCAAGATACAGGTTTGCGACAACACAGGCGTGATGAAGGGAACCATAGGGCTGGGCAAGGTGCTGGACATCAACATGAAGATGTCTGAGGGCATGAAGGGCTTCGTGGAAGGACAAGGCGACCTTGGGAAGGACGTGGCAGGCATCGGCTCTGCAAATACGCTATACGGCAGTCAGCATACTGACCTCTATGCCAATGCTTCCTATCGTCACCAGGACGGCAACCAGGAGTATCTGACGCTTCACATGACAAACCGCTTTGACGACAGGAACAGGCTGCTGACCTACTTCACCCAACAATATATTGACATTCCCACTTCCACGTCACGCAAGGTGATGGGACGTGCGCGATACTTCCACACCTTCAACGACCTGGGTACCGAACTGCTCCTCGTGGGCGGCTATCAATATTCCAGCGACCAGGTTTTCTCCAACAAACTGCCATTGTATATCGTCGAGTTGAACACGCCCCTGCTGACCAAACGACTGTCCATGACGCTGGGTGCAGAGGGTGACTTCCTGATGACCAGCGAAAAAGATGAGGACAAGGGGTGGAACGTCTTCAACTACGACGTCTATCTGCAGTTCACCTATTCCCTGTCGAAGTGGAAGTTCACGCTTGGTGACCGCGTGATGTTCTACGACTACAAATTGATGGAAGCAGGAGCCAGTCAGAAGCATTCTGACACCCGCAACAATGCGAATGCCTGCGTCATCTTTGTCCCTGACAACCGTCAGCAGATCCAATTGGGCTATTACCGCAAATACCACAATCCCTCCCACGCGTCTTTCTTCATGACGGCCAGGGCGCAGTCTGACGAGGATTGGGTAATCACCAAGGGCTATCTGAGGGAATGGACCATCAATCAGGCCAAGTTGGCCTATGCCTATAGCAGGAAGAAGTTGACGGTACAGGCGGTGGCGAGTTACTGCGACCTGGAAGAAGAGGAGAACTTTGTGGAACTGAACATGTCAGCCTATTGGAGGACCAACGGGCTGAGCCTGACAGGCGGTACCAATATCTATATGGCCAAGAGTGGGACCTACGCCTCATTCCGACTGGTCCCCACCCTCTTTCTTCCCCATTCGTGGCAGATAGGCTTGCAGGCCGTCTATTATACTAAAAATGTACCCCTGCGCGTGACGACTGGCACGCCCATTTATGGCTGTCTGTCTGTCAACAAGCAGTTGGGACGGAGATGGAGTGTAGGTGTCGACTGGCATGATATGTTCGATGCGTTCTGCAGTCAGGCATTAGTAAACAGGCATGCTGCCAATGTAAAGTTGCAATATAGATTCTAACGATAAGAAAGTGAGTATGACAAGTGTTGAACTGGATATGATACAAACAGCCGGCATTGGTGCCTTGGCCCTCGTCGTCGGTATGGTCTTGACACGAAAGGTTGGCTTCTTGCAGAGGTTCTGCGTACCGTCGCCAGTCAGCGGTGGCATCCTCTTTTCGCTGCTCAGCCTGGCGCTGTATGGCTGGTGCGACATTGAGGTGTCGTTCGATGGCACGCTGAAGGACGTCTTCATGCTGGCATTCTTCACCAGCGTCGGCTTCCAAAGCGATCTGAAGGTGATCAGGCAGGGCGGCAAACTGTTGGCAATCATGCTGACCCTACTGGTAGTCATCATTGCCTTGCAGAACCTCATGCCAATGGGTATCACCCGTCTGATGGGCGTCGATCCGCTGATTGGCATGGCCGCAGGCAGCGTGTCAATGACAGGCGGACACGGTACGGCAGGCGGATTTGCAAGTGTGCTCGAGGGAATGGGACTGCAAGGTGCAGGCACAATAGGCATGGCAGCAGCAACCTTTGGATTGATTGCAGGTTCGATGATTGGCGGTCCGCTGGCAGAACGGATTATACGCAGGAAACTATCGCACGAACAGGTTCAGCCACAAGACGAAGAGATAGACCCTGCTATGGCTGGTATAGAGAGCGACGAGGCATCGCCAGCAGGTCGTAAGAAGCGCGTCAGCACGAACGAGCAGGAGTTTCAGCAATATGCAAAGGCGGTCTATTGCATCCTCCTGGCTATGGGGGGCGGCACCCTGCTGAGTTGGTTGCTGGCCAAGACTGGCGTCACGTTCCCCACCTATTTTGGCGCCTTGATCCTTGCGGCTATCGCTCGCAACACCATTGGCGTCATCAAGTACAAGGAAGACGGCAAATGGGTGAAAGCCGAGAAAATGCTTGATATGGAACGGATCATCAGCGTGGGCAACATCTGCCTGTCCCTGTTCCTCGGCATGGCCATGATATCCCTGAGACTGTGGGAACTCCAGAGCCTGGCCCTTCCGCTGATCGTCATCCTGGTGGCGCAGGTTGCGATGATGGACCTGTTTGTATATACGGTGGCATTCCCCCTGTTGGGCCGCAACTACGATGCTGCCGTCCTTTGTGCAGGCATGTGCGGCTTCGGACTTGGTGCAACGCCCAATGCGATGGCCAACATGAGTGCTGTATGCTATAAATATCGCTATACGGTCAAGCCTTTCCTCATCGTGCCGATCATTGGCGCCATGTTCGCCGATCTGATCAATACGGGAATGATCACCCTCTTCCTGAATATTATATAGATTTGAGATTTGAGGTTTGAGGTTTGAGATTTCTTTCAGTCGCTTCGCTTGGTGAAAGCGAGCGGAGGTTCAAGATTTAAGGTTTTCAAAAAAAAATGCGAATCCTTGTTTAATTTTCCAGGATTCGTTCGTTATATTTGTGTAATGACGCAAAAAGAGTTTACATACTTGGCTCATGAGACGCGGGCAAAGGCCGTGTCGATAGCGGGACAGTTCGGTTATTCGCAGGACGACGCGGAGGACATTGCGCAAGACGTGATGCTGAAACTATGGAACCTGCACGAACAGTTCAACGACTCGGCTCACCTGAAGGCCTCGGCTGTGATCACCACGAAAAGGGTGTGCATAGACAAATGGCGCACAACCCATCAGCACGCGGAGATAGCCGCCACCATGCCGTTGATAGATGAAGACTCGCTATATGACCGACTTGAATACACAGAGTTGGAACATTGGATAGCCGAACAGATTGACAGTCTGCCTTCTACAGCAGGGATGGTGCTAAGGATGCGACAGTTGGAACACCGCGAGTTAGGCGAGATTGCCGACATCCTGGGCATACGGCAGACCTCAGTATCCACGCTGCTATCACGAGCCCGCAACGAATTACTCAACAAACTAAAAAGGAGGAACCAGCAATGAAACAACAGTACAATAAACAAGAGATAGCCCAACTGCTCAGCAAGTTCATGGCTGGCGAGACCAGCGTTGCTGAGGAAGAGGTGCTGGCACAGTACTTCCGCACCCATGAAGTGGACGAAGAGTGGGCTGAATATAAGGAGATGTTCACGCTGTTCGACAACGGCCAGGTGGACATTGAGACAGAAGACAAAACGTCAGAACAACCCATCAAGGCTGACAGCGAGAAAATAAAAATGCTTCCAAAGGCTGTCAGGGAGAAGCCGAAGATAGTGGCCCTCAGATGGCTCATGGCTGGCATCGCAGCAAGCATTGTTTTGCTCGTTGCGTTCCACCTTGGAAGGAGTACAGCCGAACAGCCTCCATTGGTGGCAGAGAAAACCGTAGTCGCCAAGGATAGCATCCAGCCAAAACAGGAGGTCATCATCCCCACAGAGATAACGGAGGAAGCCGTCGTGGCCCAAGTAATTCCTGCTAAGCCACAAAGAACCAAGAGGACCAACATCCAAGCGACCGATTCCACTCCAACAGCCGAGAACCTCGCCGACTGCATTGCCCGTCTGGAGGCCGAAATGGAAAAACTGGACGACAGCGTCAGTTCGGTTCAAGTTGAGAGGCTCATCGCTGCCGATGCCCGTCTACAACAGATGGTATATCGCATTGTTGGCAAACAGGCGGAACAGGCGATGAACAACATACAAAACGATAGTACCGCTAATTACATTAGTTTCTAAACAACGAATTACACGAATATCATAAAAAGATGAAACAACTTATCATTTCCATAGCACTCCTGCTGATGCCCATAGGCACTCTATTCGCTCAGGAGAACATACACGCTCAGGCCATGCATACGGCCTTCAGGGAAACACTCGCCCGCAGGGCCCCCAAGGACATTTCCTCCAGGTGGATACCTGGCAGCAAGGATAGCCTCAGCATCATCTATACGGCCCTCGATGGCGGTGGTCTGGTTCCCAAGAACAAGATTCATGTGGTGAAACTTGGGAAGAACAGGGCCGACATAGGCCCCAACTACCTCGACGGCTGGAGTTTCGAGTTCCGTAACGTGCCCGATGACCCCAATTTGCCCTTGCGCCACATCCTTGACGCTTTCGACAAGCAGGCGCCTTATGCCTCCAGTTACTACAGTTATGTGGCAGGCGACGAGCAGGCCGTATTCCCAGGTGTCAGCATCGCATACGGCGAGAATGGTGAGACCTTCCCACTTCAACTTTATCCCACGATGAATGTTCGCATCATCGGCTTCAAGGATGATGACGGCTTCCGCTCCACCTATCTGCTTTCATGGGCTAACTATGATGAGGACGAAGTCGACAGCAAGCACAAATACTATATCACCAACGGCATTATGTACGAGTTCCATTGTCCGAAACTGAAGGCTCCGCAGGTGAAGTCCTACGACCCAGACGAATACCTCGACCGCACCAACACGGCCCTCAGCGTGGCACAGAACCTGCTGTTTGAGATGCGCAAAAAGGAGCCCGAACGTGCCAAGACCCTCGACACAGACACATTGGCCGAGGTCCACCAGTACAATTTTATCACAATGGTCCAGAAACTCTACGACGATCCCAAAACACTCAACCTCAAGACCAGTTACGAGGCTCTGAAGGCCAAACTTTGGCTCATGACGGGTATTGGCGGAACCGCCACGGCTACTGAACAGAAAGCCATCTGCTGGACACTCAACAAGGAGATGGACAGTTACCCCTACATGCTCTCCCATCGGCAGGCTGAGGAACTGACGAATATGTCCAATGACATTGCCAAGGATATGCCCGACGACCTGAAGAAGCAGGTCAAGGGTGCCCAGCGCACAATAGTCTTGCTGTGTAACAAGACTGCCGATATCGACAGTCTCAGCGACAACGATCAGGACTACCTGAACCGTAACCACTGGAAACTCACCCATCAGCCCGTGGCATACCAGCACGAGGATATGTTTACAGGTCGTGGCGAACACTATAGTGCCGACCAGCAAACGGGCTATATCCATGTGCAGAGCGAGAACTACAGCGACGGCATCCGCATAGAGAGCACGATTGAAAGCCTGCGTCCAGGACGCTATCGTGTATCGGCTGTGGTACGTGCCAAGAAGACGGACAGTGGGCACTCAGGAGTAGTCGTCTTCGCCCAGGCTGGCGACAAGACCACCAAGAGAGAGATTCCTGCCGATGGTGATACAGGTGGCAACGTGTGGTTCTCGGCCCTCAACCGCTTCTCTAAGGGTGCCAACTCCCACGAAGGCGTCCTGGCGCTTGATGTCAACAAGGCCTCAGCACATGGCGGAGTGGGCTATGGCTGGAATCGCATCTATCTGGACGACATCATCGTGCCAGATGACATCACCAACGACAAAATGACCTACGGCATCACCCTCGACCGTGACATCGTGAAACAATACGGTGAGGGCAGCAAATGGTTCTCGGCCTGCGACTTCATCATAGAGAAAAAGCCATAATGTGAGGAAGTTGAGTAATTATTTTCGCCATGCAGCATGGCATTTGAAAGTTTTTTCGTACCTTTGTCGGCGAAAACAAAAGTGATACACATTTGACATGCTGATAGTGAAATGGCTGACCACCTTCGGTCGCTTCCTGATGCTGATGGGACGCACGTTCGCCATGCCCGAACGCTTCAGGATGTTCTGGAAGCAATATGTGAAGGAGATGGCACAACTGGGCGTCAACTCCATTGGCATCGTGCTGCTCATCTCGTTCTTCATCGGTGCTGTGATATGCATACAGATGAAGATGAACATCGAGAGCCCATGGATGCCTCGTTGGGTGGCGGGCTATACCACCCGCGAGATCATGCTGCTTGAGTTCTCGTCGAGCATCATGTGTCTGATACTGGCTGGCAAGGTGGGTTCGAACATCGCTTCAGAGATAGGTACCATGCGAGTGACGCAGCAGATAGATGCCCTGGAGATCATGGGCGTGAACTCAGCCTGCTACCTCATTCTGCCGAAAATACTAGGACTGCTCACCATCATGCCCTTCCTCGTCATCTTTTCGTCGGCAATGGGCATACTGGGAGCCTACGGCACAGCCTACATCGGACACATCATGCCGCCAGACGACCTGACACTGGGACTGCAGCACAACTTCGTGCCCTGGTTCCTCTGGATGTCAATCATCAAGAGCCAGTTCTTCGCCTTCATCATCAGTAGCGTGCCGGCCTTCTTCGGCTACACGGTGGAAGGCGGTTCGGTAGATGTGGGCAAGGCCTCGACAAACGCCGTGGTGTCGTCGAGCGTGCTCATCCTCTTCTCTGACGTTTTCCTGACGCAACTGTTATCGTAGATGATTCAAAGGTCAAAAGTCTAAAATATTGCGGGCGGTAGCCGCTCGAGCTTGCTCGCTTTCACCAAGCGAAGCGACTGAAAGAAATTATTCACTTTTCACTTATAATGATTGAAGTTAAGAACCTATACAAGTCGTTTGACGACAAGGAAGTGCTGAAGGACATCTGCACCGTGTTCGAGGACGGCAAGACCAACCTTATCATCGGACAGTCGGGATCGGGAAAGACCGTGCTGATGAAGAACCTTGTGGGACTGCTGACACCTACCAGCGGACAGGTGCTCTACGACGGGCGCGACTTCGTGCAGATGTCGAAGAAGGAAAAGGTGATGATGCGCCGTGAGATGGGCATGATCTTCCAGAGTGCAGCATTGTTCGACTCGCTGTCGGTACTGGAGAACGTGATGTTCCCGCTCGACATGTTCTCCAACATGACGCTGCGCGAACGCCAACAGCGGGCTATGGACTGTCTGGCACGTGTGAACCTGGTGGGAGCGGAGAACAAATACCCTGGAGAGATCTCGGGTGGCATGCAGAAGCGCGTAGCCATAGCCCGTGCCATCTCGCTGAACCCCAAGTATCTGTTCTGCGACGAGCCTAACTCTGGCCTCGATCCGAAGACCTCGTTAGTGATTGACGAACTGCTGCACAGCATCACGCGGGAGTTCAACATGACCACCATTATTAATACGCATGACATGAACTCGGTGATGGGCATCGGCGAGAACGTCATTTTCATCTACGAAGGCCACAAGGAATGGCAGGGCGTATCAGCCGACATCATGGGTTCGACTAACAAGCGACTGACTGACTTCATCTTCGCCAGCGACCTGCTGAAAGAGATGAGAGAGGCCGTGAGACACGGGTGAGGTTTGAGATTTGAGGTTGGAGATTTGAGGTTTGAAGTTTGAGATTTGAGGTTTGAGGCTTATGCAGTGGACTGATCGGATCAGACAGGTGAAGATATGGCTGGTAGTGGTGGCTGTGGCCATCACTGCTACCTCTTTGTATGTGTCGCACCGACTGGTCGAGGACCTGCAGAAGGAGGAACGCACGAAGATGGAGATCTGGGCCGAGGCCATGCGTGTGTTCACAGAAGCCGACGAGGATACCGACCTCTCGCTGGTATCTAAGGTCATCGAGGGCAACAACACCATACCCGTCGTAGTGCTGAGCAACGACGGACAAGTGCTGGACTATAGCAACATAGAGGACACCACCAATCTGGCACAACGGATGCTGACGCACGGTGACTCCATACGCATCAGCCCCTATCAGGTGCTCTGCTTCGAAGAATCGACCATGCTGAAACGCCTGACGCAGTACCCCTACTGGGCACTGGGCATCGTCACCATCTTCGGCGCAGTGGCCGTCTTCGCACTGCTGGTGTCGAAACGCGCTGAGCAGAACAAGGTATGGGTGGGACTGAGCAAAGAGACGGCACACC
>Ga0310695_10001050_pt1 | contig 67201 bp, 57 predicted proteins | sample RumenRJG_04DNA_FD_203882 | JGI IMG/M metagenome (GOLD analysis project Ga0310695, IMG submission 203882) | Bovine rumen microbial communities from Lethbridge, Alberta, Canada - RJG_04 (v2) (version 2) | ecosystem: Host-associated > Mammals > Digestive system > Stomach > Rumen | place: Canada... | reverse complement strand
ATCGAGACTGTGAATGCTGTACTGTGATTGTCGGTGTTATAGTCTACCATCTGCGGCAGATGAAGCTTGTTGCAAAGCTCGATACTCATCGGCATACAAATGAGTCCCTTTGCATGAACAGCCATGAAGTTTACATTTTCAGTAGTTGCAAATTCTGCCGCACATATCATGTCACCCTCATTTTCTCTGTCCTCATCGTCGGTGACGAGGATTATTTCGCCGTTTCGGAGTGCTTCAAGAGCTTCCTCAACTGTATTGTATTCAAACATTATATGACCTCCTGTATCAGAACCCGTTCTTCATGAGAAATTCCATGGTAATGCCGCCTGATGACGGCTCTGACGGCTTCATTAGCTTTTCTACATATTTGGCAACGATATCATTTTCGAGATTAACGATGTCGCCGGTCTTTTTGGTACTCAGCACGGTCTGAGACGCGGTATGCGGAATTATTGAGACACTGAAACTATTCTCGGTGACCTTCGCTACAGTCAGACTTATGCCGTCTATCGCAACAGACCCTTTTTCCACGATATACCGCATTATCTCGGGCTTAGCAGTTATTGTGTACCATGTTGCTATGCCGTCGTTTTTTATGTCAGTGACAGTTCCTGTACCGTCAATATGTCCTGAAACAATGTGACCGCCGAAGCGTCCTTCAGCCGACATCGCACGTTCAAGGTCGACCGGACTGCCGCTTCGCAGACTTCCAAGCGACGAACGTTCAAGCGTCTCGTTCATGACATCTGCCTGAAAAGTTGTACTGTCGAATCGGGTAACCGTCAGGCACACTCCATTTACAGCAATACTGTCGCCGATGTGAACATCACTCAGTACCTTTTCTGCCTGAATCTTTATATATGAACTGTTGCCGCTTCTGCGGACTTCCTTTACCGTTCCGACTTCTTCAATTATTCCCGTGAACATTCTTCACCCTGCTTTCTATAAGGATATCGTCACCGATACGCCGTATATCCGGTTTTTCAAGCATAAATGCATTTTCAGGCAGGTCAACTCCAATGCCGCCTACAGGTGACTTCGCTCCCGCTCCACCGAATATCTTAGGTGCTACGTAAGCTTTAACCTTGTCCACGATGCCTGCGGAAAGTGCTGACCAGTTCAGTGTGCCTCCGCCTTCAAGGAGTACACTGTCTATCTTCATTTCGCCAAGCTTTTTCATCAGGTCGCAAAGGTCGATATGACGGTCTTTTTCCTTAGTTACAAGAACTGTACATCCGCTCTCGGTATACGCTTTACTTCGTTCGCCCATTTCAAGTGTCGCAATTATTGTCGGCACGTCCGCGGCTGTTTTTACTATGTTGCTGTCAAGTGGAGTTCGCAGATGTGAGTCGCAGATTATTCGCACCGGATTCCTGCCATTTTCAAGACGGCAAGTGAGCATCGGGTCGTCTGCAAGTACAGTTCCTGCTCCGACCATTATTGCCGAGTGTTTAAGTCTGTCGTTCTGAACGTCCATACGCGCTTCTTCACCGGTTATCCATTTTGATTCACCGGTATAACAAGCGATTTTTCCGTCCATAGTCATTGCGTACTTCATAGTCACAAACGGCATACGTGTCGTAATAAACTTGAAAAATATCTCATTTATCGCGTCACATTCGCTTCGCAGAACATCTTCCGTCACTTCTATTCCATGCTCGCGAAGGGACTGTATACCTTTTCCGGCAACAAGAGGATTCGGGTCTGCCGAACCTACGAACACCCTCTTTATGCCATGCTCTGCTACTGCCTCTGTACACGGCGGCTGTTTGCCGTGGTGACAGCATGGTTCAAGCGTTACGTACATATCTGCACCGGTGCAGTCAACTCCACGGCTGTCACAGTCAGCGAAAGCTGTTCTCTCTGCATGAAGGTCACCGTACTTTTTATGCCAGCCTTTACCTATAATTTTGCCGTCACGAACTATTATCGCTCCGACCATCGGATTGGGAGAAACAAATCCCTTTCCTTTCACGGCAAGCCCTATAGCCTCCCGCATATACTCTTCATGAGTCATAATATGCCTCCAAAAATAAAAAGCCCCTCAAATCGGGGCTTAAAGTATCAGCATAAAACAATCTGACATCTTCTTTCATCCGGACTGTCGTCTCGCTGAGACATGCTCGATATGAGCAACCGTCGGCTCCGGAATCACACCGGATCAACCATTAAGGCTCGCAGGCTTTACTGCCGGTAGGGAATCTCACCCTGCCCTGAAGATCTTATGATTTTATTATATCACTGTACTCGTCTGATGTCAATAGCAGTTAGCAAAAACTTACAAATTGAGAAATATATATTTTTTGTCAGAATATTGACAATATATATCGTATATGCTATAATGTATGATAGCATTCATTATATATTATCTTAATGCCCATGCAGATACGCAAATCAAAGATCGCTCCCTGCAATCGGGCAGTTATAGCGTAAAGCTTCGCTTATATTATGTATTTTTCATAATGTTATTTTAAGGGGGATCTTATTATGTTTTGTAAAAATTGCGGAAGTGCACTCGATCCTAATGCCGCTGTATGCATACATTGTGGTGTACCAAGCGGTCAGGGAAACAGATTCTGCGCTAACTGCGGCAATCAGCTTCAGCCAGGTGCTGTAGTTTGTATGTCATGCGGATTCTCGGCTGCTTCTAAGCCAATAGCTGCTCCCGGTGCCAAGTCAAAAATGGCAGCAGGTCTGCTCGGAATTTTCCTCGGCTGCTGGGGTGTTCACAACTTCTATCTCGGATACACCGGCAAGGCTGTCGGACAGCTCGTTCTTTCTATTGTAGGAATCCTCACTTCATGCCTTTACATAGGTGTATTCCTTATTCTTGCCGCTGAAATATGGGGTCTTATCGAAGGTATCATGATCCTTTCAGGCAGCATTAATACCGACGCTCAGGGCAATCTCCTCGCCGACTGATCTCACGTTTTCTTTGCTCTCACAATGAGCTGATTTTATACTATTTCAGGAGGATCTTATTATGTATTGTAAAAATTGCGGAAATGCTATTGAATCAAATGCCGCTATATGTGTAAACTGCGGTGTACCTAACGGTCAGGGCGACCATTACTGCGCTAACTGCGGTGCTGAGGTAGCTCCCGGTGCTGCTGTATGTATGGCTTGCGGATATTCTCTTCAGGGGCAGAAAACTGTTGTTGCTCCCGGTGCCAAGTCAAAAATGGCTGCCGGTCTGCTCGGAATTTTCCTCGGCGCATTCGGTGTTCACAACTTCTATCTCGGATACAAGGGCAAGGCTATTGCTCAGCTTCTCATTACTCTGCTCAGCTGCTTCATGCTCAGTGAGGTAAGTGCTATCTGGGGTCTTATCGAAGGTATTATGATTCTCGCCGGCAACATTAATACAGATGCTGACGGTAATCCGCTCGGTGACTAATCTACATAAAAATTACGACCTTCTGATTTTTCAGAAGGCCGTTTTTTTATTTCATCATAAAGTAAATAAACAGTGTATCATATTCGCTTGAACCGTTTACAGTCTCACGGAATGTTATCTCCGCACGCTCGGCAGGTGTAACGTTATATTCTGTCCCTGATACTGATATTGTAACCCTGTCATCAGATACAGATGTTATCTCGAATTCCATCACACCTTCCTGAAATCCCCATAATCCGAGGAGATCAAGACGAACGGTTCCGACGTACGCTTCAATTTCACCTTTCTGCATATAATCGTCAGAAGGATTCGATGCTCCGAAGTTTCCTACACGAAGTATACGCAGATAAGGCAGTTTCTTTCTCTTGAAAAGTTCAGGTTCAGAAACAATTTCATCGACATCTATGAAATACGCTATTGACATATCGTCACCGCTGCCCTGTGCCGAGAGTTCAGGAAGATATTCTTCAAGCTCCAGACAGGCACGTTCTTCTGTCTCAGACGCAAATGTCGAGAGAACAAGGCGGTAAAAATCATGGTGATACCGCGAACTTGCAAATGAACCGTCGATACCGTCTGTGCAGAGGAATACAGCCGCAGGCAGTTCACGGCTGAAATAATACCTGAACTCCGATACTGCTGAGGGTGAGCAGATAGAAGTCGTGATATTATTGTAGCACATCGCATCCCACGGAATAGGCTCTGTAACTTCTCCGTCATTTCCGAATACAACACATTTTCCGTCACCGATATGTATGCCGAACCAGTAATCGGCAGTTATTACAGCACCGATAAGCGTTGCGCCGTATGCTGAATGAAGGTCTTCACCTTTTTCATAAGAAGCGCGTGCATGATCGGTCACGTTAGCCATTTCCTCTTCAGTAAAGGGTGATACGGCTAAATCGTTCTCGACGACTTCATTCCAGCCAGCCACCACTTTACTCATGAACGATTTTAACAGTTCATATATTTTTTCATCGTCTTCACACTCAGAGAGTCCGGCACATGAACCGGTTTCACTTCCGAATGCTTCATCAGCGCATTTACAGAACACGTCAACTGCAAATCTGCTTCCGCGGTCTGAGCGGAAGAAATCGCCGCCGCCATGACCATCGCTGACTACCGCAAGCTTATAACGTTCATTGTTGACGCTTCCAGACCAGTCCTGACAGACTCTGCCGTTGTATGTATGAGATGCGCCAATGCTTGTAGAATTATAAGCACTGTACATAATTGTCACCAACCCAATTTCCCAGATTAAATCCTCAACTTATATCATAACATAATTTTTTCTACAAATCAACTGTATTTCCAATTATAATACTGTTTTAACCAAAAGTCTCCTACAGCTTCAGCCATAGGAGACTTTTAAATTTACTTCTGATTCATGTCAGTGAGGGTTATCTGTCCTGTGAATCTGTTTACAGCGTCCTTGAGGACTGTAATTACTGAAGTATTAATGTCGCTGTTCTTTCTTACAACTGATGTCTTAAATCTGAACTGAAGTTTACCGATAGGTGAATTCTGTCTGTTAGAGAGTCTGCTGTATGCATCCTTGACCATCTCAAGAATTTCGTCAGCGGTATTGTTGTTTGCCTGTACTGCAACTATAAACTCGTCTGAACCTGTGCGGTATATCTTGCTTCCTCTGAATACCTGACGAAGTACGTCAACTGTTCTTACGAGGAGCCAGTCACCTGTGTCATTTCCGTACTGTGAGTTCACTCCGCTGAAATCAGCGATGTTAAACATAACGAAATAGTACGGATTATTCGCTGTTGGCTTCATCTCTTCAACGTCCATCGAGAACGATACTCGGTTGTTTACGTCTGTAAGAACGTCCTTGAACATAGCTGTATAGAGCGAATCCTTTGTCTTGTTGTTCTTCACGATAGAAGCCGCAAGCTTCTGATTTACCTGCTCCTGTCTTCTGTTGATGAAGTAGAATACTACCATGAGTACTATGATAACGATAGCGAATATTATCATGTAAATTCGCATTACTGATGTCAGCGCGAATACCTCACTCTTGTTATCGTCAAGCATAAGAATCCAGCCATAGTGCGGGATATAGGAGTAAGCAGATACATAATTAGTTCCGCCGCTCTTATAGAAGAAGTGTCCGTCAGCGTCATTCTTAGTACCGTTGAACTTCTTGCAGAGGTCCTTGATGTCCTTGCTGTCTGTTATGGTATTTACGAGTTCGGAATCCTGATTGAAGATATATTTTGAATCATTGACGTTTACCATACAGTAAGTTGAATTTTCAAAGCCTGTTGTAGAAAGGTCGTCGAGGCTGTTAACAAGCTTATCGGTGTAGATACCGAGTCCGACAAAGCCCATAGGATTGCCGTTTTCATCGAATATGCCCTTGTACATTGATACTATCTGACGTCCTGTAGCAGGAGAAATGATGATACCTGTATTATAAACACCGTCTCCTGCCGAAATGAGAGCGTCCTGAAGCTGTTTAAGCGCCTCTGCCTTTGTATCCTTAGGACGTGTAACGATACCTACAGATTCCTTATTTGTGTGCGCGATACACTTTGTTTCCCATGTACCTATCCAAAGTCCCTCAACGTTGTCGATATCAGCGGAATAATCCTCTGTAAATTTCTGAGCTTTCTCAATATACTCAGGATTATCGACGTCACTCAAAAGGTCTGTTACCTGCTGAGCCTTACTGTAGTAAGTAAGTGTTTTTTCTGCATTTTCTACGTAGTTCTGAATGATCTTGGCACGCTCATCAGTAATGGTAAGCATATGCTCAATTGAATTAGCTTTGGTAGTACGGCTGATAGTTTTTGTTATGACCGCAGAAAGTATGATCATAATAACAAGCTGTACGATTAGTATAATATTAAGAGTGGATATTCTTTTAGAACCATTCATCGATAATTACTTCCTTTCAATAATTATTTACGGAAAAATCCGAAGAGTTTCTTTTTTGCAGGCTGTTCCTCAAATTCTTCCTCATCATCATCTGCAACGCTTAGAAGACTGCTGACTTTGTTTTTGAGGAAATCATTTGATGAGTTGTCGGTGTTAGCTGTGATAGAGTCGGCATTTTCATATGCCGGAGGGAGTTCGGGCGCTCTTGCTCCGCCATGAAATGCAGCTCCGCCTGTGTGACCGCCGTACTGAGGTGCATTGCCGCCGAAAACCTGCGGTTCCGGAGCTGCTGCACCGTGGAATGCGAACATTCCTACTTCCTGAATGTTTATTGCCCTGTCAGGCATCAGGATAAAGCAACCCTGATTTTCAGGATGAAGAGAGAGAATGTAGTTGACACAGTTATTACACGGAAGCATCTGCATTCTCGACTGAGTTCCGATAAGAACTATCTCGTCAACAATTGTCTCACCTGCCGCGAGCATATTCTGAACTGCTTCGACCTCAGCATGAACTCCCATTCCGCCATGGGCATTCCTGTTGCTGTGACTTGCTCCTGTATAGATTGCTCCGGATCTGGCTTTGATGGCACAAACAGTGTCCTCAGCTGTAATGAATGAGTTGGATTCAAGCATATGTATTGCAGCAGAATGTGCAGCGTTGATAGTTTCATTTGTGTTCATGTGTGCCGTTCACCTCTATTCTTGATATGATGAATAAAAATGTTACATTACAAATGATGTTTAAGCGGAGAATACGTCATCATTTTTAATGTATCTTAAATACATTATACACACATTTTCATAAAAAATATATGGAATTTTATGCGTATTCTAAATATTTTTTGTAAATTAGCGTGATTTTATAACAAAGTATCATTCTTTTACACAAAATAAAAAACCGTACACTGTTCAAAACATTGTACGGTTTTCAGACTTATAAATCTGTAAGTTCTTTTAGCTTTTTCCTTAGATATTCGTACCTGAGACGCTTTTCCTCTTTTGAAAAATGCACATCCCGGCTTTGTTCGGGATTGTTATCATAATCAAGCTTCTCACTGCCAAACTGCTCGCTTGTCAGGTCAAATACACAGTCGCCGATAACATTGTAGCAGTGGAAATTACCGCCCGGACGCTCTATTCCGTATACATTGCCGCCGAAGATATCCTGTGCGAGAAAGGCTGTTATCGAGCACTGTCCGAGAGTTTTATTTTCGGGTGACCACTTGTCTCTCATTCGCGGTGCACAGGTTTCGGCACACCATATCTCTGAGAGTGCATCGTACAGCTTCTGAGGGTCGGTAATGCCGGGATACTCATTTGTTATTGCCGGAACTAACGCTGTTTCCCAGCCATAAAAGGCGTATTTCATGTCAAACCTCCCTACTTTAGCTCAGCAATTGTTACGCCGTCCTCACCTTCACCATATACACCAAGCCGGTAGCTTTTTATAGATGGGTGGCTCTTGAGTCTCTTATGGACTGCCGCACGCAGAAGTCCGGTACCTTTGCCGTGAATAATCGAGATTATAGAGATATTCGACATAACTGCCTGGTCGATGAACTGGTCAAGCTGGTAAACTCCGTCGTCACACGCACAACCACGTATATCGAGTTCCATTTTGCCGCGTCTCTCAACCTTTACGCCGACTTTTCCCGCTTTGCCGCGACGCTTATTCTGCACCGGCTTATTGCCTACAGTAACCTTCGGGGTTTCTTCAAGTCTGAGACGTGAGATGTTCATCTTTGTTTTCATAATGCCCATCTGTACGTACACGAATTCACTTCCATCAGGTTCACCTGAAATAATGCCCTTACGCTGAAGGTCTACGACGTAGACCGTGTCTCCCCTTTTCAGCTTTCTCGGCAGAACATAGCCCTCATTCGGGTCTGCCTTTGAAACAGGGTTAGCCGTGTCGTACATCTTATTGAAGCTTTGCTTCGAGCGTGATTTCATTCCCGAAACATTAGCGCTGAAGTCTTTTTTATCCTTCTCTTTGCGGAGTTTTTCAAGTTCGTCGATGAGTTCGTTAGACTCTGCCTTCGTCTGCTCAATGATAGTCATAGCCTGCATACGAGCCTTTTCAAGCAGGTCAGCCTTAGTTCGCTCGATTTCTTCCTTTTCATGTCTGAGCTTTTCCTCGTGTTCTGCGGCTTCAATTCGCAGTCTGGCGGCTGTTTCACGCTCACGTTCAAGCTCTATACGCGAACTTTCAAGTTTGCTGATTACCTCTTCGAGCCGCGTATTTGCGTCGCTTACACGCGATTTTGCATCTTCAATAATGTCAGACGGCATACCAAGACTCTCGGAAATCGCAAACGCATTCGACTTTCCGGGTGAACCTACTATAAGGCGGTAGGTTGGACGAAGCGTAGTAATATCAAATTCGCACGACGCATTCTCTACGTTTGGAGTGTCTATTGCAAATACTTTCAGCTCCTGATAGTGGGTAGTAACCATTAGTCGTGCACCATTGCTTATTAGTCGTCTGATTATCGACACAGCAAGTGCCGCACCTTCTACAGGGTCAGTACCTGAACCAAGCTCATCAAGCAATACAAGTGAACGCTCGTCAGCCGTGGAAAGGATTTCTATTACCTTGTTAGTGTGTGCTGAGAATGTAGACAGATTCTGCTCAATACTCTGACTGTCGCCGATATCGACAAGTATACGCTCAAAAACAGATATACTGCTTCCGTCGGAAACAGGAATGAGAAGTCCGCACATTGTCATGGCTGAAAGCAGACCTGCTGTCTTTAAGGCAACTGTTTTACCGCCGGTATTGGGTCCGGTAATAATGAGTGCCTGATATTCGCCGCCGAGAGAAAGGTCGATAGGAACAGCTTTGTCTCTTCCGATGAGAGGATGACGAGCCTTTTTCAGCTCAATTCTGCCGTCATCAGTGATATCAGGCATTGAGCAGCGAAGTCTCGCAGCAAGCTCCGATTTAGCGAAATATAGGTTGAGTTCGGCACATATCTTGTAGTTTTCACAGAGTACATCAGCGTAGTCACCGCATTCACGGCACAGCTCACGGATTATTCTTTCAATTTCTTCCTGCTCTTTGCCTTTAAGGATTCGTATGTCGTTGTTAGCTTCAACAACAGCCATAGGCTCGATAAAAATAGTCTGACCGGTCGCAGATGTGTCATGTATAAGACCGTTTACCTGTCCGCGGTACTCAGACTTTACCGGCAGTACAAATCTTCCGTCACGGATAGTAACATTGCTCTCCTGCAGATACTGCTGTGTAGTCTTATTTTTTATCATCTTGTCGAGGGTTTCGCGCAGCTGCATTCCGGCACGGTTTATCTTGCGCCGTATAGCCGCAAGCTCAGGACTTGCCGCGTCTGCTATCTCATTCTCAGAGATAATCGAGCGGTCGAGCTTTTCAAGAAGCCAGTCATTCGGAGCAAGCTGAGAAAAAAGGTAGCTCAGCTCTGTTTCGACGTTCTCACAAGTGCTGTACCAGTCCGCAAGACTTTTTATCTGCCGGAGCATTCCCGCGATGTCCATGAGGTCGCGGAGAGATATGACAGCTCCTGACTTTGCACGCTTTGCAGATGTCGAAATATCTTTGAAATTGTAAAAAGGCGGAGTTCCGAACTGTACCGACAGCATGAGAGCCTGATTAGTTTTGAGGTTCTCATTTCGTACAGTCTGAAGCTCCTGTACCGGTCGCAGAGCAAGTGCCATTCTTCGCGTTTCTTCGTTTGACGTGTGCTCCGCGAGCATTTCAAGTATTTTGTCTAATTCAAGTGTTTTCAAATATTTATCCATAATTGTAAGTATCAAATCTGACCGCTCAGCAGTGAGCGGTAAAAGTCAAGTGTTTTAAAGTTTTTTTCGAGATGTGTGGTCAGGTAAAGTTCGGAAAATTCTGCAAGTTTATCGCCCGACTGTTCCGATAACCTGAAATTGAAAAGTCGGTCAAAGTCAGCAAGAACGATGTGTCTTATTGCTGAAAGAACCGGCAGATTCATCGTCATAAAGCCGTCTCCGCCGTGAACGTCAAAGCAGTCGTCACAGAGGAAATAGCCTTCATTCACCGAAAAATGCAGTTTATCAGGCTCAAAAGTCCCACATTCACGGCACGCAAGAACGTCCGGCATAAAGCCAATTTCCGACATCAGCCTCAGCTCAAAAATACTCTTTAGCAGCTGTTCGGTACGTGTGCCGTTTTCGAGAAAGTGAAGCGAATTGAGCATCAGCCGCAGTACATTTCCGCTGTCAGCGCGCTCAGAAACACAAAAGCGCAGCACCTCAGCGAAGTAACCGGCAAGCGACAGTGCAGTAAGCGAATTCCTGATACCGTAAAAAATATGTAAAGGCTCTGCACTGTTCAGGTAGAGCCTTTCTCCTCGTTTATCATAGCAAAACCGCGAATACGCAAAAAGCTGCGTTGAACTGCCGGACTTGCCGTTGATTTTGCGCGCGCCTTTTACCGAAAGCTCGATAATTCCCTTTTCGCGCGTGAGAATATCTATGAATTTGTCCTGTTCGCCAACCGGACGTTCTTTCAGGACAATTCCTTCAACAATCGTCATTTTCATCAGCCTTTTGCGAAATATAGCGCAGGTAGTCACCTACACTGCCGGTTTCAGTAAATCTCTCCCACAGAATCTCTTCCATAACTCAGCACCTCCGATGATATTATCGGTTGAATCGTGCTGTTTATTACTGGAAATTATTTGTCAGAGAGTCCGAAACTGCGGATAAGTCCCTCTCTGTTGCGCCAGTCTTCTTTGACCTTGACCCAGCATTTGAGGTTCACTTTTATCTGGAAGAAGTCTTCGAGTTCGATACGTGCGGCAGTGGAAGCCTTTTTCAGCATAGCTCCTCCCTTACCGATGACGATACCCTTGTGTGATTCACGTTCACAGTAGATAACCGCTGAAATATCGAGTATATCCTTGTCGTCACGTTCTTTCATTTCCTCTACTCCGACTGCGATACCATGCGGTACCTCATCGCTGAGGAGTTCAAGAAGCTTTTCACGTATCATTTCAGCCGCAAGAACCTTCTCAGGCTGATCGGTTATCATATCGTCGGGGAAGAAATGTACAGACTCCTCCGAGAGCGAGATCAGCTCGTCTATAACAATATCAATGCCGTTATTATCCGTGACACTGACCGGTATAACTGCCTTAAAATCGCACTTTGCGGTCAGTTCAGCGATAACAGGTGCAAGCTCGTCCTTATTCCTGAGCAGGTCTATCTTGTTGAGTACAAGGATTACAGGCATCTTGGACTTATTCAGTGATCTCAGAAGGTCAAGCTCCTGAGAATTTATTTTGCGGGTACAGTCCTGTACAAAAATGACTGCGTCGATGTCGCTGACCGACTCCTTAACAGTATCAAGCATATGCTCGCTCAGCTTATTGACTGGTTTATGAAGTCCGGGGGTATCGAAGAAAACGAGCTGAACGTCGTCGATATTGCGTATTCCGGTGATACGGGTGCGTGTAGTCTGAGGCTTACTGCTTACAGAAGCAATTTTTTCTCCGACAATTGCATTGAGAAGTGAGGATTTACCAGCATTTGTTCTTCCGGCTATGGTCACGAAAGCAGTTCTTGACATTATTCAGCTTCTCCCTGTGTTACGAAAGTCACATCGCGGGAGATACCAAGTTTTTCAAGGACGGATTCCTCTTTTTCCCTCATTATGCGCTGGTCGAGCTGACTTGTCTCGTGATCATAGCCGAGAAGATGGAGCATAGAGTGTACAGTAAGGAAGCCGACTTCGCGCTCGAGAGAGTGACCGAAGTTCTGAGCCTGCTTTACTGCGGTTTCAAGGGAGATAACAACGTCTCCGAGCTGAACAGCGCCTGTTTCGGGATTGATCTCAACAGTTCCGTCCTCGCCTGTAAGCGGGAAGGAGAGAACGTCAGTAACGCTGTCTTTGTTCCTGTATATTTTATTAAGATTTTTAATTTCGCTATTGCTTACAAACGAAACGCTGACTTCAGCGTCCTTGCCGAATTTCTCCGTTGCAAGTACAGCCTGACAGCATCTTCTGATAAGTAATCTTATTCCTACAGGAACCTTCACCTCTGACTGATTATTTTTTACATATACCTTAAGCTTAGGCATGATTTTTTCTCCCTTCGTTGAATTTTTCGTATGCTTTGATGATGTCCTGCACAAGTTTATGACGCACGACATCTTTTTCAGTAAATCTGTGAATATCGATATCCTCTATACCTCTGAGGATCTTCATTGCCTCAACAAGACCCGATTTTCGGGCATCGGGCAGGTCTATCTGAGTTATATCGCCTGTAATGACCATACGGCTGTCGTTTCCGAGTCGTGTAAGGAACATTTTTATCTGTTCCGAGGTCGTATTCTGTGCCTCATCGAGGATTATGAACGCCTCATCGAGAGTTCGTCCGCGCATATATGCAAGCGGTGCGACTTCGATAATGCCCTTTTCCATGTAGCGTGAAAAGCTCTCTGCGCCGAACATATCAAAGAGTGCATCATACAGCGGACGCAGATAGGGGTCGACTTTATCCTGCATATCGCCCGGAAGAAAACCGAGCTTCTCGCCGGCTTCGACCGCTGGACGTGTTAGGATTATCTTTTTGACCTTGTGTTCGCGGAACGCTTTTACAGCCATTGCTACTGCAAGGTAGGTCTTACCGGTTCCGGCAGGACCTATACCAAGCACTATGGTATTTTTCTTTATCGAATCAAGGTAATGCTTCTGTCCGACAGTCCTCGGACGTACTATCTTACCTGAAGATGTGAGGCATACGCCGTCTCCGCCGAGTTCTTCAAGCTCATGCTCGATACCGTCAGCCACCATTGAAGTGACATAACGGATAGTCTGCTCGCTGAGAGGCTGTCCCTTTCCGCTCATTTTCAGCAGAGCTTCGAGGGCTTTAGCGGCATCGCTGATGGCAGGCTCTTCGCCGATTATCTTGAGGTCGCCGTCTCTGCTTACAACAGTGACGTTGTACTGTTTCTGAATATTGCTTACATTTCCGTCAAGCTGACCGAATAATGCTGAGAGTTGTTCTTCGTTTTCTACATGGACCCTTTTTTCTGCCATCAGTTATCCCCTTTCACAGCGTTCGCATCTGCCGGAAAACGTCCGGCATTGGCAAGCGCAGAATTAGAATATGCTTTTTCGCCTGTCACCTCACGGATAACCTCTACGTTATCGGGCAGGTAAACAGTTTGTTCGGGGTCTGAAAGCTCAAGCTCCATTACAGCGAGTTCGCGTGAGAAAGAGTAGGTGTCCAGCTCAAACATTTGATTTTTGTACTCGAAGCAGAAGCGAGTCTTGACGACCGGAGCAAATTCCGGTTTTTTCTCTTTCAGGAGCATCTCATACTCGTCCCATGTTATACTTCGCTCGTCCTCATCGCGTACCATAGCACTGCGGAAGATCTTTTCAGTATAAGTGTAGCTCTTTTTGCCGTTTTCAATGATACTGCGGACTCTTCGCTGGGAACCGTTCTCTCCGTCCGAGAGGTACGTCTGAACGATGTCTATCCGTCTTTTCACGTTAAGGTAAGAGGTATCAGGGAATCTTACGAGATATTTTCTCTCGATCTCTAAATTAGCCGTTGTTTTCACACTCCCTAAAAAAACAGGATCGCAGACTGATAAAAGCGGGCATACCTATCCCATAATCAGCCTACAATCCTATTATATAACTTTTTTTGATTATTGTCAACAAAAAACCAGTGTAAAAACGCTCAAAAATGATAATTCTTCATAGTTTTTTTATATAGAGATATATTTCAACAATAAACCTCCGTCATTTTACATAAAATTTTCTTCGTCCAAATCTTTCAACAACACGTTATAAATCGAAAACGAACCACTGCTGTAACGCTGAATCGATGCATTGAATTCAAATGAGTCCGCAGGTGTTATACTATTAAAATATATTATAAGCCTGTTGCCTGTAATATCATAAGCATCGGCACATCTATTCACAAACATTTTTACTATTTCACTATAATTCGCCGAAATAAAGTCGCCGTTATATTCGGCAGTCCCCCCTGATTCAGCCGTTACAGAAATATAATTGTTTCCATTCGTTCCGCACTCAATTCTGAATTTCGCTGTACCCGCGGAAATGCGGTTACGAACAAAGCTGAGCAATGCAAATGTAAGCAGATTTTCGGGAACTTCAAAGTAAAAATTCTCTGCGCAGTTATAAATGAACTCGCATTTTCCTCCAAGTGACTCAGAACAGTGTTCAGCGAGTTCACTCACATATAACGATGCGCAAACAACAGACGCCGCGTCTTCTGTTTCAGTAAGAGCAGAAAGAAAGCCATACATCTCGGAAACCTGCATAATCCGACAGCACATCGCAATAATACTGTCAACATTTCGCTTAGTTCCATCAGACGAAGTCTCGTCATTCGACCTTCCCTTATCGCGCTTATCAATGAGTAGTTCGCACTCGGCAGATATCCTTGACACAGCATATCGTAACGAGCTGTCACTTGACAAAAGAAATTCCGTTATCATAGAGTCGTCAAATAAGCCAAGTTTGTCCGCTTTATCACTCATAGCCATAACCTCCATTAGTACTTATTTTTATTATACATCATTTTTACAAGAAAGTGAATCAAAATCTGTCAGACAACCATCAAAAATTGTACGAAATTCGTTGTCATTATTTATACAAAGTGCATAATCTGAAAAAAATCTGATAATTTTTTATCTAACCACTTGCAATATTTTCCGCTTTGAGGTATAATATAAATATAAAATTTTTAGGAGGTAATTTTCCAATGTCAGTTAAAGTTGCTATTAATGGTTTCGGCCGTATCGGTCGTCTTGCATTCAGACAGATGTTTGATGCTCCCGGTTATGAGGTAGTTGCAATCAACGACCTCACAAAGCCCTCTATGCTCGCTCAGCTCCTCAAGTATGATACAGCTCAGGGCGGCTACTGCGGTAAGATCGGTGAGAACCTTCACACTGTTTCTGCTGACGACGAGGCTGGTACTATCACTGTAGACGGCAAGACACTCACAATCTATGCTAAGGCTAACGCTGCTGAGCTCCCTTGGGGCGAGATCGGTGTTGACGTAGTTCTCGAGTGCACAGGCTTCTACTGCTCTAAGGAGAAGTCACAGGCTCATATCGATGCCGGTGCTAAGAAGGTTGTTATCTCTGCTCCTGCAGGCAACGATCTTCCTACTATCGTATTCAGCGTTAACGAGAAGACTCTTACTAAGGATGACAAGATCATCTCTGCTGCTTCATGCACAACAAACTGCCTCGCTCCTATGGCTAAGGCTCTCAACGACTATGCTCCTATCCAGAGCGGTATCATGAGCACTATCCACGCTTACACAGGCGATCAGATGATCCTCGACGGTCCTCACAGAAAGGGCGACTACAGACGTGCAAGAGCTGGTGCTGCTAACATCGTTCCTAACTCAACAGGTGCTGCTAAGGCTATCGGCCTTGTAATTCCTGAGCTCAACGGCAAGCTCATCGGTTCTGCTCAGCGTGTTCCTGTTCCTACAGGTTCTACAACAATCCTCACAGCTGTTGTAAAGGGTGCTAACGTAACTAAGGAAGGCATCAACGCTGCTATGAAGGCTGCTGCTTCTGAGTCATTCGGCTACAACGAGGATCAGATCGTTTCTTCTGACGTTATCGGCATGAGATTCGGTTCACTCTTCGATGCTACTCAGACAATGGTTTCCGAGATCGGTGACGGTCTCTACGAGGTTCAGGTTGTTTCTTGGTACGACAACGAGAATTCTTACACATCTCAGATGGTAAGAACTATCAAGTACTTCGCAGAGCTCGGCTAATAGCTGAAAGATTGCATATTTTAAGGCGGTTCACTACGAACCGCCTTTTACTTTATCCGCAGATTTGTGACACGATATTCCTTGACATATCGCCGCTGATATGGTATAATAAATTTAAATATGTAACTTCACTTTACGGCATGGAGGTATGCATGGACGTTCTTATTAAACCCTCCGTTCTCAACGGCAGACTCGATATTCCCGCATCTAAAAGCTGCGCTCACCGCGCTCTCATATGTGCGGCTCTCGCTGACGGCGTTTCAGTCGTGAGCGGTGTCACTTTTTCTAAAGATATTCACGCAACTATCAGTTCAATGAAGGCTCTCGGCGCTGATTTCAGCGTAAACGGCGACGTTGTTACTGTTCACGGCATAAGCGGTAAGGTCAGCGGACAAGCTGATATCGATTGCTGTGAAAGCGGTTCAACCCTCCGTTTTGTTATGCCTATTGCTGCTGCTCTCGGCTTTGATTCTGTTTTCCGCGGACAAGGAAGACTCCCCGAGCGCCCTATAGACATCTACAAACGTGAACTCTCAAAGCATGGCATCAGATTTGTCACCGATTCTATGCCTTATGAATTGTCAGGCAGACTGACCGGCGGCAGATACGAGATCGAAGGCAATGTCTCTTCTCAGTTCATTACAGGACTCCTCTTCGCTCTTCCTCTTGTTGAAGGCGATTCAGAAATAGTTCTCACCTCTCACCTTGAATCGCGTCCGTATGTCGATATAACTCTCGATATTCTCAAACGTTCAGGTATCATAGTGACTGAAAGCGACAATGTATTCCACATAAAAGGCGGTCAGAAGTACCTTCCCCATGACGAAAAAGTCGAAGGTGACTACTCTCAGGCGGCTTTCTTCTATGTTGCTAATGCCCTTGGTTCCGATGTCAGGATAGGTAACCTGCTGCCGGAAAGTTCACAGGGCGACAAGGCTATCATTGATATCATTTCGGATTCTGTATCAAACGGTACTATTAAAGGCTATTCAGCAGACTGCTCAGATATTCCTGACCTTGTTCCTATTCTTTCAGTCCTCGGAGCTTATGGTACTGAAAAGTCCGTGATATTCAACGCCGAACGCCTCCGCATTAAAGAAAGTGACCGTCTTGCCGCTTGCGCAGATATGCTCGGACGACTCGGCGGAGATGTCAGAGTTACCGCCGACGGACTCGAAATCACCCCTACCGGCGGACTTTCAGGCGGTGAAGTCGACGGTTTCGGCGACCATAGAATCGTTATGGCTGCTGCCATTGCCGCCCTCAACTGCCGCGGAGATGTCATCATCAGAGGTGCAGAAGCCGCTGAAAAATCGTACCCCGACTTTTTCAGAGATTACAGCAGACTTGGAGGTATTGTAAATGTCATCGATATGGAATAACAGGATATCAATTTCATTCTTTGGCGAGGCTGACGGTCCGGCTATCGGCGTCACTATCGACAACCTCCCGCCCGGTGAATTTATAGACCCGGACGAGATACGCCGCTTCATGGACAGAAGAACTCCCAAGTCATGCAGAGATATCAATACTAAAAGAACTCCTTCTCCGCGTATTATGTCAGGTATTCTCAACGACAGAACTTCCGGTGGTCCGCTGTGTGCGTTCATTCAGAACGTCGATGCCGCTCCTTCGGATAACAAGTCTAACGTTTCACGTCTTGCAATGCCGGGTCATGCCGATTACACAGGTGCACTCCGCTACAGAGGCTACAACGATGTAAAAAGCCGTGTGGATATGTCAGAACGTCTTACAGCTCCCCTTGTTTTCGCCGGTGCTGTATGCGCTCAGATACTCGAACGCCGCGGTATCTTTACAGGTGCACACGTATACCAGATACATAATATCAAGGATAACCCTTATGATAAAGTCAAGCTCGACAGAGACGCTGTTCTGAGCGTAAGATACAAGGACTTCCCCGTTATCAACGACCGCAAAGGCTGGCTTATGCTTGAGGATATGGCTCACGCTAAAGAAGCCGGCGAGTCGCTCGGCGGAATCGTTGAGTGTGCCGCTGTAAACGTTCCGGCAGGTGTCGGCGCTCCCGTTTTTGACGGTATCGAAAACAACATCGCTCAGCTTATTTTTGGTATTCCCGCTGTAAAGGGACTTGAATTCGGTGCCGGATTCAGTACCGCTAAAATGCTCGGAAGCCAGAATAACGACGATTTTTATGTCGATGAACGCGGTCATGTCCTCACTAAAACAAACAATCACGGCGGTATACTCGGAGGCATTTCATCAGGTATGCCTATCGTTCTCAACGTCGCTTTCAAGCCGCTTGCAAATGAGGGCATTGGCGGTATTGGAGATACCTGCATAGTTCCGAGGATAGTGCCCTGTGTTGAGTCTGCCGTAAATATTGCTCTGCTTTCAAATATGCTCGATTATCCGGGCTTCTGCTGAGGTGATTTTATGCAAGATGAGAACATTTTCAAGATGTCGGAAATGGCTGACACCGAAATCAAGGACGTTCCTACTCTGAATATCCTTGTATGCTATCTGCTTTATAAAATCGACAGACCTGTCGGTAAGGAACACCTTTACGACATCGTCATTAATACCGGTGTTATCAATTACTTCTACTACCAGGACTCGATAGATTATCTGCTCAAAAACGGTCTCATCGGTGAAGAGACCGACGAACAGGGTCTTGAATGCTATACGCTTCTGCCTAAGGGAGTTGCCTGTGCGCGTGAACTAAAAAAATATGCACCCAAGTCCTACCGCGATAAACTCGTTCTCGCCGCTCTCAGGTACTTTGCCCGACTAAAATTCGAGCAGGAGATAAAAATTGAGTACATACCGGTCGAGAATGGGTGCTATACCCATATCCGCTGCCTCGATACCAAAAACGACCTCATGGACCTGAAACTTTTCGCTCCCGATATGGGTCAGGCTAAGCTCATAGGCGAAAAAATTATGCTGAATCCGGCTGGATTCTACGGCAAGGTCATTGAGCTCGCACTTTCCAATGAGGAGATTCCGTATGACCTTACAGATAATTAATGCTGCCGCTGACACGTCTCCCCTACCGACATGGCTCGCAATTACTCTGATAGTCCTACTGTTCATCGTATGTTCAGTCGTGTCGGCATATCTGGCTTACAAAGTCCGTACAGCACAGTTAAAAAGGCTCAGGGAAACAAATACCGATAACCAAAGAAAGGAACTCCCCGATGATAAAATCTAAAATCTTCGCAGCCGCAGTGTCAGCAGCAGTTGTTTTTTCATCTGTTCCTATGTACTCTGCCGCTGATGATAAAACTACCCATACGGTCACTATAATCGGCTTTGACGGAAAAACTGTAACTACTATGACCGTCCCCGACGGCGGTAAACTCGACCTGAGTACCTTCGATACCTCCATTTTTGAAAGACACGTCGACAAGTATACTCAGATAGGCTTCAGCTCATGGAGTAAGTACCCCGATAAGGTCACGGAGGATATTAGTGTATACGCACTTTACAAAATGCGAACTCTTTCTCTCGATAAAATCCCCCTTAAAACTGAGTACGCTCTCAAATCAGGCAATATCGACCTTACCGGTCTTGAAGTTTCTATTACTTCACATACTCAGCTCCCTGAACAAGACGAATCAGGCGCTTTTAAGGTCAGTAAAGAAGTCGTAAACATCGAAGAATTCTGTACCACTGAACCCAAAGACCTCGCATCTGCATTTGAAAAAAGCTCATCTGCCGAAGTCAAAATTTATCCCATCGACACTAAAATGCCCATATACACTTACAATATCAGCTACTACCCTCAGCTCGGTGACGTTAATATGGACGGTAAAATTGATTCTACCGATGCGTCAGAAGTTCTGACGTTCTACGCTATGCTCTCGACAGGTCATACCCCCGACTTCAAGGACGATCAGAAGCGCAGATGCAATGTAGATCACAACAATACTATCGATTCAAAGGACGCAACTGAGATCCTTTCTCATTATTCAAAAATGTCAACCGGCGGTTCTGCCGAATGGGACGTGAAGAAATAATTTTTTTCATTTTCTATTGCAAATTCATGAAAAATGTTGTATAATTATTCTATAATGCGTTTCGCAATAACTTTTAAGGAGATTGATCATCATGTATAACGATCTTATGGATTCAATCGGATTCGTATCCAATTATGACCCCGCTGTCGGCGAAGCTATGGGTAAAGAGCTCGCTCGTCAGCAGAGAAATCTCGAACTCATCGCTAGTGAGAATATCGTTTCTCCCGCTGTTATGGCTGCTATGGGAAGCGTTCTTACAAATAAATACGCTGAGGGTTATCCCGGAAAGAGATACTACGGCGGATGTCAGTGCGTTGATGAGGTTGAGACTATCGCTATCGAGAGAGCTTGCAAGCTCTTCGGTGCAAAGTACGCTAACGTTCAGCCCCACTCAGGTGCTCAGGCTAACACTGCCGTTTATTTCGCCCTTCTTCAGCCCGGCGACACTGTTCTCGGTATGAGCCTTGCAGACGGCGGTCACCTCACTCACGGTTCACCCGTTAATATCTCAGGTAAATTCTTTAACTTCGTTTCCTACGGTCTTGACGATGAAACCGAAACTATCAACTACGATGAGGTCTACAAGCTCGCAAACAAGAATAAGCCTAAGCTCATCGTCGCAGGTGCTTCTGCTTATCCCCGCGCTCTCGATTTCAAGCGTCTCTCTGAGATAGCAAGAGCTGTCGGCGCTCTCCTTATGGTCGATATGGCTCACATTGCAGGCCTCGTTGCTGCTGGCTGCCACGAGTCTCCTGTCCCCTACGCTGACATCGTTACTACTACTACTCACAAAACTCTCCGCGGACCAAGAGGCGGTCTTATCCTCACTAACAACGAGTTCCTCGCTAAGAAGATAAATTCTGCTATATTCCCCGGTACACAGGGCGGTCCTCTCATGCACACTATCGCTGCTAAGGCTGTCTGCTTCGGCGAAGCTCTCAAGCCTGAGTTCAAAGACTACCAGCAGAGAATAGTTGCTAATGCAAAGGCTCTCTCAGAAGGTCTCCTCAAGAGAGGCTTCAACCTCGTTTCAGGCGGTACTGATAACCACCTCATGCTCGTTGACCTCCGTCCTTTCAATATCACCGGTAAGGAGCTTGAGCACAGACTTGATGAGGTTTACATCACCGTTAACAAGAACGCTATCCACAATGACCCTGAGAAGCCTTTCGTAACAAGCGGTATCAGAATCGGTACCCCTGCTGTTACTACAAGAGGTCTCGGTGTCGAGGAAATGGAGAAGATCGCTGAGTACATCTACCTCTGCGCTACTGATTTCGAGAACAAGGCTGACGAGATCCGTGCAGGCGTAAATGCTATCTGTGAGAAATTCCCCCTCTACAAGTAATAATAATCCTAAGGGACGGACAAGCTGTCTGTCCCTTTTTTTCGGAGGATATACATGACCGAACAGGATAAAGCCATGCAGATTCAGACAAATCTTAACAAAACGTATGCTTACTTTCACGCTGTACTAAGCAGTCTGCTTTCGGCTAACTTTCTGCTTTTCGTGTTATTTGTCTTTTTTTCAATGACAAATACCGGCATTGACACGAAAACAGACCTTCCAGCTGACCCTGACCTGAAAACGTCCTTATTAATGGGTATGATAGCAGCCGAAGCATTTGTTCTGTTTCTCATTTCAGCAAGAGCGTGGTACAAACGGATAAAAGCTCTCGATAAAAAAATAGCGACAGTAATAGTATCGCTGATAGTATATACCGTATTATTGCCGGTACTTGGCTATTTATCGCTTGTTTTCTTTACAGGCTTAATGATGATGATTTAGGAGGTCTTATGGAAATTTCTTATATTCACGAACCGACCGACCTCCAGTGCGGTCAGGCTGTACTCGCGATGATACTCGGCACTACTGCCGAAGAGGTCTGCCGGCAGCTCAATAATTACCGTGAGACCAATCTCCGTGAAATGAAAGATACACTCAGAAATGCGGGATTTATCGTGTCGGACACGAGAGTCCCATTCACAAGTAAAACGGAGCTTCCGTCTCTTTGTATGCTTAGTCTCGAAACACCGCGCTGCTGGCACTGGTCACTATACTTCAACGGAACTTTTTACGACCCCGAACACGGTGTAATGGGCGACCTTCCCGCCTCAAACCGCCGGTATTACTGGAAAATCTCAAACTCAAAGGAGGAGTAAAAATGGCTGCACCACTTGCAGACAAAATACGTCCAAAAACTCTCGCAGATGTTGTAGGTCAGGAACATATCCTCGCTGACGGTAAACCGCTCAGACGAATCATCGAAAGCGGAAATGTACCAAACATGATTTTCTACGGACCCTCGGGAGTCGGCAAGACCACAGTAGCTCGAATCATAGCCGATAACTGTGGAATGTCGCTTTATAAACTCAACGGCACTAACGCTTCTCTCGCTGATATCAAGGACGTTGTCGCGGATATTGGCACATTCGGCAGTGAAAACGGTATTCTGCTATATCTTGACGAGATACAGTACCTGAACAAAAAGCAGCAGCAAAGTCTGCTCGAATACATCGAAAACGGCGATATTACGCTAATTGCGTCCACGACTGAAAATCCTTATTTTGCTATCTTCAACGCTGTGATAAGCCGAAGCACCGTCTTTGAGTTCAAGCCTGTAACAGCTGAACAGCTTAAACCCGCTATTCGCCGCGCTTTTAATATGCTCGCCGACGAAAACGGTTACTCTGTCAATGTTACCGATGAAATAATTGAGAAAATCGCGTTCAGCTGCGGCGGCGACGTTCGTAAGGCGATAAATACTGCCGAACTTGCGGTCATGTGCGGTGAAATGTCCGACGGCGCAGTCACAATCACCGATTCGTCGCTCGATATTCTCGCCCAGCGCAGTAATATGCGTTACGACCGTGACGGCGACCAGCACTACGATATTCTGTCTGCATTTCATAAGTCTGTACGCGGTTCTGACGAAAATGCCGCCCTTCACTATGCTGCACGATTGATAGAGGCTGGTGACATAATCTCACTTTGCCGCCGTATGCTTTGTATTGCGAGTGAAGACGTCGGTCTCGCCTACCCTATGGCTGTTCCGATTGTTAAAGCGTGTGTTGATTCGGCACTTCAGCTGGGTCTGCCGGAAGCTAAACTTCCTATTGCAGAAGCTATAATCCTTATGGCGACGGCACCTAAATCGAACAGTGCTGTAATGGCTATCGACGCTGCCCTCGAAGACGTTAAGTCCTGTGATGCACTCGATTTTCCGCGTCACTTGCAGAACAAGCACTTTGACGGCAAGGGAGCAAAGGTCATCGGTCAGCACTACCTCTATCCTCATGATTTCCCGAATCACTACGTTCGTCAGCAGTACCTTCCTGATGCACTCAAAGACCGTAAATACTACGAATTCGGTGCAAACAAGCAAGAACAGGCAGCACTGATGTACCGAAAAAAAATCATGTCCGAATCTGAATAACAAAAAGCCCCGAGAGACCTTCGGGGCTTACTCTTATTCAATTTTTAAGCGACTTTCATCACTTAGCTTTATAACCTGTGGGACTCACTCCCTCTCGTTTAAGGATTTTTATTACACCTGAAATCTTTCATTATATCACATACTTTCAAGTAATTTTTTTAAAGTTCACTCCATGGGACTGTACCTCCGGACAGAAGTTACATGAACTGCATTCAGTCCATATTAATTACTCATTTAGTATCAGATCATTTTCTCATTGGACTCAACCTTTTCTTCAAAAGTTAATACATATATATCTAAAGACTCATAGTCGAAGTTTCAGATAATCCTGTATCCAAATCGAACTTAGTCATGAAACCATTTCGTCTTTACAGCCATACGTCTGCGTTGTGAACCGATCATATAATTCGTAGCTTCTAAACTATGGAACAAGTCTCACGCGACCTATATTCCCACTTTATGGATCCGTTCACTCAGCAAGTCCGCCGGTTTCACGCTGTGATCCTATCGTCTCTTCCATCGGACTCACTCTCCTTTCCGCTTGTTTTCATTTACATTGAGGCATTCGCCTCAGACCAAGTAAATTTAGCTCTTGAAGTATTTTTTCTTTACTCCTCTTCCTTGATTATTAGTTTACCACAACTTTTAGTGAATGTCAATAGTAATCATTCAAATTTTAGTGTATTTACAGTAAAATTGTCACATCGCACAAAGCAAAGACTTCATATTACAGCAATTCTACCAAATAAGAAATTGTATTAATTTTCCGCTTGCAAATTTCTGCAATATAGTGTATAATATTTATATCAAATGGCGTAATGCCGGAACGGAGATAACTATGTCAGAAATGAACGAATACACACCTGAGCTCTTCGAGCTTATTGATGAAAACGGCAACAAGAAACAGTTTGAACTCATCGATGCAGCTGAAGTACGCGGTGAACAGTACTTCGCTATGATTCCCGCTATCGAGGACGACGATTACCTCAATGCCGACTGCGACCTTGTAATTCTGAAGTCTATCGAAGAAAACGGTGAGGAGATTCTTGCTTCAATAGATGATGACGACGAGTTTGAAGTTGTGTCAGCATTCTTCCTTGAACGTATGGAAGAGGCATTAAATAGCTTTGAAGATGACGAGGAATAAATTTTTACATTTTACATAAAAAAGGTATTGATTTTTTGAATCGTATGTGTTATAATATATACAACAGATAAAGATTTCTGCCTTGTTCGAGTTAATATAGTTTTTATAATCCAACACTTCTAATTAGGGAATTCGACTCCTGCTGTGGATTGCAGACCTCCCGCTTGCGGACGAAGGGAGCGTGAAGCTTCAGGGCGTTTACCCACCTGCTTCGTGCGGGTTTTATTCGCTATATGACGGCAAGGCGGATACGCCTAATCACTCGGCACCGAGAGAATACTCCCGGTGCCGTTTTTTTATTTTGTACAGCATTGCCTGACTTTTTTGTAAATTAAAAAGCCGCCGGATAAGGGGAACCCCCTTTGGCGGTTTCGCAGGATACCGAATATGTACCGTAAATTTACGGCTCGGTAGCCCACAAATTCCGCTAAGGGAAGCACTCTAATGCCGACGGCTTTATTACTTATTCAGGGCTCACATTCAACTGCCCTGCCCTCTTTCAGGCTTGCCTGACAGTCGATATATCGCTGATTACTGCTGCCACGGAACTTGATTTCCCAGTCCTTTTGTTCAAGGATAAAGGGTCCGTCAATGAGATAATCCGTGACTTCAAGCAGTTTGTCCCAATTATTCTTATCGCGCTCATTGTAAAGCTGCTCAAACGTGTAGCCGGTGTACGTTATCACGTTCATGCCGAGCTTTTTTACCTCTCTGCCGAGCTTTGCAAGCGGCTCAGCCTGACAGAATGGCTCACCTCCGCTGAATGTTACTCCGTCGAGCAGAGGGTTGCTTTTTACTTTTTCAAGCAGCGTGTCTGTGTCTGCAAGCTCACCGCCTTCAAAGTCGTGAGTCTGCGGATTGTGGCAGCCCTTACAGTTATGGGGGCAGCCCTGAGTGAATATTGTAAATCTGATACCCGGACCGTCAACAATAGAATCATTGACGGTCCCGGCGATTCTGAGTTCCATTATATCACCTTAAACGTTATGTTTTACGCGGTCACGCTCCTCAGCACGCTTGCCATCGTTGAAGCGGTCAAGTGTACCTACGAGGTAACCTGTTATACGGCGGATACGGTCAAATGCGATGTTGTCAGAGTGCTCCTTACGTCCGCAGCAGGGACATACATCACCGATGATACCTGTATATCCGCAGCAGGGGTCACGGTCTACAGGGTGATTGATAGCACCGTAGCCGATTCCCGATTCCTTCATGCAGCGAACAATTTTCTCGAATGCATTGAGGTTTTCAAGGGGGTCACCGTCAAGCTCGATATAGCTGATGTGACCTGCATTTGTAAGCTCGTGGTACGGAGCTTCTATCTTTATCTTCTCAAAAGCGCTGATAGGATAGTATACCGGCACATGGAACGAGTTTGTGTAATAATCGCGGTCTGTAACTCCTTCGATTATGCCGTACTTTTTAGCGTCCATGCGGACAAAACGTCCGGAAAGACCCTCGGCAGGTGTTGCGAGAAGTGAGAAGTTGAGACCTGTACGCTTTGCCTCTTCGTCAAGACGCTTACGCATTGCTCCAACTATTTCGAGTCCGAGTTCACGCGCTTCTTCGCTTTCACCGTGATGAGCACCGATGAGAGCTTTAAGAGTCTCAGCGAGACCGATGAATCCGACAGAAAGTGTACCATGCTTGAGTACTTCCTCAATAGTGTCGTCAGGACCAAGTTTGTCGGAGTCTATCCATATACCCTGTCCCATGAGGAACGGGAAATTTCTTACGTGCTTCTGGCACTGTATACGGAAACGGTGCATGAGCTGGTCAATAGCGAGGTCCATCATTTCGTCGAGCTTATCGAAGAAGAGACCAACATTGTGGTCGGACTTTATCGCAAGTCTCGGGAGGTTGATAGATGTGAAGCTGAGGTTGCCTCTGCCTGTAACAATCTCGCGTGAGGGGTCATAATTGTTGCCGATAACACGTGTACGGCATCCCATGTAAGCGATTTCTGTATCAGGGTTGCCCTCTTTATAGTACTGGAGATTGAAGGGAGCATCAATGAACGAGAAATTCGGGAAGAGTCTCTTCGCAGATACTCTGCACGCAAGCTTGAAGAGGTCGTAGTTGGGGTCGGTAGGATTGTAGTTGATACCGTCCTTTATCTTGAAGATATGTATCGGGAAAATAGGAGTCTCGCCGTTTCCGAGACCTGCTTCCTGAGCGAGAAGAACGTTCTTGATGACCATTCTGCCCTCGGGAGATGTATCAGTACCGTAGTTGATTGAGCTGAACGGAGTCTGTGCACCGGCACGGCTGTTCATAGTATTGAGGTTATGGATAAGAGCTTCCATAGCCTGATATGTAGCTCTGTCCGTCTCCTTCTCAGCGTTCTTGCGTGAGAACTCCTGAATCCTTTCAACAGTTTCAGCATCGGTATAGTTTCTGAGAAGTTCAGATTCTTTCTCAGCATAGCCATTATCATTTGCAAGGACAGGACGAAGCTCGTACTTTTCGAGCATTTCCTTTTTTATCTCCTTAGCCGCAGTATCACCATCTTCGACACCGCCGATAAGTGTGAGTGCTCTTGCAACGTTCTGAATGTAACGGCTTGCATAGGTCTTCTTTACACCGTCAGCCATTGCGTAATCGAATGTCGGCACACTCTGACCACCGTGCTGGTCGTTCTGATTTGACTGGATAGCTATGCAGGCAAGAGCCGAATAGCTTGAGATATCGTTAGGCTCTCTGAGGAAGCCGTGACCTGTTGAAAAGCCGTTTGTAAAGAGCTTTTTGAGGTCTATCTGAGTACACGTAGTTGTGAGAGTGTAGAAATCAAGGTCGTGGATATGTATATCGCCTTCACGGTGAGCCTTAGCGTGCTTAGGCTCAAGCACGTACATACCATAATACTCCTTAGCGGATACGGAACCGTATTTGAGCATCGTGCCCATTGCGGTATCACCGTCGATGTTAGCGTTCTCGCGCTTTATATCGCTGTCTTTAGCGGCGCTGAACGTAAGCTCGTTGAGTACGCACATCAGGTTAGTCTTCATCTCGCGTGAGCGTGTGCGCTCGTAACGGTAGAGAATGTAAGCCTTAGCTGTTTTCGCGTGACCCTTCTCGATAAGAGTCTTTTCAACGAGGTCCTGTATCTCCTCAACGCTGGGGACTTTTGAAGGATTCTCACTTTCGTATCTCTTGCAAACCTCCGCAGCGGTTTCCATAGCAACATTGAAATCAGTTCCGCCGCACGACTGGGCAGCTCTGAAAATCGCATTAGCGATTTTTTCAATATTAAAAGGGACTTTTCTTCCGTCTCTTTTAATAATATGGATTATCATCAGCATGACCTCCTGTATCACAATATATAGTGTCTCGTCTTTTGTCCTTTCTATATTAGTATAAAGCAAAGCGAGCCGCTTGTCAAGCACACATAGCAACAATTGATACGGTGGAAATGCCGCTGTTTTTAGGTATTTTCTATAATAAAATCAGCACATTTCCGGTTTTTGGCTATATTACGTTGTCTGTATCATATGTAGTTATACTAAGAGAAAAGACCACTATATATAGTGGTCTCAAAATTATACAGTATGTGTAAGAATGTAACCGCATACAGTTTTATATCCCTCTTCTGTGAGCGAATGGGTCTCGTCGGACCAGTACTCTTCCTTGATAGTTCCCGACTCATTTTTCAGTGCGGTATTGGTGTCGATACAATAAACCCCCAGCGTATTCGCCATTGCGAGCAGACGGTTATTGTACTCGTTCACCTTATCATTTATCTCCGCCGCCATAGGTGGTATCTGCATTATATATATATTGGTATCAGGCAGAGCTCCGTGAATATTGTTCACAAGCGTTGTATAGCTTGCTATCATCTCGTCGGAAGAAGATGTTCCGATGTCATTTCCGAGCATTATATAGAGATTTGCAGGCTTTTTAAGCTTTACAATATCATATACAGCTACGGTGCCGAATGAACTCTCAACCTTCGTATTCATGCAGTTTACCGCACTCAGCTGTGAATTGCCGAATACATTCTGTGACGGTATACTGCCAAGTTCACCCATCTGAAGGAGAAGCGGGTCGGTAACAAGGCAGCAGTTCTCAAAGTATGAAGCATCTGCCGCCGCCGACTGCGGAACCGGATTTGTCACAGAAGGTGCCGGAACTCCGGAAGCTTCCTCTGTATCCTCGTCCGATACAGACGCTGACTGTGAAGAAGGCTCTGCAATTTCTTCGGCAGTGTCTTCAATAGCGTCGCCAAAGAAATCGTCGTTTATGTTTGCTGCGGTCATATAAAGCGCAAAACAGGCGAGAAATGACACCGTAAAAATACTGAGCAGGATACCGAAGTTAAATCTGACTTTCGGACGCCCTGTATTTTTTTTGCCGCCTCGCTGAACAGTTCTTTTTTTATCCATTTTATCTCCAAAGTTTTCGTAGCTGCCTCACAGCAGACCGTACTCAAAATTCACGTACCTTATTATTATAACCTTTTCGAGTTGATTTTGCAAGTCTATTTTAATAAAAATTATTTTTTACATATTAACCATTCAATAAAATCCTTCCCGCATATTGCCTTTTCCGAATTCTTGTGCTATAATAAATTAAAGTACCTGAACGGAGGATGCCTTATGATATGCGGAAACTGCGGAAAACGTATGAAAATCGGCAAATTCAAAGTCTCAGTGCACGGTGTGGGTGCTATGAGTTCTTACGCTTACCCGAATATCGAATGGTATGAAGGCGACAAGCTCGTTGCCGAGACCGATAAGACAGAAACTCCCGGTTTCTTTTGTCAGGACTGCGGCATAGTCGCAGGTGTGTTTTTCCGCGTGAAGCAGGTAGGATTCACCAAAGACTACGATTTCGACATCGACGATGATATAGACAAGCTCCCGAAAAAACGCTGTCCCGAGTGTAACGCAGAGCTTGATATCGACTACCCGAGATGTCCGGAATGCGGATATATTTTTTATTTTTAACATGACAACAACCGCGTCTGCGGTTAAATAAATGGAGGTAAACTCAATGACTTACAAAGAAAGCTTTATCAAATTCATGGTTGAATGCGGGGTTCTCACATTCGGCGAATTCACGCTGAAAAGCGGCAGAAAAGCACCATATTTCATCAACTGCGGCAACTACAAGACAGGTGCTCAGCTCGCTAAACTCGGCGAATACTACGCTGAATGCATACACGCTAATAACATTCCCGTCGAAACTCTCTTCGGACCCGCTTATAAAGGTATCCCCCTTGCTGTTTCAGCTGTTGTCGCACTCAGCAACAAGTTCGGAATCGACGTAAACTACTGCTTCGACCGCAAGGAAGCCAAGGACCACGGTGAAGGCGGAATGTTCGTTGGCAAGACCCTTATCGACAACGAAAAGGTCGTTATCATCGACGACGTTATGACTTCAGGTAAGGCACTTCGCGAGTCTATGCCCAAATTAAAGAGTGCCGCTGACGTTGACGTTACAGGAATGGTCATAACCGTTGACCGCATGGAAAAGGGTACCGGAGACCTTTCGGCTGTTCAGGAGGTAAAGCGCGATTTTGGTGTTACCGTTTACCCCATCGTTACTATGGAAGACATCATCGACGCTATCCGCAATGACATCGTTCCCGGTAAGGAGTACCTCGACAAAATGCTCGAGTACAGAGCAACATACGGAGTTTAATTACGTAGTCGTCCGATTGATTCATAGCAACAGTCAGTTTTTGACACACTCAGCCGCAGGGAAAACCTGCGGCTTTTCTTATATAAAAAGTATGGCTAAACGTTAAAAGATATGGTATACTGCGGAAAAGCTTCTGTACACTTTGTCAGGCGATGAGAGAAACTTCGTCAAATAATACAAAATTGTATTTCCGATATAATTTTTCTTGCATTTCGTTAATCTTTATGGTATAATGTAACTATACATAATTTATATAGGGGCATAAGTACCGCTCAGGAGAAAGGGACTCTCCTTTGCTAAGTTGTGGGCAGGTGATATATTATACCAAGTCTTTATTATTGTTTCACAGTACACCCCGCAAGGGTCCTCTGTGTCTGTCAGGCAGTGTTAAACTTGTGGAACGATAAAAATATAAAGGAGGAAATTTTATGAAGAAAATCCGACGAATAAGCGCCTTTGTTACAGCTATTGCACTTTCCGCAGGCACAATGGGTGTATTCCCATTTGCCGAAGCAGCGATGGAAGCAGAAGCTTCCTACACACGAAATGACATAGTCTCAGCGATTCACAAGAATGACTATGAACTGCACAAAAACGATGCAGCCACCACTTACGACGATTACTATCCGGAATATGATCAGTCTTGGCTGGAGAAGGATAATCCGCAGATCGATACCTCTGATTTTCCGGAAAAATTCGATCTGCGTAATGTTGACGGAAAAAACTACGTCCCTCCCATCAGGAATCAGGGATATTGGGGCACCTGCTGGAGCTTTGGCGCTATAGCTGCCGCAGAAACGAGCATGGCAAGTGCAAAGGACTTTGATTACAACAACGCCGATCTCTCGTGGCTCGCATCCCTGTATGACCTTTCGGAAAAACATCTGGCATGGTTTTCGGCTAAGCCGCTGTCTGAAGAAAGCGGCAAGTACCTGTCACAGGCGGGCGAAGGATATTACTCCACTGATGAAGTCTCTGACAACCCAGCGGCAATAAGTTCCGCAATATATGACAGAGGCGGCTTCCAGATGTATGCTACTACTATGTTCTCCGCCGGAGTAGGTCCTGTGTTTGAGTCCGCGTTCCCGTATGAACCTACTGACAAGGAAACACTGTATGACCAATGCTATCTTATGCACATATATATCGATGAAGATACTCAAAAAATCTCATACTACGATTTTGATACTCTTTATACCGAATATATCCGTGCAGAGGATTTCTCTGATTTCAGAGATCGAATGATGGAGAAGTACCCTGATTATGAGTATATGACTAATGATAAATTCGAGCAGCTTCTTGAAGGAGTTACTGAAGAAGACATAGGCAAACATTATATCCGCATCTTCTACTGGGAAGACTACTCTGACTGGAGTCTCGATGAATCCGACAGATTTAAGAATGATTATGAGCTTAAAGACGGCAGTCTGCTCCCCCCGCCCGCCGGAATCAACAGAGACCATAGCTATAGATATAATCAGATAGGAACTGATGCTATAAAGAGCGAGCTTTTAAACGGAAGAGGCGTGTCTGTCGGCTTCTGTTCTGACTCGTCATTTCCTGATGATGTTCAGGAGATAGGCTCATATATGAACTTCCTTGACGAAAACGGCACCCCAACCAACGAAATGGAAAAAGCAGCTATCTGGGCTCACTATACCTATGATAAGAACTATGACCCTGATGATCCTGATTCTATTAACCATTATGTCTATTCAGACCACGCTGTTTGTATAGTCGGATACGATGATAACTTCCCGAAGGAGTATTTCTATGACCCTAAAGGAACTATCGGCGGCGACGGTGCATGGATAGTAAGAAACAGCTGGGGCTCAAAGGACACCAACACTGACCCCGACAGTGTGGGCTGGGGCAATAACGGCGATGGCTATTTCTATATCTCGTACTATGACCAAAGCCTCGATACTGTTGAATCTTTTAATATCAACAATGACAACGACACCAGATTCCTTATGAAGAATATCAATATGTATGATTTCCTTCCGGTGTATTTAAGAGAGAGAGTCACATTTGATGATGAGGTGTCTACAGCAAATGTATTCACCGCCGACAACAACTGTGTTGTAAGATTCATAGGCGTTGAGGTTTGCGGTGCTGACAGCGATGTTGAATACAGCATATATAAGCTGAACGACGGTGCTGAATCGCCGGTAGACGGCGAGCTGTTTATGAAGAGCAGTGAGCATTTCACATTCTCAGGCTACCATATGATTGACCTCGGCAGAGCGCTCCGTCTGAGAAAGGGCGAAAAATATTCGGTAGTCGTAAAGATAAAAGACGCTGAAGGCTATCAGCTCAACTATGCAAGAGATAATAACAGACAAGGTCTTGATTTTTATAACGACTGCAAATACCAGAGATATATCAATGCCGGCTATGACCCGGAAAACTTTTATCCTTACAACGAATACGCAAAGGCTGTCGTCAACAAGGGCGAGAGCTACGTTGGCTCAGGCGATAACTGGAGCGACTGGGCAGATGTTATCGACGATCTGCGTGAGATCAACAAGGATATGAACAACGACGGCTACGACTATGATAACTTCGCTATAAGAAGCTACCCCGAAACTGAATACTTCGCAATAACAAACAAGCCTGTAAATGAGCAGGAAAGCTATAAAGCCGGCGATATCCTTGAGGGCGTTATGGAAATAGCCTATAATACTGATGACTGGTCTACCATAGATGAAATCGGTATGGACATCGAGCTTGAGCTGTCGATAGGCGGCAAGCTATTCCCGGTAGGCAAGGATAATAATGACGCTAAATTCACAAGTCTTGCACACGGTGAGACTCTCTCCGTTCCCTACAAGTATACTGTCACAGAAGAGGACGTTGCCGCAGGCAGTATTGAAAGTTCTGTCAGATTAAAGACGATCGGCGTGTATTATGATGATGAGCGTAAGCATATATTCCCCGAAGATATGACTTTTACTGTCCCGACAAGTGCCGATTCCGCGGACAACAAGAAACCCGAAACCACCACGGTAAATTCTTCCTCAAAGAAGAGTGAGAGTTCAACAACAACTGCAAAGGCAGCGGCAACTTCCAGTCCTAAGACCGGTGTAGCTGCTCCAAAAGGTATTATCGCCATATTGACAACAGCTCTTGTCGTTTCGGCAGTTTGCGCAGCAGGCAAAAAGCGCAGAGAGGACGAGTAAGTATTGTTGCCGGCTGTACACCGTTTGCTTATGCAGATAATAAATTAACTGATTTTTATTTTCCGGTTTAAGTTTCGTAAATTCAATTTCTTTTGTCATATAATATGCTTGATTCTGTACCTTTAGCGATATATAATAATTATAGAGCAATAAATTTTATAGATATATGCTGAAAAGTTCAAACTTATGTAAAGGACGCGATATCATGACAAAAAGAATGAATAAACTGCATGGATTTACACTCATTGAGTTGATTGTTGTAATAGCTATCATCGCCATTCTTGCTGCAATGCTTGTCCCGACCCTGTCGGGTTACGTTCAAAGAGCAAAGGTAGCTGCGGCAATAAGCTCTGCAAAAACTATCAAATCATCAGTAGAGTCTTCACTTTCAGCCCGATACTCTGATTACGCTGAGGCTGGTGAGTTAGGCGATGCTTTAAACAAGATACTTTATCTCGACCAGAAAAAAGACGTAAGTCAAAGAGAGGTCGAGATAGTCGGCGCATTTACAAACAGAAGCTGGTGGACTTATATGAATGGTAACAGGTCCGGCAGCAAGTCACAGCAGGTCGATACAGTCATCGCCAAAGGTCTTGCCGAAACGTTTAACGAAAAATGGGAAAAGGGCAAGGGCAATAACCCGCTGGCCTACGGAAAAAAAGGTACCTGTCGTGATTTTCTGAAAAGTAACAGCTGCAACGTCGGACTTGTTGTCGTTTATGACGCTGATTGTTCGGTTCGTATGTTACAGCTTTACCGCAGGGGTATACTCGTCACATATGTCAACGGCGAATACATCGCTAATACAAGCAAGGACGCACGATTTGTCGGTACTAATGTGTGGAGCAGTATCTATTCAGGTTCCGGGTCTAAAGCTTCTGAGGAACTGTACAGAATATCACTGGCTGATAAGCAGATAGGTGATAACGGAAAACAGGGCGGCTGGTACTAAGCCGAACAAAGACCACATCTATTCCTTCTATATCTTGCAATGCGGTAAAGTCCTCTTTACCGCATTGTTTTTTGTAAAAGCGCCGAAAAACGCTTGACATTTCACTTATTTTGCGGTAAAATCAACTATAGGTAAACTCGTGAGGGATTTTTTCCTAATTTTTGAGAGGAGAGTTGCACAATGATAAAAAAATTCATTTCCGGAGTCGTTTCCGCCGCTTTGATGACTGCAAGCCTTGCGGTCTCTGCTCCGTCTGCTGCTGTGAACGTTTCCGCAGCTTCTGAGCAGAACTATGCTGACGCGCTCGATAAGTCGCTGTATTTCTATGAGGTTCAGCAGGCTGGTCCGCTTCCTGAGTGGAACCGTGTTGAGTGGAAAAAAGACTCGACTATGAGCGATGAGGTCCTCGGCGGTTGGTACGATGCCGGCGACCACGTCAAGTTCAATCTGCCTATGGCTTACTCGGCTTCAATGCTCGCATGGGGCATTTATCAGTACCCCGATGGTGTCGAAAAAGTCGGTCTCATGGACTCCTACGTTCAAAACCTCGAATTCGCTCTTGACTATTTCGTCAACTGCGATAAGGGCGACGAGATAATCTATCAGGTCGGAAGCGGTAAGCTTGACCATACATGGTGGGGTCCTGTAAGTCTCATTGAAGAGGCTATGGAAGAAAACGGTGCTGACTATGATAAAGAGGTAAGAGCCGTTCTCAAGTCCGACAGCGGCTGTTCGGCAGTATTCGGTGAAATGGCTGCTGCACTCGCTTCCGGCTATGCCGCTACAGAGGGTCGTATCGCCGATTCCAAGCGCGAAAGCTACTTAAAGCACGCTGAAAACATCTACAAAATCGCTAAGACTGACCCCAGTGATAAGGTTTACAACTTAAGCGACGCTCAGGGATTCTACCAGTCGCGCCACTTCTATGACCAGCTCTTCTATGCCGCAAACTGGCTCTACATCGCTACCGGCGACAAGGCTTATCTCGACGACGCAAAGAGCTATATCCCCAAACTCGACAAAATGCTCGGCGAAGGCGATACTATCGCTTACGGCTGGTGCCACTGCTGGGACGATAACCTTCAGGGTGCTATGCTCCTCTACGCTATAAACACCGGCGATACTTCTTCTATCAACCACGTCAAGAAGCACCTCGACAGATGGGTAAGCGGTGACGAGGCAAAGACTCTCCCGGGCGGTCTCCGCTGGCTCACTGAGTGGGGTTGCCTCAGATATGCTAATACTGCCGCATTCCTTGCAGAAGTCGCAAGCGATACTATCTTAAAGGGCGGCTCAAATGATAAGTACCTCGAATTCGCTGAAACTCAGATGAACTACTCTCTCGGCGATAACCCCGACAAGTTCAGCTACCTCATCGGCTACGGCGACAATTACCCCAAGAACCCCCACCACAGAACCGCTCACGGCTCATGGAAAAATGATGAAAAGGTTCCGTCTAAAACACGTCATATCCTCTACGGCGGTCTCGTAGGCGGTCCTGACAGCAAGGGCACTTACGTTGACGACAGAGGCTCATACGTTTACACTGAGGTAGCTACCGACTATAACGCCGGATTTACTGCTATGCTCTGCAAAATGGTCGATAAGTACGGCGGTACTGTTGACCCCAGCTTCCCGCCTAAGGAAGTTCACGACGCTCCCGAATTCTACGTTGAAGCAATGGGCAAGGAGTCGTCTGGAAGCGGTATAACTATCAGCTTCAAGATAACTAACCACTCCGCTTGGCCTGCAAGAGTTCAGGACAATCTCTCTTTCCGTTACTATATGGACCTCAGCGAAGTCGTAAAGGCTGGCAAAAACCCCGAAAACCTCGTTATCCGCTGTGACCGCGACCAGTCCGCTATGTACTCGGGAAGCGGCGTTAAGCCTGCTGAGATTTCAAAGCCTAAGAAGTATGACGGTAATATCTACTATATCGAAGTTAACCTCCCCGACGGAAGAGCCGTTCTCCCGATTTCTGAGGGCAGACAGCAGTGCGAGATACTCCTCGCTATCGTAATGCCTGACTACGGCACCGGATGGGACGCTTCCAACGATTTCTCAAACAAGGACATTCTCGGTGCAAAGGCTTCAACTTCTGAGGACGGTACTGCAAAGGGTGTTATGACTCCTTATGTTCCTGTCTATGTTGACGGTAAGCTTTATTACGGATACGAACCGGACGGCACATTCGCTGACGGTCTCGGCAGCACTGACAAAATAAACGACGGTCCTAAAACTACTGCTTCTACTACCAAGCCTACCACTAATACAACTACTACCACTACTAAAACAACAGAGTCAACATCAGAAGGTTCTGACGCGAAAAAACTCGGCGACGTAAATCTCGACGATAACGTAAGTGTTGCTGACGCTGTTACTATTCTCCAGTTCCTCGGAAATAAGGATAAGTACAACCTCTCCAAGGACGCTAAATCAAACGCTGATGTATACAACAGAGGTGACGGTATCACCGGTAAAGACGCACTGACCATTCAGTACATCGACTCCGGCAAGTACAAGGTGTCTGACCTCCCGATAATGCCTGACGCAGAATAAAAACAAATAGCCATAGAGTTCATCTCTATGGCTATTCTTGAATCAGCAGTAAAGTGCGTATCCGTCCGCAGTGGACTCCTTCACACGCTGTATCTGCTTCTCGATTACGTCGGGGTCGTCTATCCACTCGTCTATGCCGGTCTCCCCTGCCCACTGGTCTGATTTGCCGACTTTGTACACGGCAAGTCCGATTATAAGTGACACTTTACTTCCGGCGGTCAGCTTTTCCCATTCTTTCAGTGTACCCTCAAACGGACAGTTCTCGTTTCTGAATCCGTAGTAAATCTGCGGCACTATATAGTCACAGTACCCTCCTCTGCACCACAACTCTGCGTCTGCATACTGCTTCTCACGGTCAGATGTGACGTTTCCCTGCGGACTTATGCCAAATTTGACGTGACTGCCATGCGACCTGACCGTCTCATAAAGTGCCTTGACGTATTCGCTTACGACATCTCGCCGCCACTGTGCAAGGTCGGTACTGCCGCTCGCCTCAAATTCTTCTCTGTCAAATTCGGGGTCTGTAGTCGGGTAGAAGTAGTCGTCAATGTGTATACCGTCAAGCTCGTACTTGCTCAGAAGCTCGTCAGCACAATCAGTTATAAGCCTCCTTACCTCCTCATGCGACGGAACAAGATACCAGCGGTCCCCTACAAGCTTTATACAGCCTGTTTCCGGACTATCCGCCCACTGCTTTGTTATGAATGAATCGGGTACACTATCCATCTCAGACTTTGTCTGACACCGTAACGGATTCAGCCACGCGTGAACAGATATACCCCGTGAATGTGCTTCTTCAATAAATATATCCAGCGGGTCAAAACTGCCGTCATAGCAAGTACCGCGCGGAAACTTTTCAGATACATAGTATGAGTCGCCATTCGGGTGAGCGTGATAGTACACTGTATTCACTCCCTGTGCCTGCGATTCCTCAAGAAAGGTCACTATACCTCGTCTGTACTCGTCTTCGCTTCTGCCGCTCAGCAATTCCTCAAAACGCATATACGGAAGCCATATTCCTGTCTGCTTCGTGTAATTGAGCGGAATATAACTGCGCCCACCTCCTTTAACTCCCTCGCTTTCAGCAACGTATGGAATGTCCTCCGCTACTTCGGTGTCAGTCTGTGAGCAACCGGTAAAAAGTCCTAATATCAATAATGCAAATACTATTCTTTTCATCTTGTCCCTCCCCGTATATTTTATGCGGAAGAAATTAAGATTATTTCAAGTTTTATGAATACTATTATTATAAAGGAGTGATGTTATGCTAAAAAAACTATTTGCCGCCGCCATGTCTTTCATCGTACTCACAGCTTTTACATCGTGCAGTAAGAACGATTCTCATGACGTTTCTGCCGAAAATGAGCTGACTGTCACCTTTTTCGATGTCGGTAAAGCGGACTCTATCGTTCTCACGTCCGCCGCAAGCACAGTTGTTATCGACTGCGGCGAAAAAGGTGACGGCAAGGATATCGTCAATTACCTCAGCGACAGAGACATAACAACTGTCGATTACCTGATTATTACCCACTACGATAAAGACCACGTAGGCGGTGCGGCAAAGGTCATAAACAATCTTGACGTAAAGAACGTCCTCGCTCCCGATTACGACGAACAAAGCGAAGAAATGGACAAGTACCGGAAAGCTCTGAACGATAATAACATAGTGCCTACTCTACTTACTGACGACATCTCTTTCACTCTCGACGGCATAGATTATACGGTCGACGCTCCCGACAAAACCTTCTACGGTGAGGATAACGACAACGATTTCTCACTTGTGACCAAAGTCGTACACGGAGGTAATACCCTCCTTTTCACCGGCGACGCAATGGAACAGCGTCTCAGCGAAATTATGGATATAGGTCACTGCACTCTCCTGAAAGTCCCATATCACGGCAGAAAACTCGATAACATCGAAGATTTTATAAGTGCCGTTTCACCCGAATGTGCCATTGTCTGCACTTCGCAGGAGGAGTTTTCGGGTTCGGTTCAGAAGCTTCTCAAAAAGAATAACATAGTCTGCTACGCTACTTGCTTTAACGGTACTGTTACCGCTGTTAGTGACGGTAATCATATATCAGTTACGTCCGAGAAGGCGTGATAAATCAAAACTCCCTGCTATTGCAGGGAGTTTATTTTTTAAATAAAAATACCCCGCAGAATACTCTGCAGGGCTTGGCGCGGATTGAGAGATTTGAACTCTCGCGCCGGTTTCCCGACCTACTCCCTTAGCAGGGGAGCCCCTTCACCACTTGGGTAAATCCGCAAACCAACGCATAGCGCTGATAAAAAATATGGCGGAGAGGGTGGGATTCGAACCCACGTGACCGTTAAGTCAAACGGTTTTCAAGACCGCCTCGTTATGACCGCTTCGATACCTCTCCATTTTCTTTTAAATCACTTTCGTGATTCAGCTTTATTATTATATCATAGCAAGCACAGATTGTCAAGCAAATTGGAATAATTTTACGATAAAAAAATTATCAACATTTTTGTGCATTGTGCTGATAAACTTTTTTCTTCATAGGTATTTACAAATTAAAGCGAATATGATAAAATAATAACAGTCTTTTTATCGTATTCTGAAAAGGAGAATTAGATGATTCATTTTTTGCTTGGCGCACTCATCGGTTACTGTTTCGGAAACATTAACCCTGCTTATATTATTTCCCGTATCAAAGGATTTGATATACGACAGCGCGGTTCAGGAAATGCCGGTGCTTCAAACGTCGCCCTGACTATCGGAAAGAAAGCGGCTGTTTTAACTGCACTGTTTGACATTTTCAAGTCTGCTGCCGCTAACGTTATCGTTTATGAGCTTTTTCCGGAACTCCCCTGCTCGCATATTCTCGGTGGTGCATTTTGTATACTCGGTCATATTTTCCCTGTTATTATGGGATTCCGCGGCGGAAAAGGACTTGCCTGCCTCGGTGGACTTCTTCTCACGTATGACCCTATGACTTTTGTTCTGCTACTTGTGCTTGAGGTCGGTATTGCACTCGCTCTCGACTATATCTGTATTATCCCCACGACAGGTTCACTGCTTATGACGACCATTTACGCACTTTCGACCGGTGACCCTATCGGCACGCTTCTGCTTGCTGTTATTGCGGTAGTGATAATGCTCAAGCATCAGGAAAACTTCAGACGTATAATGGCTCACACTGAGGCACACATCAGTTTCCTTTGGAACAAGGATAGAGAAGCGATTCGCTTACGTCGTAATTCATAAAACAAACTCCGGACAGATGTCCGGAGTTTTTCTTAATCATGACGAAGATAACGTGAAGTTTTCTTCTTTTTCTTCTTTTCGTACATTATTTCATCAGCCTGAGTAATCAGTGAAAACAGCATCAGGTCAGATGTAACGTCTGAAACTATGGTACCAATACTTGCCGAAAGCTCATACGGCTTGTTTATGACCTGATTCGCCCTTTCGATCTCATGCTTGAAAGTGATATCAAGAAGCTGTATATCGTTCTCATTGTTGCTTGGACCAAGAATTATAAACTCGTCTCCGCCGAACCGCGCACATATACGATTAGAGCCGCAGCAAGTCTTTATAACGTTTGCTAACCGCTGGAGCGCAAAGTCGCCTTCTTTATGTCCGTAGTTATCATTTATAAGCTTCAGTCCGTCCATGTCGATAAACGAAATAAGCACCTTTCTTTCCGATGTCTTACAGCTGTTAAAGATGTTATCTGCCGCACGTATAAAACCGTTTCTGTTGTAGATATTACAAAGCGGGTCGTTAACATACAGCTTATCGAGTTCAGTTATCATGCTGTTGAGATTAAGAAGCTTTCTGATATTCTCGATTGAGTGGCTGATGTTTATCATCATAGTGTGACACACCATACTCCTTAACGGGAAATCGCTGTTGGTTATGATATAGTAACCGAGTGTAGCTTCGCGGAAATGGAGCGGAAGAAAATAGCTGACATTGCCGCCGCTTTCTTTCTTCATTGGATACATATCCTTGCTCTTGAAGCTGTCTACAGAACTGATTTGTCCGTTATCAATAACGAGCGGCGCACTCATATACTCTGTATAGCCATCAATCTGAATGCTGTATATCTCGTTCTGCTTCCAGCCGTCACGGAACGCTTCGTCCCAGTTGGAACACAGGCATATAGCAAACTGTTCACATTTTATATGCTTGATATACTTCGCAATAGCTTCTATATTATCATCGAAATTATCAGTTTCGGCAAGGTCGGTAGTCATACTGTTCAGCATACTTATATCAGTATGGCAGTTATTCAGTAACTTGAAGACGTTCCGCTTATAATCGACGTTGCTTTCAGCGTTTGGCTGTTTACAGCCACAGCTTTCCGAAAAGACCGGCACAGCTTCAAGGGTATAAGTCCTCTCTGCATTATTGCCGTTAATTATGTTTACCAGCACATCGCAAGCCTTATAACCGGCAGAATCGAGCGGTCGGTCAACTGATGTAAGCGCCGGATAGTGGTGACGTGCATTGAAAGTATTATCAAATCCGGTCACTATCACATCGTCGGGAACTTTATATCCCCTGTTTTCGAGTTCATCTATTGCCGCAAGAGCCATAGTGTCATTCGCGCAAATAATAGCGTCAGGGAGTTCGAGTCCGAAATCCATGAACGAATCGACCGCACGCTTTCCGTCAACTGAACGGAATTCGCCGAAATAGACACGTCTTATATCGACCGGCAGACGGTGTTCAGCCATGACATTGATAAAGGCATTGTACCTGTCCTCCGCTTCGGGATTTGCCAGCGGTCCGGAAATATAGTTTATCTTCTTGGCATGGTGAACTTCTATAACGTGTCGGACTATCTCCTTCATCGCCGACGAATTGTCTATTTTAATGTTGTGCATTTCTGGGTAGCCGTCATCATCAAGCACAACGATAGGAAGCTTTGAAAGCTTTGCATTTTTGATGATATTTTCCTTTTCAGCAGGGTCACTGATGGTATTGGTCAGGAGTATCACACCATCAAATTTATTATAATTAACAAGTTTATAAATGTTATACTCGCCTATATCAAATTTACTGTTTGAAATAACTCCGCCAAATGCGGCAAAGCACGATATATTAGTGTTATTCTCTTTCGCACAGGAGATGACACCTTCAATTATACTGTTCTGGTACTCTTCATCTATACCTGCAACTACTACGGCAATTTCAATAGGTCTATTCAATAATGCTCACCTTCTGTCAAAATGGTCTGAGGGTTAGAAATGCCGTAACATTTACGACACATTTTTTAATATTATACTACAGATACGCGATATTGTCAATACTTATACCCTATATTATTTAGATATAGTCGATACTGTTTGTCTAAAATGCTGATTGATATAATATTAAAACGTTATATTAATGTCTGCCCGATAATTAATTATCAAGCTTGATTTTTTTATGATAATAATGTATAATATTAGGAAGTAAGATATGTCATTTTAAACGGAAGGATAGTCCGCTATGAATAAGATATTCTGCATTATGGGAAAGAGTTCATCAGGAAAGGACAGCGTTTATAAGTCAGTCCTAAAAATGCTCCCCATTGAACCGCTTGTTATATATACGACTCGCCCGATGCGTGAACACGAAACCGACGGCAAAGAGTACCACTTCACTGACAACGAGGGATTCCTGCGTATGAAGTCGGAGGGAAAGGTCATTGAAAGCCGTACCTACCACACGGTACACGGCGACTGGACCTATTTCACGTCAGGTGAATCAATCGACCTCGATTCCCACAGCTACGCTATAATCGGTACTCCGCAGTCGTTTGTGCCTATACGCGAACATTACGGCATCGACAGAGTGATACCTGTTTACATCGAGGTCGAGGACGGTGAACGCCTCTCCCGCGCTCTCGCAAGGGAAAAGCAGGAGGAGTCGCCGAAATACGCCGAAATGTGCAGACGCTTTTTAGCCGACTGCGAGGACTTCTCCGACGATAAACTCGATAAAGCAGGTATAACTAAGCGATTCAGCAACAACGGCTCATTCGATGAGTGTGTAAACGCTGTAACCGGATACATAAAAAGTCTTCTCTGACACATCAATCACACGGAAAGGAGCTTTGCTGTGACACCGCGATTGCTCGATAAACTGGCAATTATTCTTCTATGTTCCGTCGGATTCGCACTCTCCGACAACCTCGCTGTACCTGTTATCGGACTGCTCTGCCTGCTCTCAGTTTCGTCGCTCAATCAGCTCCTCGCCGGCAGAAAGTTCTCGTTTATCCCACTGCTTGCCTATTCCTGCTCCTGTGTCTTTGTTCCTCAGCTTTTCTGCGGTTTGCCGCTTATCCTTTACGATTCTCTCCGCGAGAAAAAGTGGTGGTCAGCTCTCCCGCTTGCCGGTGTTTTGCTGAACCTCAGTGACCTGAAACCGATTCAGCTCATCTGCACCTTTTCTTTCGCGTTCACCGCATATGTGATTTATCAGCGCATTAGTACACTCGAAAACAATGTCGAACACCTCCGCTCTATGCGTGACGATGTTACCGAAGCAAACCTTCAGCTCGGCGACCGCAACAGACAACTCGCCGAAGCACAGGATAACGAGGTTCGCCTTGCAACTCTCCGCGAACGTAACCGTATCGCCCGGGAGATACACGACAATGTCGGTCATATGCTCACACGTTCACTTTTGCAGTCCGGTGCGCTGATAGTTATCAATAAGGACGAACAGCTCCGCGAGCCGCTTGAAAGTCTGCGTTCGACCCTTGATTCAGCTATGACAAGTATACGGCAGAGTGTACACGACCTGCATGACGATTCGGTAGACCTCAGAAAAATCATCGAGGACAGTATAAAACCGGTACAGGAAAGGTTCACTGTCAGATTCGATTACGATATGCAGGACGATGTCCCCGCTAAAATCAAGCTTTGCATCGCCGGTATCGTCAAGGAAGCACTGTCAAATGCCGTCAGGCACTCAAACGGCGACAGGATAATGATCTCAGTCCGCGAGCACCCTGCGTTCTATCAGCTTTGCATCGAGGACAACGGAAGTTCCGAAAGCATCAGCGAGACCGGTATAGGTCTTGAAAATATGCGTGAACGTGCGGAAAATGCAGGCGGAACTATCTCGTTCACTCCGTCAGCAGACGGATTCCGCATATTCTCTTCAATTCCCAAAAACAAGGAGAACAGACAATGAACATCGTAGTTATCGACGACGATAAGCTCGTCGCCCTTTCTCTTAAAACCATACTCGAAAGCTCCGGCAAGATAACCGTTACCGCAATGGGTTCAAGCGGCGATGAGGCTATCAGTCTCTACCGTGAACACCGCCCCGACGTAATGCTGATGGATATACGTATGGAAGGCATGACCGGTATCGAGGCAGGCGAGATTATCCTCGCCGGTGAACCAACTGCAAAAATCCTCTACCTTACAACGTTTGCGGACGATGAGTACATTATCAAAGCGCTGAACATGGGTGCTAAGGGGTATATACTCAAACAGGACTTCGAGGGCATTGCTCCGGCACTTGAAGCTGTCGCAGGCGGGCAGAGTGTATTCGGTGAAAAAATCATAACCAAGCTCCCCGAACTCATGAAGCCGCGTGACAAATTCGACTTTGCCGCCCACGGTATCAACGATAAGGAGCGCGAAATCATGGAACTCGTTGCAGAGGGTCTAAGCAATAAAGAAATTGCCGCAAAGCTTTTTCTCGGTGACGGAACTGTGCGCAATTATATCAGTACACTCCTCGAAAAGCTGTCACTGCGCGACCGTACACAGCTCGCCGTTTACTATTACACGGAAGTCAAAGCATAACAATAATGCCGGTACTATTACAGAGTATCTACTCATCAAAGGACTGAGTTTCTGTAATAGTACCGGCATTTTTTGTGCGGTGTTGCCTTAGTGTTCGGTCTCTAATTTAGGTGAGGCGAGCTTTATAGATGCTGAGCTGTATTTTATACGGTGAACGACAAGTGCCGCAAGAAGCAGAGTTACTGCAAATCCTGCTTCGATTATCAGACACTGTGCCAACTCTCCGCCCTCGTATGCTTCTGCTCCCGATAACATATTATTTGCCTTGACGTACCAGTATGCCGGAAGAAAACGTGAAACAGCAAGTACCTTTTCAGAGAGCAGGTCCTGTGGGATAAATACTCCGCACATGAAGCACATACCAAGTCCCAGCACCTGATTGAGTATCTTCACTATCATATCTGTAGGTCCGAACTCGCAGATAAGAAGTGCGAGTGCACCGGTAACGGCTGTGAATATAAATGAGTTGAGTACCGCATACCATATCTTACCGGTAAATACCCCCCCATTGAGTACAGCCGCTACTGCCATGAATAGTACCCATACCCCAAAAACAAATATCAGACTTCCTGCAATCACCTGCATCGAATATGACGATGAACTAAGGCATGAGCAGTTTGTTCTGTAGCGGAGTTCCTTTTTGCCCATTGTGAGTATTACCGGACAAAGCGCAGATATAACAACCGATATCACTATATAGACAAAGTAATTGAAATATGACGATATACCTGTAGGGAAGTCCTCACTTCCGCCAAACTTCACTATATCCGTTTCAACCTTCTGCGACACAGCTTCTTCCGCAAGCTGAACAGCTTCCGAAATGTCGCTTCCTGCGGCAATATACGCTCTTACCGAGCTTACATAGCTGTCGAGAGTCTGTTCCATAAGCACTGCCGAATACGACGTGTGCATATGGTACGTCGAAAACATTCCCTCTGTTTTGCCGGAAGAAAGCATATCAGAATAGCCGTCGTTTATTATCAGCACGTATTCGACTGTATCAAAGTAAAGCTGCTGCATTATCTCGTCGCGGTCATCTGACATCTCAACCAGTTTATGCTTTCTGCCGATGAATTCCTTCAATGCTTCACTTTCAGGGGTATTGTCCTCGTCGAAAACAGTGACGTTCATCTTCGTATCCTTGAAAGTTTTATCAGTTTCAGCATTTTTCGTCATCGCTATCGAAACCGCCACGAATACTACAAAGTAAATTATCGCAGTAGGGATATTCTTCTTCAGCACCTTCATAAAAAGCTTAAAGACTTGCATATTTCTTCCTCCTTGTGAGAATAAATCCGCCAAGACTGAATACTGCCGTTATTATAAGCATTGTCACCATCTTGCCTGTAAACACACTGTAATCACTGTAAAGATTGAGTGCGGATATCGCGTCTGTAACTACTGCCGCAGGGTTGATATTATTGAGCCACGGCAGTTTTGCCGCAAGCAGCGGCTTCATATTAGCAGCCATAAGTCCGCTCATGAAGCAGAGTGCCATACTCACAGCCATGAGTATACCCGATTTTACCTTCACACTCATTGAACCCGCTGAACCTATGCAGAAGCCTATGGAGACTCCCATGATACCGCCAAGAATTGATGCTGCATATACAAGCGGGAGTCTGCTTCCGAAGTCAACTTTAAGTACGAATGCCACAAATGTGACACATATAAGCATACAAACAGATTGAACTATGAAACTGCCGAGAAGTGTCGCAAGCATACTTATTGACTTAGGTGTGGGAGAACAGTTTCTTCTCGCACCAAGCGACGACAGATTTGCCGCATTGCCGATAGAGATATGCAGTCCGGTCTGTGAACCGTACAGCGCAACCATTGCAATAAGATTGAAATAGTACTGGATATAGGGGTCGGTATTTCCGTTTGTAAGAGGGATTTCGGCAGTTGAAGCAACTTCGCCTGAAAGCGATTCTACAACGCTCTGAACCTTTGTCGGGTCATTTGCAAATGTGTCGGTGATTATCTTTTCACGTATCTTGTACTGTTCAAGGAATGTTTTGAGTACCGACTGTTTAAGTCCGTCGTCTGAAACCGTAAGCTTTATTTCTTCACCGCTGTAAATGATACCAATAACTTTGCTGTCTCTGAGTTTTTTCAGTGCATCATCTTCGCTCAGATATTCAGGTCTGATAAGGGGTTCGTCCGCATCTGATACAGTCTTGATAACCTCATCAAACACCTTATTCCCGCCATTTCCGACTATTGCAACAGGTATGGGGTCTATGGCAGTATCCTTCTCATAGAGTCCGTCGAATCCCATTTTGAAAACACTTCCGAGAAATATCGGGAATATCATCAGCCATATCACAAGGTCTTTGACCCTGAGTGAACTTTTTATCTCATATATAAAATTGTGCCAGAACATTATTATTCCTCCTTGTCCCTGAGTGCTTTTCCTGTTATCTCAAGGAATACGTCGTTGAGTGTGGGAAGTTCGGAGTAAACTCTTCCAAAGCTTATCTCGTGATTCTGCATCACACTCAGTGCACGAATGAGATTGTGCTTTCCGCCTGAACAGTATATAACAAGTCTGCCTTCGTCGTATCTTACTTCGTATACGTGCGGCAAAGCTTTGATTTCAGCAATAACATCATCGCCGAGTCCGAGTACCTCAATAGTTATAGTCTCTGTATTCTTTATCATGCGCTTTAGCTCGTCTTTTGTACCTTCCGCGATTTTTCTGCCCTTGTCCATGATAGCGATACGTGTACATATCTGCTCGACTTCTTCCATATAGTGAGAAGTGTAGATAACCGTCGCACCGTCTCTGTTGAGTGCCTGTATACCTTCAAGTATACGGTTACGGCTCTGCGGGTCAACAGCTACAGTAGGTTCATCGAGAATTATGAGCTTCGGCTTGTGAGCTATACCGCACGCGATATTGAGACGGCGGAGAAGTCCGCCGGAAAGCTTCTTAGGGTAGAATTTCAGGAACTCGCCAAGTCCGACAAATTCTATCACCTCATCAACGTACTTTTTACGTGTTGCTTTATCTGTGATGTAGAGTCCGCAGAAATAGTCGATGTTCTCATAGACTGTCAGTTCGTCAAATACCGCGACATTCTGCATTATTACTCCGATGTCCTTCTTGATATCATAGCTGACCGGAGTCATCTCCCTGCCGAATATTTCTATACTTCCCTTGTCAAACGAGAGAAGCGACAGCAGACAGTTTATAGTCGTTGTCTTACCTGAGCCGTTAGGTCCGAGAAGACCGAATACTTCGCCTTCCTTTATGTCGAGACTGAAATGGTCGAGAGCGAGAACTTCGCCGTATCTCTTTACAAGATTGTCTATTTTTACAACTGTTTTTTCCATAGTAAATACCTCCTGTGTTGTTCACTGTAATTATTATACCGTGCGGCAGTCATAATTTGAAGTGTCTGCGGTCACAACTTTTGCATGACAAATGTCACATTGTACTTTTCATACTTTTAATGTCAACGCGAGAAAACATTGTTTTTTCCATATGTTATCATATAATTATCACATACAAATTTATAATAATGTATAGTGAATAAATCTGCAGCAGGCGGTAAGCCTATACTATATTATCATGAATTGTGAGGTCTTTACAGATGTCAGAATACTATAACAATAATGGATACGATCCGCAGAATAATTACAACGGATCACAGTATTACTCGGAGAATACCACTCCGCAGCCTAAAAAGCCCAAGAACCATACAGGTCTCAAGATTCTCGCATTTGTGCTTTCACTCGCAGTAGTAGGTGCCGGTTCTGTACAGGTTTACAAATTCTGGGACAACAGCAGAATACAGGTCACAGAGGAAACTCAGGAGCAGCCGGAAGAAAAGCGCGAGATAAAAGAAATAGCCGCTGCCGTCAAGGAGGGTACTCTCCCCACTCCCCCCACTAATACTCCTGTACCAAGCCTTATCGATATTGCTGCACGCTCTGATGCAAAGCCTCTCCCTGACATCGTTGACGATATAATGCCGTCGGTTGTGGGTGTATCGTCCACTTTCGAGATAAACGAGCCTTACACTACATGGGGGTGGGGCGGTTTGCAGAATGAGACACGTACTCGTCAGGCTGTAGGTACAGGTACAGGCATAGTAATGACCGATGACGGCTATATCGTCACAAATGCCCACGTTGTCTACGACGATGAATACAAAGCCGGTGAGGCTGTAGACGTTGACGTACTGTTCAGTGACCAGTCAAAGCATAATGCAAAAATCATCGCTTACGATACCGAAACAGATATCGCCGTCCTCAAAATCGACCAGACTGGCTTAAAAGCTGCTACATTCGGAAACAGTGACGACCTCAGAGTCGGCGAACTCGTTATTGCAGTCGGAAATCCTCTCGGATTTGACCTCTTCGGCTCAGTTACAAGCGGTATCGTTTCAGCACTGAACCGTCAGATAGCAATCAATGAAAAGCACATGACCCTCATTCAGACTGATGCTGCTATCAACAGCGGTAACTCCGGTGGTCCTCTGCTTAACAGCTGCGGACAGGTAATAGGTATCAATTCAGCAAAAATGTCGTCAAGCTACGGTTCCGCAAGCATCGAGGGACTCGGTTTCGCTATCCCGATAAACGAGGCTAAGACTATCATAGACGACCTCATCAACAATGGATATGTAACCGGCAGACCACAGATCGGTATCAGCGGTGTTGACGTTAACGAATCCTATTCAAGCTACCTCGGTATACCAATGGGTGTATATGTAAGAGCTATTTCCGAGGGAAGTGCCGCAGAACTTGCAGGTATACGTCCCGGAGACGTAATTATCGGTATCGAGGACGAAGCTGTAAAGACTATGGACGAGCTGAATACAATAAAGAACCAGTACAAAGCCGGCGACTCCATTACTATAAAACTCAACCGCAACGGCGAAGATATCGACGTTCGTCTCACCCTTCAGGACGCTAACGCTGATAAAGCCGGCAAAAAGAACCATACAGAATCCGAAGAAACTACCGAATCTGAAAAGAAAAAAGAGAGTGAATAACGAAAACCCCTCCTGAAAATCAGGAGGGGTTCTTTTTACATTATGACAATTTCCTGTTCGAGTTCAATCGAATAGAGAGAAAGTCCCTTGACGTTTTTACCGGAAGTTAGTTCAAGTGCTGATTTGTAAATCATGAGCTGCATTGTGTAGCGGTCGCGCAGTTCGTCAGCTGATACTCCCCTGTCGGATTTATAGTCAACGATAACAAGTCCGTCGTCCTCCTCGTAGACAAGGTCGATGATACCCTTTATCATGCCGTCTGAACGCTTTATGCGGTCAAATTCGGGACTGCCGATATCAAGTTCGGCTGATGCAACTGTGAACTTCTTCTCACGCTGATATCCGTTTGAAGCCGTAACACGCTCGAACAGTTCACTCGCAAAAAATGCACGAATCTTATCTGTGTTTATGCACTCAGCCTGTGCAGCGGTAAGCTGTCCAAGTTTTTGCAGCCTTTCTACCTCAGCGGCAGGGTCTGAAACTGCATTATCAAAATCACAGAACTGGAAAAATGTATGTATAGCTGTACCGCGCTCTGAACCGGTAAGCTTCCTGATTCCGGTGATAAACCGCGGTCTCGCAAGCCGCAGGTCAAAGACTTCATCATCACGGAATTTTCGTGTTATCTGCGTAACACTCAGCTTTGCCGAAACTTCTGTAAGCGAATCGTCGTACGGGGCATTAATCATAGACATTATCTGCTTTACCATTTCCGGGTCGGCTGCGGCAGGAGTACTGACAGGTGTATCAAAAACGTTTATATCGTTACTGTCATACACATCATACGTGAAGCAAATGTCCTCGCTATCGTGTGCAGGCAGTCCGAAAGGTTCGGTACTAAGTCCGATTTTTTCTGCAATATCGGGGAAGGCAGCGTGTGTCATAAGCGAAAGCCATATCCAGTCTGCGTAACACTTTGCTTCACCGACAAGCTGTGTGATATCGCTCGAATTTATAACGCACGTATCAGCAAGTGAACGTACTCTTACAAGTGATTTTTCACCGCAGTTAAGATTGATAAAAAGCTTCTGTTTTGCTCGTGTCATGCCGACGTAGAGAAGCCGCATCTCTTCACTGCGGGAGTCATTCAGTTCCTCACTGCAAAGCATTTTCTGCTGAAACGTTTTATAGCGGCGCATGAGTTTTTTATCGTAAAGTACAAAACCTATCCTGCCGTCGTCGCTGCACATTACTGAGTCTGAGTCGAATTTGAAGTGCACACTGGTCTCAGCTATAAATACAAATGGGTACTCAAGTCCTTTCGACTTATGCAGAGTCTGAACAGTTACAAAATCTCCTGATGATGCAGGAACTTTTCCCTGCTCGTAATCTCCGTTTTCCATGATACGGTCGATATGGCGGAGAAAACCGGTTAGTCCGCCGCTTCCGTCAACCGCCGCTGACGCTTCATAATTGCTTGCGTACTGTATCAGTGCACGCAGATTTGCACGCTTTTTTTCACCGTCTGTACGCAGCTGCATAACAGGTATAAAGTCGGTCGCATCGTAGATAGAAGCAATAAGCTCGCCTATCCTCATAGTCACCGAATCAAGTCTGAACTTCTCGATATTACGCAGAAAATCAGCACATCTTACCGAAAGTGACATTCCTGCCGTATCAGGTTCGTCCGCAGCCTTTTTAACAAGAGGATAAAGCGGCTTTGAGTTGTCGATAGCCTTTATCTGCGCAATCTCAGCGATTGTGAACATATACATCGGCGAAACCATCACCGCAGCAAGCGGGACGTCCTGCAGCGGATTTGCTATAACGCGCAGCAGGTCTATGAGTACCGCTATTTCCTGTGAACGGAGATAGCCTTTTTCCTCAGAGCCTTTTACCGGTATACCGCGTTTTTCGAGTGCTGAAACATATGCCTTCGAGAACCTGTTATTGCGCACAAGAATACAGAAGTCGCCGGGAGTGCAGTCTCTGCTGACTCCGCCGTCCTCAGTCACCTGCGACTTTTCACGAAGCATTTCCGCAATTCTTTCGGCTGTTATTTCAGCCTCTATACTCTCAGTTACTTCCTCGTCCGATTCATCATCGACAGGGTCGCTGTTAATGAAATTGATATGTGTGATACGCTCTGAAGGGTCGCCGGAATTGTAGCGTTCAGCACCAAAATAAAGCTTTTCATCGTCGTTGTAATCGATGTCACCGCAGCGCTCAGACATTATCTTTCCGAACACATAATTGACATAGTCTATCACTTCCGGTGAACTGCGGAAATTCTTATTAAGCAGTATATAGCGGTTCAGCGACTTTGACTCAAATGGGTCTGAGGTCTTCATGACGGAGATGAAGTTGCGCGGATTTGCAAGTCTGAAACGATAGATAGACTGCTTCACGTCACCGACAAGGAATGCATTTCTGCCGTACATCGGGTATCCGTCGACTACCCTGAAATCTTTGGACAGAAGCTTGAATATCAGGTCTTCCTTGTTATTCGAGTCCTGATACTCGTCAATCATCACGATATCGTAGTATTCGGCAGTCTGCTTAGCTGTCTCCGACTGGCATATACAGCCGTCCTCGTCAAAATCTGCAAGGAGTTCGAGTGCAAGCCTCTCACCGTCGTCAAAGCTTATCGCGTTGCGGTCGCACTTTTTCTCCCACACTATCTCCCTGAACTTTTTTACAACTCCGGTAAGAAGCTGTGCAACTTCACCCGATTCTTCAAAGTCACTGCGTGCTGACGAAAGCTGACTTAATACAGACTTGACCGTGTCCTTTACAATGCCGCGGCGAATCTTGTATATTTCGCGTAAAGCCGCGTCATGCTCAACATTCGAGCGTATAGTGACAAGCTGCTCGAATCCTCCGATAAAGCATATTTCCTCATCAGTCGGGAATTTCTTTTTCTCAGCAAGGGTGAGGAGTGTATCGGCACGCTCACAGTCTACATGTGCCTGGAAGTACGTTTTTTTCACGGCTTCAATGCTGTCGTCCGGAAAAATGTCGGGCAGCATTTTGATATTCTCCTCTGCAATGGCAACCGCAGTCCGGAGTTTTTCGGCTGCATTTTCAAAGATTTTCCTGTAATAGACAGATTCCTCAAACGGTTTTGAGTACTCATCTGCCGCAGTTTCAAGCCATTTATCAGCCATATCTACTGACGAAAGGAATCTGTCGAGTGAACTGATGACCTTCATCAGCCGCGAGTGGTCACGGAAACAAAAACGGTCGTATAGAGTGGAAATAGTCTCATAATCGTTTTTGCTGTACCAGTCAAAAAGCTCTTCCATTGACTGCGACTTTATTACCTCGTTGTCAGTGTCGTCGAGTACTGTAAATCCCGACGTTACCCCTTCATCTGTGAGATTGTCACGAAGAAGGTCGAAACAGAAAGAGTTTATAGTCGATATCTTCGCACTTTGAAGAAGTGTCTGCTGCTTCATGAGATACCGGTCATCGGGACGCTCGTTTATAAGCAGACGCAGCTTGCTGTCAAGACGCTTTTTGAGTTCGGCAGCCGCGTCATTTGTAAATGTTACCACGATAATGCGGTCAGCTCTTACTCCTGATTCGGGGTCTGACAGAAGCTTTACAAGCCGCTCGGTCAGTACAGCTGTCTTACCGCTTCCTGCTGCCGCTGAAACAATTATTGATGAATCCCTTGCATCTATGGCATTCTGCTGTTGTTTGGTCCAACTCATTTTTTGCTTCCTTTCTTCTGTTTCTTACCGAGTATTTCTGCTGCCTTTTCAGCCTTTGAGATGTCGGGTACACGGCAGATGTCTCCGTTGGGATTTCCGCAGATATCAACGTATCCGCAGTACGTGCACGGCTTACGCTTTCCTCTCGTGAGAGGGACAGCCTCGATTTCTCCGGCAAGCATTGACTCCGCCGCCTCTGTAAGACTGTTGTACACAAGCTCACGCAGCTTTTGCATATTGTCCGACGGCATAACTGATGAGCGGCTGTCAAACGTGCCCTTCGCAGTAAGCTTCGCAGGGATAAAGCGTCCGCAGACGTCCTTTTCCATAGCTTCTACGACGTCCATATCGTCGATAAGGAGACCCTGAGTACGCAGTTTTGAGTCCACAAGTGACTGATTGAAGCTGTTTTGTCTCGACTCTTCTGCGTCAAATTCACCTATCTGTATCGGGGTGTAGAGTACTCCGGCAGGCTCGCAGTCACCGAAAACCGCACCTTTTTCGGTTGCCGAAAACAGATACAGAAGCATTTGCAGATTAAGTCCGCCGGCAAGTGTGTTTTCGTCGATAGACTTGCCGCTGCTTTTGTAGTCGATAACACGAAGATACTTTCTTCCGTTTACTTCACAAGTGTCCATACGGTCGGCGATTCCGCCGAAATGAAGCTCATACCCATTTCCGAATGGCAGCTTCAGTGCACTGTCCCCTTTCAGTCTGTACTCAAACCTGACAGGGGTAAAGTCGCTTTGCATGAGACTTTCCTGTGTATGCACAAAGACCTCGGCAAGACGCTCTGTCAGCTTATTGAAAAGCAGCTCAAACCTCGGTGTTTTGGCAAAATCTCCGCCAAGCCTTTCAGCTCTGTACCTTTCAGCTTCAGCTGATATTTCTGCACTCAGCTGCTCATGAGAAAGGGTCATGAAGTCTTTTTTTGTTCGTGAACCCAAAATCCTGTAAAAACAATTATGCGTAAGGTCACCCGATATCCGGACATCAAGCTCGATTTTTTCGGGTATCTGCAATTTCAGAAAGTCCGAACAGAACTGCATAAAGTGGCAGTTATTATAGTTTTCGAGAGCAGTCGGAGAAATGTGAAGCGGCTCGAAATCTTTGAGCTGGCGGACTATTTCCGTCGGTACAGTGTGAACAGGACGTTCACCTGAACGGCTGAGCACAGATGTTACGCGGTTGCGATAAACCTCATTGGTACGCAGTACCTCCCCTATCGACGCTATTTCCGGAGTATTGTCGGAGCGGTCCTGCATATAGTGGTAGTAGGCGGCATGATATGTCACGGCATAGTATGCCGGAGAAAGGTCACGCTCTGTAATAAGCAAATCATCAGCGAACATCTTCCGTATCATGTCGATAACTCCCGACGGATACTTCGCCTGTCCGGACAAGTCTGTCAGCGGATAGGTAAGATATAGCTTCTGAGAAGCTGTAGACAACGATTTATACACTATAAGCCGCTCAGACGCGATAAGGTCTGAAAGCGGACGCGCTATCTCAAAGCCGATGTCGGACAGCTTTTGCTTATCACTCTCGGAAAAAAGTCCATGAAGACTTACCTGATTCGGGAAATCGCCCTCGCATGAACCTGCGGCAAAAATGATACGCGGCGAATTGAGTCTCGCGGTGCGTGCAGATGCCGCAATTACTGAATCTACGGTCTGCGGCGGTACTGAGTAAGTGATAGTATTCATCATCGAACGCATTATATTCGCAAGCTCAGCAAACGTTATTTCCTTGTCACCGAGTGTTGCTGTCACACTGTCGAGAATATCCATCAGGCATCCCCACAGACGCTTTAATTCAGCCGCTTCGTAGTCGCGGTCAGCACGAATGAGTCTGCCCATGAGAGCGGCAAGAGTCTGTTCAGCTTCGCAGTCAACAAGGTACTGATACAGCAGTCCGCACGCTTTTTCGGCTGTACAGCTGTGACGCAGACTGCTCCTCAGCTTCATTATCGGGTCAACGATATATGCACGAAGCTTTTCAAGCTCAGCAAGCATCTCATCGGGAGCAGTAAACTGTTCAAGCCATGTATCGCCGTCTATTCCCCATTTGTAGCAGTAGTTTTCAAGCAGTGAGACCTCTTCAAGTCCGGGTTTGAGGAGTCCGCACTTTAAAAGCCGGAATACCTGCTCGCTCCGGAATTTTCTCGCAGTCAGCAAATCAAGAAGAGCAATGAAAAATACCATTACAGCTGTGTGGTCGACCGGTCGCTCTATGCTCAGGAAGTAGGGTATCTCATAGCGGACAAATGCCGCTTTGAGAATGTCCGCGTACTGCTCAATCGTATTTGAGATAACGGCAATGTCTCTGTAGCGCAGTGAGTGGTCGGACGCGATGAGACGCTTTATCTCCGCACATATGTACTCGCACTCGCTGTACATATCCCTCGCCTCAAAAACACGTATATTATCGGCTTTCGGAGCTTTCGCAGAAGCTTTGCGGTTTCGCATTATATTCTCGCTGAGGTAGCGAAGTTCGGGACAGCTGAACCTGTGACTTGTTCTGCACACGGTTATTTTGTGGTCAATGTGAAGCTCTCTGCACAGAGATGCAAGCTGACGGTAAGTAGTATTGACCGTCTCAAACAGAGTAAACTCTCCCGCACTTACGTCGTCAGAACGAAGGGTTATCACAACATTCTCAGCTGACGAAAAAATCACTCTCAGCATCTCTAACTGGTCACCTGTGAAACTCTCAAACTCGTCGAGGAACACGTATTTTCCTTCAAAAAACCGCTGAGTATTGGCTACATGAGCCGCTGAACGGATATTCTCAAAATTGTCCTTGAAGCCGTACTCCTCCATAAGCCGCTCATATTCGTAGAATATTGCCGCAACATCGGTAGTTTTGTCGCGAAGCTTGTTATCAAGAAGTTCGGACTTTATACTCAGTTCCTGCGACGCTATTCCGGCACGTTTCATGTCGCCTATAAGCTTCATAATATCCTCAGCAAAGCCTGCCTGCGAACTAAGTCTGCGGAAGTAACGCAGTGATTCCGGACGCTTTGCTGTCGTCGAAACTGCCTGATAAACGAGTATCATGCGAGCCATTTCTCCGGCATATTCACCGGAATGTTCGGGGTCACCGTAAAGCTGAAACAGCTGACGCGCAAGACTGCTGAAGCTGTGCGACGCGATATCATTGAACACCTTCGCTCCGACATAATTATAAAGATTTTTATCAAATTCCTGCGAATACTGTTCCGGCACAAGCGCACACTGCTCATGCCCCGAATCAGCACACTCTTTTATCCGCCGGAACATTTCCGTAGTTTTTCCAGTACCGGAAGCACCAATTATAAATTCAACCATTTTATATCTCCACATAAAATATGCACACCGCAGAGAGTGTTCCACGAATCAAACAGGAACGTCCTCCCGGGCGTGCATATCATTAAAATCAATATCCGTTAAGCTTTTTGCTGATTATTGTGTTTGAGTAAACTCTGTAAGCGTTGTCGGTAGCAACGAGACCCGATACTCCCGAAACCTTGACTGAACTGTTCTGCCATATACCGAAGTTATAGGTATATGAAGGTGATGCAGTCTGATTTATGAGCCATATATCGTATCTTCTGCTGAGTGAGGGGTCAACTTTGTTCTTGAGGAAGTCTTCACTCGCTCTTACACCAACAAAGTACTCGTGATTCTCTACTGTAGTGCAGAATGCGTTAACAAGCTCGGTCACCTTTGACGATGTAAGACCTGCCTTAGTGACAGCGGGGTCTGTGAGGTCGAGGTATACCGGATACTCGAATTTCTGGTCTTTGATGAAGTTGTAGAACTGCTCGGCTTCTTTTTTGGCACCGTCAGCAGTTACCGATTTGAGCTGCCAGTACGCACCGCATTCAAGTCCTGCTTCCTTTGCACCCTTCATGTTCTTCTCAAAAAGTTTGTCGGGAGCTTCCATATCGTATCCGCTTCCGGCACGAACTATACCGAATGAATAGCCTGCCTTCTTGACAGCAGACCAGTCTATCTCACCGCTTCCCTCAAAGACGTCGATACCCTTTGCCTTCGGCTTCTTGACATCGACCGCACACATCTGTGTGCCGAGGAGTTCAGGCAGATTAACGTAAGCGTAGTTGAGGTCAACGTACTCCGTTATGCCGTCGAGCACTCCGACATCGGAATGCTGCCATATACTGAATCCGCCGGTATAGTGGTCAACGCTGTGACCGTATTCAGCGACCCATATCTGATACTTCTGCCGAACCGTGCTGTATATCTTGGTCTCAAGGAAGCTTGCACAGCTGTAGATACCGGGAGTGTAACCCTTATCCTTCATGTACTGGCAGAATACCTCAGCCATTGCTGAACAGGTAGCAGCTGTAAGACCCCACTGAGCATCGGTCTCGATATCGAAGTAGACCGGCATCTGATAATTGTAATCCTTGATTATACTGTAGCAGGTCTCCGCCTCAATGAGTGCCTCCTCAGGAGAAAGCGCGTAGCTGAACCAGTAAACTCCGCATGGAATGCAGTTTGCCTGCGCATTTACCATGTTAACGTCGAACTGTTTGTCACGCTGATAGGTTTCTCTGCCGTAACCCGCACGGACGATAGCAAAATCGACCTTTCCGGTTTTCTTGACCTTAGCCCAGTCGATGACACCCTGATGCTCGGAAACGTCGATTCCGTTCAGCGGACCGTTTTTCAGTTCACCGGGTTTATGGTCTGTAGTAGCGACTGTACAGGTAGTGGTTGTGTAAGCCGGTACAGTCGTCGTAGTTGTTGTAGCCATGACTGCGCTGTAGGCATCGTAGATATCAAACACCTGAAAAGGTTCTTCAGATGCTTTACTTTCTGTTTTATTTGTGTTATCATATGTAACAGAGGGACTGTCTTCCGAAATGGCGACAGATGTTGCAGGTGATGCCGCACCTGCTGAACAGAGTGCAAGTGCACATGACATCATGAATGAGAGCATTTTTTTAGAGCTGCTCATGTCACAAATTCCTCCTTCTTAAAATCTCAAATTTCCCATAAGCATAGTACGTTTAAAAACGATAAAACTATTTTATCATTTTTTTATATACTTTGCAACCCCTTTTCGGTTATTTTTTTCATTTACTCAATAATATTGTTGAATCAAAACTAAATCAGTATCAATATTTTGTTGAATTTTAACAGAGGAGGTATATGAATATACATATGAAAGAGTTTGCTATTAATATCAACGACAGCGGTCAGCGTATTGACAAATTTTTATCCAAGTCTATGCCCGAGCTTCCGAAGAGCATGATGTACCGTCTTATCCGCAAAAAAGACATCAAAATCAACGGCAAAAGATGCGAACCCTCGTCCGTTCTCAGTGATGGCGACATCGTAAGAGTATACGTCAAGGACGACGTGTCGGCGGTCAAACAAGCAGACCTTAGCTTCATGAATTCATCGTCCGGACTGGAAACCGTCTATGAGGACAATAATATCATAATCGTTTACAAACCGGTAGGCGTTGACTCCCACAGCAACGGTACGTCCTCCGGCGATACACTTATTGACCGTATCAAGCACTACCTTTACGATAAAGGGGAATACTCCCCCGAAAGCGAAGCCTCGTTCGCTCCGGCACTTTGCAGCCGTCTCGACAGAAACACTGCCGGACTTGTCACTGCTGCAAAAAATGCGATGGCACTGCGAGCGGTCAACGAAGCTATACGCAACGGCTGGATTCATAAAATCTACCGCTGTGTGACTGTTCAGTCGCCGCCATCGGCTGAGGGTACTGCCGAAGCATTCCACTTCAAAGATGAAAGCAGGAACACCGTAAAAATCAGTGACAAGCCTCTCGACGGCTACCGTCCTATCAAGACCGGCTGGAAGGTCCTCGCTTCCAAAAACGGACTCTCTCTCGTCGAAGTCAGACTCTACACAGGGCGCACCCATCAGATACGTGCTCACCTTGCTCACATCGGTGCACCTCTCCTCGGAGACGGCAAATACGGCAATATAAGCAAAAACAAGCGGTATGGAGTGTTCCGTCAGCAGCTTTGCGCTTACGCTCTTGAATTTGCGTTTCCGGCAGATTCTCCCCTTTCCTATCTCAATGAAAAGCGGGTAACCGCTCCTGCTCCGGAATTTCAAAAAAATTTCAGGTAACACCGTCAGGCGGGGTTAGTGCAGTCTTACCTTTAATATTGACTAATTCCGCCGGTTTGTGGTATAATACTATCACAGGCAAGTCCTGAATTTCCGCATTGGAGGTATTAAAATGGCAAACAAATACGCTGGTACCCAGACAGAAAAGAATCTTCTCGCCGCTTTTTCAGGCGAATCTCAGGCAAGAAACAAGTACACATTCTACGCATCAAAGGCTAAAAAGGAAGGCTTCGAGCAGATAAGCGCACTCTTCCTCAAGACCGCCGACAATGAAAAGGAACACGCTAAAATGTGGTTCAAGGAACTCGAAGGTATAGGCTCAACTGCTGAAAACCTCGGTGCTGCTGCTGACGGTGAAAACTACGAGTGGACAGATATGTACGAGGGATTTGCCAAAACTGCCGAGGAGGAAGGTTTCCCTGAGCTTGCACAGAAATTCAGAGCTGTAGGCGAAATCGAAAAGCACCACGAAGAACGCTACCGTTCACTGCTCTCTAACGTTGAAGCTCAAGAAGTATTCAAGAAGAGCAGCGTTAAGGTATGGGAGTGCCGCAACTGCGGTCATATCGTTGTGGGTACAGAAGCACCCGAGGTATGTCCTGTGTGCGCACATCCGCAGTCATATTTTGAAATACACGCTGAAAATTACTGATAAATTCTCCCTCCTCTCACGGAGGGAGATTTCATAAGGAGATGAATAAATGAAAAGATTCCTTCTTACGAATGATGACGGCATCAGTGCTGAGGGTATTGTCAGACTTGCCGATATTATGAAGGACTTCGGCGAAGTGTGGGTAGTTGCCCCCGACGGACAGCGCAGCTCGATTTCCCACGCTATATCTTTCCATAAGCCTGTAGAAGTCCACCCATACGATTTTCCTGTCACAGGTGTACGCGCATATTCGTGCACAGGTACACCGAGTGACTGTGTACGAATCGGTTCACTCGTTCTTATGCCCGAAAAGCCTGACGCAGTACTGTCAGGTATAAATAAGGGTTATAACGTAGCCTCGGATATTCAGTACTCAGGAACGTGCGGCGCTGCATTCGAGGGAGCATTTCAGGGTATACGCTCTATTGCACTCTCTGAACAGCCTGTCGGCTGCCATGACGTAGTAAACCTACATATAAGAAGTATTATCGCTGAACTCCTTGAAGCTGAAATCGCGTCCGGACAGATATTCAATGTCAACTTCCCTGCTTGTCCGCTCAGTGAGCTGAAAGGTATAAAGCGCGGTGCAGCAGTGTCGGACGAGTATTTTTACAGCAGCAGATACAAAAAACTCGCCGACCTCGAAGACGGCGGAATGTGTCTTGAGGTCGACGGCGAGTACAGTGAAAAAGGCAGTAAGGATTCAGACCTCAGAGCTGTCACTGAAAAATATATAACTATAAGTACCGTGAACAATGTAAGGTAACTATACTCCGTACTTCACCTTAACTCGTTCAAGCTTTTCGCCAAACGGTCTGAAAAGCAGCCACAGGAACAGTACATTCGATAATGCATACGAAACTGTATACGGTATAGCTGTTGTAAGAGCGGCTGCATAAAGGCTGAAACTGAACCCGTTACCGTACCACAGTACTGTCCATATATCCATAATGAATGAATACGCAATACCGCTGACTGCGCCGAATATCAGGCGAACAGCGGTATTTTTTTTCAGCGGGTCAGCCATTACTCCGGCAGCATATCCGATAAGTCCCCATGCAAGCATCTGAAAGGCAGTCCACGGACCCTGCCCGAAGTAGAAATTAGACAGTATTGCCGACATTGCCCCGACAAGAAAACCGGTCTCGCCGCCGAGGTAAATGCCTGATATTATCGTCAGAGCCGTTACCGGCTTAATGAAGGGGATAAAACGTCCGGTAAAGCAAAGTGCTATCATAACGGACGCAATAACAAGTCTGCGTGAACCGGTAGTTTTTTTCTCGAATCCGGCAGCAAAGAGAAGCAGTGCGAGTACCGCTATTGCAAGCGATATTATGATATGTCGCTTCTCTCTGAACGTTATTCCGCCGATTATAGCGAGTGCCGGTACTGCGAGAAACGGAACGACTGTCTTTATCGTGCTGCGTACTGCACGGCTGCGTATGACTATCATGACTTTCTCCTTCCGTTGATACGGCAGAGTTCAGCTGCATCGTGAACAGTCACAGCGTTATCGAAGATTCCTCTCGTCATACGGCTTACCGCAGTCGTGTAGAAATTATTCTCAGAGAAAAAGCGGTCGGGAGTACCCTCCGAGACTATCTTTCCGCCGAAAAACATTGCACATCTGTCGGCGCACAGTGCTGCAAATTCAACGTCATGCGTGACTATGACTATGGTAGTCCCCTGCTCTTTAAGCTTTCGCAGTACACCGATAAACATACTTTTGGCATTTGCGTCAAGACCTTTTGTAGGTTCGTCGAGCAGCAGAAGTTTGGGTTTTGCAGCCATTACTTTTGCAAGTGCCGCAAGCTGCATTTGTCCGCCGGAGAGGTCATATGGGTGCTTATCGAGAAGCGGCGTAAGGTCAAACGGGATTATATCAGGTGACGCCCCGACTTCTGCAAGTTCCTCGCGGACTGTATTTTTCAGGAAGACAGTCTGTACGTCCTGCGGAAGAAGTGCGAGACATTCGCGGTAGAGCGAACGGTTTTTGTAATCTTTCAGTTTCTTTCCGAACACTTTTATAGTGCCGCTGTAGGGTTTCAGGAGTCCCGCCGCAGTACTGAGCGAAGTAGTCTTACCTGAACCGTTTCCGCCGAGAATACAGTACATCTCGCCCTTTCCGACCTTAAAGCTGAGGTCAGCAAGTACGTCCGGAGAGCTTCTGCTGTAGCGGAAAAACACCTCGTCGAATTCGAGTGCAGTCTCGTCAGGGAGACTGTTAATCCCGCGATTAAGAGTACGCACTCCGCAGCTGTAATTCTGCTCGATATAACGGCGTCCGTCCATGACAGTAATGGGACATTCACCGTCGTTTTCAAGTTCAGCATAAAGCCGTGAAGCTGCCGGCATACCGCAGATTATATCATTTCTGCCGCGAAGCTGAGGTATAGCTTTTTCAGCAGGAGCGTCCGCGATAACACGTCCGCTGTCCATAACGATAAGCCTGCTGCAAACCGGTATAACGTCTTCAAGACGGTGTTCAGCCATGATAATGGTCAGACCGAGTTCCTGATTCAGACGTTTCAGTGTCGCGATGAAATCGGCTGCGGCAATGGGGTCGAGCTGAGCGGTAGGCTCGTCAAGCACGAGAAGCTTAGGCTGCATTACGAGTACCGCAGCAAGGTTAAGAAGCTGTTTCTGTCCGCCGGAAAGCTCCGCGGTATTTTTACCGTACCACGGACCGATGCCGAAAAAGCTCGCCATTTCGGCTACTCTGCGTGCTATGTCGTTCTTAGGCACTCCGAGGTTTTCAAGTCCGAATGCAAGCTCGTGCCACACCTTGTCGGTGACTATCTGCTGCTCCGGAGACTGCATTACAAAGCCAATATCAGCCGCTGAACCGCGTTCAGAGAGTTCACTGAGAGGTTGACCGCAAAAGCGTACCTCTCCCGAAATATCGCCGACCGGAGTAAGCTCACGCTTGAGCATTCTGAGCAGTGTTGACTTGCCGCAGCCGGTCGCACCGCACAAAACAGCAAAGTCGCCGCTTTCAAGTCTGAAGGAAACATCACTGACCGCAGAATCAGTGCACGTTGGGTATCTGAAGCTCAGACCTTCGACTGCAAGTATTTCCATTTGAGCGTTGCCTCCGTTTCGATTATGACTGGCAGCATACAAAGTACTGCATATGCCGCGATTCCGGCTATACCCGAAGCATCAGGGGTATCAGCTTCAAGACGCGGATAGAATGAAAATGAGAGCGACAGTGCCGCGGCTGCACACAGTCCGAGAAGGAGTGCACCTGCGGCGAGAAGGAGTATGTCATTTTTTCTCATGCGGAACGACGAAAAATGGGTACGTCTGCCGACACCGTAACCGCGTGCAGTCATACTGTCAGCGGTGGTGATACCGTTTTCGAGTGCCCATGTTGTAAGTATCGAAAAGATACGCATATAGCCTCTGATATCGTCTATGAAGTTGTCCTCACGGAAGAGACCCATTGCCTTCTGCGCGTCGCTTACCTTTTTCGCCTGTGCCCTGAACATCGGAACAAATCGTATCGCCATTGACATTACAAGCGACAGCTTCGGCGAGAGTACACCGGTAATATAGAGCAGTTTTTCAGATGTCATTATCTTTGAAAAAATGCTGAACCAGTAAAGTGCTCCCACTATCATCGCCGCGGAATTTATTCCGTAAAGGAACGCTTCAAGCGTGACCGGATTATTGTTTATGACAAACAGCACAGTCACTCCGTTGTGCGATATAAGCGGATTTGCAAGCGCGAGGACTGCAAAGAGTGTACCGAACCACACATGACGTTTCAGCTTTTCGCGTCCGCACAGGACTGTATAATACAGCGCACCGCTAATCAGTGCAACTGCCGTAAATGCCGGATAGCTGCAAAACATCACAACTCCGGTAATGCTGAAAATTATTGCCGTAACAGCCAGTGGGTCGTATTCAGAAAAGCTTCTCATTCCTCGTACACCTCGTCAAGGTCGTGACCGATTTCGCAGGTATAAAGCCACTCAATCTTGTCACCGTCACTGAGTACATAGTCTCCGCAGCCGCGTGACGGTGAGATACCGTTTACGTGGTACACCCAGCCTGAGAGGTCACCGTACTCAAATTCGTAGATATGGTTTATCGCCGCGATATACACCATTCCATGCGCATTTGCCGCGCTTCCTGTGTTTTCTACGTGGATAGAATAGGTCTGTGCAGCCTCGTTGAGAATGTCGAAAACAGTGTCCCCTTCTTCTATCTCAAACTCTGTAACGTCGAGGATTATTCCGTCATCGGGAACAAATTCCGAGTCCGACTTATCTGCAATGGTGTCGCACCGGATAGTCATTGTGACCGTACCAACAGCATTTTCCTTGTGCAGCTTTTCACCGCTGTAGTAGTCTTCTTTGGAGCGGATATCAGTCAGCAGGACTACCGCGATTCCGGCTGCGGCAACAATTCCGACGAAGATGAAATTCTTGTAGCTGCGCTTGCCGAGAGCAAAAATAACGAGTGAAACAAGTACGGCGGTAGCGGCGATAATGATTATCGCAACAGGCTTGTAGCCGCCTTTTCCGTTACCGGAAACAGTAACGGTCGTTACGGAAGTGACCGTAGTCGTGCTTAGGTTTTCAGACGAGGAAGCGGAGTTCACCGACTCTGAAACGGAAACAGAAGATGTTTCAGATGAGGCAGACGTTGCTGTAGGTGTGGTTTTAGCTGATGATACTGCCGACGAAGCTGATGTTGCAGCAGGCTTTACAGTAGTCGGAACAGCCGTTGCTGCCGGAGTATTATTCTCCCCGACGTGTTCATCGGATTCAGCAGGCGACTTCTCCCCTCCACCGTTATCATCATCAGCCGGTTCGTCAGGCTGAGGAATCTCACTCCTGTCAAAAACAAGCAGCGGCGACTTGTCCTCTTTCATGCGGATATACGCGATAAATCCGTACAGCGACTGAAACGTCGCACTCTCATTCTGAGTACCGTTTTCAAAGTGTGAAAAGCTGCCGTCAGGGAGTCTGAACTGTTCAATTCCGTCGATTATGGTATTGCCGTTTTTGATAAAGCGGCTGTCGGAACAGCAGTCTATACCAAGTGCAGACAGCGCTACAAGCACCTGTGCCGCACTTTCGGGATTTTTTGTACCGAAACTCTGATAACCGCCGTCGGACTCCTGACGCTCTGAAAGGAACTCAACACCGCGCTCACAGGCTGAGTCTACATCGGGATAATCGGTGTAGGGAGCAAGTGCCGCGAGTGTCATAGCGGTAACATCTATGTCGCCGTACTCCCCGAAAAGTGCCCATCCTCCGTCATCGTACTGTAGAGACAACAGCTCGTCCACGACGCTTTCAGCGTCAAATTTCGAGGACGTGCTGCCGTTGTTAAGAACGTGCAGACCGTAGATATAGCTCATGATACCCATTTCGCCTATCGAATTATCAAGTGCCTCACTGATGTAGGGACTGCTGCTTCCGCAGGCACAGAGTGCAAGTGCGTACTTCTCACGCGTTGTAGCAGAGGAAGCACTGTGACCGTCTATGTAGCTTCGCAGCGACTTTTCATATGCCGATAAATCAGTGTATCCGTACTGTCTGAGTGAGATTATATACCACTCTGAACGCTTTCCTGCACCGTCGGCAAGGTCGGAGTCTATCCATTCCTGCACACTTCCGCAGCCTGCCTTTTCTGTCTTATAAGCAATTATACCGTCGGCAAGGCTTCTCACCTCGTCGACGGTACGCTCTGAACCCTCAGCACTCATGGGAACAAGGCTGAGAGCAATTATAAACAGAAGTAAGCAGCTCAGTATCGAACGCTTAGTCCTCATTCTTTTTTCTTGCAGCAAATGCAGCAACGAATGCAACACCTACAGCTGTAACAGCTATACCTGCACCTGCGTCACCTGTTTTAGGTGCAGCAGCGGAAGTAGTTGCAGCCTTAGTAGTTGAAGTTGAAGCCTTGGTAGTTGTTGTAGCAGAAGAAGTTGTTGTTGTAGCAGCTTCCTCAGAAGTGGTTGTCTCGGCAGGCTCAGAAGTGGTAGTTTCCCCGCCCTTTACGTTAGCAACGAAAACAGGAGCAACGAGCTTTATGCTGTCAGACTTTGCACTGATAACGTTCTTGCCTGCGTCCTCTATCTTTACCTTTACCTTACCCTCGGCATCGGTCTTGTACTCAGTTTCCTTGCCGTTGATAGTGATAACAGCGTTCTCGACAGGCTTTCTCAGCTCAGTGTAGTTTTCGCCGTAGGAAACATATGTAAGAGTGAGTTCTATCTCGTCGCCTTTTTCAGCGTCAGCGCACTTCTTGTCGAAGTAGCTGTAGAGGTCGTCAAACTTAGCTGCATCAGTGTAGATGAAAGCGTTGATGTGGTCACCCTCTTCGAGAGTATCAAAGAGACCGTTTGCGAACACGTCGTTTTTAAGATATCCGTAAGAACCCTGATTCTCTATGCCCCAGAGCTTAACAATGGACTGTCCCCATGAGGTTTCCTCTGTAGCAAAGCCTTCCTTACCGCCCTCGAACTTTTCGTCGTGGGTGATGATGAAAGCGTCGTTGAAAGTGAGTTTACCGTCGTTATCAACATCAGTTACCTTGATATCCTCGTCAGCAAGAACTACCTCGCCCTTGTTGTCGACAATAGTGATGTCAACGTTTACAGGTTCTTTTTCAGCTGCATAAGCGCTGAATGACATTGCGGAACATGAGAGCAGCATAGCAGCTGCTGCAACTGCGATAGACTTCTTCATAATATCTCTCCTAAATAAATTGTAGGGGGCAAAAAAAATCCGGAAATATCCGGAAGCACACGAAAATGACCCACCAATAACAGATAGGGAATAACTGCGCTCTTCCTTGCCCAAAAGCGTTATGACCAGTATAGTCTGACGAGCGACCCGGCTTGCGGCAAATACCGCTCACGGTAGTGACTGCTGCGACGGTTTTTCACCGTACTTCCCTCAGTTTCAGACCATATACATAATTATAGCATAGTGTCGTTCTTTTGTCAAGTAAATAGC
>Ga0310695_10001049_pt1 | contig 67209 bp, 105 predicted proteins | sample RumenRJG_04DNA_FD_203882 | JGI IMG/M metagenome (GOLD analysis project Ga0310695, IMG submission 203882) | Bovine rumen microbial communities from Lethbridge, Alberta, Canada - RJG_04 (v2) (version 2) | ecosystem: Host-associated > Mammals > Digestive system > Stomach > Rumen | place: Canada... | reverse complement strand
GTAGAGTTATTGAGGTTCAAGCGTTTGAACAGACACAAAATAAAGATGGTTCACTTAGTTTAAGGTTTCCTGTTTATATTAGACTTAGGGAAGAAGGTAAAGATGTAAGTTATGATTAAATGTGTATATGTTCATAAATTAGATAATATACCATTTTATATAGGTTATGGTTCAAAAGAACGAGCATATAATTTATATTCTAGGAAAAGACGATGGCTAGAATACGTAAAAGATAGGCGAAAAGATGTACAAATAGAAATAATAAAATGGTTTAATACAGCAGAAGAGGCTAAATCTTATGAAATATATTTACAAAAAGAACTACGAAAACAAGGTTATCCAATAGTAGGCTTGATTGGTAATTATCACGACAAAGAACAAGATACATTACAAACAGCTAAAACTAGAGGTAGACATTTAACAGACGAACAAAAGAAACATGTAAGCGATGGTGTAAAGAAAGGAATGTCCAAACCAGAAGTAAAAGCTAAATTAGGTAAACATTGTTTAGGTAAACCACTTAGTGAAGAACGTAAGAGAAAAATAAGTGAAGGTATGAAACGATACAAAGAAATGGAAAGGAGACTTAAAAATGAATAATGGAACTACAGGTAAAACTATGTTCTATCAAACGAGAGGATTTAATTATGGATGGATTTGTCCAATATGTGGCCGAGTATATAGTCCTACTCAACCAGAATGTTATAACTGCAATAAAATTGAAAATTCTACTACCTTTACATCTACTACGATAGCTATGAGTGATTATGAAAAAGCTGTAAGAGAACAATATGGAGGTGAAATTAGTTTTGGAAAACATAGTGAAACCGAACGAGGAAAAATTGAAGGCGATAACTAAATATTTTGGTGTAGAAACTGAAATTATGAAGTTAAATGAAGAAGTTGGAGAATTGGCAAACGCTTGTTATACAAAGAAAAAAGAAGATGTAGAAGATGAATGCGCTGATGTATTAGTTGTATTATCTCAACTTATGCTATATTATAATTGCGATTTGTCAAAAATTCAAGATATTTATAATAAGAAGATAAGTAGAACACTTGAAAGAATTGCTATGAACTGGTATGAAAAACACAGATAGGAGGTCAATATGAATAAAGAGGAATTACTTAAAAAGTTAAAAGCTTTATCGGAAGATGAACGTGGTAATGAAAATGAAAGAAAAAGAGCAGAGGAACGATTAAATAAATTATTGATAAAATATAATATTAACCCCGAAAGTATAAATACGGAGAAACTGGTTCGACGTGATTTATATTATAAAGATGAAATGGAAAGTAATTTATTACATCAAGTCATTTACAAAATATGTGGAAATAGACAAATTTATCGTCAAATGCGAAAAAGAAATTGGATTTGGTGTGATATGACAGATGCTGAATTTATCCAATTTGAAATGGAATATCCTACATATAAAGCTGCTTGGCATAAAGAATTAGATATTTTTTATTTAGCATTTGTACAGAAAAACAGAATATTTCCGCCAGAAACATTAGTACCACCAAAAGCTGTTCCATCAAAATATAGTAGAGCTGATAGAATTAGAGCTGCTATGATGGCAGAAGGAATAGAATTTACAAAGATAAGGAGGCAATTAAATGAGCAGAATTAACAAAGATGTTTATTATTTAGATATTGCAGAAGTGGTATTAACTAGAAGTACTTGTATGAATAAACATTGGGGAGCAGTTCTAGTTAAAGATGACCAAATATTATCTACTGGTTTTAATGGGGCACCAAGAGGTTGTACAGATTGTTATGAAAATGGATTTTGTAGACTTTATGAATATCGTAAAAAGAATAATCTTGGCCGAGGTGAAGGTTATGAACAATGTATAGCTGTACATGCAGAAATGAATGCTATATTATTTGCTAATGGAGAAACTAAAGGTTCTACATTATATTTAGTTGGTAAAGAATGTATGGATTTAGATGGTAATTGGAATTATGTACCTAATCCAAATCCTTGTCATATTTGTAAAAAATTGATAGTAAATTCTGGAATAGATAAAATAGTATGTAGAGTAAAACAATTCCAAATACTAGAAATTAACCCAAAAGAATGGACAGATAATATGTTGATAGGAGGTTATTAAAATGACAGTAATAGAAAACGAATTTTATCAAACTATGATTAAAGAAATGAAAAAGTTAAATGAAAATTTAAGTGAAATCAATGAAACTTTAAAAGTTTTAGCTGTTCAAGTTCACGAAAACGGAGGTAAAGAATAATGGAAGAAAAAAGAAAATGTATTGAAATTTATATCACTAAAAAAGAAGGTTGTACTGAAGAAACTGTAGAGTTTAAAAACGTGATAAAAGATACACCTGAAAATGCAGAATGGTTTAGAAGTGCTAGTGATATAATGAAACAAGTAGCGTATGTATTATATAAGATACACGAAAAAAATATTGAAGAAAGTGAGGTGACTTATAGTGACGGAGAGGGAGAAGATGGCGAGCAAGAAATTACAGTTAATTGCGAAGGAAATAAAGAATAATCTACCAGAAGGTATGGGCTTCACATTATTAGCATACGAATTTGGAGATGCTAATGATAGAAAAATGTTGTATGTATCCAACTCAAGTAGAGAAGACGTTTCCAAAGCAATGTTAGAATTTGCTATGAAAATGAAGGAGGATACTTATGGGAAAGATGTTGAGTAGAGAAGATTATAGACGTATCAAAGGTTATAGTAAAGAAGAAATGACTAGATGGTTGGATTATCACGAAAATATGTTATATAATCTTATTAGAAAAGATTTTGAAAAAGCGTATCAAGACGAAATTGAAAACTCAGTATCCAATTTTTTAATAGCGATTTGGTATACTTTACATTATAACGAAGATGTACATTTAACACACGATGAATTAGCGTCATTTATGGACGATTTATATGTAAGTGTTGATTTGTTTAGAAAAGGAGAATATAAACCAGATGACTATAAACAACAAATGGAGGAAGATGGTATTAAATTTACTCCTTGTGATTATTCAAAAATCTTCCGTGAAAAAGAAGGTAAATATCAAAAAGCAAATCAAAACGCAAAAGAATTTATAAATATACTTTTAGAAAGAGCTATGGAACCTAACGTTTCCAAAGAAGAATTAAAAATACTATTAGACAGATTGGAGGTAAAAGAATAATGTGGACGATAATCTTGATTTTATTCGTTGTGTTATTAACTACACAGATTATATTAAACTTAACAAAAATTTGGGATTATATAGAGATGATAAGAACAGCGAAAAAGACAGCCAAAATTATGAACGATTCGTTAGAGGAAACTTTGAAAGGAGTTAAAGAAGATGGTATATAAATTATGTTACGTTGACCCTGATGAACCAAAAGCATATTTTACAAGTGATTGGGAACATCAATGGGGAGATGATTGGAACGATAGACCTTATGAACATAATGCAGGTACACCATACGATGAATGGTATGATACAGAACATCAACCACACCAAATTCAATTAAAAGAAGTATTTTTTGAATTGCCTTGGGGTTGGGAAATGCCTTGCAGTAATGTAGATAATTCAAGATATTCCGTAGAAGATATAAATAATCACAGAGTACCTTGGATTACAAAAGATAATAATTATATTTTTGCCGGTGTTTCATACACTAATTTTGTAAAACAAATTGAAGAATGGGGTGGAACAATTTACACTCCAAAAAAGAAAGGAGCTAGATAATATGTCAAATTTTGTACATGTTAAGCCTTATGAAGGGCCATTACCTCAAAGAGGTACACAATTTTCTGCAGGTTATGATTTAACTGCAGCAGAAGATGTAGTTATTCCAGCGCATGGACATGCGTTAGTAAAAACAGGAATTACTTGTTCAATGGAAGAAAATGAATATCTTGCAATAGTTCCAAGAAGTGGACTCGCATTAAAACAAGGTATCACTGTTTTAAACACACCTGGAACAATCGATGCTGATTATTTTCCAAATGAAATTGGAGTAATTCTTTATAACACTAATGATTGGGACTTTGAAGTTAGTATTGGAGATAGAATTGCGCAAGCTATTTTATGTGAATACAAAACTATGGGACTAGATTTAGTTAAAAATAGAGAAAGACAAGGTGGATTTGGTTCTACTGGAGTTTGAATGTGGTTTGAAGAACCTGTGAGTATGACAGCCATTGAGAAAGCAGGTAATTATGAAAGTAAAAAATGTTAATTTAAAATATATGGCATTTAGATATGATTGGAATAGTCATAAATTAGTATTTACCAATGTTCTTCCATCAGCAGAAGAAATAGCTAAAAAGATTAAAAAAGGTAGAAAAGACAATTGGAAACCAGTTTATAATTATGAAACATTTAAAGAATGGTTAAAAGGTGAATTGATGTATCATTATTGGAGTAAAGCTGAACACGAAGTTATTATAGCTGATTTGTTTGATAATAAAGACGAAGCTAAATGGGCTAAACACGATATTTGGTGGCAATTAGAACCTAACTTAGATGTTATATGTAAATATATTATAAATGAAATGAAAATAGTTTTTGAGGAGGAACCTTATGAAGTGGTGGAATAAACCAGTTACTTGGGGAATATTAGTTAAATTTATGATTACATTAAATTTGGTAGCGCTAGCGATATGCTGGCGTTTTGCCTATATTGGCGATATTATAGATAAAGAGGAACAAGAATACTATCAATATTTGGAAGAACGCGTAGAACTTCAACAAGAAATTATAGAATTGTACCATAAAATATACAGATAGGTTTACTTTGTTTTCAATTTATTATATAATAAATAATATAAATTTATTTTAAATTTATAGGAAAGGAGAGGGAAAATGAACAATCAAAGATGTTTAAGTATCGTACATTCTATTAGAGATTATTTATACGCTATTAACACAGAATTACTTAGTGATTATCAAGATGGCAAATATTTAATGTCAAAATTAGAACCAATTATTCACGATGCTAATGTTTTAAAGAATGAATTTGAGTATCTCCAAAAAGAACAAAATATGAAGAAAGGAGAGTAATATGGATTTTAAAAACATAAACCCTAACGTTAATTTTGAAAAAAGTCCTAATAGTGATGATTTTATTGCTAGTATAACACATCAATTATATACACAAATAGTACAAGAAGAAGACGAACACACTATGAATATAATAGAAGAATATGTTAAAACTAAACAACATCAAGGTGAGTGTATAGCTGCAAAAATAATACCAGAAGGTAAATTACGACATATCATAAATTTAGGACTAACAAGATATGCTGCTCAGGAACATATAAATCTAAAACCTGGTGATATGTTTCCACAAGAACAGTATATTGAATACTTAAGACGTGAATTACAATTAGCTAGTGAAAAAATTAGTAAATTACAAGAGCGAAATGAATATCTTACAAAATTAAGCGGTTTAATAAGTGAAGAAACCAATATAGGAGGAATTGAAAGTGAGGAAATTTGACGAAATATTACAAGACAGAAGAGTATTAAAAGTTTATAAAAATGTAGAAACAGACACCGTATCAAAATTAAAATTAGAAGTTAGGTCTAATAAAGCTAGTGATAAATGCTTAGTATCTATCACAAGAATAAAAGGATGGGAACATTTAAGTGTTTCTCATAAAAATAAAATACCATCTTGGGAATGTATGCAAGAAATGAAAGAATTATTTTTCTACGACGATGAAGAATGTTTCCAATTACACCCAAAAGCAGATAATTATATAAACAATAATGAATATACATTACATATATGGAGACCAGTTGATGGAAATTTCCCTATACCACCATCTATTTTAGTTGGTTTCCGACCAAACCATATTGAAGAAGATATGGAAGCAGCAAAGAAATTGCATGAAGATATAGGTATGCCATTAACAGATGAAGAATTACGCTGGTTATACATGTCAGCTACACCAAAAGGACAAAAAGAATTAGAAGCAGAAATACAAAATAATCCAGAAATGCTATTAAAATTAGCGGCGAAAATGGGGATAATATAGGAGGTACTAATTATGATAACTAAACCACCAGAAAATAAGTACGAAAAACAAATATATAATATTTGTAATGATATTCCAAAATTACCAGAAGGAGAAAAAGCAATTATATATGATTTTGCAACAAAATTTATACCAGATAAATGCATAATTGATTTTGAGGAGATAAATTTGGAGAAATACATTGATAATATAATAATTATATATAATAAACATAAAAGTTCTCCTATAATGAACCTGGTAAACATGTTCATAAACAAATTTCATTTTGAAATAAAAGAAGATAAAAACAATATTTAGGAGGTAATAATGGTACAGATTAAAGTATTACAATCAAACAATGATATTGGACTAGAAAGTTTAGTTAATAACGAATTGTTTGAGTTAAATAAAAAAGGTTATGTAATAATCGGAGTTCAATTCCAACATACAGCTGTAGTTATGGGTGAAGGAACTAGACCATCTTATGCAGCTATGATAACATACGATGAGGAGGTATCAAATGTATAATTTTAAGGAAATCAGTGATGAGGAATTTTTTGGTTGTAAACTAAGAGGAACCAATAATGTAGTAAACGCTGTAATAGGAGGAGCTACAGATGAAGGTGGTCATTACGCAAATATACCACCATCAGTATTAGAAAACGCAGCTAGAAGAGGTAAAGCTGTTCACGAGGCAATAGAACATTTCTTAAAAGGAGAAACAGAAGAATTAGAAGTAGGTTTAGAACACGATATTTACAAATATTGGTTTGAACAATGGATGGCAGAAAGATGTGATATTGTAGAAAAAATTGGAGTAGAGGTAAAAATAATAAGTGAAGAATTAGCTTGTAAAGGTGTTATAGACTTTATTGGTAAATTCCAAAACAAAGGACCAGATGGACCTGAAGATGAGCCATATTATGCATTAGTAGATTGGAAAACATCATCAAGTTTAGATGAGTTTAGAACGCAATGTCAATTAACATTATATTATTTCTTATTAAGAGAACAGTATCCAGAATTAGCAGCGAAGATTACACAATTAAGATGTTTACAAATAACAAAATATCAATATCGTTGGTTTAGATTTCCAATAGATGAAAAGTTAGGAGAAAGTTTATTATACCTGTATAAACACTATTTTCGTTGCGATCACAAATAATCTTATTATGACAAGAAGGTTAACTAAAATTAACCTTTTTGTTTACTTTTGTATATTTTTATGATATATTATAAATATAAAATAAAGAAGAAAGAGAGGTGAGAATATGTTTACAAAATATGCTAGAGGTATGGTATACTGGGCAAATATTCCAAGATATGACACAAATCCAAATTTACAGAGTGGAAGACGTCCAGTTATTATTGTATCTAATAACGTAGCTAATTGTTTATCTAATAATGTTACTATTGTTCCTTGTACAACAAATACCGAGAAAAGACCAGACCAACCAACACATTACATAATGAGTTTAAATCCTAGAGAAGATAGTATGGTATTAGCAGAAGATATTATAACTATAAACAAAAATCTATTAGAAAATTTTATGGGTATGTTAGATGAAAATATAATGAAAGAAATTGATGAATGTTTAAAAGCAGCGTTAGGTTTGGTTGATATTCCAAATCATTTATTAGGTAATACAATGAAAAAGATGACCACAGAAGAACGATTAGAAGAAAAAACTAAAAAGAATAAAGGAAGAAGGGTGTCTGGCCCAGTAGAGATGCAAGCATTTATAAATTATTATGAAACACACGGAATAGAAGAAACTATGGCTGAATATGGTGTACCTACAAAATCAGCCGTATATCAAAGAATAAATTGGTACAAAAATAAACTAAAGTAGGAGGTTTGAATTATGCAAATAATACCTATGGTGACTAAAATTATAAAACCTAGTGTTAAATATAGAGGATTAGGTGGTAAAAAAATTGTTATTGATAGAGAATTAACACGAGAAGATATACTACATACAGATAATTGGGCTTGCTGGAATTTTATTGATAGACGACCAGATATACACGATACATGGAAAAAACACAGATATTTTTATGGTCACGCAGAAGATAATTTAGGTTATGTAGTCTGTGATGACGAATTGGAAAGTGAGGTATTAGAAAAATGGCGTGGAAACCAAGACAGCGAGAAGAAAAACAAATAATCAATGGTGGTAACATTTATCAAAATACAACTGAAATTGTACCAGATAGATTAAACCAAAGTATTCATAAATTATATTTTGGAGCCTACCTAAATTTAATTAAACAAATTGGATTACACACTAATTTAGAGGTAGGTCTCCATATTAGAGTTGAAGAATTAGATGGTATGCCTTATACTCCAAATTCTGTTTTAAAATGCAGAATGGAAACAATACCAATTATAGAACAAGAATATAGATACTTAAAAACAAAAGAAATAGAACCTTATGTACCATATAATAGAAAATGTACATTAAAAGAAAGGTTAAAAATATTATTTAAAGGAGAGTTATAAAATGAACGAATTACCAACAATTAAAATATTTAAAGTTGATTATTCTTTTCTTATTAAGAATTATTTAAACCCAGAGTTATGGAAGAAAGAGTGGACATTATTTGCTTATAAAGATATTGAATGTACTCTACAAATTTATTCAATACAAACACAAGACGAAAAAATACGTTTTCAAATTAAAGTTTATTCACACAATTTAGAAAGCGAACACAATGATAACTATTGTACAAATTATATTGACTGTTCGTTAAAAATTGAAGATTTAACATTCTTAAAACGTCAAATAAATAGCACTATATTAAGCGTTATGGTATCAGTAGAAAGATGTTACTATATAAGAGAAACAGATTTTTATAAGGAAATGGAAGACCAACGAGGAGAAGAGCGTTATAGATTAAGAAAATATGCAAATGAATTTTTAGACGAAGTAGGAGTTACATCAGATGCTTGTAGAGAAGCTTATGTTGATGCTTACATTGATGAAAACGAGAAAATGTGTGGACTTATGGACGATTGGGAAGATGGAGAAATATATAGACATCTAACTGGTATGTACCTTACATTTTTAGATAGTTTGGAAGATGACCCTAAAAAAGAAATTAGAACTAGGGAAATCCAAAATAAACTTACAAATGAAGAATACGAAAACGTATTAGAAGAAGTCAAATACTTTATAATCTTTATGGAAGATGAAGAAAACTTTGAAAAAGAAATGAAATCTAAATTGGAGGAGGTGTAAAATATGGAAATAACAAATAATCCTGAAGTAGCTAGATTAGTTATACAAGGTTTTTTAGTAGGTTTACAATGCACATTAATGTTAATATTTATCATAATAACAATTATTGACTTAAAAAACACTAGAAAAGAATGGAAATCAACAGAAAGTTGGATAGCTCAAATAGATAAACAATTAAAATTTGAAGGTCAAATGTTAGATATGATAGTTAAACAAGATAATAGACTTGATAAAATTGAAGAACATTTAGGTATTAAAAAGGAGGAATAAAATGAGCAGGTCGACAGTGTACAAAAGGTGTAGTTTATGTTTTACTAAGGACGAACCAGATGGAGGTAATTTAATATGGAAAGATAGTATGCAATTATGTCCATCTTGTTATGAAAGATTTACAGCTAGTCCATATAACCAAAGAGTAATGTTGATTAACTCGCTAAAGTGTTATAGAAGGTTAATCTCCAAATATGAAGATAATGGAAACATCCAATTAGACTGTAATTTTGAAGGTATTGATGCTAATTTAAAAAGTAAAGACATTTTAGAAAATCAATAAAAATCATAGAACTTGGTCAAAAAACTCATCACGAGGTTCAACCAGGTTCTATTTTTATTTTTCTTTAATATAATATCATATCTAAAAATACCATAAATTAAACCAAAAGTTTAAAAAATGGTTTACATTTTTTAAAAAGTATATTATAATAAATATATAATAAATTAAAAATAAATTGAAAGAAGGTGATAAGATAAATGGACAAGCCAAAGTGTAAATTAGTTGGAGAAGATGGAAACATCTTTAATCTAATTGGAATAGCTAGCAGAACATTAAAAAAGAATGGTCAGATTATGCAAGCTAATGAAATGACAAGAAGAATTACGCAAGATGGAGAAGCAAAATCTTATGAAGAAGCATTAACTATTATTATGGAATATGTTGATGTATATTAGGAGGTAATAACTATGTATATTAGATTAGGTGGTAGAAAAAATGGCAAATCATACCAGTTATTATGTGAACAAATAAATGAATTACAACTTAAAATAGAATTTGCTAAAAAATTTGGTCTTTCTTATAAAGAGGAAGAACAATACTTAAATTCCCTATTACAAAAACTAGATGGAGGTGAAAACCGTGTCAAAGAAAAACCGAACAACACCAATAGGAAAACCACAAATAAGAAAGACGAAAATAACCCGTGGAGATTGTTTTAATTGTGGTAATTGTATGTATCACAGTGAAGGAGATAGCTATTGCGATGAAAATTTTGAATTCGTATTAGAAGATTGGTGTCCAACAGATGAATTTATGTGGTGTAAAGGAAAGAATTGGACTCCACAATAAAGGAGGTAAGATTATGTATAAAAGTAAAGAAGCTAAACAAGCTTATTTTAAAGAAAGATACAAAAAGAATAAAGATAAATATAAAAAAGCAAGTGATAATTATTGGGTAAAATATACCAGAGAACAATTACAAAAAGATGATGTAACCGAAGATGAAATTAGGTTATGTAAAAATGATTATTATAAAAAGTACAGAAAAGCGCATTCTACAGCAGTTAAAAAGAATATGGACAATTTCTGGAAAAGAAAGGCGGAAGAACAAGATGCTTTACGAAAAGAATTTTTACAAAGTGAAGAATAAATTTATACCATTAGAAGTATATAAAATGCAAACAGCCATATTTGGTCCTCCATCAGTCCTTATTTATAATGAAGATAGAACACAAATATGGGAAGAAACTAAACCAAATAATGTTAAAGCGTTACAAGAATTTATGGGTAATACAGTTAAATGTTATGCTTGTGGATTTCAAAACAAAAAAGGCCAAATTCAATTAGTAGATTTAGTTACTGAACAAGAATATTGGTTTTAGAAAGGAAAGTGAGTGTTATGAATAAATATATAATGAAAAGACCAGGAGAACACCCAATAATAGTTGACTGTGAAGATTTTGACGACATAAGAAGAAAATTGATACCAGATGACCCTGAAAATGGAATAGTTCAAGCTGTACCAATTATGTTAGATTTTTGGTTATTATGTGATGAGGAGGCTAAAATAAAAGCTAACCCACCAGAATTAAATATAATAACAGATATGGTTGTAGGACAAACTATATTAGGCAACGTTATGATAGTATTGGAAAAAGATGGAGATTGGGTATCAATTCCAGAAACTATCGCTCCAAATATTATGCAATGGTTAGATAATCAAGCTAAGGAGGTGAAGATATAATGTACGAAGATGGCATAGACAGAGATATTCATTTCTTATATGAAGATAAGAAGTGGAATGGTAACACTATTGAAAAAATGGCTAATTCTCATATTATAAACACTTTACTAATGTTAAGACGTAGAGCTGGAGAATTTAAACTAAATTATGAAATGTTTGTTGTAGATAATATGAATGACAAATTATTAGTACCAAAAGATGATATTAACTATTTAGTTAAAAAAGACCCATTGAGTTGGATTATTGAAACTCCAATTTATATTGCGTTAATTGAAGAATTAGAGTACAGAGAGTTAGACGATTATTTTGATAGCGTCGTAGAAAGAGTAGAAAGAAAGGAAGGTGAATTAAGTGAGTAAGAGCGAATCAACTGTAAAAACAGATTGTTTTGCGTATAAAAATCATAATTGTACTGCTCTAAAAGATTTATATTGTACTAAAGAAAAATGTTCATTTTATAAAACACATAAAGAATGGCTAGAAAAACAATTAAAACTAAATAAATAAAAATGTTTACTTTATGAATACTTTATGATATAATATAAATATAAAATAAATTAAGAAAGAAGGTAATAATTATGGCAAAGAAAGAATTAGTAAACGCAGAACAATTAAATGTTCAAACAAAAGAAACAGTAAAAGATGTATTGGTCGAAGATTTAAGTACACAAGAGGCTGTAGATAATTTTGTATTAGGAATTATCCCAGAAGAATTTGTAAAAGATTACAAAAAGATTAAAAAATTACAAGATAATTTAGCAAAAACAGAAGCTGACATTAAAGAAAAATTACTTAAAATGTTTGAAGAACACCCAGAAATGGAGGGAAAAACTGTTGGTAGAGATGGTTTAACATTCACATACACAAATTCATATATTAGAAATACCGTGGATAGCAAAAAGTTAGAAGAAGAACATCCGGAAATATATAAGAAGATGTTGAAACAAACTAAAGTTAAAGCCACTATCAAAACAAGTATTTAAAATATTAGGAGGTAGAAATATGATATTAAAAGTTTCAAGTAAATCAAATCCAAATTCAATAGCTGGTTGTATAGCTGGTTTGGTAAAACAAGATGAACCTGTAGAATTACAATGTGTAGGCGCAGGAGCTATTAATCAAGGAATTAAATCTATAATAATCGCAAAATCATTTTTAATTGCTAGTGGTTATGAAATAGTTATAAACCCATCATTTAAAGAAATTGACATTGATGGAATAAATAGAACTTGTATCAAATTAAAATTGGAGGTTAAATAAAATGGACCCAGATATTGAAGAAAAAATGGAAGAATTAAAAGAAAAATTACACGAAATATTTGGTGAAAACGCAGAAATACACGGGTTTAGTGCTAAATCATTTGATGATGTAGTCAAAAAAGCTCATAAATTTATGAACGAGCCAATATTAACAATTAAATGCAGTAGAGTTGGTTGTGGTATAGAGGTTAATAAATGCGACACAGAAGAAATAAGAAATGCAGTAGAAGAAGCAATCGCACACATGTTAGAGATGTTCCCTAAAGATTGGAGAAACGATATTTTATATCAAAGTATCCAACTTATATCAGACGAACACGACGAAGGTTCATTATTTGAAGAAGATGAGTAGAAAACAAAAACTAATCCAAAAGTAAACAAAAATTGAATTAAAAGGTTTACTTTTGGATTTTTTTAATATATAATAATTTTATTCTATAAAGAAATAGAATAATTGAAAGTTGAGTAAGAAAGGAGGAAAAAGTATGAGAATATGGATTTACGGAGCACCCTTTAATGGAAAAACTACATTCGCTAGTCAATTCGAGGGTGCTAAAATATTGTCTACTGATGGTAACGCTGAATATCTATTTCCAGCAGAAGATATTTACAGAATTAAAAATTATCAAGATTTAGATAAAGCTGTGCAAGAGATTAGAAAAGCTAATCCTAAATGGTTAGTTATTGATACAACAGAATATCTACTAGATTATTTGAAATTCAAATGGTACTCAGACAATAAAGTTTCTCACGAAAGTGAAATAGCTTTTAAAGGTTATTCAATGTTGAGAGGCTTTTTATGGGAACAAATAGTATCTCTTGCTAATTTATGTGATAATGTAATATTCATTTCACACGAAGAAGTAATAATTGAGAAAAACAAATTTGGTAGAGAAATCACTAAATTTGAGCCAGGATTTGAAAAAGTGTTAAAAGACAAAATGAATGGTTTAATGACTATTGTTATGAGAGCTGTTATTGTACCAGATGAAAAAGTTGGAAACCAATATAAGTTACACATCAAACATCTTGACGAAGAATTTGGTGGAACAAGAATACCACTAATTTCAACAGAGATAGACAATAGTAAAGAGGCTTTCTTAAATAATATGAAGAAACCTGAAACTAAAAAATAATTTAATAGGAGGAATTTATAATGGACAAAGACGATTTAAAAGATTTACAAGAATTAGATAGTATTTTCCAAGATATAGGTGGAAATGAAAAACTAGAAGAAAACGTAGGTGGAGATTTTCCAGATATTCCAGATGGTGAATATTCTGCAGAAGTTATAGCTGCTGAGTTCACACATTCAAAACAAACTAATGTACCTATGATTAAAGTAGAATTTGGTTTAGAAGGTCAAACAGGACATGTTTGGGATTATCTAATGTTAGCAAATAAAGATGGAGATTTAGCAAAAACTAAACAAGCAATCGCAAGAACTGTTACAAAATTAAGAGAATTAGGTTTAGATGCTATTGATATTCCAGGATATGTAGAACAATTAGAAAAATTAGAAGGTACTACATTAACATTAGTATTAGAAACAAGCAAATCAGGTTTCCAAAATAAATCATATAGAGATGTCAACAAATAATACATTTAGGGAGACTTTATTGTTTCCCTATTTTTGTTATATTTTATGTTAACTTTAAGGAGAGGAGATATAAAATGAGAACATACGACTTAGAAATATTCGCTCACGATTATTTAGTTGGAATATATGATGGTCAAAATTATCTACAATATTGGAACGAAGATTTAGATAAAATCAAAGAAGATTATGAGAAACACAAAGAAGATATTTGGTGTGGTCATAATTCTGGTTCTTATGATAGTATCTTATATAAATTGATATTGTTAGGTAATTCACCAGAAAAAGTAAAAGATTATTCAGACCAAATAATCGGTGGTAGAAATGGTAGAGAAATTATACGCAATAATAAATTAAATAAAATTACATTATACGATTGGGACATCCTATTAGATAAAGTTATGTATTCATTAAAAGAGGCCGAAGGTTTTCTAGGATTAGAGATTTGTGAAACAGAGGTTGACTTTAATTTAGATAGAAAATTAACAAAAGAAGAAAGAGAACTTACAGAAAAATATAATAGACACGATTTATATTCTACTTGGCAAGAAATGATAGAACAAAAAGAAAGTATTAAAATTAGAATGGCACTAATTGCTGAGTATAAATTACCAAAATCTATGATAAGTGCTACTAATCAAAAGGTTACAGGTGAAATATTGGAAGGTCAATATAGTGATTTTAAAGATAAACAAGCACCTTATGACCCATCTATTGCGCCAGTAGAAATAAATAACCCAGAGTATCATAAAGCGTTAGAGATGTTTACAGACTGTGATAAATTAGATTATAAAAATAAGTTGAAAATAAATATCGCAGGAGTAGAACACACAATAGCGATTGGTGGTCTTCACGGAGCTAGAACAAAATATCATTATGAAGGTGAAATATGGGATGTAGATGTTGGTTCATACTATCCAAATATGATGATTAACTTTAATTTGTGTAGTAGAGCTATGAAACATCCAGAGAATTTTCCTAAAATAGTTGCAAAAAGATTAGCCATAAAAAAGAAGGTTAACACATATTTAGCAGAAGGACGTGGAGATGAATTGACAGCTGTTGAAAAAGCTATGCCTTATGGTTTAAAATTAGTTGTTAATACAGTATCAGGAGCTATGAAAGCTAAATTTTCAAAACTTTACGATGAAAGAAATAACAATTGGATGTGTATTACAGGTCAATTATTATTGATAGACTTAATTGAAAAACTTGAACCATATATGACTTTAATTCAAAGTAATACAGATGGTATATTCATAATACCTCACGATAAAGAGGCTTGTGATAGAGAAATAAAAAGATGGGAAGATAAGACAGGTCTAATATTGGAGAAAACTATTGGTAAAAAGATATTTCAAAAAGATGTAAATAATTATGTTTTTGAAAGAGAAGATGGTGGAGTTACACCTCGTGGAGCGTATGTTGCTCAAAGGTATAATGACGAACACGGTCTATTCCAATGTAGACGAAATCTTGATATTTTAGATGTTGGTATAGTTGATTATCTTCTTTATAATAAAGACCCACACGAAACAATATATGGTACAGATTGGTTATTATGGAAATTCCAAATGGTAAAGAAAATCGGTGGTATGTATAAAGCGTGTGCTTATGAGGTAGATGGAGAAATTATACCTACTCCGAATAGATGTAATCGTGTATTCGCAGCGAAGAATAAAGAAAAATATGGTAAAGTTAAGAAAATGAAGAATGGTAAAGATACTTGGGACAATGTTGAAAGTTTACCAGAACATTGCTGGATAAATAATAATGATATTCGTGGAGTACATGTTAGTGATGTTCTTGATGATTTAGACTTGGAATGGTACGAAAATGAAATCAAAAGAAAAATTTGTGATTTTACATTAGAAACTAGTGAAAGAACAAAAGGTAAAAATTATAGTCTTGAAGAAGATTGGAGAAGAGTACAAGTAAAATTAGGAAGGGAGCAATAATATGGCAAAATATCACAGAGGTTATGAAGATATAAACGTTAGATTATTAAACTTCGTTGGAGAAGATTTAGGTAGACAATGTGTTATGTTCGGTAATATTGGAGAGTTCTACGAAGGTATTGACCAATATAATCCAGAAGACCCTAGATGTATTAAAATAGTTGACGAAATAATCAATGGTAAAACGTTTCCAAAATATGCATTTGAAGGTACTTCAGTATCTTTCCAAATAAATAATATCAGTAGAATATGTTTAGCTCAATTAACAAGAGAACGTGGTTTCTTTTGTAGTGCATCAGGAGATGTAAGACCATTAACACAAGATTTTGTTATACCAGCAGTAATTTATGATAACAAAAAATGGATGGAAAAAATAGACAAAGCTCAAAAAATGTTAGAAGAAGTATATATTGAAATGTGTGAGGCAGAAGTACCATACATGGAAAGTAGATATATTGGTTTACATTCTCAAACAATATCAATATGTTATAATGCTCCAATATTTAATTTTATGAGAAGTTGTAATAGCAGAACAGAGAATAATTTTGCAGATGAAATAAACTATATTTACAGACTAATGTTATTAGAACTTAAAAAAGAAGTTGAAAAAATCAAAGACCCATTAAGTAAAAAGTTATGGAATTGGTTATTAACATTTGCAGATAATAAGAAAGCTTATACAAGAGACCATACTTATAATAATGACTTTGAGAGATTTAGTTTACCAGATAATTATGTACACGATGAATGTGCTCATAATGATTGGAGAAAATCTAGTTGGAAATTAGAACTTGAAAAGATATACAAAGAGAAACCAGAGTTATTATTCCTAGGTGAAAAGGAAATGATAGAACGCTGGTTAGAAAAAGAAAAGAATGGTGAGGAATTACCAACTACTTATGATAGTGAAAGTCCATTAGTAGCTAAAAATAGAATAAAAACTGTGGACTATTATAAAAAAGACAAATAATTACTAGGTTTGACCAGGTTTGATTTTATATCATTATAATATAATTTCATAGATAGAAATATAAAATTGAACCTGGATTATCCTGGATTATCCTGGAATAGAAAGGAGATAAATTTATATGATATATGATTATTATTTAGCAGGTCCATTTTTTAATGATGACCAATTAAATATGCAAGAAAAAATTGAAGATATGTTTAAGTTACACGGTAAAAAATGTTTTTCTCCAAGATTAGATGCAGGTACATTACCAGAAAACGCAACAAAGAAAGATATGTATAATGTATTTTTAGCTGATTTAGAGGCTATAAAACATAGTAAATATCTATTTGCAAACATATCATTTAGAGATACTGGTACATCAGTTGAAATTGGTTATGCTTTAAGTAGAAACATTCCAGTAGTTCTATTTTGGAACGATAAAATTCACGATAGTGAGCATGTTAATTTAATGTTAGCTATGGCGTGTGATGGTAATGTAATTCAAAATTGGACCGAATTAAGTGATTATTTAGAAAATGGAATATTACCAAACGCAGATGAATATTTTAATTTCAAAGTAGATTAGGAGGGATTTTAATGAAATTTGACCCAATGAGAATGCATGGAATAATTAGATATGCAAATAGAAACAGAATTAAAAATGAAGATTTAGCACAACATAGTTATAGTGTAGCATATTATTGTTTTGAGATAGCAGAAAAATATCATATATTAAAAGAAACAAGAAATAAAGCAATAGCTATGGCAATAATACACGATATTGGGGAAGTATTTACAAGTGATTTACCTCACGATGTAAAATATGAAAATCCTGAGTTAAAACAACTTTGTGATAAATTAGAAAAAAAATATGTACACGAAGAATTACCTAGCTCAGTAGCTGAATTATGGGACGAATTAGAAGATAAGGAAAACCCATCATTAGCTGGTGCAATAGTTAAATTAGGAGATAGTTTAAGTGTTAATGCGTATGTTGATAGAGAAATTGAATTAGGTAATACATCTCCAATTATTTGTGAGATAAAACAAGATATACAAAAGAGAATTATGGAACAAGAAAAAGTTATTAGTCAAATGATTATTGGAGGTGCTAGATAATGAATAGAGAAATTTTTGGTATATGGTTATGTAAACCAGGCACAATTAGTATGCCATATATTTATGAAGTATGTTTAGCTACTTGGCAAGTTATGAACCCAACATTTAAAGTAGTGTTATATACTGATAATCCAAAATTTTGTTTTAATCTACTTTCAAGAGATACAACAGAAGTTAGAATAATAGAAGATGAGTTCCCAGGTTTATTTGATGAGGCTAAAAATATAATAACTGATGAAACACCGGAAGGTATGAGATTTGCACAAAGAAGTGATTATATTAGATACACAATATTAAAAGACCGTGGTGGAATATATGTAGATACAGATTTATTGTGTTATTCATCTATTGAAGAATTAGTAGATGGTTCAAATGCGTCGGTTATGATGGCTTATGAATATACAAATAGAATATGTAATGCATTTATGGCTAGATTAACAGATATGGGTAAAATGTATTTTGAAGATTTGTTGGAAAATTACAGAAAACATTATGTTAAAACATCATATACATTTAACAGTATCAAGTATTTATATTTATTAAATAGAAAACACAGAGATATAGTTCAAGTATTACCATTACAAGAAGGTATGTTCTTTCCAAATTGGGAAGATGGTCCAAATGGAGATTTGAATATGTTATTTGAAGAAGAATGTCCATTAAGAGGTTATGGTATACATCTATATAATACAAATCCTAAATGGAGAGAAGCTCGTGATAAATTAGATTTAGAATTTATGGACGATAAACACCCATCTTGGTTATGTAGACATTTAAAAGACTGCGTAGAAAAATATATTGACTTGATGGTTAATGCAGAAACAAGAGATTTGTTAAAAGATAAAATATTAACTCCAATTTTAAGTAAATTGTATGGAGAACAATATTTAGACCAATTTAGAAAGGAAGAAAAGTAATGGAACCTAGAGACCATTTATTTACTATATGGCTAACCAAAAAAGATTGGGATGCAATGCCATTTTTAGAAGAAATATGTATAGCATCAGCGCAGGTTGCGAATAAAAAACAAATCACAATATATACAAATCACGAATTACATTTATCTTTCTTGGATAGGACAATAACTAAAGTAGAACGTATACCAGATGATTTAATAAAACACGTAGAAAGTATAACAGATAATGTAGCACACCAAAGTGATTATTTAAGATTATGGTATTTGAATAAATTCGGTGGTATATATTTTGATACAGACATTATATTCTGGAAACCATTTACAGAATTATGGGATACTATGATACAAGAAGGTTATTCAGTATTATACCCTAGGGAAGATAAAAATATGATTTGTAATTGTATGATGATGTGTTCAGACCCTGTAGAAGCAGATAGATTTTTTGCAGATATGTTATGTAATTATGATGACAGATATATTGGACACAGTTATTTATTCAATTCACAAAAATATATAAACCTTATGATGAGGAGGTACCCAAAAGAATTATGTATTTATTGGTTACCATCATTATTTGAAGGTAAATGGAACGATTATGACAGCATTAAAGAGTTCCTAGATATGAAAACATCAGGAATAGGTCAACATCTGTATTGGAGTATAAAAGAATTGTGGGGTAATGTTAGAACAGATATGGATGCGCATGTTTATGATTTAGAACCACAATTAGAAATATACAAATGGACAAAATCTGTGATAGACCAGTATATTCAGTTAATGAAGGAGGCAGATTAAAATGGAAAATGATTTAATATGGATGGACATCTTTGCGATAGAACCTAGAATACGAAAGAAATTACACTTAACAGATGAAGAAATTGAATTAACACAAGAAGATATAGAATTGATAAACTCAAGTGATTACGTAAACTTAAATGAATTAAAGTGTATGTTAGACATTAGTGGTTTTCATAATTTTGATATTCCAAATGAATTAGGTATCAGTAAAGCTATGTTCACTATGGCTTTTAGTGAAACATCAAAAAATCATAGGGGTTTACGTATGCGTACAGTAGTTGCAATGTTAAATGCGATTAGGAAAAGAAATATAAAAGACCCTTTTGATAAAATACTGGTTAGGAGGGAAAAAGAATAGGAGGTGTCATTAAATGGAATATTTATATGTAAAAACTAGTGGAAAGAAAAGATTAGATAAAAATACTTACACATTAGAACAAGTAACAAATCCATCATTTAAAGATGATTATGGTAGAATAGTACCTCCTGGCTACATAGTATTTGATTTTGATGAACAACCATATATTAGTATAATACATAAACTAATTATGGCATCAAGTCTTAAATGTAAAATGTTAAAAACAACAAAAGGTCTCCATTTTATGTTTAAGACAACTCTTAATCAAGCAAAAGACCATATAAAAGAGTTTAATTGGATTGGTTTGAAATGTGATGTTAAAGCTTGTGGAACAAAAGAAACAAAACAATCATATCAGTCCATTAGAATAGATGGTGTTACCAGAGAAGAAGTCCTAATCAATACAGATAGTGAAGATGATTTAGATTACGCACCAAGATGGTTATATGTTATAGAGAAAAAGAAAGACCAAGAAGATTTAACAAAAGACCAAACTGGTGGTAGAAATAATTTATTTCATAGCCAACTAATGATTAAAGCGAAGAAAGCTGGATTTAGTTATGAAGAATACACTGTTATGTGTGATATGATAAATAGTTATGTATTAACTAGTCCACTAGAACAAGAAGAACTTAATACTGCTATTAGACCTGAAGAATGGGACAATTTGGAATTAGGTGAAGATAAAATAACAATAATAAAACAAGCAGAAGATTTAATAAATTATTGGGGCTGTATAATTGGAGGTGATTTTTTAGCTTTTTATGACAATAGAATAGATAGATATAGTACTGACGAAAATTCATTAAAAGCATATATGCAACAGAAATACGCCTCAAAAAATATGAGTATATGGCAAATGGAAGAGGTGATAAATCAAGTGAACGTTATGTTGAACGATAATAAGGCTAAATACCAATATGATAGGAACGATGAATATGTTTTATGTGGAAGAAATCTAGTATCCTTTTGGAAAGACGATATAAAGCCTAATACGAGAACAGTTTACACTGATATTTATTACCCTTTTGAAATAATGACACAAGAAGAATTTGATAGTTTTGATGGTAGAATGGTGTCATTTTTAGACGAAATAAGTTGCGGTAATCCAGATATTAAGAAAGTTATACTCGAATCCGTGGGTTGTATGTTGTCACCAAGTAAATCATTTGGTAAAATTTTTATATGGTATGGTAATGGAGCTAATGGTAAGTCTTTATTACTAGATTTAATTGATAGAATTATGGGAGATAAAATGACACATGCAAATATATTAGGTATCAATGATAAGTTTGCGTTAGAACAAGTTGTTGGAGGAGTATGTAATGTAACAGATGATGTTGGAATAACCACATTAAAAGAAACAGGTTTATTAAAAACATTAACACAAGGTTCTTCTATTGAAGTTCATAGAAAATTTAAACAATCTATAAAATGGAAACCAAATTCTCAATTTGTTATGTGTTGTAATGAAATCCCAAGAATAAATGATACAACAAAAGGTATGATACGTAGGTTAGTATTTGTACCATTCAATATGCAATTAGACCCAGACAAATTAGATATTTTGCTGTATCAAAAGATATGTGCGGACGCAAATAATTTAAGATATTTGCTTACGGCGTCGGTTTTTGCATATCGAAATGCAGTTAAGGTAGGACATCTTCATAGATTAGAAAAACAAGATGAATTAGAACAAGATTTTATTGCAGAAAATCAAGACCCAATACAATCATTTTTCCAATATATGGTGGAAGAATATCGTGGAGTTACAGGATTATGCAGATATTTAGATGGTAGAACAACTGATGAAATCTATTCTAACTATAAAAAATGGTGTGAAGATATGAGTATCAAACCAGAATTGCCAAAAACATTTACCAGAAATTTTGGAAAGACTTTACCAGCAAGTATGACAAAGAAAGTAATGAGTGTTGGTGGAGCTAAATTTAATTGTTATAAATACACGGAGCCATAAAATATGTATAAGAAACAAAATGAAACCAAAGTTCAAAAACAAATCCAAGATTATATTAGGAGTATTGGTGGATATTGTTTTAAGGTACACGGCGAGATATTTATGAGAGCTGGTATACCTGATATAATCTGTTGTATAAATGGTAAATTTGTTGGTATAGAATGTAAAGATGGAGATAATGAAGCTAGTACTCTCCAGATAGCACACGGTATCCAAATTAAAAAGTCTGGTGGGTATTTCTGTATAGCAAAATCTGTGGAAGATGTGAAATACTTTTTGGAAAATAATAAAATTTAATTTTGCAAAGTTAAATATGTAATTAAAGAGCTGGAAATCTTTTTCAGCTCTTTTTTATTTTTATTTTTTGAAAATCAAAATTTAAAATTTTCTCCGAGCATGTAAATGCAGGCTCTTTGTGACAGCAAATGTAGGCTACAAGACAAATAGGTGGATAAAACTGGATATTTTGAGATATGATATTATATTAAGAAGAAATAAAAAGTCCTCTATGGAGAACCTGGTAATCCATTTTTCAAGTGTTTTCATATTATATAAGAAAATCAAACAATTTACACTAATTTAAACAAAAAGGTTTACTTTGGTAACAAAATAATATATAATATAAATATAAAATAAATATAAAAATGAAAGAGAGGTGACGATTATGAGATTAAGAACTTTTTATGATAATCAAGACATTATGTTAGAATATCCTGATAGGGCTTATGCTTTTATAACAAAAAATAAAAACAGAATTATTCACGAGATGGCCTCTATGTTATTTGAAATAGCCAAAAGTAATGAATATTATAAAATACTACACATAAGTGATGAAAAACTAATAATTCAATATACAACATATAATAATAAGACATTAACTTCTGTCTTTGAAGATATTGACTTGAGGTTATTTAATTAGCCTCAAGTTTTCATAAATGGTTGACAATAATACAAATATATGATACTATATAAATATAAAATAAATATAAAAATGAAAGAGAGGTAACGATTATGAATTATCAAGATTACACACATACGAATTATAATTTAAGAAAGAAGAAAGGGAGAGGAGACTACGTTTTAACACTATCAAAATTTAGAAATAACACATTAAATATTCAAACTCCAATAAGTCCATTATCTTGGTACGAATCCATTGACGATTATTTATCTGAGGACACATTAATAGATAAAAACACTGGCGAAATAATTATTCAGTGGAACCCAAATGAAATTATATACTTAAATCCAGATTACGAAATAATGATGACACAAGACCATAAGTGTACAAATAACGAAGAAGATATTAAGGCACATAATGATTATATAAAACATAGAATGAGGTACCTAATTTAAGATACCTCTCCTATAAGTTTTCATAATTAGTTGACAATAATGAAAAAGTATGATACTATATAAATATAAAATAAATTAAGAAATGAAAGGAGAATTGAAATGGACGAGAATATTGAATTTTTAATGGAAGAATTAGGGTTAACAGAAGATGAGGTTATGGATTTATTATATGAAACTAATCAAGAGGAGGTATGGTTATAATGTATGTAGTAGTTAAAATAGCAGAAAAACCTGAAGCAAAAATATTTCATAATAAAGATAATGCAGAACAATATATAAATAACCAAATAACAAAAACAATAAGAGAAGATATAGACAGAATATCATATAAAGATGGCATAATAACTTATGATGATGGAAAGAAAGTATGGTATAAAATAATGGAAGGAGATGTTCAAGATGAGTAGATTAGCAAAACTTGAAAAAGAACTCGAAGAATTAGAACATAAAGAATTTATAGTACAAATGATAGACCATTGGAGTGCAGAAGATTACAGATATGATAGAGAGTTACACGAGAAAATTATGAAAGTTAAAAAAGAAATGGAGGAAATTAAAAATGGTAAATAAAGAATGTATACACTGTAGTGCAATATTTAATACAAATGATACTAATCAAGAATTTTGTGAAATGTGTGATGAGGTATTAACAGAACAAGAAAAGGAGGAAATTAGAAATGGGAAATAGAGCTGTTATAACAACAAGAAGTAAAGATATAGGAGTATATCTTCATTGGAATGGAGGAAGAGATAGTGTTGAGGCTTTCTTAAAATATTGTGAATTAAAAGGTTATCGCACACCAGAAAGAGATAATTATGGATGGGCTAGATTATGTCAAATTATCGGTAATTATTTCGGTGGTGAATTATCAATAGGAATTGACAAATATGAAAGATTAGACAAAGATAATGGAGATAATGGAGTTTATATAATAGAGAATTGGAAAATAGTTGATAGGGAATTTATAGATTGGCCAGAACAACACGAATATGATTTAATTAGTATGCTACGAGATATAAATGACCATCAACCAGAAAGAGAAAAACTACCTGATAGTGTAATTGATAGTGTAGAGAAAGAGAGGGAATTATGGAAACAGGATTAGAAAAAATGAGAACAAAAATTATGGAGAGTCCTAAGTGGAAACACTTACACTCAGTGGAACAAGACTCTGGAGATAGTATAGATATTTGGTTAAATGAAATTATATTTGTTAAATGTTATATGTATTATGAAAAAGATATGGACCAAGAATACTATTTAACTAAAATGACATTTATAGATATGGATGGTGACTCAGATGAGGATGTATGTGATAATAAGGGTGGTGAAGAATAATGTTATTAGATTTAGGATTAGTAATATTTTTTAGTTCACCTATAATTATCGTTCTTATAATATGTAAAACAGTATATAAAATTAAAGAACTAAAATACAATAAAACCGAAAATGAAGAAGATGTGGACTAAAATTTCACATCTTTGTTCTATTTTTATTGACAAAATTAACTTTTTATGATACTATATAAATATAAAATAAATTAAAAATAAATTAAAGAGGTGAGGTCAATATGTTAGAAATAATAAGTGGATTAATGTTCGGATTTGGTCTAGGAATGGCTGAATGGGGATGGTCACAAAAAAGAGAGGCTGATAGATTAAGAAAGAAAAAGGCAAAGAGATATGTGGGGTATACATGTCCTACTCCAATTAAAGATGATTACGAAGAGTGTCTGGAAGATTTAATGTTTGAAACTGGGTATAGTGATGAGGAGTTAGATGAAATAATGCCTGATATTGGTAAAGATATAGAAGACTGGGTCTAGGAACCAGGTTTATGAAATAATGACTCGTATAATCTATATATAAAATTATATTATGAGAATATTTGGGAAGAACCTGGGATAACCTGGTGATTCCTGGAGATACAATAAAATATAATTATAATATGAAAATTATATGAAATGTGATTTTGCGAAGCAATTATCTCAATAAATGCAAGAAAGTTAACAAAATGGTTGATTTCAGGAACAAAATATGATACTATATAAATATAAAATAAATTAAATGAAGAAAGAAAAGAGGTACAAAATTATGAAATTTATTGAATTAAAAAAGTTCCTAAATGAAAGAATAACAGATAAGTTAGAATGGCTTGATGGAGATGATTTCCACATAGCTGTGTATGGTCCACATAAGGAATTTGAATTATATGTGTCAGAGGGAAAAGTGTGGTTTGACAGATATGGAAGAAATCAATTAGTTCCAATGAGTTATGGACAATATTTAAAATATTTATATGAATTAAATGAGTGGGAAGATATGCCACATAATATTGAAGAAATAGAAGGCGAAGATTAAATCTCGCCTCTTTTGTATCAAAAAAGGTTGAATTTATTTACAATATATGATACTATATAAATATAAAATAAATTAAAAATGAAGAAAGGAAATGAAGCAATGATAGAAGTAAGTGTTGATAAGTTTACAAAGATAGATTTATGTAAATGTCCACATATCTTAATTGGTGGTTCTACTGGGTCTGGTAAGTCATATTTATTGAAACACATGTTACGAGACATATTCAGGAGTGATGAGTGTCGAGTGGTTATTGTGGACCCAAAATGTGTCGATTACCAATGTATGGTCGGTGAAGATAACTTAATAATGAAGATAGACAATGATTGGCCAAGAGTATTGAGATTATTAGGTAGTCTTGAAAAAGAAATGAGGGAGAGGTATAAGTACCTTAAATCAAGAAATTATGTGGACTGGTCAAGTGTTATGCTTGAGGGAGTGTCAGGAAGAGAAATGAGTACAGATAGAGATAATAAAATTAAAGAAATCCAAGAAAAGTTAAAAGAACTCTATGGTGATAATCCTGAAGTATCGGGAATATTCCAACAAATAATAAATGCCGAAGATAATATGAGAGCTGATGCAGATGATATGTGTTATGAGTCTCCAATTTGGGGAAGTAAGAGAATTGTGTTGGTAATAGATGAGTTAGCAGATTTAATATATAGTGATAGAGCCAAGACCAATTTGGGTTCTCGAGGTATGATGGAATATTACCTAGTTAAATTAGCTACTCTAGGAAGGGCATCTGGAATACATCTGATGTTAGGCACACAGAGACCTGATGCTACCATATTATCAGGACAATTGAGAGCAAATATTCCAACTAGAATTGGATTAAGAGTAGTAAATAATGTGGAAAGGCGAATAATTCTCGGTGATAGTTGCAAAGATTTGGGTGAAAGGGTGCTATTTTATCAAGGCGAATATAAGAGTTTAAGCTATGATTTGGATTAACTAAATTAAAAATACTAATTGACATAAGTGAATATGTTTGATATAATATATATAGGTAATCAAAAAGGTGCGTACAATCTAGTGGACCCACATCAATATAGTAGAGCGATAATATCAAGGGTATATTGTTGAAGCAAGGGAGAAATCCTGGGGGATAGTACCGGTTGAAATACACGGGAACGAAATTAAATCTAGGGAACCAGATATCCAGATTACTTAGTATGGTTTGTGAGGTATTGGTTACTCACACTCCAATATCTCTTTAAACCAATATAGTGTGAGATTAAAAGTGTGAGATTAAAAGTGTGAGATTAAAAGTGTGAGAAATGGTAAATCAAGGTAATGGAAAACTCCGATAAGTTTCGCAAGCTCCATTTACTGGTGGTTCCGAGAATATATTATATCAAGCGGTCGTAAAAATAAATTCAATGACTGCTATTTGTCGTATCTACAAACTTTATGGTAAAAAATCAAAATTTAATAATTTTACCGAAGAAATGAGACAGGGAGAGACTTTCAGAGACCGGGTAAAATTGTATCGACTTTTTTAAATCCTGTATAAAAACGATTTCTCAAATTTTCGATTTTTTTTTTCTTACGTTTGATTAAAAAATAATTTTACTTTTTTACCATTTTTACAATAAAAAATAAAAATATAAAATAAATATAAGTCCTGTATCTCTTCCCCTGTCTATACTTGGAGAGATATAATTTATTTTATATTTATCGGTAAAATTATTGGTAAAATTATTAAAAATCGGTAAAATAGGAGTAAAAAAGTGAATATGAAATCTATACAAGTCAGATGCCGTAATCTTTTCAAGACTTTTTACGAAACATTTTTTCGTGCAACAAGTTGTTACTTTTTCTCCGAGCACGGAGGAAATTAGAAAGTGGGAACAAATATTGGAGAAAGTTTTGAAAAAAGGTTGATTTTATTTTAAATTTATGATACAATATAATTATAAAGAAAGAAATGAAAGAGAGGTACACAGAAATGATTAAAATTAATGGTCCAAAATTTAGAGGAGACAGATACCCAGAGTGGAGAAAGGATATGGTCAACGAAGAAGAATTTGCAGATTGTATGAGATGTAAAAATTGGAATGGTGAATTGGATGGTGACACATATAAATTGGAATGGGTAACACAAGAAGATTTTGGTGAATATGAATTTTATACATTTATGATGGAATTGGAAAGATACTTTAATGATAATAAGTTTGATGGAATAAAGAAGGTTGAGGTTAAATGTTATTGGAGAGATACTTATCCACAAATTAAAGAAGTTGGACAAATAAATTTATAAAAAAGGTTGACTTTTCAATAAATATATGATACAATATAATTATAAAATAAATATAAAATAAAGAAAGAAATGAGGTAACGATATGAAGTACAAAATAAAAAATATGATAGACGGAGAAATATATGAGGCAGATGATTTTGATACAATTAAAGAAAGACTAATTGAACTAATAGAAGATTATCCATGTTCACAGATGAATTATGATGAGGACAATTATGAGTGGGAAATCAAAAGATGGAAATAGTCCGGAGGTTTCCGGAGGTTCCGTTGGTTATGGTATTAACCCGAAAGGGATAATATATAGTGGAGGCATCCACAAAGAAATTTAATAAAAGGAGGAGTTTAATATGAAAGAATTAAACGAAAAAAATGCAATTACAAAAGAAGATGTAACACAAGAAATGGTAGACAGATGTTTTTCAAAGGTGAAAGGATACGAAAAAAGTATCAAGAAAGTTATCAAAGAAGGAAAGGAATATGTAATCACATTTAATGAAGGTTACACAGCATTCTTATCAAATGTAAGAAAAGCTAGAACAATCGGTGAAGTAGTTTGGTTATCAAGAATAGCTACTGATGAGAAAGCTAATGGGTATGATTTAAAACACTACATAGAAGAGTTCAAACAAAATAATATAGCCTTTGATGGTAAAACAATACCAGAATACATCGACACAATTGAGCAAGTAGAGAAAAGAAAAGCTAAAGAAGCTCAAAAAGCAAAAGAAACAAAAACTGAAACAACAAGCAAATAGATTTTCAATTTTCAATTATTTGGAAGGTAGGTCAGAGATGGCCTATCTTTTTTATGTAAATTAGAGAACAGATGTTAGGATAGGGGCCGTTACAATTTGTCCGAGCCTGTAGCAGTAGGGGCAGTAATCGGGGCCGGCCACAGTAGGGGCAGTTATATCGGTAATCTTTTTGTGGGTGGGGCCGACGTAATCTTTTCGGTGCGGAAGTTGTAAAGGCGTTGCGGACGTTTGTCTGTACTATTTGTCCGGGGCGTATGCAGGAGCAAAAAGGCGGAGCGGTCGGGGTGAGAAAAAATCGAAAAATAAAAAACCGATCGAACACTTGTTCTATGAAAAAATTGAAAAAAAATTGAAAAAATTTTCAAAAAAAGGTTGATTTTATTTTATATTTATGATATAATATAATTATAGATAGAGAAAAGAGAGAGAAAAATCTCTATCAAATATAAATAAGAAAGAGATGATGAAAAATGAAAAAATCAATGAAATTTTTAGAAGAAATCAAAAATCAAAAATCAAAAAGAGAATATCATATAAAATATAATTATATGAAAAATCAAGAAATCTCAAAAATAATTGAGAAATTAGAAAAATCAAAAGAAAAATATGAAATCAAATCAAGATATAATGATATAGAAGAAATCAAAAATTTTAAAATATATCAAATAGAAGATATTGAAATATTAGAAATTGAGAATAAATATATAATTATTCGAAAAGATGAAAAATCATTTTTCTATAATATATTTATTCAAGAAGAATATAGAAAATATAATCAAGAAAATCAAATCTCAATATTAGAATATATCGAAAAAATATCTAATTTTATATTTATTAAAGATTTAAAATATATTATATTAGATATAGAAGAAAATTATATAAAATAATCAAATAATTGAAAAATTGAAAATCTATTCTTATTCTCTCGAATAGATTTTTTTTTATTTTATGAAATATCTCAAAATCTCTCGAAACCGTATTTAGTCCACCTCTACACACACGTCAAAATCCGCCGGACAAAGTAAACATACGCCGCCGTAAAATACACCGGGGCCGTTTCTACACCTGCGTGGTAAATCTCTCCAGGACCATTGACATCTGTTAACTTTCGTTTTATAATACAAATAGAGGAGGTAGATTATTATGGAGAAAGATGAAAACCTACCAATACCAGAGAACTCATTGGATTTGGTAAAACAAACATTTATAGAGATGGGTTTTACAGATGAAAACCCGGAAGATTTAAAAATAGTTGCAGACATATTGGATATGTGGAAAAAGTCTGACTTTGATGACACAACAGACTTTGAATATACACAAGACCAGTATGTTTTATTAAATGACCCAGATGTAATGAATGTACTAAATAAATGTCGTCAATATTATGAACCTAAACGTCATCTAACAAAAGGCGATTTACGAACAATATTGGAGCAAATCGCTCAAGGCAAATTAACTAGACAAGATTGGGATTTCAAAAATGGAGAACCGGTTACAATAGAACCATCGTTCACAGAAAGAATACAAGCAATCAAAATGTTACAAGAAGGTGCTGATGATAATGATAACAAAGCTACAATTCAGTTCATTAACAACCTAACACTTCCAGATGGAACTATTCCGAAACCAAATTTGGATGCACCTGAAGCACCACCAGAAGGTCATTACTCATTGAATATGAAAGAGGAGGTGTAGACAATGACTTGTATACACGCGAATGCGGTGATGTTATGGCCATAATACAACAACCGTTAAATAAGTTAATATTACCGTGTTATTATGGTCTACATCAGCCTACATTCAAACCGTCACGTATCTATTTGAGAGGCGGTCGTTATTCTGGTAAATCCACTGAAGTCGCGAGATATATTGTTCTATCTCTACTTATGCATAAAGATAGGTCAGCGATATGTTTCAGACGATTTGGAAATACATTACAGGGTTCTGTGTTTAATGAAATTATAAACGCCATATATGACTTGGGTGTAGAAGATGAGTTCAAACCCAAATATAACCCACTACGTATCGTTAGGAAGAACTCAAATCAGGTCATACAGTTTGCTATGTTAAACCAGCCAGATGACTTTAGGAAGATTAAGTCTATAAAATTGGTAAAATCATACTTTGCGTATATTTGGTTTGAGGAAGCTGATGAGTTTGTTGATGACAAGTCTATTCGTCAGGTCTTACTATCACTATTTCGTAATGGTGCAGAATTTAAGGTTTTCTATACATTCAATACGCCATTCAGTGCTGAACATCCACTAAATGTTGAATGGGGAACCAGAAAGAACTATTATTATCAGCATACTTCGGTATATGACTTACCACCGAGCATAATTCCAGATGAGATTTGGTACGAGATAAATGATATGCGAATAAACAGACCCAAAGAATTTGCACATGCAATACTTGGTCAACCTGGAGACCCCGATGCTATTATGTTCCCGAATATTTATCGTTACACTTATGAGCCAGATGGAGAACACAGTTTCTTTGATAATATTCTTCGTGGTCTTGACTTTGGATTTGCACCTGACCCTACAGCATATACTGACTGGTATTATGACAAAACACATAATGACTTATATTGTCTAAATGAGGGGTATGACTATCGTCTATCAGCACGACAGATTTATAATATGGTTACACAAAAATGGCATTCTTATGGGCCTATAACTTGTGATATTGATAAAAGGGTTATACAGGAATTAAATGAGGCCGGTCTATATTGTTGGCCAGCTAAAAAAGGTGCTAATTCTCGTGAACTTGGTATAAAATGGTTACAAGAGTTAAATCACATATTCATTGACCCAGCTAGATGTCCTAATGTATGGAGAGAATTTACATCAGCTGAGTATGAAAGAGATAAATTTGGTAATGTTACAACTAAAATACCTGATGGTGATGACCACACAATAGATAGTTGTAGATATGCTACTGAAGAGTATTGGAACAATTTACAAACATTTGCATCTAGCAAAGGAAGAGTGGTTGGCAACCGCTAATTAGAAAGGAGGCTTTCTGTGTATGGATAAAGTAGTTGATATAGATTGTATGTAACCACATTTAACTGGCGAATTGATATGTATACGATGCGGGTATCGCTACATTGGTACTTGGAACGAGAAAGTATGGTTGAAACAGTTGTATTGTCCCAACTGTCAAGAACAGGGTTACACAATTGGAACTGGTCAAATAATGGAGACCAGGCTAGATGAGCATCCACAGTGTGATAAAGAGCATCCGTATCCGATGAACAAACCTGGACAAATTTTAGAATTTCCCATTGATAAAAAGTAAACTTTATGATATTATAAAATAAAAAGGAGGCAAATAATATGTTCAAAGAAAGAATTATCGCTTACAATCCTTGGGATAAACTTACTGATACTGAAAAATTTAGAATTTTTACAGAAGTTGAAAAAGTCTTATGTAAAAGAAGAAACTTATGGTTAAGATATTCCCGTGGAATAGACTTTGAAACAATATCTTCACAATATACTAATTCTCAAATATCTACTGAAGCTACAGTAATAGAAACTGAAAATGGTATAGCTACTTCGTCTTCTAAACACTTACAAATACTATTGGAGAAATTTATTGTTGACTTAGCTGCTGGTTACTTATCTGGTAATGTAGATTATGATGTTGACGCAACTAATGATATACAAACAAAAATAAATAAGTTAGTGTTCGACAGGCAAGGTATTACTGCTAATGAGGCACAAGAATTGAGATATATTGTTGATACAATTACAAAAAATAATATGGACCAGACTGAATTAACTACACTATTTAGAGATATGTTACTATATGGTTCTTGTTATGAGAGAGTTATTGACACAAAAGAGAGCGGGTATCAGTATTATTTCCTAGACGCTTTAAATACTGTTGCTGTTTGGACAGATGATGTAAAACCTAAACTTATGGCTGTAGTTCAAGCGTTTCAGCAAGAAGAAAAAAATTCAGCTAAAAGATTTTTATACCGTGTATATTTACCGAAGAAAATTGAGGTATACTCTCGTGAAGATAAAATGAAAGAACAAAATAAGGAAATACTTAAAAAAGAAGAACAGAAAGGCATATCACATGAGTGGAATGAAGTTCCTGTTGTGGTTTACGAAAGTCAATTCTCTATTTTAGATAAGGTAGAAAGTATAATTCAGGCTTATGAGATATTATTAAATAATGTAAAAGATACTTATAAATATAATGCAGAAGATTGTAAAATGAAGATAGCTGGTTATAGACCACAAAATCCTATAACTATTCCAAATGAGAATTTTGACGATACAAAACCTGAAAGTGCTTCAAATCCTAAAATGGTATTAAATCCTGCAAGAGTTATAGAAGATAACGCCATATTGGCTGGTAAAACTTTCTATGTTCAAGAGGGTGGAGATGCAGATTGGTTAATTAAACCAGTTGAGGCTAATGATGTTACTACAATGTTGAAATTCTATGTAGATACAATATTCCAATTAGCTGGTATTCCAAATACTACAGATTTAGCATTCAATTCAGCAGATTTAAACGCATCTGCAATAGATAGAAAGTTCTATATTATGAATATTGTTACATCTAATCTTCGTGAAGGTATGGAAGTTCTAATTAGACAAAGATTTAGAATGTTCCTAGAAAGAATAAATACTAAAGCGAAAACACATTATGATGTAAACAATATTAGAATAACAATTTCTACTAACTTACCATCAATGACAGATGAAACAATAGACCAGATGTTAAGATTAGACGGTATATTGAGTGAAGAAACTATCCTAGAAAAATTAGGTTACGATTATGAAACTGAAAGTCAAAGGAAGGAGAGTGAAATGAATGCTAATTTGGAAAGATTTGGAAACGCTAATAACCCAAATGGAGACAACCCTCAAGAAGGAGATAAAACCGATACTAAAGGAGCTGGAGACACAGATACCGATGTCATCAGAGCTAATAGAAAATTACAATCAAAAAATCCAGAGAACATTCAAACTAATATTAACCGTGAGAACGCAAAGACAGTTCAATCTACTAAGAGCATTAGCTCTCCTATCGGAACTGAAAATCGTGGAAAATAGTACTTGGGTGTTTGATGAATTTATGCAAGTTGTTTGGGAAGAGATACCTGAACTATTACAGAGATTTAAAGAACCATTATTGGAGGCTCATCAAGGAGGCATTATTGAGGATTTATATGATGTTTGGTATTATTATATAAATTCTCCTACAATGAGATATGTAAATAACTATTATGAGTACGAAAAATATGACCCACGATTATTTAAGAAAAATATTGAAAAAGCAATTCATTATTTATGTAAACTAGAACAAGAGCGAATAATAAATTCTACGAGAGAAATATTAAGCGAATTAAGTGATTATACAGAAGAAAATCCTGTATATGATATGGACTTAAATAGAGTAGAAATATATTTTGTTTGGGTTGCAGAACCAGGATGTTGTCCTAAATGTAGAGCATTAGATGGTAGAATATTGGAAAACACATCACAATTTACTACACATTGGAATTGTAGATGTCATTTAGAACAACACGTTAAGTTATTATCTCCTGAGGGAGAAATAATTAGTGATGATGTAAAAATGTTATGAAAAACTGTTTACATTTAGTTTACTTTGGTATATAATGAAAATAGAATATACTTTGGCTGTCATATTCTATAAGGTTCCGACTCAGGTTATCCTTAAAACCTGGGCAACTCATCCGAGAATAGCGCAGTTGGTAGCGCGGATGGTTTGGGACCACCAGGTCGGGAGTTCAAATCTCTCTTCTCGGACCATATATGGCCTATTGGACAATCGGTAAAGTCACGTGCCTTTCACGCACGAGGGAATGGTTCAACTCCATTATAGGTCACCAGGTTCCTATATATTGGAACTACCTTTAAGTCATTTTGGTTGGTTAAGAAAATGGCCCTTCGTTATACAAGTGCAGGTATGACAAATCAACTACAGTAATAGAAAGCAGTAACTTACCAACACTAGCTTTCAAAAAACTCTGTATTAGGTATGAGAAACCGGGATAGAGTTGGTACGAGAAGTGGCCCGGTACCTTTTACATCAACTGGTGAGAGTTTCGTTGTTTTACATCAGTCATAAATTTTAATAGAAAGGAGTGCTAAAATGGTACATATTCTTACACATAATGATTTGGATGGTTATAGTGCTGCTTATGTAGTACAACAACATTTCGGTGAAGAAAACTGTGACATTGAACACTTCAATTATGACCGAGACCCAGATTTTTCTAACATTAGTGAAGGTGATAGAGTGATTATTACAGATTATTCTTTCACAAATGAACAATATCACGAATTATTAGAAAAAGTAGGTACTTTCGGTCAAGTAATTTGGTTAGACCATCATATCACAGCAATAAATCGTTACAAAGATGACCAGGAGTTAGAATTAAATGGTATTCGTAGTACGAGGTTCTGTGGTGCTGCTCTAGCCTATTTATTTTTTGAAGCAAATGTCACACAAAGCGAAGTCGATAGAATGGCTTATGACCAATTAGTTGAAATGTTACCATATTGGTTACAATTAGTTGATGCTTGGGACTGTTGGAAATTAGATAGTCCAGTTAGAAAAGAGGCTGAGTTATTAAATATGGCTTTAGCTAATCAGTTATCTATTCCACTAATTGACGAGATGGTAAATAATCCAGATTTAATTGACGACTACATTGAAACAGGTAGAACATACACAGAATTTAGAGATAGTTGGGCTTCTCATTTTAGAGAAAAGTACATGTTTAAAAGAATGTTGAGTGGATGGTTATTTAATACAGAACGTGATATTAACGTAGCAGTACTTAATATTGGATGTGCTAGTTCAGTATATTTTGGAGAAACCATTGACGAGGTTGATGTATGTATTACAGAATGTTTTAATGGAAGACAATGGGTAGTATCTTTCTATTCTAATAAGGAAGATATTGATTGTTCTTACGCTGCTAAAGTATTTGGTGGTGGAGGACATAAGGGTGCTGCTGGGTGTACATTTAATCAGCAACAACCACCAATTTCCGAGGGAAACACGGAAATTTTTAGGAAAGGAGAAAATTTAAGATGGCAAAATTTAAAAATGAAAACGGAGAAGAATTAGATTTAGATGCTATATTAGCAGAAGATGGTGAATATCAAGCTGCTTTTGATAAAAAGATAGCAAAAGCATTAGAAAAGAATAAAGCCGACATAGATGCAGAGGTAAATAAAAAATTGGAGGCAGCATTAGCTGGTAGGGAAGAAGAAATTAGAAAAGCAATTCAAGAGGACATAGATGCTAAACAAAAAGAAGCTGAGGAAATGGCAAAATTAACTGAGGCTGAAAAATATAAAAGAGAAATAGACAAAATAAATCAAAAATTAGCTGAGGCAGAAAAGAAAAATGCAATAAATGATAGAGAAAAAGCTGTTGATAAATATATTAAAGAAAAAGGTTACGACAGAGATGCAATTCTTGAATTCGTTGATATATCTACATTACCTGATACATTCCAAGATAGAATTGATGGTATAAATGAAAAATTACAAGAAAGAGTTAATAAAGCAGTTAATGAAAGACTAAAAGATGTTGATGAAAAAGTACTTGGAAATAAAGGTGGAAAAGGTGGAGATGGTATCGACTTTGATTTCAATTTCCAAAGCAAAAAACCTGTCCAAAAATAGGAGGTTAATATGTTAAACATATTGGAAAATTTGAAGGTTCAAACATATCTTAATAACCAAAACTTTGATGGAGAAACAAATCAATATTTAGCTACATTAAAATTTAATGAGTTATATACTCCAGAAGAATTTATGTCTATTAAGAATAATGTTGATAAATATAATGTTTTAAATGAAGCAAATAAGAAAAATCCTACAGCAGAAGTATCAAAAGTTTTACAAGAGTTATCACAAGACATTTTATATCAAACTGGTCAAGATGCTAGTAAGATAAATCTAAATTCGTTAAATACTACACAAAAGCTAGAAGAAATTTTTATGAATACTGAATTACGTTCAAAAAATGACCTTTATGTTGATGTAGATTATGACGATTATAAAGAAAGTTCAAATTTTGTAAAATGTAATGTTGTAGGTCACGATTGTCCATACGCTTATGGTATAGCATCTAACGCTAGATTGGTTATAACACCTAATGGAACAATAATAACTACAAAAAATGCATTATACAGAAAATAGAAAGGAGTTATTATGGAAATAATAAAACAAAGATGTAAAGAGTGTGGAGAATTTTTTAATATTGATGAAAAGGAACAATTATGGTATAAAGAAAAAGGTTTCTCATTACCTAGAAGATGTTATTCTTGTAGGTCTTTGAGGAGAAAGAAAATTATTGGAAGGGAGGATATTGACTATGGGAAGAAGAAAGACTTTAGACGTTAATGAAACTCTATCTCAGGAGACACCAAAAGTTCAAGAAGAATTATTAGAAGAAATTATAAATCCTGATGATAACCAGGAGAACCAGGTTGAACCAGGTGAAGAACAAAAAGAAGAAATGAATAATTTATCTATCGAAGAAGAAAAAGTTGAAAATTTTGAACCTGGTGATACAGTTAGATTAAAACCTGATGTGAAATTTGACCTTTTAGGAAGAAGAATACACGCTGGTTTAAAAGGTTATAATTACAGAATATTATCTGTTAGAGTTGATGGCATGTTAGTTATTGAATGTTTAACTCATTGCTTTACTGTTCAACCTACAGATGTAGATAAAATTTAAAGAAAGGAGGTACCTAATATGATTAAAAATAAGAAACAATATATTGATATGACTGACTATGAAAAAGACCCAGTGGCTGGAGAAGTTAAAATAGAGGCGATGCAAGTAAAACATACTCCTATGGGTACTACTGTAGAACCTGCCAAATTTAAAATTGGAGATAAGGTAACAACTACAGAGACTGTGGATATGGACAATGTTACAATCCCAGAAGGTATAGTACTTACTGTTATGGGAATTATAGGCGACGATATGTACAGTTGTGTTGGTCCAGAAGGCTTGATTATTAGACAAAATGGAGCATATTTGGAGAAAGTAAAGGAGGATTAGTATGAACGAATTTATTAGTATTGAAATTTTAGGTACAATTGGGGGATGTTCACTTATAATCACATTACTTACACAAATTTTCAAAAAATATTTACCAGAGAAATTAGATACTAAATGGTTAGCATTGGTATTTTCTATAATAGTTGGTGTACTTAGAATTGTCTATGTTGGACAATTTGATTTTGCCGGTATAGTATCTGGTATCATTAACATGTTCATACTTTTAGGTACTTCTATTGGTATCTATGAGGTAGGGAAAGGCCTTTTGAAAGGAGGACAATAATATGGAAGACGAGAATGTAGAATTAACTCCTGAGATGGAGGCAGAACTTTCAAATAATGAAGGAGGAGAAGAATAATGGGATTTAGTAGTTTAATATCTCAAACCGTTCTAGCTGATAGTTCAAATTACACTAAAGGTAGAAATGGTTACAAAATTTGTAAATTCACTCCTCACCACATGGCTGGTAAATTAACAGGGACTCAATGTGCAAGATTATTTCAAGCCTCATCAAGAAACGCATCTGCTAATTATTGTATTGGTTATGATGGTGAAATAGTTGGAAATGTTGACGAAAACAATAGGGCTTGGACAAGTTCAAATAGAACTAATGATTTTCAAGCGATAACTGTAGAAGTTGCAAATAGTACATTAGGTCCTAATTGGGAAATTTCAGACAAAGCTTGGAATGCTTTAATTAAACTTGGTGTAGATGTTTGTAAAAGACACGGTTTTAGAATGGAATACAATTCTCAACCTAGTGGTTCTTTGACTAGACATAATATGTTTGCTAATACAAATTGCCCTGGTCCATATTTACAAGGTAGATTTAATGAATTAGCAAAAGCAATAAATGACAAATTAGATGGTAAAGACACTTCTGGAGATAATACACCATATCAAGGAACAACTGAAACTAATTATACGGTTAAAGTTACAGCTGATGTTCTTAATATTAGACAAGGTCCTGGTACAAACTATGGTATAACTAGTTCAATTAAAGATAAAGGAACATATACGATAGTTAAAGAAAGTCAAGGTCCTGGAGCTACTCTATGGGGTAAATTAAAATCTGGAGCTGGTTGGATTTCATTAGATTATACTGACAAAAAATCTACTGGGACAACATCTGGATTTAAACTTGGTTTATATGTAGTAAATACTCCATCAGGTTTAAATGTTCGTAAAGGTCCTGGTACAAGTTATGGAATAGTTAAAACGTATAAAAATGGTACGAGATTTGATACTTATGAAATTTCTGGTGACTGGGCTAGAACACCTAGTGGATGGGTAAACTTAAAATATTGTTCATTAGTTCGAGCTTACTAATTGACAATGTAAACATTATATTATAAAATACTATTAGAATATATTATTGTCTAATGAGAGGACGAATGAGGAGAAACATTCTAAATCACAATGTTATCTTTATTCGTCCAATTTTTAAGATAATAGAAAGGAGAGTTAAATGGCTACAGATTATGATTTAAAAATGTCTCTACCAAATAAGTCATATAATGAAGATGGTTCTACCACAGATTTACTAGGTAATGTTGTACAAAATGCTGTTCCTGAATATGAGAACAAGGCATCATTACCAAATAAATGGTTAAATCCTGATGGCAGTTATTCTACATTATTGGAACTTATTAGTGGAGCAATAGACACCGAATTATTTATTGTTGTAGAAGAATTACCATCTAGTGGTCAAACTAACAAAATATATTTATTGGTTGATGGTGATAACTTAATTGAGTATTTGTGGACTGGCTCAAAATGGGACCCTATTGGTATGGTACAATTTGATTTGTCAAAATATTCTACAACAGAACAAATGAATGAGGCTATAATGGCTGCATTAAATTCTGCAAAGGCCTATACTGATAATAAATTTAATGAAGCTAAAAAATATACAGATGACCAGATACAAGAAAAAATAACTCAAGTATTAGGAGGTGAATATTAATGGCTGATACAAGTAATTTAACTAATTTTTTAACCGATGTAGCTGCAGCAATAAAAGCTAAATTAGGTGACCAGACAGATATACCAGCAAGTCAATTTGACACAAAAATTGGAGAAATTGAAACTGTTGGAACATATCAAGCTAAATCTGTAAATATTACAACTAATGGAAGTCAAACTATAACGCCTGATACAGGGTATGACGCATTATCTAGTATATTGATAAATGTTCAAGTACCAATACCAGCATTACAAACTAAAAATTATGAATTTACACAAAATACTCATATAGTTTTAAGCCCAGAAACAGGGTATGATGGATTTTCTAGCATTGATTTAACTATAAATGTACCAACCATTGATACATCAGACGCTACAGCTACATCAAGTGATATTACAGAAGGTAAAACTGCTTATGTAAATGGTAATAAAATAACTGGTACATATATAGAAGATCCTAATAAATTATATTTTTTTGGTTCAGTATCAGAAATGGAACAATCAACCAAAATACAGAATGGAGTTCAATCAATAGTTTTAACAGAAATATTAAATGAGATTAATACTGCTTCTATATTTGATGAATTAGTTTTTCCAGAACAAATTGTTATGCAAACTCCAATAACTTCTTCATTTAGTACATCATTTAGACGTACTGATAATAATAGTACTGTATCTGCTTATGGTAATAGAACACAATTTAATTTTATAAATCCGAGTTATATAAAATATACTAGCACTAATGGAATTACATATAATAGAACTACATTTACAATTCCAGGAAATGTCGGAACTATAACAGGAGATACTGTTAAATTTGTTACATCATTTAAGTATAGTAATACAGGTGGTTGGTATGATGAGGTTTCTAAATTTTTGAGAACAAAATCTTATCAATCAGATTTATATTTAAAAGAAAATGATGATTTTACATTAATTGAAGCTCAAAAAAATAAATTATTAGATTTATCAAAATTATATTATCATGATACTGATGTTACATATTATAAATTATCAAACATATTCGATACGTCACATGTTAAAGATGTAACAAGTATGTTTGATAGTTGCACTAATTTAGTAACATGTGATTTGAGCAATTTAGATTTTAGTAATATCACAAGCTTGGCTACCATGTTTTGGGGTTGCAAACATTTAACGACTATTGTTTTTCCTAGTACAATAGACACATCAAAAGTTACCACAATGGCTGAATTATTTGGAAGTTATGGAAGTTATTGTCCTAATTTAGATGATAATTCTTTGAATAGTATATTGTTAATGTGTGCAAATGCTACATCTTATACTGGTACAAAAACATTAAGATATTTAGGAATAACATCCGCAGAGGCAACTACTTGTCAAAGTTTAACAAATTATCAAACATTTTTAGATGCTGGATGGACTACTGGATATTAGAAAGGGGAGTGATAACTAATGGCGAGAATAAATAATTTAACGAATTTTTTAAATGATGTTGCCACAGCTATCAAAACAAAGCTCGGGGATAATACAAGTATCCCCGCAGCAGAGTTTGATAGTAAAATAATGGAGATAGAAACTGCTGGTAACTATCAAACGAAATCCATTAGTATAACAACTAATGGTAATTATACACAATTACCTGATACTGGTTATGATGCAATGGACCAAGTAGTAATTAGTGTTAACGTACCTCAAACTGGAGGAGATGTAAAACTGTTTAAAACTATAGAAGAAATGCGAGCTGATACAACTGCAAAAGAAGGAGATTTAGCAGTAGTTTACAGAGAAGAAATACAGCCAGTAACAGAAGAAAATGAATTTAGTAGTTGTATATTCCCAAATACAGTAGTGTTAGACGAAGCGTTTACAGGTAACGTTTATGGAAGATTTAGAGCAGTAGACCACAGTGTAATGTTTGATGGGAATGTAGATATGTCATCATCAAGGTTTAGATTTGATGGTTGGGGTGAAAGTAGTCAAATAAGAGTAGAATATACTTCACAAGATGGAATAACATATACAAGAACTGATGGTGGAGAAGAACTACAAGAATTTGGTACAACCATTAAATGGACAAGCATGGGTGGTCCATTCAATAATGTAATTGGAAACTTTATGAAAATAGGTGGAAATTATTTTGATGGGTTATATGAATACACTGAATTTAAAGATAAATATTTTCAATTACCTATTGTAGATGGGGCTGATGACACATCTCGTGTACCTTATGATTATGACAATACTATTATAGATTATGCTGAATTTATTAATTTAGCCGAAAATTATTTATTTGATAGTATGAATGGGGATAGATATTGTATAGGAAAGTTTAATAATAAATATTATATTATAGAAAGAACCATTAAAACTGGTTATGAAGATGGATATGCTTTGGGAGTAATTGAAACAAGTGCTAAGACATATAGTTTGGCTTTGAGACATAATGGTGATAATATTCCTTCTCTTATATTTAATGAATTAGACTTAGACACTTATACTATTATTAACACCCAAACTGTGACTTTTAATGAAGTAGGCAGTACTTATGATGGTTATAAATGGTATTATAATTCAAATATTACTATGAATTGTTTACCTATTATAATGGACAGCAATAATGGTTTTAGATGTTCTGTTTATTATGATATATTACCTTTAAATGGTAATACTCGTACAAGTTATTTTATAGATGATTTGATAAACTATGTACCTTATTATAAATATTCTATAGCAAAATCACAATTAAATGCAACACCAGATTATGTATATGAAAAAACATTTTATGGTAAAAATGGTGTAGAAAATGGAACATTAACAACAAGTGTAAGTAATTCATTTACAGATGTAAATGCCGAAGTATATGCCAAAATTCAAGTACAATATAATAATATGCAACCAAGAATATTAACAGACCAAGATAAAGATATTGATAAGAATATAATAACTATACCAAGTAAAACAGATGGAACACCTTTATTAAATACAAGTAATGTGACTAATATGGTTTATATGTTTAGTGGTTGTTCAAGTTTAACAACAATACCTTTATTAAATACAAGTAATGTGACTAATATGGGTTATATGTTTAGTAGTTGTTCAAGTTTAAACAATGAAAGTTTAAACAATATATTAGCAATGTGTACAAATGCTGTAAAAATAACTTCTAATAAAACTTTAAAGCGTATAGGTTTAACAGAAGAACAAGCGAATATTTGTAAAACATTAAGTAATTATCAAGATTTTGTAAATGCAGGTTGGACAACAGGTTATTAAAATAATAATTAACGAATTTGTTTACTTTCATAATTCTTTATGATATAATATTATAAAGGAGAAAAAGAAAGTGGATGTTTTACAATTGTTATTAGGTCAAATTCCAGAAGCAATATATTTTGCATTATTTATGATATTTACAAAGAGACTAGATAAGAAACAGATATTATTTACAATTTTAATGATAATAGAATATATTTTATTATTTAATTTTACTCCTGTGACTATCTGGTCTCACATATCATATTTTATTATAACTTATATGATATTAAGATTATTATATCACGAGAAATCACAAATAACAGATATATTCACATTAGGTATAGCGAGTATATTGATGATAATTATATCTACGATTAGTTATATAATAGTTGCTGTAACAATAAAAGACATTATTATTTGTAATATATTAGCTAAAATTATGTTATTTATAATATTGTATTTTATTAGAAACAAATTATATAAAATACAAAATATGCATAAGAAATTTTGGAATAGAAATGATAAAATACCAAAACCTATGAAATCAATTACATTTAGATGTATAAATTTAGTTTTGTTCAATATAATGTTTTTTATAATAAACAATTCTATATTATTTTATATGAGTTGGAGGTGATTTACTATGAAACCTTGGAGAAGTTGGTTTCTATTGTTTGATGTTGAAGAAGGAGAATAAGATATGGAAAAATTTAGGAAAATTCTTCCTAGTCTTATCTTCAACATAGCAGAAACAATAATTATAGCTCTGATGGGTATATTGTTGAAACTACCCATCAATTATATCATTTTAGTAATGTTAACATTTATGATTGCAAGAGGTTTATTTGGTAAGTCACTTCATTTCAAAACTTGGTACAGATGTTTAGTGTGGAGTGCTCTAATAATGTTAAGTTTATTTGTATTATTGAAAGTAGATTTAGTAGTATCAATTACATTTGCAATATTTGCTGCTTTCATAATGACTGGTAAGTCTAACATATATGATATGTATTTATGGAAAAATTATGATGAACCTAGCAAATATCAAGATATTATAGACTATATAAAATATAATGAACTTGATGATAAGTTATTAGAATTTGAAAGTAAGATTAAGAGGAGAAACAATTTAGAATATTTAATTTACAAGTATAGATTTAAAGATGGCAAAACATTTAATGAGATGTCGGAATTATTGGATATGGACAATCCTAGAATTGTAGAACAACTCGATAAAATTGCATTTGCTATTAGATTATACTGTGGAATATAGGGAATTAACCCTATATTTTTTTTTGTCAATTTTTTGTTTACAGTCAGAATAACCAAATATTTTTTATTTTTATATAATATAACTAATAAAAGATAGGAGGTAAGATTATGTTTGAACCTTATAATATGTATAATCAATATGGTATGTACAACCCATATCCTAATTATAATCAACAATTACAACAAAGACAAAATCAGCCTACATATAAACCACAGACAACTGCCCTACAAGGTAAGGTAGTGGATAGTTTAGATGTTGTAAAAGCCGCTGATATTCCTTATGATGGTAGTGTAAGTTATTTTCCATTAACAGATAATAGTGCTATAATAACTAAACAATTACAACAAGATGGTACTAGTAAAGTAATTATTTACAAACCAATATCTAATGAACCGGAAGAAAACAAACCTAAATATGTTACAGAAAGTGATTTGGAAAAACAATTAAAAGATGTAAATAGTAAGGACATCAAAGATATTAAAGAAGATATAAAAACATTAAAACGAAAGTTAGAAGATATTACAGATGACATAAAGTATAAAAAGGAGAAATAGTTATGAACCCTGTAAATGTAATAAAACAATATATGATGAAAGGTTTTACTCCAAAAGGTATATTACAACAAATGAATATCCGTAATCCGATTTTGAGTAATGTTATTGGAATGGCTCAAAATGGAGATACAAAAGGTGTTGAGAATTTTGCTAGAAATATCTGTAAACAAAGAGGTTTAGATTTTGATACTGAATTTAGTAAATTCAAAAACACATTACAATAGTTATTATTTGCAAATAATATAAATATTTTAAAAAAGGAGGTAAATTTATGAACTATGAAAATGGTGGTTTATCTGCCTCTGACGTAGCTCTAATTCAAGACAGAAACAATGGTTTCAGTAATGGCTTTGGTGGAGATGGCGCTTGGTGGATAATCTTATTTCTAATCTTCGCGATGGGTGGCTGGAACAATGGTTTTGGTGGCTTTGGTGGAGGTTTCGGAGGAGACAATATGTATCCTTGGTTATCTAATGGACAAAAAGAAATTATGCAAAACACAAATAATGGATTTAATACATTACAATTAGGAAATCAATTAAATGATATTTCTAATGGAGTTCAAAATGTAAGTACTCAATTATGTAATGGATTTGCTGGGGTAAATCAAACAATAAATTCTGGATTTGCTAACGCAGAAAGTTCTGCTAACGCAAGACAAATGGCAAATATGAACCAAAACTTTGCAAATCAAACAGCTATGCTACAAGGATTTAATCAAATCAGTTCACAATTTGCTGATTGTTGTTGTGAAAATAGATTAGCTAATTGTCAAACACAAAATATAATTCAAAACGAAGGTAACGCGACTAGATTTGCTGACGCTAATAATACAAGAGATATTATCACTAATGCTACATCTAATACACAAGCTATACTTGATAAATTGTGTCAATTAGAATTAGATGGTGTTAAAGCTCAAGTTGAAGCTAAAAATGATAGAATAGCAGAACTTCAAGGTCAATTACAAATGGCTGATTTAAGAGCTAGTCAAACAGCTCAAAACGCATTCATCTCTCAAGGATTTAGCAATGAAGTTGACGCCTTATATAATAGATTAAATAGTTGTCCAGTTCCAACAACTCCAGTTTATGGAAGAACTCCAATATTCACTTGCAACAATAATGGATGCGGATGTGGATGTAATGGAAATTTTTAAGCAAAACCTGATTACAGGACGCTCGAATACGAGAACTTGCTAATTATATAGAAGATAGGCAAGTTGTCTATCTTCTTATTTTATAGAAAGGAAATGGTGGTTATGATAGAAAGTGTACAAGAATTACCTGTAATATTAACTAATAATACCTCATCTGTTACTTTTACAGCTGATGATGTTAGAACTAGAAGTGCTAATTGTTGTAATGGATGGTTATCTCATACACAAGGTTCTCCATTATATCAATTATTGGATGGTGGTTACTATGAGATTATATTAAACGCAAATGTTAGTTCTGCTACTCCAGGTATAGTAGCTCTAGGTTTATATGAAGATGGTGTATTGGTACCTGGTTCTATGGTTGCCTCAACTATAACTGCTGCAGGAGATGTAGAAAATTTAAGTTTTACTAAAATTATAAGAGTATGTTGCAGAGCTAGTACAACATTAACTATTTCAAGTGTACCTAGTTTCCCTAATTTAGTTGATTTAACGACTACAGGAATAGATACACAAACTCCTATTATAGTTAATGCTAACTTAATAATTAAGAAAATAGCATAGGAGGTGATTATATGGAGGAAGAAAAGAAAGAAGAATTATGTTACCCAGATAATATAAAAGAACTCGTAATCAAAGAATTAAGTCAATTTTCTAATGATGAATTAGACAAAGATGACTTAGATACAATATATAAATTGGTTGATATTGACAAAGATTTAGAAAATATTGACTATTGGAATTGTAAGAAGGAGGTATTAAAAATGAGATATGGTAATTATGGTAACTATGGTGAATACTCTGATGGAGAGTATGGGAATTATGGAAGATATGGTAGATATGGCAGAGAAAAATATGGTAGACACGATGTTGGTGAAGAAATGTTAAACGATATGAGAGATAGTTATGGAGCTTATTCGGAAAGTATGTCTGCTTATAGTAGAGGTAATTATGGAGCTGGTCAAGAAGGTATGAAAGCATTAGAAGATACTATGAGGTTATTTACAGATTTCGCTCAAAAAATGATAAGAGAAACAGAGTCTCCTGAGGCTAAACAAATAATCAAGAAACATTTAAGAAAAATAAGTCAAATGAGTGAGGCTTAATGTATAAATATTATAACGCTAACGAGCATAATAATTTTGTAAATGACTGCGTAATACGAGCTATCTCTACAGCAGAAGATAAAAGTTGGAGTGAAACCTATGATGATTTAAGTCGAATAGCAAAGAACAATGGTATTCTGTTAGATGATGTTAATTTTGTGGAACCTTTATTAGATTATAGATATAATCGAATATCTACATATCCAGGTGAAACTGTTGGAGATTTTACAGAAAGATGTATTATTGGAACTTATTTGGTCACTATGCCAAATCATATAACTACAGTTATTGATGGAGTTGTATATGATACATTTGATTGCAGAGATAGAGAACTATGGGATGTATGGAAAGTAAAATAAAATAATTTAAAAAATTTCATTTTATTTCTTGACATATTTGTTTACTTATTATACAATATAATTAAGAAATAGATATGTCCTGGGGACACGGTGTTATGTATAGGGAATAAATAAACACTCACTTTCATAAGTCCGTAGTAAATGGGATGGGTAATATTTCTATATAATGTAAAAAGTTATGTAGTAAACCCATTTCCGTTTACTACGGACTTAAAATATTTTTATAAGGAGGGATTTGTTATGGCAGCTGTTAATTATGCTGAAAAGTATGAGAGAGCGTTAGCACAAGCTTACCCAAATGTGTTAAACTTTGGTGAGTTATATAATGTAGCAAACAACTCTATTTATACTTTCTTAAATGCCAAAACTATTCACATTCCATCTATTAGTGTAACTGGTAGAAAGAATGTTAACCGTGATGCTATTGACGGTGTCTTCCAAAGAAATGTAGATGATACATACGAAGACAAAACAATGCAATTTTATAGAGAATGGAGTACTTCATTAGACCCAGCAGATGTTGATGATACTAATATGGTATTAACAATTCAAAATGCTACAAAGGTATTTAATGAAACTCAAAAATTCCCTGAAAAAGATGCTTATACAATCTCAAAAATATTTGCAGATTGGTCAGCACAAGGTGGTACACCTAATACAACAGCTTTAACAGTTGATAATGTATTAAACGTATTTGATGCTATGATGGAGGCTATGGACGAAGCATTAGTTCCTTTCTCTGGAAGAATACTATATGTTACTCCAGCAGTTAAAACTCTATTAAAAAATGCATCTCAAATTGGATTAAGACGTCCTGTTGATAACAACAACGGAGCTATCAATAGAATAGTTGATAGATTAGACGAAGTTTACTTAAATACAGTTCCATCAGTACTTATGAAATCTGCTTACAATTTCAATAACGTAGGTTATGAAGTTGCTGATGGTGCTAAACAAGTAAATATGTTCTTAGTTCACCCATCTGCTATAATCACACCATCTAAATATTCTTTCGTTGGTGTTGAAGCTCCAGCAGCTGGAACAAAAGGTGATTACATCTATTATGAAAAAGAATACAGTGATGTATTTATTTTAAATAATAGAACTGCTGCAATAGCTTTCAATATTGCAGAATAATAAAAATTGGAGGTAAATTATGAGTGACGTGGTGCCAATCGTTAAAGATACAGATGTGTTAGATGTTTTTACTAAAGTAAAAAACATTTTAGGACCTGTATATAAAGACGACGATGAAAATATTTTGAAAAGTCAAATTCAAATAATAGCTGACGAAGCTTTATCTGTGTCTAATCGTATGTTTGAAACTACTATAACAGATTTAAAATCAATTGTTGTAGATGTTGCAATAATTTGGTATCAAAATCGTGGTGTAGAAAGTCAAACGAGACAAGATGAACTTGGACAAGCAAATTATTTCATAGACTGGCACCATTACCTTCAAGAAGAAATCGTACGTCACGGAAAGAGGTATGTTATATAATGAAACTCACCAGGCTAGAAGAAATAATTTTACATAAAATTGTAAAAGTTACACTGCCTGATGGGGAACGTACCGATAGTTATGATGAGGGAACACCCTATCAGGCTCTTATTCAATATTTGACAAATGATAGAGTTGCAGTAGCGACCTATGGTGCAGATGTTGATAAAATTCATCGTGTAAGTACATTACATAATGAATTAGAAAAGTTTTTAATCACTAAGGTTAGAAATAAACAAGATAATGTAAGTAATTATGTTATAAAATATAATGGTAATTATTACAATATTTTGAAAGTAAATCCAAGATGGCTTGAAATGAAATGGAGGTAATCCTATGGCTAGACAGGCAAGATGGAACAAATCATTTTGGAAGAAGATGGACCATTTAGAGCGAATGGAACAAATTGCTGACCAACCAATGTTACAGATTATGTCCGAAGAGGTTGGAAAAGTTGAAGGTGTAATGTTAAGTGAGACACCAGTAAGATTTGGTGGATTATTACAAAGTCATTATGCGTATATAACTGAAACACCTACAGGTTATTCTGGTAGAGTTGGTTATGATAGAGGTCAACATATAAATTTGGACCCAAATTTGGAACCTGGCGAAAGTCAATATGATGATGAAACTAACCCTGAGGTTATGGATTATTTATCTACACATCCAAAAAGAGAAGCTCAAGTAGCTGAAATTGAAGAGGCTATGGAACAATACCCTATAAATTGTAGGGAAAGAATATTGGAATGGTTCAAATCGGAAGTCAAAAAATGATGGAGGTATGTAATGAACAAAACTAATGGTTTTCGTATAATGATACAAGATAAATTAAATGAGATAGGCGACCTTGAGTGTGGAGTTATTGTTGGAGACGATATGATAGAAGAAGGTAAGTATTATTTTGGTTACAGATTAAATACTATCGGAAATCGTCATAATTTGGATTACTCCAATAAAAACGAAATGCGAGTATTAACTGGTTATTTATCTACAAAAGGTGGTTCATTGTCCGATTTAGATGCTTTCACAGATAAGATTGTAGATAAATTGGAGGAACTACGTTTTCTTGTGTCAACAAACGATATTACTACATTAGATACTACTGTTAGAAAAGTTCTTATTACCGGTTCAGTTAGATATGATTATCTTGATGGTTTATTAAAGTAATCAAAAATGGAGGAACGACGTTCAAACCTGGGAGATTTTAAATTTTAAAGAATATAATATCATTATTGAAAAATTATAAAAGGAGGTATTAGTATGGACCCAGATGCAAAAATCCAAATCGCCACTATGGGCACAAAATTGGAGGTTAAAGTTGGTTCTGGAGATTATGTTAGATTATATGGTTTAGCAAGTACTCCAGATTTTGGTGGGGAACCAAATACTATTGATAGTACTACTCTTGATAATACAGAGTATGAAACAAATGTATTAGGATTACAACCATCAAATGTATTAAGTTATGAATTTAATATGATGGCGTTAATCGCTCAAACAGATAAAGATGGTAAAGCTGTTGAACATAACTTAACATATATCAAAAATCTTGTTGATAATAAAACTGTTGCACATTGGAAACTTACAAAAGCATCAAAAGTTACATTTGAATATGACGCTATTGCTAAGCTTCAATTCAATGCTGACGAACAAAGTGCTATTGAGAAATTTACAATGTATCACAGCTTAAAATCAAAAATAACTGTTACTGTTCCTGCTGTTACACCAGCTGGTAATTAGTAAATCAATAAACCGGCTGTACACCATCTATCACAGGTTTCCCTGGTTTTCTCCACAGGTTTTAGAGTGATAAATTATATTATATTGGAGGAATTTTATTATGGATAATGAGTTAATTGTTACAATTGGAGACAAAGAGCTTCATTTTAAATTAAAATCACAAGTTATTGTGACATTAGAAAAAGTATATGGTAAAAATATTTTTGAGATATTCCAAGACTTATCTTTTACTTCTATGCAAAGAATTTTCTGGGAGGCTTTATCAAATAAAGAATTAGCTGGCAACGCAGATGATGTAATGGATTTATTATTAACTAAGTATACCCTTGTAGAATTGGGTAATGATTTATTACAGCAATTAGCTGTTAAATCAGGCATATTAAAACCACAAGACGTAAACGAAGCAAAGGATATGAGCGTTGAAGAACTAAAAAACGACTAGAAGAGTATGAATATGACCCATTAGCTGGATTTCATTTTGTACACGATTTATATTGTGAACTAACAAGATTAGGTTTTGGGTTAGAAGAATTATATAATTATTCTTGTAAGGAATTATTATTCATACTCAAGTATAAACGAGAAGGTTTAGCGTATGAACTTTGGAGACAAGGTACAATGTCTCGTGCAGCTATGAGTAAAGAATTTCCTGGTAAAGTGGAGAAAGCTATACCTGAGTTATTTGAAAAACAACAAGGAGTACCTCTTGAAAAATTACCACCTGAATTTAAGGACATGTTCGTACAAAATGTACAAGAACAAGTCAATAATAAAAATTACAGATAGGAGGTGGCTTAATTGGACGATAATGATAATATGAAATATGGTATTGAGTTTGATGCTCAAATAGGAAAAGGCTTTAGTAGTACAATCGGTAAAGTTAAACGCGAAATTGGAAAAGTTCCAGAAGAGCGAACTTTAAGATTTTCTGCTAAAGCCAATTTTAAGCATTTAGACAAAGATATGAAAGACTCGCTAAAAACATTTGAACATTTACAGAAAAAGATGACTGGAAAAGGTTTATTAGGTGCGACAAATCCTATAAAAGGTTTAGCGAATTATGTGTTTGGTGATAGAAATAAATTTAAACAGTTAGACAAAGCTTTTGAACATACAAAACTTCGTGCTATTCAAGCTAGACAAGAACAATATAAAACATTAAAGAACTTGATGGGTACGAAAGATATTGAAGATAATAACTTTTCAGACGAAAGTTTAATGGGCCAAACATCAAAAGCGTATGCTGAACAAGCACAAGTTATTGATGACTTAAATACTCAATTGGAAGAACTTCGTAAACAAAAAGAAGAATTATCACAACAAAAACTTGAAATGAAAATGTTACCAGATGAAGAAAAAGTTGTAGCACAAATCAATACTGTAATGACAGCGATGGACAAGTTAAGAGCTAAAATTGAGCGTTATAAGAAAGTAGATATTAGTGGAGAACAAGCTCAAAAGCAAATAACAGATACGAGTAATAGAATTTACTCAAAAACTGAACAATTAACAAGAGTTGCAATTGGTCATTTCAATAATACTGGTACAGATAAAATGTACAGAGAATTAAGAAAAACGATAAATGACAGTATGAAAGACCAATTAGAACAATTAGATGATGTTAAAAATCAATTAGAATTTTCACAACAACAATATGCTGGTTATTTAGGTACTATTAGCGAATTAAAAGATATACGAGATACTAAAGTTAGAGATTTAACTGCAGAAGAACTTATTGAATTAAAAGGTGCTGAAAAAGCTGTAGAAACATTAGACGATAAAATTAGAGAATTAAGTACTAGAAAAAATAAGATAGAGATTTACACAGACGTAAATAAAAAACAATTAGACAAAATGACAGCTTTATGGAAAAAGAGAGCTGAAATAAATACAGCTGATGGTAAATCATATAACAGAAATAATGCAGAAAATTATTTCGCTGGTGGTAAAAATACGTTAATGAATTTACAAGACACTTTATCAAATAAAGTTACTGGTACAGTAAGTTCTGGTTATATTAAAGATTTAGAAGACCAATTGGAGTCAGCTAGAAAGAAGAAATTAGAGTTAGATGATACATTAAGAAATGTAGTTCCAATGAACGAAAGTAATATTCAAGATGTAGAACAAAAAATCGCCGATACAGAAAAGGAAATGAAAGACGTAGAAAAGAATATAAAATTAGCGAATGGTACATCTGCTGAATTAGAAAAACGTTGGAAATTATTAAATGGTGAACTAGCTGAATTAAGAAATCAATGGCAATTATTAAATGAAGATATGCAAACCAATCCGTTAAAAGAAAATTTCCGTTCTGATGATATGCAAAAAGAAAATGGATTATGGGACCAAATAAATTCAAAAGCTACAAAATTCTGGCAAATATTTAAACGTAATAATGCTATTACTAGATTAGGTAAAAGAATTTTAACACAAATTCGTAACACTATCGCTAATATGATTAACCCTTTGAATTTATTTACTAAAGGTTGGAACTCTTGGTTAGACAGAGTTGAAAATAAACAACTTAAAAATACGTTTGAAATGATTAAATATAATCTTGTTACTGCGTTTGAACCATTATTTGAAAAATTTGCACAATTTTTATTAAAAGTAGCACAAGTAGCAAATATATTCACAAAGAAATTCGCTGGTGTAGATTTATTTGATAGCAAAGATTGGAAAAAGAATAAAGCAATGTTAGACCAGATAACTGCTAGTTTTGATGAATTACACAATGTAGGAGAAAATACCGATACAATATTTGATAGTGGAAACTTTAAAATGGAACCATTATCAGACGAACAAGTTAAATTCTGGGAAGGTATGGCTGATAAGGTTGCAAAAGCTTGGGAAGGTGTAAAAAATGTATTTCAATGGATTATAGACCATTGGAAATGGTTAGTTGCTGCTTGGGCAGGTTACAAATTAGCTAAATTCTTTGGACAATTAACAGACTGGGGTAAAAACTTTGGTGGATTACTAAAAGGATTATCATTAAGTAATCTATTGACTGGTTTAGGTATAGCCATAGGCTTAGCTACTACATTATATGGTATTTTCCAAGATATAAAATTAGCACAAAAATGGAACCAGATGACACCAAAAGAAAGAAATAAAACAGCGGATAAAGGTGATGCTGCAATTGGTATCGGTGGAGGTATTCTTGGTGGTATAGCAGGAGCTAAAATTGGAGCATCAGCGTTAGGTGCTAGTTTAGGTTTAACGGCTGAGACAGGAGCTGCAGTAGGTGTTGCAGTAGTAGGAGGTATCGCTTTAGGTATTTCTGGTACAGCTAATGCAATAACGGCTGCTACACACGGTGACTTTGATATGGTAGAAAAAGAAAGTAAGAAGGCTGGTACTGGTTATGGATTAGCGATTGGTGCTGCTGTTGGTACAGCTATATGCCCTGGTATTGGTACAGCTATTGGTGCTGGTGTAGGAGCATTAGTTGGATTTCTTGGTGGTACTGTTGTTGGTAAAGTATCAAGGTTTTTCGGTGATATGGGTGGAGACTTTAGCAAATTAAAAGTTTCTGCAGATGATTTGAAATGGGCTACAGAACAATACAATACAGCTTTAGGTAATGAATATCAAGCTTTACAAGATTTAAAAGGTATGGAACAAGCTACAGGACAATCTGGTGAAGCATTATATAAACAAGTAGAAAATGGAACTATTAAATATGGTGATTTAACTACTGAACAAAAGTTATTGGTAAAAGCTTATGAGAATTATCAAGACTGTGTAAAAAATACAGCTGATGCTTTAAAACAACAAACAGACTATGAAAACGCTATACTTAAAGATAAAGCAAAAGAAAGTGGAGATTATAGTGAATTTATCGCTAGTATGCAAGATGCTACAAATAAAGGTGTATATTCAAGTGAAGAAATGCAAGATAGATTATCACAAGTATATGCTACGTTAAGTAAAGATGAACGTGAAGTATTTCTATCACAAATACCAGAAGATATGCGAGAAGGTGTACAACAAGGTGCAGAACAATATTATTCTGACTGGGAAAAATTCAAAATTAACGCTGGTAAGAAATGGGAAGATTTCAAAGAAGGCTGGGGTAAATTTTGGGGTGGTGTTGGAACCAAATTAGGTGAAATTGGTCAAGGCATCGCTACTACAGCAGGTAATATTTGGGACGGTATGAAAACTACAGCTGGTAATATTTGGAAATCTATTGAAATTGAAGCTATAACTGCTTGGGATGCTATAAAAGAAAGTGCTATAGGACAAAAGGTAGCAGAAATCGCTACTAAAGTTGGTGAAAAATGGGAAGAAATTAAAACTAAAGCTGGTGAAGCATGGGAAACTGTAAAAACTACAGTTGGAGAAAAAGTAGAAACCCTAAAAACCAATTTAAGTGAAAAATGGGAAAACATTAAAACTAAGGCCGGAGAAGTTTGGGATAATGTTCAAACCAAAGCTAGCGAAATTTGGGGAAATATTAAAGAAACAGTAGGCGGTAAGGTTGAAGAACTTAAAACTAAAGTACAAGAAAAATGGGAGAACTTAAAAACAAAAGCTGCTGAAACTTGGGATAATATCAAAAATAAAGCTAGTGAAACTTGGAATAACATTAAAAATTCAGCAATTGGTCAAAAAGTTAGTGAAATCGCTACAAACGTTAAAAATAAATTTGATGAAATTAAAACTAATTTATCTAATAGTTGGAACACTTTAAAAACTAATGCATCTACAGCTTGGAATAATATTAAAAATTCTATTGTTGATGGAGCTAAAAATGCATGGGAAGGTGCTAAAGGTTTCTTCTCAAAAATTGGAGAAGGAGTAAAATCTGCTTGGGAAGGTATAAAAGGTTTTGCATCTGACACAGGTCAAAGATTTGGTAATTTCTTCTCTGGTAAAGGTTTCAAAACAGACGAAGAATATGATGAGTTCCAAAAGAAACACCCAAGTTATGATGTAGGTACAAATTATGTACCAAACGACCAATTAGCGTATGTACACAAAGGTGAAGCAATTATACCTGCTAAATATAATAAACCAGTATCTCTTGATAATACAGCTACAAATAGAACTAATGAAGAAATTAGAAATCTCGTAAATCAAGTTAGAGAATTACAAAGTATGGTAGCTCAAGGTATTAAAATAAATGGTGAATTTGTACAAAGAGGTGCAGATTTAGTCGCTACAGTAGAAAGAGCTAGTAATAAAGTAAGTAATGGTATATTAAGCCAAAAGCAATATGCTAGATAGGAGGTTATTATGAGTACACAGATGAGTATGTTTTTCAAAGAAAACGCATTTGCTCCATTATTCTTAATAAATGGTAGTAAATTCTTATGGCAAGACCCACAAGGTAGATATTGGACAGAAACATATCACGGTCAAACGTACAATACTGTTAATAACCCCGCGAGAGATTATGTTGAAAAATCCGAACAATTAGTTCGTTCAACCAGAGATGCAAATGGCCGAGTTATATCTCAAAAAATCAATAGAAGATTAAATAAATTTGACAGTTTAACTTGGCCATATCTTTCTCGTAAATCAGTACAATGGTTAAAGAAACAAATTGCAAAATTTGATTGTGAATTATCATACTGGGACGATGAAGATGAATGTTGGAGAAAACGAAGTTATTATTGGGGAGATTTTGAAGCTACTCCTTGTGAATGGGAGACAGTTAATGTAGGTGGTATGTATATTAAACGACCTACGTGGTATAAAAATGTTAAATGTAACTTAATAGACAAAGGTTTTTGATTACCACTAACCTATCTATTTACATGACCAAAAAACAAATAGACATAATTATATATTAAGGTATAATTAGAAAGGAGGCAAAAATGGATTTAACAGAAGAACATTTGAAAGCTAGACTTAGACAAGAAGGTTATATGGAAATTATGATGTATATACCAGATACAAATATTCAAATTTCTAGTGTTAGCTCAAGTGATAAATTATCATATTGTAATATAGACGCTATAAAAGATATTAAACAATATACATCACAAACAATCGCTACATTAGAAGAAAACTTATGGTTATTAAATGGTTTATTTCCAAATATTTTGGAAGGAACATATACTCCTGGTTATATATCAAATTCTATGTCCGATGAAAATGGAGATTTTGAAACAAATCCAAGAGTAGTTGTTAATCTAGCAAATTCTTCTACAGTGGAATTTTTCTCACTTATGTTAAATCCTGCTGTGCCTACTGGTTACCCAATTACAATAAATTTACATGCTTATAGTGGAGATACATTATTAGATACATTTACGACAGATACGGAAGATGTGGAAACTCTACCATCTGTCGTTTTTGAATTAAACTTAGATAATGTTACACGATTAGAAATTGAATTTGTGGGTACTAGAGTAGGTCACAGGAGAATAAGGTTGTCCACTGTATTATTTGGAAAAATGATTTATATAAACCAAGATGAGTTAGTTCATGCAGACTTTATGGATAAAACATCATACGCTTGTGATACATTACCATCAAGAACTTTTAAATTTGACTTAAACAATTATAGTCATTTATACGATGTAGATAATCCAGATAATGGATACATTTCATTGGATAAACAAACTAGAGTTCAATTTAGAAATGGTTATAATGTAGCAGGTTATGAATATGATGATAATGGTAATGTTGTAATGGAAGATATGGTAGAAGATTATATTGAAGAAGTACCAGTATTAGACCCCGAAACAGGAGAACCTACTTATGATGAAGATGGCAATCCAATTGTAGAATACCAACATCATACAAGAGTATTGGTTCCAAATGCTTATCCAAAAGTAAATAATGAAGATGGCAGTGTAGAAATCGCTTGGGACGATTGGAAAGAATTAAGACTTATGAGTGTATATGCTAATGGAGATGAAACAGCTACATTTGAATGTGGTTCTGTATTAGACAGTATGGAAGAAATATTTACACACGAATATTTTAATGGAGAAGATAGAACTGTTGGAGAAATTGTACATCAATTATTAGTATTCCAAGGACTAGATGATAGCGTTATTGAATGGTCAAGTGATGGTATAAAAGTTCCAACTAATGGAGTTCCATACGAACAATGGTCTGATACAAGTTATAGAGATTATCAAATTGGAACTGTGTTACCAAACGCTTCTTGTAGAGAGATTATTCAATTACTTGCATTTAGTATTGGAGCTACGATATTGATAAAAGATAATGGTAAAATTAAATTCGCTAATTTAGATATTACAAAACCTGAAACATTTACACATCAATTTGAGTGGAATTACTCTGACTTTGAGGCTATTCCAGATGCAGAACAATTAGATAGTATAGAAAGATTAGAAGATTTGTCATTACCAAAATATCAAAGCTATCAAGACCGAAGTGAAGGCGTAAAAGAGATTACAAAAATTGATGTATCTGCGATATATAATGATGTATCATATCAAGAATGTTCACCAACTGGTGCAAGTTTAGTTATTGAAGAAGGAGAAACTACAAACGCATCTGTACAAAGTGTAGAATTATATACTAGAAACGGTTTAATTCAAGTTAGTGGTTTAAGCGAAGGTGAAACTGTACATGTTGCAATTTATGGTTATCCAATAATAACTACTCGTAAACAAGAAAGAAGTGTTACATCTAGTACATTAGTGTTAGATACACAACTTATGCGAAATGATATGAAAAGTTGGAATGCTAATGGTACTGTAAAAGATACAGATTTAATTAAAAAGAAATATTTAAAATGGTACCAAAAGAAATTCAAATATAAATTAACAACTAGAGGAGAACCTCTTGTAGACGCAGGAGATTATGGAATTATACAAACACAATTTACAGAAAGAATGCCTGTATATATACTTCAAAATCATTGGACTTTTGATGGTACTTGGGCAGGAGATATGGAGGTGATTTCACTTGGTTAATGAATGGATTACACCTATTTATGATAGAAATTACTCAGATATTCAAGATGTACAATATGACCCAACTATGGAAAATCCAAAAGGATGTTATAACGCGATAGATTTAAACAGAATTGAAAATAACACAGCGTATTGTGCAGAATATATGTTAGAACATAGAATAATAAGAGTTATGCCTCAAATAACTTGTAAAACTAATTGGAATGGTGATGATATTCCAACGACTACAGATATGAGACGTATAATTCATAATGTTATGGCTTTAATGGAATTATCTAATCCAATGATTTTTGAAGACTTACCAACGTTAAAAATAGCAACACAAATAAATTTTAGTTTAGCCAATGATATTGAAAGAGCGTTAGATATTATGCATAATCAACCAGACTTGCCAATAGATTATTTTGTATTAACATTACACGATGGTATGATTACAACTATTGAAAGATTAGATGGTTCAACAGAAACGATAAACGCTAGTCAAGCATATATCGCTGAAACAGAAATAGCTCACATAGTTGGAGTTCCACCAGAACCAGACTCCCAATATAAACTATTTACAGCTTGGAGTGGAAATGTAGATGACTTAGCGTTTGTTAGACCAGATATAAATACACAAAACGCAACATTTGAAGGTCAATATCATAATGTAGAATTAACTGCTAATTTTAGAACGGCTTATCCTAGAAGATTAACACTTACAAATGCTTATATTTCTCCAAATGGAGATGACCACGCAGAATCAGGACCAACTACTGGTATATTCTACGCTGGAGATAATATAATGATTATTGCAAATCGTGCTTCTACTGGTAAAGCGTTCCATCATTGGGAAGGAACACAAGCTGCATTAGAAAATATATCAACTGCAGATTTAGACCCATCAACTGTTTGGTTAAGTATGCCAGATTGTGATGTAAACTTAAACCCATTTTATGTAAACGCAGGACAACATACAGTTAATGTAACAAATGGTTCAGGTTCAGGTTTATATAATTATGGAGATGATGTATATATTTCAGCAGATGTACCAGACCATTATGGATTTGATAACTGGTCAGGTGATACAAGTTATTTGGAAGATATTTATAGTTCTAGTCAAAGTTTTAAAATGAGAGATTATAACATTTCATTTAGAGCTAACTATAGTTATAGATATTCATATAATAATGTTCAAGTAATAAATGGTAAAATTAGAGTTAATGGTGAAGATGTAAATAAGGCAAGTAATTTAATGCAATCATCAAGTTATACATTAGTACCTACACCTCCAGATAATTCACAAGGTATAGATTATTGGTCTGTTGAAGGTTTAGGTGGTATTGGTAGTGATGGTATTGGAAATCAAAATAATACATTTACAGTTGGAGATGGAAACGCAGTAATTACAGGTCATTATGCTCCATTGATTAGTTTGACTATTCAAAATGTAAATAATGCCGATACATCAAATACTGTTCAAGTTGTAAGAAATCATTATTACAGAGTTACAACAAATTCAGTTGTTGGAAATTATAGATTTGTTGGATGGTATGAAGGTTCTACACAATTAAGTACATCTACGACATATACATTTAATGTTGGAACAAGTAATAGAGTTGTTGAGGCTAGATACGAATATTATGAAACTTACACTGTAACATTGATAAATAGAAATAATGGTGGACAAACAACTACATCGCAAGTATTATCTGGTGATTATTGGAGTTCTTCTACCAATGAAGAAGTTGGAGATTATTTATTAGTTGGTTGGAATAAAGATGGTACACAAGTTAGTACATCTACATCATACGGATTTTATGTATCAAGAAATACAACTATTGAAGTAGTATACAGAGCAAAAGAAACATATCATTTAACAGTAAATAATGGTAGTGGTTCTGGTGATTACAAAGAACGTCAAGCTGTATCTATTACTGCAGATAGTGGAGATTTTTCACATTGGACATACTCAAATTTATATAGTATTGGAAGCACTACATCACGTACAACAACAGTTAAATTAGGTAGAGGTAATGGTACAGTTACAGCAAATTATAATTATAGAGCTATAACAGTAATAACCAATAGTGGAACAAATACATATAATATAATTGAAGGTTATTCAAGACAAATCGCAGCTAATCCTGCTCCAAGCGGATATGAATTTGACAGATGGGTAATAGATAGTGGTGATGCTACTTTAGGAAATCCATTATCACAATCTACTTCAGTATATGCACATTCACAAGACTCAACAGTTAGAGCTACATATAAATTGATACCATCATTTAATGTTACTGTTCAAAATGGTTATATTCAAATAAACGGACAATGGGTTACAAGTGGTGTAGTATTAAGAAATAGTCAACCAACTATCCAAATGAAACCTGCGCCTGAGGGATACCAATTCTTACAATGGGAAGTTTTGGTAGGTGATAACAATGACGTGTATCAACCACTAGCAGAAACTACATATTTAAGAAATGTTACTCACGATATAACAGTTAGGGCTACATATTATATACCAGACCCAGAGACAACTTATGAGTTTACCATAAATAGAATTGATGGTACACACGACGTATATCATATTCCAGCTGGTGGTACACAAGAATTTTATTGTACAGAACCTCCAGAAGGTTTAAAATTCTATCGTTGGTTAGGAGATTATCAATATTTAACTGTTGGTACTCCAAGACAGAGATATTATGGTGGAACTTATGAGATACCTCAAGTAGTTCACATGCCTACAAGAAATATAACAATAAGTGAAGATGAATATAAACCATTAGACTGGACTTTGAGATACCATTTATATATGTCTCCAACAAATATAGCTCAATGTTTAATATCAAGAACAGAAGACCCAGATACTCACGAAATCACAGAAGTTTGGGGTACAGATGGAGAATATGAAGAAGGTACTGAAGTAGAAATTAAAGTTAATTATGTACCAGAAGAAAGCTATTTTAGTGAATGGGTAGGAGATACAGATGCAGAAACAGCGTTAGTTACTAATGTTATAAAACCAATATCTAGTATAGTTATGGCCGATTTTGATGTACATTTAACAGCACGAACTCAATTAAAACAAACATATACATTCACGGTAAATAATGGCGGAGTATCTGGTCAATACTATAAAGATAAAAAAGTTAGCGTATTCTTTATACCACCTGTAGTAAATGGAGAACGATATACATTTACTAGATGGACTGGTGATGTAGCTTATATATCATTATTTGATGGTGGTGTATTTGACGTATTAAATCCTGGTACAAGTGAATATCCACAAGAAGTTAGAATGCCAGAAAGAGCAATTACGTTAACAGCTAATTATACAACATCATATAAATTAACAGTAAATAGTGGTGTAATTGTTGAAGGCGGAGAATATTTCGCACCAAATACAACACTTCATATCACAGCCAATACAATTCAAGGAAAGAACTTCGTAAAATGGGTAGGAGATACGTCTGGCATTGGAAGTATTTATGACCCAACTACAACAATAACTACTACAAACTCTCCAAAAACATTGACAGCTACTTATGCAAATGAAACAGATAGAAATAACGTCGGTTATGGGTTGATTAGTTTTAAAGCTAGTGATATAATAAATATAACAGATATAACTATAATATCTGGAACTATTGGTATAGGTTTTATCATAACTGATAGTTTAGGTCATCTATACGTTGTAACAGATGTAAATCAGGCAACTGTTAGAGTTAGTAGAATGACCAAAATTCAAAAAGGAGGCGATGTATATGAGTAATAATATTGGAGTGCTTAGTTCACCAACTAAATTTCCAAGAGTTATTGGAGAAACTCTAAATATTACGGACCCTTCTGTATTAAATGCTGTTTCAGGTGAAGTAGACTTAGGTTTTATGGCTTTTGATACCGATGGCACGATGGGCGTATGCACTGCTTTTTCGAGAGACGATAACGATAATCCAATATATACATTTAGAACTACTTCACTAAATACAGAAATTGATGTACAGAATATTCTGTCACAAGAGTATTAGTGAAAGGAGGAATAATACATTGGAAAATGGAAACCCTTATGTTATGGCATTGATAGCACAGATTGGTTTAATCGTTACTCCATTATTCACTCTAATTGGAATTATAATCCAAGTTAGAGCTAACACCAAAAGAAACAAAAGTGATGATTTAGTTAAGTCAATAGATAGTAAATTGGACAATATGAAACAAGAAAGTGAAAAAGCCGATAGAGAATTAAAATGTTTTATGGAAGAACATCATTTAAGATATTACAAAGACCAATTAGTTAGTATGCTTAGCCGTATAGAAAATGGGTATGTACCAACTGTGGAAGAAAAACATATTCTCCACGAACAGAAGGCAAAGTATAATGAATTAGGCCGGGGATAGTTATGTTGATGAAATGTGGGACAAGTTGATTAAAAAAGACTTGATTTAAAATATAAATCTCCAAAGTCTTACGGGGATAGACTTTGAGAAACACGAGAGACCAGGTTTATCCTGGTTCTCTCTATTTTTTTCATAATGAAATTATATTAAAAGATTTTTAAAATCTCCCAGAATTGAACCTAGTAATTAAGATTTTTCATAAATTCAACCTTTTTTCTACCATTTTGAAATATAGTCCATTTTTAATCCAATTTGTTTACTTTTTATTAAAAATATGATATATAATGAATATATAAAAATTTTTTGAAAAGAAATGAGGTGAAAATATGATAGCTAGAGTAGAAATTGAAGGACTAGACCGTACAGGTAAAGATACATTAGTAAGTTATGTTGATTATATGTCTGGTCGTATGATACCAGTTAGTAGTAGAGGCCTTATGAGTACAATTGCGTATGCAGAAGTATTCAATAGATTTATGAGTACAGAATTTACAAATAAATTATTGGAGGCTAACAAAGACACATTAGTTGTGTATCTAACTTGTGATAGAAAAGATTTGGAATTAAGACATAAAATATCACATCACGAGCCAATTGATTTTAATAAACACGAAAAAGCATTTACTTATGCAAAACGTATGATATTAGGTAGTGATATATTATTTTATGAATTTAATACAACCGAACAAACACCATATCAAATCGCAGAAATGATATGTACTATTATAAAGGAGGAGAATAACAGATGATTTTATTCTTATTATTTATGAAAATATTAAATGTAATATCTTGGAGAGCTTTTATAGTATTAGAAATATTTGAGATATTATGTATATTGTATAGGGGTTGGGAGAAAAATGAAAACTGAATTATATGACTACCAAAAGAAAATCCGCGATGATGTTATAAATAGTGGAGATTTTGGTGTTGGTTTATTTATGAAGATGGGTACTGGTAAAACAGTAACATCTCTTTCCATTTTTGAATATTTATGGGAGCAAAATAAATGTGATAAATTATTAGTGGTATGTTTAAAATGTAAAATAGAAGATTGGAAAAATGATATTGAAAAAGAATTTGCCTACGTGCCAAAATATGAGGTAATAAATTTTGAAAGTATTTGGAGACCAAAAAGAGCTGAATATTATAAAAATTTTGTAGATAATAAAACAATGATAATTGTAGATGAAAGTCAAAAAATGAAAGGTATAAATACAAAAATTTCAAAATTTTTATTAGAATTAAAAGAGAACACAAAATATAAACTAATTTTAACTGGTACACCACAATCAAAGCAATACATTGATTACTATCCGCAAATGAAATTTATAGACGCAAAAGATTATGATATTCCGTATAAACAATGGGATAGAACTTATGTTAGAAAGAAATTGGTAGCTGAATATGGTCCTTGGCATTATGAAATTGAAGGTTATAACTATGAAGATGTGTTATTAAAAGGAATAACAGATAAGGCACAATATCACGAATATACAAGTGTTTATAAAAAACCAATAGAAATCTATCAAGATATAGAACATAGTAAAGAGGCTATTAAATTCCAAAAGAAAAGAGTATGGCCAGAAGTCACACAAGAACAATTGGAAACAGGTGATGTACCAGATAATTTAGTTATGGCAGATACACAATTTGCGTTAAGGAATTATTTAAGACAAAGTTTATCAGGCTTTATTGGAGAATATGATATTGCTAGTCCAAAAGAAGAATGGTTAAAAGAGTTTTTAGATATTACACAAGATAGAGTTGTAATATTTACAAATTATATAAAAGAAATTGAAAAAGTTGAGGCTATATGTAAAAAATGTGGAAAACCAATAAGTTGGTATTATGGAGCGAAGAAAGACTTAACAAATTTCAAAAACAAAGAAAATGGAGTAGCAATAGTAAATTATCAAAGTGGTGCAGTTGGAATAAATGATTTATGTATTGCAAACATTGGAGTATTTTATTCTCCACCAGATGGAGATTATATTTTGTTTAGTCAAGCAAAAGCGAGATTAGATAGAATTGGTCAAACAAGACAACCTGTGTTTTACTATTTACAAACACGTGGAAGCATTGAAAAACCAATTTATGATAGTTTTAAAGAAGGCAAAGACTTTGATGATAAGTGCTTTAATTTATGGCTAAACAATCAATAAAAGTGAACATTTATTAACAAAATGGTTGAAAATGTTTCAAATTTAATATATAATATATTTGAAATTGAAAGAATAAAATTATTCAATAGACGCGTAGTAAAATAAGTTCTATTGATACTTTCATTAGTTTTAACTTTCAAATTCAATCATTTTGTAAGGAGGTACGCCCCATATAGATTAGAGTACCTCCTTAAATCATATAATAGAAAGGAGTGTTTAGTGTGAACGAACAATTAAGAAAAGCGTTAAATACTATTATTGATATACAAGATGCTTCAGGTTTAAATCGTAAAAAAGAACTTTTAAGTTGGCAAAAAGATAATGAAACCTTGAAAGACATCCTTTATTTTGTATTTAATCCATACATTAGAACAGGTATTGGTTGGACAAAATTAAAGAAAATCAAAAACCCAGAGTATATCAATATAGAGCCTGGACATACAATTCAAGGGATGTTTACATATCTATTACATAATAACACTGGTAGAGATAAAAACATTATGTATGTTTGGAATTATATTGACGCTATGACAAAAGGAGAAATCCAAAAAGAAAGATTTGCAGAAATACTAGGTTCCATTTTTACAAAAAATCTAAAATTGGGAATTAGTACAACATCAATTCACACAGTTTGGCCAGATTTAATTCCAGGTTTTGGAGTTCAATTAGCTTGTAAATGGCAAGACCATTTTGATTATTTGGAAGGAAAGGAAATATTTATAACTGAAAAGTTAGATGGTAATAGATGTTTTGCAAATGTAAAAGACCATAAATGTACATTCTATTCTAGGTCTGGCAGAGAAATTAGTGGATTAGAACAAGTTGAAGATGAGTTATCAAGACTTATAGATGGATGGTATGATGGAGAGTTACTAGGTAAAGACTTCCAAGAAACACAAAGTACATTAAGAACTAAGGGTAGTAAAACTGAAGTTGTATTTAATATATTTGACTACGTAACAGATAAAGAAGTACAAGAACAACAAGGAATATATAATTATTTAGCTAGAAGAAATGAACTAGAACGTATTTTTAAAGGTATTGAAAAATTCCAATATGTAAAATTAGTTCCTTTAATTGGTAGAGGCAAATTTGATAAAGAATGGGTAAGAGAACTATTAACAGAATATACATCAAATGGTAGTGAAGGTTTAATGATAAACTTAAATTCTCCATACCAATTTGGAAGAACGATAGAACTATTAAAAGTTAAAAATATGTACACATTAGATTTAAGAATTACAGGTATGCGTGAAGGTTCAGGAGAATTTGCAGATACTTGTGGAGCTTTAATAGTTGATTATAAAGGTTATGAAGTTGGAGTAGGTTCAGGTATATCAAAAGAAGAACGTATTGAATTTTGGAATAACCAAGAAAAATATATTGGTAGAGTTATTGAAGTTCAAGCGTTTGAAGAAACAACCGACCAAAACGGAAATCTATCACTTCGCTTTCCAGTGTACAAATGTTTGAGAGATATTGATAAGGAGGTATCTTATGAATAATGGAACTACAGGTAAAACTATGTTCTATCAAACGAGAGGATTTAATTATGGATGGATTTGTCCAATATGTGGCCGAGTATATAGTCCTACTCAACCAGAATGTTATAACTGCAATAAAA
>Ga0310695_10001047_pt1 | contig 67215 bp, 55 predicted proteins | sample RumenRJG_04DNA_FD_203882 | JGI IMG/M metagenome (GOLD analysis project Ga0310695, IMG submission 203882) | Bovine rumen microbial communities from Lethbridge, Alberta, Canada - RJG_04 (v2) (version 2) | ecosystem: Host-associated > Mammals > Digestive system > Stomach > Rumen | place: Canada... | reverse complement strand
GTGGTATGTGTGACGAGTGTGGGGCTATTTTGGGTTATGACAACCATAGGGGGACGCGTTCTCAATTTGTCTCACGGCTCTCAATTTGTCTTGTTAATACACTATGGTAGTGATAACTGAAAAAGATCCCACCCACGTCGCCCATGTCGCTCCTATGTTAGGGGCGGGATGAGCGAGATGGGTGGGATGTTTTTTTGTTAGCCTACTCTATACGCTCGCGAGGATTATTTCACGAGCGGCCGTGACGTTTTTACGAGCGGCTTATATTTTTTTACGAGGCGCTTATATTTTTTCACGAGGCGCTTATATTTTTTTATGAGCGGCCGTGAAATTTTTAAGCTGCTTGATTACATATCCTCGTAGGTGTCGAGATAGGTGACGTGGGTGACGAGGTATTCCTCGACGCCGTGCTTGCCGTCGGCACCGCCGATGCCACTCTTCTTGACGCCGGCATGGAAGCCCTGGATGGCCTCGAAATGCTCGCGGTTGATGTAGGTCTCACCGAACTCCAGTTCGCGGCAGGCTTTGACGGCGACGTTCAGATCCTTGGTGAAGATGCTGCTGGCCAGGCCGTACTCGCAGTCGTTGGCCATCTGGATGACCTCGTCGATGGTCTCAAACTCGATGAGCGGGATGACGGGACCGAAGGTCTCTTCGTGGATGATGTCCATATCCTGACGGCAGTCGTCAAGGACGGTGGCGGCATAGAAGTAACCCTTGTCGCCAACGCGATGACCGCCGCAGAGCAGCTTGGCACCCTGCTTGATGGCGCGCTCCACCTTCTCAGTGACGCTCTCCAAGGCACGCTGTTCGACCAGCGGGCCCATGTCAACGGTGGTGTCCTCGCAGGGGTCGCCCACCTTGACGGCCTTCATCTTCTCGACGAGAATCTTCGTAAATGCGGCCTTCACCTCCTTCTGTACGTAGACGCGCTCGGCGTTGTTGCAGATCTGGCCGTTGTTGCCGATGCGGCTGTCGACGATCCACTGTGCGGCTCGCTCTAAGTCGGCGTCCTTGCAGACAATGGCAGGAGCCTTACCGCCGAGTTCGAGGCTGACCTTGGTGATATTCTTCGAGGCGGCAGCCATGATGCTCTCGCCAGCGCTGACGGAGCCCGTGACACTGACGATGTCGATCTTCGGTGAGCCAGCCATCTCGTTACCGATGACGGAGCCCTTACCAGTGACGATGTTGATGACGCCGGCGGGCAGTCCGCTCTCGTCGACGACCTTGGCGAACTCCGTGCAATTCTCGGGTGTCAGCTGCGAGGGCTTGATGACGATGGTACAGCCAGCGATGAGGGCGGCACCAGCCTTGCGGGCGATGAGGAAGAAGGGGAAGTTCCAGGGCAGGATGCCGGCGACGACGCCGATGGGCTTCTTCGTCAGCAGGATGGTCTCGTTGGGACGGTCGCTGGGGATGATCTCGCCCTCGATATGGCGGGCGAAGGTGGCCATGTATTCGAAATAGGCGATGGTGGCCCCCACCTCGATAGAGGCCCACGTGCGGGTCTTGCCCTGCTCACGCATGATAATTTCGGTGAATTCCTGTTCGCGGGCCTTGATGCCTGCTGCAAACTTCAGCAGATACTGGGCACGCTCGATGGCGGGCGTCTTGCCCCAGGCCTTCTGGGCGGCACGAGCGGCGTCGAGTGCGCGGTTCACGTCCTCGATGGTGCCTTCGGGCTGTCGTGAGATGACCTCCTCAGTTGATGGGTTCAATACGTTAATCCACTGGCCGTTCGAGCTTTCGCAGAACTGGCCGTTAATGTACATTTGTAAGTCTTTCATACGTGTTGTTGTTTTAGGGTTTAAGTTGTTTGTTTCTTAGTTGTCAGCAAAGGTAAAGAAAAAAAACGAGACTGCAAGCATCAGCCTCGTTTTTTATGATATTTTTTGTTTTCCGGTTTAGTGCCGAAGTCCTTGGTTGAGCCAGTCGAGATAGCTGTCGGCATCCTCGTCGTAGGCGCGGCTGCCAGTCAGCGGACGACCGGTGGCGGGGTCTACGATGACGTAGAAAGGCTGGGCGTTGGCCCCGAACTTATGGCTCTCGAGGTAGCTCCACTTGGCACCGACGGTACGCAGTGTCTTGTGACGTCCCTGTTCGTCGACCACTTCGAGGGGCGTGTCCAGCGCGGCCTTGTCGTCGACGAAGAGCGATATAAGGACAAAGTCGTTGCGCAGGCGGTCGGCAATGCGCGTGTCTGTCCACACGGCAGCCTCCATCTTGCGGCAGTTGACGCAGCCGTAGCCGGTGAAGTCTATTAGTACGGGCTTGCCCTCAGCACGGGCGGCAGCCATGCCCTGCTCGTAGTCGGTGAAGCGGGCTTCGACCGTATTGTTATAGAGGTTGAAGTCCTGGGTGTACATCGGCGGTGCAAAGGCACTGACGGCCTTGCACGGAGCGCCCCACAGTCCAGGCACCATATAGAGGGCGAAAGCAAAGGACACTAAGCCGCCCATGATGGAGAGTACAGGCTTGGGGGTATGTTGTTCTGCACCCACTTCGTCAGACGGGAACTTCAGCCAGCCGCAGAGGTAGGCCCCTAACAGCGCGAAGATGACAATCCACAGCGAGAGGAATACCTCACGGTCCAGCAGTCGCCAGCCGTAGGCGAGGTCGGCCACTGAAAAGAACTTCAGTGCGAAGGCCAGTTCGATGAATCCCAACGTCACCTTGATGGTGTTCATCCATGCCCCTGACTTCGGTGCCTGTTTCATCCACGAGGGAAACAGGGCGAAGAGTGTGAACGGCAGGGCTAAGGCTACGGCAAAGCCCAGCATGCCGAGGGCTGGCGACAGCCAGTTGCCGGTGGTTGTTGTCTCAACGAGGAGCAGGCCGATGATGGGGGCCGTACACGAGAAGGAGACAAGCACCAGCGTGAAAGCCATGAGGAGAATTGAGAGTTGGGAATTGAGAGTTGAGAGTTTGGAGCCGGTCGACGCTTTGGCAGAGAACTCTTCACTCTTCTGATCCACCTTGTTGGCCCAGGAGTCGGGCAGTTTGATTTCGAACCATCCGAAAAACGAGAGGGCGAAAACCACTAACAACAGGAAGAGGAAGATGTTGAACACGGCGTTGGTCGACAAGGCATTGAGCGTGTCGCTGCCGAAGAGGGCTGTCACCAACAGTCCTAAGCCGAGGTAGATGACGATGATGGAGAGCCCGTAGGTCACGGCATCCTTCACTCCCCTTCCCCTTTTTAGGAAGAACGAGACGGTCATGGGGATGATGGGCCAGATGCACGGCATACACACGGCTAACAGTCCGCCGATGAAACCCATGAGCAGGATGTAGAGTAGCGAGTGGTCGGTGAGCGGCGTGCTGCTCGAAAAGGCCTGGATCTCGCTGATGACGGGGGACCATAAGTCTTCGCCTTCGGCTCCGGAATTAGAAATGAGAAGTGAGGAATGGGAAATGGTGTCGGCGGTCGCGGTATCGGTTACCGTAGCCTCTGCTCTCACGTCGGCATTTTTCATTTCTTCATTTTCATTTTTCACTTCTCCTTTCTCACTTTTCACTTCGCCAGAGGCGGAAAGCTCCACCTGTGTGGGCGGCAGACAGCTCTGGTCGTTGCAGGCGCCGTATTCTAAGTAACAGTCGATGGTGTACTGCGGCTTGGTGAAACGAATCTTCTGGACGAAGGTAACCTGCTGTTCGAAGTACCTCAGCTCCATTCCGAAGAGTTCGTCGTACTTCTTGATCTCCTTGCCGCGCGGCGTCAACCGCCCCACAGGCTCTGCACCCTCCATCTTCACCACGCCAAACGAAGCCTCGATGGGACCATCCTGGCCTAAGTTGGTGGAGTAGACGTGCCACCCAGCGTCGATCGTCGCCGAGAACACAATCTCTGCCTCGGCACCTTTGCCTGTCTTCAGCTGCGACGTGAAGTGTACAGGATTAACCATCTGCGCCTGTGCCATCAGCACAGCCGTCAGCATCAGTAGGATAAGGCTTATACGTTTCATTGTGGCGGTTAGTCGGCCGCCTCGAACTCTTCGAGGAAACGGGTGTCGTTCTCAGAGAACAGGCGCAGATCGTTGACGCGGTACTTCAGGTTCGTGATACGCTCAACGCCCATACCGAAGGCATAGCCACTATAGACAGTTGAGTCGATGCCGCACTGCTCGAGGACGTTGGGGTCGACCATGCCGCAGCCGAGAATCTCGACCCAGCCCGTGTGCTTGCAGAAGCCGCAACCCTCGCCGCCGCAGATGAAGCACGAGATGTCCATCTCGGCAGAAGGCTCGGTGAAGGGGAAGTAGGAGGGGCGCAGACGGATCTTCGTGTCGGCGCCGAACATCTCCTTGGCAAACGACAGAAGCACCTGCTTCAGGTCGGTGAAGCTGACGTTCTTGTCGATATACAGACCCTCTACCTGATGGAAGAAGCAGTGGGCGCGGGCGGTGATGGCCTCGTTGCGATAGACACGGCCCGGACAGATGACGCGGATGGGAGCCGTCAGCTTGCCGTTCTCGTCGTGCATCTGCTCCATGACGCGAGCCTGGACACTCGATGTGTGCGAGCGCAGCAGGATGTTCTTGGTGACGTCGTCGGGATGCTGTGAGACGAAGAATGTGTCCTGCATGTCGCGGGCAGGATGGTCGGCGGCGAAGTTCATCTTCGTGAACACGTGGAGGTCATCCTCAACCTCGGGACCGTCGGCCAATACGAAACCCATGCGCGAGAAGATGTCGATAATCTCGTTCGTCACGAGGGTCAGCGGGTGACGCGTACCTAATTTAATAGGGTAGGGGGTGCGCGTCAGGTCGATTAGCTCGTCGCCCGTCTCCTGGCTTTCGCAAGCCTCACGCAACTGGTTGATGCGCTCGGTAGCCAGCGTCTTCAGCTCGTTAATCTTCATGCCGACGGTCTTCTTCTCGTCGGCAGCTACGTTACGGAAATCGTTCATCAGGGCTGTAATCTCGCCCTTCTTGCTGAGGTATTTCAGACGAAGCTGTTCCACTTCCTCTGCGTTCTTAGCACTCAGCGTCTGTACTTCTTTCAGAAGCTCGTCTATCTTGTCTAAAATCATAGTCATGATGTAAAAATTGCAATTTCGGCTGCAAAGGTACTAAAAAAATTAAGAATTAAGAATCGAATTAAGAAATATTTTGTAACTTTGCACGCTGATTTGAGAGACGAACCATGAAGAGGCTTCTATTTGGGGCACTGGTGCTGACAGCACTGATGTTCTCGTGTAAAGGGAAACAGACAGGCGACACGGCTGAAGACGTGCCTCAAGACACAACGGACACCACCGTTGTGCAGGATACAGTTGGCATTGACACGTTGGAACAGTTGATTACCGAGACGCCGATGCCGCGTGCCGCCGACGAGTTGTTCGACGACTTCCTTTTTAACTTTGCTGCCAACCGTAAGCTGCAGATGGAACGCGTGGCGTTTCCGTTGGCGGTCATCCGTAACGGTCAGGTGACGCAGGTGGGTAAGGACAGTTGGCAGATGGAGCGCTTCTTCATGCGCCAGGACTTCTACACCGTTCTCTTCGACGATGAGAAGCAGATGGAACTGGTGAAGGACACCTCCGTCAGCAGGGCCATCGTCGAGAAGATATACTTCAACACGGGGGCCGTGCAGCAGTATAAGTTCCGCCGCGTCAACGGGGCGTGGATGCTGTTAGAGGTGCAGACGGAGCCTATAGCGTCGAACCGCAACGCATCGTTCCTGCAGTTCTACCACCATTTTGTGACCGACAGCGTGTTCCAGTCGGAGAGCTTAGGCGAGACGGTGAAGTTCATAGCACCTGACCCTGATGATGACTTCGCACAGATGGAGGGCTACCTGACGCCCGACACATGGCCCGCCTTCGCACCGGAGCTGCCCGACCGCATGATTTACAACATCGTGTACGGCCAGCCGAAGGAGAAATCGCATAGTAAGATTTTCGTCATGCGCGGCATAGCCAACGGTCTGGAACTGGAAATGACCTTCCGTCAGCACGACGGGCGCTGGCAGTTGGTGAAGTTGGTGAATTGAAGATTGAGAATTGAGAATTGAAGGACATTCGTGACTATAGTTTGAAGGAGCACAATACATTTGGCATCGATGCCAAGTGCAGACGCTTCATTGAGTTCGACAATGACGACGAGGCTGTCGTCGTTGCCGAGATTCTGCGGCAGTCGGGGATGCCCTATATAATAATAGGTGGCGGCAGCAACCTGCTGCTGACGCGCGACTTCGACGGCATCGTGGTGCGCTCGGCCGTCAAGGGCTATTATTTCGAGGACGGCTACCGGATGATCTGCGGCAGTGGTGAGACCTTCGACGACATGGTGGCCACGAGTATCGAGGCGGGTTATTATGGTATGGAGAATCTGTCGCTGATTCCCGGCGACGTGGGAGCGAGTGCCGTCCAGAACATCGGTGCCTACGGCGTCGAGGCGAAAGACCTTATTCTCTGCGTCTGGGCTATCGAGATAGCAACGGGACGCCCGTGTATGTGGGGCAACGACGAGTGTGAATACGGCTATCGTCAGAGCCGCTTCAAGCACGAATGGAAAGGCAAGTACCTGATTACCCGCGTGACCTACGGCCTGTCGCGGACTTTTGAACCCCATCTTGACTATGGTAACATTCGCGCCGAGTTGGAGCGTAAGGGCATCACAGCTCCCACAGCTCAACAACTGCGCGAGACGATTATCGACATACGCAATGCCAAGCTGCCTGATCCCAAGGTGACGGGCAATGCGGGCAGCTTCTTTATGAACCCCGTGGTGAGTCGTGAGAAATATGAGGAACTGGCCGCCCGGTTTGTGGATATGCCCCACTATAAGGTGGACGAGCAGCACGAGAAGATTCCTGCTGGCTGGATGATTGACCAGTGTGGCTGGAAGGGTAAGTCACTGGGTCGTGCCGGCGTTCATCCCAAACAGGCACTGGTGTTGGTGAATCTTGGCGGTGCCACGGGTCATGAAATCGTGGCACTCTGCACGGCCATTCAACAGGATGTGAAAGCAAAATTCGGTATCGATATCTATCCCGAGGTAAACATTATATGAAGCTAACATTCTTAGGAACGGGAACATCGTGTGGTGTACCAACCATCGGATGCCAATGCGAGGTCTGTCAGAGCACCGACCCGAAGGACAAGCGGCTGCGCTGTTCGGCACTCGTCGAGACAGAACAGACGCGGCTGCTGATAGACTGCGGACCTGACTTCCGTCAGCAGATCATGCCGCACCCTTTCCGGCGGATTGACGGCATCCTCATCACCCATGCCCACTACGACCACATGGGCGGTATGGACGATGTGCGACCTTACTGCCAGTTTGGCGAAATCAATGTTTACGCTGACCCGATAGCCCGGCAGGGACTGCTTCAGATGCTGCCTTACTGTTTTGCTGAAAACCGTTATCCGGGTGTGCCGGCCATCCAGTTGCACGAGATTCACAAACACGAACCTTTCACCATCGGCGACCTCGACATCATGCCGATAGAGGTGATGCACGGCAAACTGCCCATCCTTGGCTACCGTATCGTTCAGCATGCCTCGCACCTCGCACCTCGCACCACGACCCTGACGTATATCACGGACATGAAGACTATCAGCGACGAGGAACTGCCATACATGGAGGAGACTGAGGTGCTGGTGGTCAACGCCCTGCGCCAGAAACCTCACCATTCGCACCAGACGTTAGACGACGCCGTCGTCTTTGCCCGCCGAGTGGGGGCCAAACAGACCTGGCTGATACACAGCAGTCACCACATCGGACTGCACGCCGAAGTCAACGCCTCATTGCCTGCCGACATCCAATTGGCCTACGACGGGCAGTGTGTGGAAGTGGGGCATGAGAAATGAGAAGTGAGTAATTTGTTTAGCGCTTCTTTGAGAATATCTTAAAGATGCCACCGTAACTCTTCTTGAGTTTCCTGTAAAGCAGGAACATATCGATAATCGTCACGCTGTTAGCCACAAGTCCCGCTATGTAGTCACCCTTCGAATTGCTCTCGCGCTTGACAAACAGCTCGTTCCATAACGTCGTGAACTGCTGGTTGTCGGCTTGCATCTGGTCGAGCAGTTCGTCCTTCCGCTGGCGGATGTCCTCCAACGTGCGATATTCCGATTGTGGGCTTTTGGTAGGCAGCATTGGCTATTTACTCATTAAAAGGTTGGCTAAGAAACGCACGAGCGGGCGCTCTATCCACTTCTCGTGGTAGATGAACATCATAATCAGCAGAAGCAGGTGAAGACCGCCAACGATGCAGAAGGCAGGAGCCAGTCCGATGTGCTGACCTATCCAGTAGGCAAATGCAAACGATAGGAACAGCATGACGGCAATAATTAGCAGGAAGAACACGATAGCCAAGGCGGCTGCCGTCAGCAGGCGAACCACCTTGTCTATCACGTCTAACTTCACATACTCCGTTTGAAGTCCAAGGTAATGCTTGAGCAGTTGTGCTAACTGCCCGATGGTCTCAACGTTCTTGTCGCTCGACAACATCAATCTTCAATTGTCAATTATCAATTGTCAATTATCAATTATTAGTTGTCCTCCTCAGCAGCGTCCTGAATGTCATCGACGAGGTCGCCCACTTCCTTGCGGCTGAGCTTGATGTTGTGCTTTTTCATAAAGTCATCGATAGCATCAGTAATTTTCACACGCGTATCGGCACCCTTTTCAGGAGCCATCAGCAAACCAAGGGCAGCTCCGGCGATAGCACCGCCGAGGAAAGCGCCAATATAACCTAAACTTTTCATACGTACTAATTATTTATTGGTAAAACAAATTTCGTTCCGCAAAAATACGACTTTTTTCTGAAACTCACGTTAAAATCTGTGACATTTTTTGTTAAAATGCTACTATTTTGCCTATTTAACAAACTTTATGTACGATTTTTGTCTGTTTTTCGTTGATATTTTGTTACTTTGCAGTGTGTTTTTATAAAAGCAGTAATTTATCATCAAAAAAAATAGAGATTGAAAGTATGAAAAAGTACATGGTTGTATGCGCTGGTCTGAGCATGGCTCTGGCTTTCGCGAGCTGCGGTAAGAGTAGTGAAAGTGCCTATAAGAAGGCTTATGAGAAAGCAAAGTCGCAGGAGGCTGCACAGCGCATGGCTGAGGCTCCTCAGACGGAAACAGCTCCGACGGTGGTAGCACCTGTTACCACGCGTCCTGCTACACAAACCCGTGTGGTCGACAATGTTGACAATGTGTCAGTCCGTCAGGAGAGAGTGGCTCTCGTCAACGGTGCCGGCCTGAGAAACTTCAGCGTGGTAGTTGGCTCATTTGGACTGTTGGCAAACGCCGAAGGTCTGCAGCAGCAGCTTCGTGACGGTGGTTACAACGCCCAGATTGTCAAGAATGAGACAAACAACATGTTCCGTGTCGTCGCTACGACATTCGACTCAAAGGTTGACGCTGTGAACAGCCGCGACCAGATTCGTGGTTCGAAATTCAACCCGAAGGGCGACGCCTGGTTGCTCTATAACGTCCAGTAACGTTTGGCGCGAATCCTTTCGATTGATTACGGTCGCAAGCGTACCGGTATAGCAGTCACCGACCCTCTACAGATTATAGCAGGAGGGTTGGCGACTGTTTCTACGTCTGAGCTGTTCGACTGGCTGCAGCAATATGTCCAGCGTGAGCAGGTGGAGCGTATCGTCATCGGCGAGCCCCGCCAGCCCAACGGCGAGCCAAGCGAGAACTTGGCACGCGTGCAGCAGTTCGTCAACCGCTGGCGCAAAGCCCATCCTGAATTGCCCATCGAATACTATGATGAGCGTTTCACCTCGGTATTGGCTCATCAGGCGATGCTCGATGGCGGTCTTCGGAAGAAGGCCCGTCAGGACAAGGCGCTGGTCGACGAAATTTCGGCCACCATCATCCTCGAGGACTACCTCCGCAGCAAAAGTAATCACAATTTCTAATTCCTAATTTCTCATTTCTCATATCTCATTTAAAAATGGTATTACCTATTTATATATATGGCCAGCCCGTCCTGCGCAAGGTGGCTGAAGACATCACCCCCGACTATCCGCAACTGAAGGAACTCATTGCCGACATGTGGGAGACGCTGGCAGAGAGCGAGGGCATCGGTCTGGCTGCTCCCCAGATAGGCAAGTCCATACGCGTAGTGGTCATCGACCTCGATGTGCTCAGCGACGATATGCCGGAGTACAAGGACTTCCGCCGCGTATTCATCAATGCCCACATCGTTGAGAAAGACGATTCGGCAACCGATACCAGTGAGGAGGGTTGCCTGTCGCTGCCGGCCATTCACGAGAAGGTCGTTCGTCCCAAGCGCATCCACGTGCAGTGGATGGATGAGGAGTTCCAGCCCCACGATGAGTGGATAGAAGGCTATCTGGCCCGTGTCATGCAGCACGAGTTCGACCACTTGGAGGGTCACATGTTCATCGACCATATCTCGCCGTTGCGCAAGCAGCTCATCAAGAGCAAACTCAAGGCACTGACATTAGGCCGCTACCGTTGTGGCTACAAAACAAAACCCGTCAAGCGTTGACATTACGAAAGCTCATAGTCCAACTTTGTTGTCTGTGGTCCATACCGATGATGTCGCAGTTCAACACTGACCGTCTGATTACTATCGGACGGTCGGCGCTCTATTATGAGGACTATGTGCTGAGTATCCAGTATTTCAACCAGGCCATCACGGCCAAGCCTTACCTCTACGAACCGTGGTTCTTCCGTGGCGTGGCCAAGTTCTACCTTGACGATTTCGCCGGGGCTGAAAGCGACTGTACGAGTGCCATAGAGCGCAATCCCTATGTCACCAACTGCTACGAGCTACGCGGGCTCTGCCGCATCCATCAGAATCGTTACGAAGAGGCGGCTGCCGACTATACCAGTGCGCTGAAGTATGACCCTGAGAATCAAGGACTCTGGCATAACCGCGTGTTGTGCTATATACGTGGCAAGGACTACGAACGGGCTTTAGGACAGCTCGACACGATGATTGCCCGCTGGCCGCGCAATGCTGCCCCTTACTCCATGCGTGCGGAGGTCTATATGCAGCAGAAGGATACCGTCAAGGCATTAGAGGCTATTGAGAAGAGTATCGAAATCGACCCCTACGACGGTGCGCTGTGGGGTGCCCGCGCCATCATCAGTCTGTCGCGTAGTGAGTGGAAGGAGTCTGAGGAATATCTCGACAAGGCCATCCACCTGCAGCCAAAGAGTGGCGGCAACTACATCAACCGTGCCTTGGCCCGCTATAACCAGAACAACCTACGGGGGGCAATGGCCGACTATGACACGGCCCTCGACTTAGAGCCCAACAACTTCCTCGGACACTATAACCGTGGCTTGTTACGCGCACAAGTGGGCGACGACAACCGCGGTATCGAGGACTTTGACTTTGTCCTCAACCTGGAACCTGGCAATATGCTGGCCCGCTTCAACCGTGGCCTGTTACGTGAAAAGACGGGCGACCTGCGCGGAGCTATCAGCGACTATTCCAAGGTCATCGACGAGTATCCTAACTTCTGGACGGGCTTGCACTACCGTGCCGGCTGTTACCGCCGTTTAGGTATGAACCGGCAGGCTGAACAAGACGAGTTCCGCATTCTGAAGGCACAGATAGACAAGCGCTACGGTGGACGCCAGCCACGACTGAGCAAGCAGCAGCGTAAGCGTAGCGACGAGGATATGGAGAAGTACAACCAGCTGGTCGTTGCCGACGAGCAGGAGGTGGAGAACGACTATCAGAACGACTACCGCGGACGGGTGCAGCATCATAAGGTGGAGGCCACGTACCGTCCGATGTATGAGCTGTCGCTGCTACCGGTGAAGAATGAGGTGCAGAGCTATATCCCCTACGATGAAACGGTTGAGGCCTTTAATCGTCATGCCCGTCGCCAGCTTTATATCGTCTGCGGCACGCCCACGCTCGGCGAAGCTCAGACGACACAGCTCTTTGCCTATATCGACTCTTTGGGTACGGCCATCTCTGACCTGCAGAACCTGAAGCATGTGCAGGGCCTGTTGCTGCAGCGGGCAGTGGCCTATACCGTTCTGCAGAACAACGAGGACGCCATCGAGAGCCTCACCACCCACCTGCTGAACGACAGTCTGTCGGTGCTGGCCCTGTGGCAGCGGTCGGCCTGTCAGACGAAAATCAATGAGTTTCAGGCGTCGCAGGGGACTTATATTGATATGAAGACAGCAAACGTCCTGATGGATCTCTCGGCGGCCATCCGCCTGGCGCCTCGTTGCGCGTACCTATATTATAATAGGGGGTGCGTCTACGTGCAGCGCAAGGATTACACCCGTGCCATTGAGGATTATACGCAGGCCATCACCCTCGACCCGCGGCTGGCTGAGGCTTACTACAACCGTGGTCTGGCACTCATCGACAGCGGCAAGACTGCCGAAGGCATCAACGACCTGAGCAAAGCAGGAGAGTTGGGGCTATACACCGCCTACAGTCTCCTGAAAAAATATACAAAAAAGTAAAACCCATAAGACCCATAGGTCCTATAAGTCCCATAAGACCCATAAAATCAATAAAATATGGAAAAAGAGAACATTGTATGGAACAAAATCCTGACGACCGTGCTGAAGATGCCGGGCGTGAAGGTTGATAGAATCGGATTCCTGCGTAAGGAACTGCGGCCCTACTGTAACCAGTCGCGCCTGCAGATGCTGGGCAGCGTGCGTCCCTATACCGTTGTCTCAGAACAGGTTATCGACAAGCTGGCCCGGCAGTGTGTGCGTCGTCACACGACGCTGGCCACGGCGACCTCAACGGTCGTGGGACTGCCGGGTGGACTGGCTTTGGCGGCCACGATGCCTGCCGACCTGACCCAGTATTTCTTTCATGTCTTTGTCGTGTCGCAGAAGTTAGCCTATCTGTATGGCTATCCCGACCTTTGCGACGATGAGGGCGAACTGAACGATGTGGCTACCGACCTGCTCACCATCTTTATGGGCGTCATGATGGGCGCGCCTGTGGCAGAGAAAGGTCTGGGCGAACTGTCGAAGGCGGTGGCCGAGAGTGCCGTCACCCGCCTGCCCCGTGTGGCGCTGACGAAGACGGCCCTCGTTCCTATTGCGGCACAGCTGACCAAGATCATTGGCTCGCGTCTCTCGAAGGCCAGCCTGACAAAGGGCGTCGGCCGTTTCATTCCTGTGGCTGGCGGCCTGTTCTCTGGCGGTCTGACGCTGTTCACCTTCAGTCGCGGTGCCAATCGCCTGCGCCGTCAGCTCCGTGCTCAGCGCCATCTGTTCGACGATGGTGATATCGACACGATAGAGCTGACCAGCATCAAGGCTTCGTTTGTCAAGGCTGGACAGGCCGAGCGCGACCCGAAGAAAGTGCAGGAGTCTATGATTCAGGCGCTTATCAATATTGCTAAGATCAACGACGAGGTGTCGCCCGAAAAGTTCCAGGCCATCGAACAGCGCATTGCCCGAGCCAAGATTGACCCTCAGACAAAACTCGAGCTTTTAGGCCATATCGAGTCCGACCATAGCTACGATGTCGACTTCGACCTGCTGGCTGCCGACCGCGATGTGGCTCAAGAGACCTACGACGCCATGATGGAGATTGTGGCGATGGACGAGAAGATGTCTATGGCTGAGAAAATCTATATGCAAATGGCAGCCCAGAAGTTGGGCGTCGAGCAGTCGGAGGCATGAGTCAGAAGGTTGAGCAAACGGACGGGGCAGGACGGATGACCATCTGGGGCCTGCTGCGTAACATCCTGCCCTACGTGCTGCCTTACAGGTGGCTTGTGGCTGTCACGTTGGTGCTGACGCTGATAGGTTCGTTGATGGCGCAGGTCAATGCCGTCGTGCTCGACCGTGCCGTCGACAGCATCAACGCCCTCGTCCAGACGCCGGGCGGCTTTGCCTGGAGCAGTGCTGCCCGTATCCTCGTGGTTATCAGCGTTATCCTGTTGGGCAAGGAGGTGGTGGGCGCCCTCGTCACCTTCTGTCAACGCTACTATGGCGAGCGTATGCGCATCCTCGTCAGCCGTGACCTTTCGTTGCGTGTCGTCGAGCGTATGCTGTCGTTCCGAATGGCCTTCTTCACGGCCGAGGGCAACGAGACGGGCAAGCTGCAGTCGCGTATCGACCGCGGCATCATGAGCCTGTCGAACACCGTCAACAACTTCTTCATCGAAATCCTGCCGCTTTTCACCAGTGCCCTCCTGGCGCTGGTGCTGATGTTCGCAGCCAATGTCTACGTCGGCTTGGTGGCCCTCTGTATTATTCCCGTCTATTTCTACGTCACCTACATTCAGGCAGGGCGCATGAAGGGCGGACGCCGCAGCATCTTCGGCGGACATCAGGCCGTCAGTCAGGGCATCCTCAGCATCATCGAAAGCATCACTGTCATCAAGTCGTTCAACCGCGAGCAGATAGAGGCCACGCGACAGGCCGACCTGCAGCGCTCGATGACGGGCTTGCAGCTCAACATGCGCAAGCAGAGCTATATGTTCAACGGTCTGAAGAGCTTCCTCGAGCAGATAGGCACGGTACTGATCATCATCCTGACGGCCTACCTCGTGCTCATCGACTATCCCGGTATGTCTATCGGTAAGATCATGTACCACGTCATGCTCTTTGCCAACGTCAGTGCCCCCATCCGCCAGCTCCACCGTATCTACGACGATATGAACGACGCCCTGATCTATGCCGAGGGCTTCTTCGGCATTCTCAAGGCCGACGACGAGGTGGAGGCTACAGGCACTCACCACCCCGAGCACGTCAAGGGCGATTTCGTCTTGGAGCATGTCGACTTCACCTATCCCGGTGGCACGAAGGCGCTGACCGACGTGTCGATGCACATCCGCAGCGGCAAGATTACGGCACTCGTCGGACTGAGTGGGGCGGGGAAGAGCACGCTCGTCAACCTGCTTGACAAGTTCTACAATCCTGACTGTGGCAGCATCCGTCTCGACGGCACCGAACTGAGCCAGTGGGACACCCAGTGGCTGCGCGACCATGTGGGACTGGTGCTGCAGAAGAACCATATCTTCGACGGTACCATCGAGGAGAACATCAAGTACGGCTGTCCGGAGGCCACCCACGACGACGTGGTGAAAGCCGCCCGTCAGGCCTATATCTACGACCAGATTATGCAGCAGCCCGATGGTTTCCAGACCTCAGCCTTGCAACTCAGCGGCGGTCAGCAGCAACGTGTGGCCATCGCCCGAATGTTCATCAAGAACCCGCCCGTCATCTTCCTCGACGAACCGACGGCCAGCCTCGATGCCATTGCCACCGAGCAGATCAAGGCCAGCATCGATGCCATCAAGCAGGGGCGCACTGTCGTCATCATCTCGCATAACATCGGACAGATTATCGATGCCGACTACATCTACGTCCTTGAGCAGGGGCGCGTCGTACAGTCGGGCACACCGTCCGACGTCTATCGCCAGGGCGGCCTCTATAAGGACATCTTCGATGCCAGTGCCCGCAGCATGAATGTCGACAAGATTGCCAGCACCATTGATTTTTAAATCGTTTTATTTTGCCGTGTCCGAGATATTTAGTACCTTTGCACGCTGAATTTTAACATCAAACATATATTGTAGATATGGAAATCAAAATTACATTCCCTGACGGCTCTGTTCGTTCGTATGAACAGGGTGTGACGGGACTTCAAATTGCCGAGAGCATCTCGCCGGCTCTGGCACGCAGCGTCGTCAGCTGTGGCGTAAACGGTGAGACCGTAGAGCTGAACCGTCCTATCATGGAGGACGCCACCATCGCGCTCTACAAGTTCGAAGACGAAGAGGGTAAGCACACCTTCTGGCACACCTCTGCCCACCTGCTGGCCGAGGCACTGCAGGAACTCTATCCCGGCATCCAGTTCGGCTTTGGCCCGGCTGTTGAGAACGGATTCTTCTACGATGTCCTGCTGCCCGACGGACAGATGATTAAGGAGAGCGACTTCCCCACGATCGAAGCAAAGATGAAGGAACTGGCTGGCAAGAAGGAACCTGTCGTTCGCCGCGAGGTGGCCAAGGCCGACGCCCTGAAGGAGTTTGCCGCCGGCGGTCAGACCTACAAGTGCGAGCACATCGACCAGGACCTTGAAGACGGTTCTATCACCACATACACACAGGGCAACTTCACCGACCTCTGCCGTGGTCCGCACCTCATGGACACGGGCGAGATCAAGGCTGTGAAGCTGACTTCGGTAGCCGGCGCTTTCTGGCGCGGCGATGCCACCCGCGAACAGATGCAGCGTCTCTACGGCATCTCGTTCCCCAAGAAGAAGATGCTCGACGAGTACCTCGTCATGCTCGAAGAGGCCAAGAAGCGCGACCACCGCAAGATCGGCAAGGAGATGGAGCTCTTTATGTTCTCTGAGAAGGTGGGCAAGGGTCTGCCCATCTGGCTGCCGAAGGGCACCGACCTCCGTCTGCGCCTGATGGAGCACCTGCGCAAGGTGCAGAAGCGCTACGGCTACCAAGAGGTCATCACCCCGCACATCGGCGGCAAGAGCCTCTACGTCACCTCGGGTCACTATGCCCACTACGGCAAGGACTCCTTCCGTCCCATCACCACACCGGAGGAGGGCGAGGAGTATATGCTGAAGCCCATGAACTGCCCTCACCACTGTGAGATCTTCGCCAACAAGCCCCGTTCGTACAAGGACCTGCCCCTGCGCATCGCTGAGTTCGGTACCGTCTACCGCTACGAGCAGTCGGGCGAGCTTCACGGTCTGACCCGCGTGCGCTCGTTCACGCAGGACGACGCCCACCTCTTCTGCCGTCCCGATCAGGTGAAGCAGGAGTTCCTTAACGTGATGGACATCATCGGTGTCGTGCTGACAGCCTTCGGCTTCAACTTCGAGGCACAGATCTCGCTCCGCGACCCCAACGACCACGACAAGTACGTGGGTACCGACGAAGACTGGGCACTGGCCGAGAAGGCTATCCAGGAGGCTTGTCAGGAGAAGGGACTGCCCGCCAAGGTGGAATACGGCGAGGCCGCCTTCTACGGTCCGAAGCTCGACTTCATGATTAAGGACGCCATTGGCCGTCGCTGGCAGTTGGGCACCATCCAGGTAGACTACAACCTGCCGAAACGCTTCCAGCTCGAATACACCGACGAGGACAACCAGAAGAAGACGCCCGTCATGATTCACCGTGCACCCTTCGGAAGCCTCGAACGCTTCTGTGCCGTGCTCATCGAGCACACCAGCGGTCACTTCCCCCTCTGGCTCACGCCTGAGCAGGTGGCTATCCTCCCGCTGTCGGAGAAGTATAATGACTACGCGCAAAGCGTAGCCCGCGAGTTCTCGCAGGGCGGCGTCCGTGCTACCATCGACCTGCGCAACGAGAAACTGGGCCGCAAGATTCGCGACAACGAGCTGAAGCGCATCCCCTATATGGTTATCGTCGGCGAAAAGGAAGCTGCCGACGGCACTGTTGCCGTACGTCCGCAGGGCGGTGGCGAGCAGAGCGTCATGACCATCCAGCAGTTCATCGACGAGGTGAACAACAAGGTGGCCGAGATGACCAAGGACTTCTAATCGCTGAGAGTATAAAACAAGGACAGGTTGCATGACCCTATTTGTGGGTTGCAACCTGTCCTTTGTTTTTCATCTATTGTTTCATGGCTTTAGCTCAGGCCAGCTGTCAGCTGTCCATACGATAGGACGCTGGATGAGCATGGCTGCACCGTTCTGTGTGGCGCTGTAGCCGTGGCAGACGAAGATGTCCTCGCCGTCGAAAGTATAGGCGGCGCAGTGGCCGGCAGCCTCCCATTCCTTCTTGTCGCCTTCTATGAAGAGCGTACCGCCACCCTTGGCCATGTCCTTGCCCGAACGGTCTAGATAGGGACCTTCTACCGTCTTGCTGCGGCCTACGGCAACGCGGTAGTTGCTCTTGGCTCCCCGACAGCAGTAGTCCCACGACACGAAGAGATAATAGTAGCCGCCATGCTTGAAGATAAACGGAGCCTCAATGGCGTTGGTGCCGGCATATTTCGAGGTGGGGTTCGGTTCCGTGGGCTTGTAGTCAGGGTCATAGCGGCGGGCAATGGTGCGCGGCTTGGCGCCTTGGGCAATATGCATCGTCGTGTCGAGGCGGACCAGTTGTATGCCGTCCCAGAACGAGCCCCACACGAGCCACGGCTGGTCGTTGTCGTCGATGACGAAGTTGGGGTCTATGGCGTTCCAGTTGTCACGCTTGTCGCGCGAGGTCACTATGCATCCCTCGTCCTTCCATATCCTTGCACGCAGGGTGCGACTGCTGAGCAGACCGATGGCCGAGCTGTTTTTGCCGAAGGTGGAACAACTGTAGGCCAGCCACCAGCGTCCGTGCCACTGGATGACGTCTGGAGCCCAGACGTGGCTGCTGAAGCCAGGTACGGAGTCTGTCGTCCAGCCGGGGATGACGGTCATCACGGGCTGCGGCAGCACCGTCCACGTCTTGCGGTCTTTCGATGTCATCTGGCTGATACCCATGCCTGTGGCAAAGATGTAATATGTGTCGCCGTCCTTAGCCATAACGGGGTCGTGTACCATCGGTGTCTCGGTAGTAAATGCTTCGCGCTGAAAACCGCGACGAGGTCCTTGTGCGGCAGCTGTCTGGCCAATAGCCATCAGTGCCATCAAGAAAAATAGTTTGTTCGTCATGAGAAGTAGTTGTTTAGTCGTTCTGTATTTTTCTGCAAAGTTACAACATTATTTGTAATTCCTATCCCGTTTTCCGTCAAAATTTCACGACTTCAATCAAAAAAGTGACTATCAATAAGTTTTGCCAGTAGTAAAAAATGATTGCGGAGAGAAAAATAATTGAAAAATTGTTTTGTTAATTCGCTGACTTTTCGTACCTTTGCAGCCGATTTTCAAAAAATAGTGGATGAAGAATGACAAAATGAAGCAACAGTACCGTGTCAACGAACAGATACGTGTACGTGAAGTGCGCATCGTCGGTGACAACGGTTCTACCGTCGTTCCTACCCGCGATGCACTGAATATGGCCCGTGAACAAGGCGTCGATCTGGTTGAGATTTCGCCTAACGCCAACCCGCCAGTCTGTCGTCTTATCGACTATTCAAAGTTCCTCTACCAGCAGAAAAAGCGTGCTAAGGAAATGAAAGCCAAGCAGGTGAAGGTGGAGGTGAAGGAAATCCGCTTCGGACCTCAGACCGATGAACACGACTACCAGTTCAAGCTGAAGCACGCTCGTGAGTTCTTGGAAGAAGGAAACAAGGTGCGCGCATACGTGTTCTTCCGTGGTCGCTCCATCCTGTTCAAGGAGCAGGGTGAGGTGCTGCTGCTGAGATTTGCCAACGACCTCGAAGAGGTGGGCAAGGTCGAGGGAATGCCGTCGTTGGAGGGCAAGAAGATGTTCCTCTACTTGGCACCGAAGAAGGCTGGCGAGAAGAAGAAGAGTCAGCAGGCCCGCGATAGGGAGGCCGCTGTGGCCGAGGCCAAGGAAACCAAGAAGGTTCAGCCCCAGCAGGCAGAGATTGACACTGAGACGCCTGCCAACGGCGGCTTGTTCGCCAATGCTAAGATTTCGGCCGATGCGCTGAAGAAGCTGACGGAGACTGAAGAGTAAAGAATTTAGTAAGGTGCGCTGCGCCCGGTATATGCGTTGCCACCGTTAATTTATAAACAATTAAAACATTAAAAAAATGCCAAAAGTAAAGACAAACTCCGGTGCGAAGAAGAGATTCTCGTTCACGGGTACAGGTAAGGTTAAGAGACATCACGCTTACCACAGCCACATCCTGACAAAGAAGACCAAGAAGCAGAAGCGTAACCTTTGCGGTTCTACGCTTGTTGATCAGACCAACATGAAGCAGGTTCGTGACCTGTTGTGTCTCCGTTAAAACAACCTATTGTCGAACATTAAAGAAGTAAGAAACTATGCCAAGATCAGTAAATCACGTTGCATCAAGAGCAAAGCGTAAGAGAATTTTGAAGCTCACCCGCGGCTACTTCGGAGCCCGCAAGAATGTTTGGACAGTAGCCAAGAACACCTGGGAGAAGGGTCTGACATACGCCTATCGTGACCGTCGTAACAAGAAGCGTGCTTTCCGCAGCCTGTGGATTCAGCGTATCAACGCTGCTGCCCGCCTGAACGGTATGAGCTACTCTCAGTTGATGGGTGCCCTCTCAAAGGCCGGTATCGAGATTAACCGTAAGGTGCTCGCCGACCTGGCTATGAACAACCCCGAGGCTTTCAAGGCCATCGTTGAAAAGGTAATGTAAGAACTGTTTTCCTTATCAAAAAAATAGCTGGAAGTTTTGTGCTTCCAGCTTTTTTGTACTCTTGTACTCCTGTCCTTATGTTCTAAAGTACTCCTGTCTTTCAGAGGGTGGCTAACTGCATCAGATACTGTCCGTAGTCGTTCTTCAGCATCGGCTGCGCTAGCTTCTCAAGTTGCTCACGGTCTATCCAACCTTTCTTATATGCAATCTCCTCGAGACAGGCCACCTTTAGGCCCTGCCGCTTCTCGATGACCTCGATGAAGGTTGAGGCCTCCGCTAACGAGTCGTGGGTGCCGGTGTCGAGCCACGCAAAGCCGCGCTGCAGCGTCTGCACCTTCAGCTTTTGCTGGGCTAAGTACTCCTGGTTGACGGTCGTAATCTCCAGCTCGCCTCGGGCACTGGGCTTGATGTTCTTGGCAATCTCCACCACGCTGTTGGGATAGAAGTACAGTCCGACAACGGCGTAGTTCGACTTCGGGTGTTCAGGCTTCTCCTCGATGGAGAGGCAGTTGCCGTTGACGTCGAACTCTGCCACGCCGTAGCGCTCCGGGTCGTTGACATAGTAGCCGAAGACCGTTGCCAGTCCGTGCTTCTCGGCGTTCTCCACACTCTGCTTCAGCAGACCGGTGAAGCCGGAGCCGTAGAAGATGTTGTCGCCCAGTACGAGACAGGCGCAGTCGTCGCCAATGAACTCCTCGCCGATGATGAAAGCCTGTGCCAGACCGTCGGGCGACGGCTGCTCAGCATACTCAAAATGCACGCCCAACTCCTCGCCGGTGCCAAGCAGACGGCGGAAGCCCGGCAGGTCGTGCGGCGTCGAGATGATCAGGATGTCGCGGATGCCTGCCAGCATCAGGGCCGAGATGGGATAGTATATCATCGGCTTGTCGAAGATGGGAATCAGCTGTTTCGATATTCCCTTGGTGATAGGGTAGAGGCGTGTGCCGCTACCGCCAGCTAAAACGATACCTTTCATATTTTTTGTAGTTTGAATGCAAAGATACATATTATTTAATGTCTTTCCAAACTTTTGACTACTTTTGTTTGTTTTGTTAAACAAATTTATAGTAAAGCGTCCCAAGTCCCGGGCGTTGCAGGACTGAGCAGCAAGGCGTCATAGGACTGTAACAATACATATATTTATCAATGACACGCACCTCTTACACCTGGCACTTAACTGATTGATATACAGTACACTTCTTCGACGGCGTAAGTCGCACCAGTGGTCGCACCAGTGGTCGCACCATTCGTTTCATAAAAACTGTGTATTTGGTGTTGCCGAAAATGTTTCACGGAAAATGCCAGGAACGTACAAGCCGCTCGTAAAAATTTCACGGCCTCTCGTAAAAAAATATAAGCCTCTCGTAAATGTTTCACGGTTGGGCATGATACCCTGGTGTCACCTTTTGGTGCGACCACTGGTGCTACCAACCTATAGAAAAACGATACTGAAAATCAATCGGTTAAGTGCCAGGTGTAAGAGGTGTCACCTATTGTTTCTATACAAGGTTAAGGTGGGTAATGATTCAACTGTTTATTCAGAAAGTTATATGAAAAATATAAGCCACCCTTGGGAGGTGACTTTTAAATGGAGCAGGGGCGATAAGGTCTTACTCCCACGCGGAAACTTACCGGATAGTCAAAACTTACGTTTGACGCTGCAAATATAGACATTATTTTTGAAAGAAGCAAGGAAATCGTCGATTATTTTTAGTTTTAATCAAAGAGGTTTCAATCCTCGACGACTTCGCTCATTACGCCAGTTGCCTGTAAAACCTAATTTGTTGTAAGGAATATCTTTGTTGTTATCCAGCAGGGACAGAATCTGCTCCGTTTCTTTGTCAATCATATCAGTCCAATAGTATTTCAGACGGAAGTAACTGATTGCATCACGCACTATATCTTTCTGCCGTTCTTTGGGGTATAGCTGAAAATCTTTTGGTAGGTCGCCGTTTGATGACAATGTGATTGGCGATGAAGAAAAACGAGCCGACTGTTTGGTCGGCTCGTTTTTTATTCGTACCTTTGCAGGCAGTTTTTGTATTTTTAGGAAAAATGGCATTTTGGAATAATCTTTTCGGAAAGAAAGAGGAGGAACAGAAGGTTGGCGGCATGGAAGACTTCATGACGCTGATCCGCGTGTATTTTCAGGCAGTGATGGCTGCCGACCTGCATATCTCGAACTTGGCGGCGCTGCCCGACCTGCGTGTGTTTAAGCAGACGCTGAAGGTGCCCACGGTGAACAACCGCCTCGGCGTGGCAGAGAAACAGCGCGTGACGAAAATGATGGTCGAGATGTACGAGATGGACGAGTCGTTCACCAAGGAGATTGACCAGAGCATCCGTCGCCGTTGCAAGACGCCACAGGATGTGCAGACGTATATGTATCAGTTCCAGGGCTTTACGCAGGAGCTGATGATGCTGACGACGAACCTGATGAAGTTCAAGCTGCGCGTGCCGAGCATCTTCAAGAAGACCATCTTCACGATGACGGAGAAGACTGTCAGCGACATTTTCAACAAGAACGACTTTACGGATGCCAGCGTGATGAAAGCCGTGGTCGACGTGCGTAAGTACAACCAGAAATTAGGCTTTTCGCAGCAGTGGGTCACCAGCTTCATCTACCGTGTGGTGATGCTGGCTAAGAAGGAGAAACAGCCTGCTGACGACGCCAAGAAGTAAAGAACTTCTTAATTATTATTAAATAACTGACGTAGAAGCAGGCGGTTACGCGAAAAATAACTACCTTTGTGCATCAAAAAGATGTAGTTATGCCCCAGAACGAGAAAGTTTTAGCTGCGTTTGAAGGCCGTGTACGGCAACTCATCCTCCGGTTTCAGGAACTGAAGAAAGAGAATGAGGAGTTGTATCGTATGGTCGACAAGAACGAAGAGGACATCAAGGCTCTGCAGGAAAAACTCTCTCGTAATGAGCAAGACTACAACGCACTGAAGATGGCGCGTATGGTGGAGATTACCGACGGCGACCTGCAGGGAGCCAAAGACCGGCTGTCGAAGCTGATTCGCGAGGTCAATAAGTGCATAGCCGTCCTGAGTGACGAGAATAAGAAATAGTGACAGAAGCAATGGCGGAAGTTAAGAAAGAAAAACAACATATCAGTCTGAATATCTGCGACGAGCGCTTCGACATCTATGTGATGCCCGATGCTGAGGGCTACTACCGTGATGCCGAGAAGCTGGTACAGACCACCTACGGCAGGTTTGCTGATAGGTTCCGGGGACAGAAAAGCGAGCGTTTCATCGCTGCTGCGGCCCTGTTGGAGATGGCGGTGAAGTACCAGATGGAGCACGCCAGCAAGGATATCGACTCATATAATAATCTTCTTCAACGCCTGACTTCTGATATTGACGAGGCATTGAAATGAAGATTATTAACCTATTATAGATTTAAATTATGGTTCTATCAATTATCATTGCCGTAGCAGCCCTGATTGTGGGCGGCGTATGCGGATACATGATTTTCCGTTATGTACTAAAGGGAAAATACAATGAGATGGTGACGGCAGCCACTAAGGAGGCCGAAGTGATTAAGGAGAAAAAGCTGTTGGAGGTGAAGGAGAAATTCCTGAACAAGAAAGCAGAGCTGGAGAAGGAGGTGCAGCAGCGCAACCAGCACATCCAGCAGAGCGAGAACAAGCTGAAGCAGCGCGAGATCAGCCTGAACCAGCGTCAGGAGGAACTGGGGCGCCGCAAGAATGACCTTGACAACCAGCAGCAGCGCATCGACAACGAGAAGAAACTGCTCTCCGTGAAGCAGGATGAGCTCGAGAAGATGCAGCTGAAGGAGCGCGAGAAGCTGGAGGAACTCTCAGGACTGAGCGCTGAGGAGGCACGCAACCGACTGGTGGAGAGCCTGAAGGACGAGGCCCGCACCGACGCTCAGGCTTACATCAACGAGATTATGGACGAGGCCAAGCTGAACGCCAATGCCCAGGCCAAGAAGATTGTCATCCAGACCATCCAGCGCGTGGCTACGGAGACGGCTGTGGAGAATAGCGTCTCGGTGTTCCACATCGACAACGACGACGTGAAAGGTCGTGTCATCGGCCGTGAGGGTCGTAACATCCGTGCTTTAGAGGCTGCCTGCGGCGTTGAAATCGTCGTCGACGACACGCCCGAAGCAATTGTTATCAGTGGTTTCGACCCCGTGCGCCGCGAGACCTGCCGTCTGGCCCTGCACCAGCTGGTCAGCGACGGTCGTATCCACCCCGCCCGCATTGAGGAGGTGGTTGCCAAGGTGAAGAAGCAACTCGACAACGAGATTATCGAGACTGGTAAGCGTACGGCTATCGACCTCGGTATTCACGGCCTGCACCCCGAGCTCATCCGCATCATCGGTAAGATGAAGTACCGCTCATCATACGGTCAGAACCTGCTGCAGCACGCCCGCGAAACGGCCAACCTCTGTGCCGTGATGGCTGCTGAGCTGGGCCTGAATCCGAAGAAGGCTAAGCGTGCCGGTCTGTTGCACGACATCGGTAAGGTGCCCGACGAGGAGAGCGAGATGCCTCACGCACTCTATGGTGCCAAGATTGCAGAGCAGTTCAAGGAGAAGCCCGACATCTGCAACGCCATCGGTGCCCACCATGACGAGATGGAGATGCAGACGTTGCTGGCTCCGATTGTGCAGGTGTGCGACGCTATCTCAGGTGCCCGTCCCGGTGCCCGCCGCGAGATTGTCGAGGCTTACATCAAGCGCCTGAACGACCTTGAGGCCATTGCAATGTCTTATCCTGGTGTGACGAAGACCTACGCCATCCAGGCCGGTCGCGAACTGCGTGTCATCGTCGGTGCCGACAAGATGTCAGACGCTGAAACCGAGGCACTGAGCGGTGAGATTGCCACGAAGATCCAGAACGAGATGACCTATCCCGGACAGGTGAAGATCACCGTTATCCGTGAGACCCGTTCTGTTGCCTACGCTAAATAATAAATAGAGGAAAAAGGGTTAATAAATGAAGTGTCGCAAGACACAAAAAAAGCGAGATGGCCGATTCGGTCGTCTCGCTTTTATGTTCAGATTTTGTTGATGTCGACGTAGCCATGCATCACGGCATAGATGGTAAGTGCCGATACCGACTTCATACCCAGTTTGTCCATGATGTTCTTGCGGTGGGTGATGACGGTCGAGAGGCTGATGTTGAGCTGCTCGGCAATCTCCTTGTTGATAAGGCCTTGTACGATGAGTGCCATCACCTCAATCTCGCGGTCGCTCAGCACCTTCTGCTGCAAGGCGTTAGGCATGGGCGGCAGGTTTCGGCCTCCGTGGTGGGCGTGTTGCTGAAGCATCAGCAGGGCGCGCACCAGCTGGCTTTCGGGCATGTTGATGCAGAGACTGTGGAAGCCGGAGAGTTGTGAGGTGGTGTCGAGGCCGAGGGTGAGCACGATAGTCTTCTGCCGACGCTGGGAGAAGAACTGTCGGTTTTCGATGACAATGTTCGTTGCCACGAAGTAGTGGAAGTAGTCGTCAGGCTGATTGGCCTCCAGTTCGGCGAGTGAGCCAAAGGTGTCAATCGTCATGATGGGCATGACGTTCTGCAACAGCTGCTTCAGTCCTACGGCTGCCAGCGTGTTCGGGTCAATAATTGCTACCTTCGGTCTCATTCCTCATTCCTCATTTCTCATTTATCAAAGTTCCATCCCTGGGCTTTGAGCTCAAACTCCTGACCGTCGCGGCTGACGAGCACGTGGCCGAACTTCTGGTCGGTGATATGGCCGATGAGCTTGACATCTTCCAACTGCTCAATCTTCTCGTGGTCGCCAATGGGAACGGTGAACACCAGCTCGTAGTCCTCGCCACCGTTCAAGGCGCAGGTGGTGACGTTCATGTTCATCTCTTCGGCCATCACGGCTGTCTGGTAGTCGATAGGCAGTTGCTTCTCAAAGATGCGGCAGCCGACGCCCGACTGCTTGCAGATGTGCAATAGTTCGCTGCTGAGGCCGTCGCTGACGTCCATCATGGCGGTGGGACGGATGCCGGCCTCGCGCAGCCGTTGGATGATGTCGCCTCGGGCTTCTGTCTGCAACTGACGCTGCAGCAGGTACTCCTTGCCGCTGAAGTCGGGCTGGAAGTCGGGCATGGGCTTGCCTTGTTTCTTGGCTTCATTAATCATCTGGTAGTAGACGCTCTTCTCGCGTTCCAATAATTGCAGGCCCATATAGGCGGCGCCGAGGTCGCCACTGACACAGATAAGATCGGTGTCGCGGGCCCCATTGCGGTAGACAATGTCCTCCTTGCGGGCTTCGCCGATACAGGTGATGCTGATGGCCAGCCCCGTATACGAAGAGGTGGTGTCGCCGCCTATGATGTCGACGTTCCACTTGTCGCAGGCCAGACGTATGCCGTTGTACAGTTGTTCGATGTCTTCTACGCTGAAGCGCTTGCTGATAGCTAACGAAACGGTCAGCTGGCGGGGCGTGCCGTTCATGGCGAAGACGTCGCTGATGTTCACCATCGCAGCCTTGTAGCCAAGGTGCTGCAGGTCGATGTAAGTCAGGTCGAAGTGTACGCCCTCCATCAGCAGGTCGGTGGTGATGAGCATTTCGCTGTCGGGATAGCTCAGCACGGCGCAGTCGTCGCCGATGCCGTACTTCGTTGATGTGTTTTTGGGTTTGATTTCCTGTGTCAATCGGTCAATGAGTCCGAATTCTCCTATCTTTGCTATTTCCATAATCAATGATGTGCCCCGTTAGCGGAAACTGATGGTTTGGGGCTTTACGGGGTTTGTTTCTTTTTGTTTCTCCTTCTCCTTGTCCTTGTCCTTGTGGTCGTCCTTCTGCTGGGCAATGATATGGCGGCGCGAGTTCTTGATGACGTAGCCGGTGATGAGGTTGTCGAATTCCTCTTTCTGCTCGAGCATGAAGCTGATACGTACGGGCAGGACAAAGAGGTTCTTGACAACTTCGTCGCTCAGTCCATCGACCTGTGTCAGTCGGGCGGCATCCTTCTCTGTCGTCACGATACATTTGGGCCCTGTCATGGCGACAAAGGTCTCGTTTAGCCGGCGCACGTCTTTATGGGTGAAGTCATGGTGGTCGGTAAAGGTCATAGGTGTGATGCTCTTCACTTGCGGCTTCAGGTCTTTTGTCAACTGCCGGGGCGAGGCGATGCCCGTCAGCAGCAGCACGTTCTGTTGCGAGAGTGAGGTGGGCGCTTTCGTGACCTTGGGGAATATGGGTTGCAACGGTTCGTAGTCGAGCGTCGTAAAGAAGAGGTGCTGATAGGGGTAGAGGTCCATCGCTTTCGTGATGACGCGATAGTCCATAGGCTTCAGCTCCTTGGGACACTTGGTGACGATGACGACGTCGGCGCGATCCTTGCCTTTGAGGGGTTCGCGCAACCGGCCTGCCGGCAACAACTTGTCGTAGATAATCAGGCGGTGATAGTCAACGAGCAGGATGTTGATACCGGGCTTGACGTATCGATGCTGGAAGGCATCGTCTAATAAGATGACGTCAGGCGCCTTTTTCTCACTCTCCAGTTTGTCGATACCACGGGTGCGCTTCTTGTCGACGGCTACAATGATGTGGGGGAACTTCTGCTTCATCTGGTACGGTTCGTCGCCAATCATTCTCATGGGCGTGTCGCTCTTCGCCATGATGAAGCCGCTGCTCTTGCGCTTGTAGCCGCGACTGAGTACGGCTACCCGCATCTTGTCTTGTAGCAGGCGGACAAGATATTCCACATGAGGCGTCTTGCCAGTACCGCCAACGGTGATGTTGCCTACAGAGATGACCGGCGTCTTATAGGTACGACTTTTCAGAACGCCGACCTCGAAGAGGGCGTTCCTGAAGCCCACCCCTGCACCGTAGAGCCAGCTGAGGGGTGACAACCACTCGTTGATTTTGATGAAATCGCCTTCCAAATTTACGATTTGACTATTTACGATTTACAGTTTCTTCCTTGTTTAGAAGTTCAGCAGGTAGGTCAGACGAGCCTGCAGACGGTTGCGCTCCTGATTGCGGCGCGTGTCGATGATGGGCTGGTAGAGGTCGCCGAGGGCAGCGTGCAGCTCTTCGTCTAAATAGGTGCCGCGCTTCTCGGTCATGTTCATCAGCTTGTCAAACCATCCAAGAGGCTCCGGATAGCCGACGGTTCGGTATTCGCTGACCTTAGCCAGTTCGGCAGCCTTCTTCACAGCGTCGTCCAACGAGCCAAGCTTGTCGACAAGCTTGATGGGCAGGGCGTCGGTAGCCAACCAGACACGGCCCTGCGCAATCTCGTGAACCTGGTCGCGGCTCATCTTACGACCGTCGCCTACAATACCGAGGAAGGTCTCGTAGCCGCGGTCGACGTAGGTCTGCATGAAGCGTATCTCGTCAGCATTGTCGTTGCTGAGCACCAGATTCTCCTCGAAGTCGGTGTAGCGGTTGGTCTTGGTGCCGTCAAAGGTGATGCCTAACTTGTCGGTTACCAGTCCCGTGAAGTTGGGCACCAGTCCGAAGATGCCGATGCTGCCTGTGATGGTCGTCGGTTCAGCATAGATGTAGTTGGCAGCAGCACTAATCATATAGCCGCCGGAAGCAGCATAGCCGCCCATAGAGACGACGACGGGTTTCTTGGCTTTCAGTTGTTTGATGGCGTGCCAGATCTGTTCAGAAGCTACGGCGCTGCCGCCAGGAGAGTTGACGCGCAGCACGACAGCCTTCACGTCGTCGTCCTTAGCCAGCTTGTTCAGGGCTTCCACCGTCTCGTTGCCGATGATGCAATGCTCGGTAGAGAAGAGGTTCGACATCTGGTCGATAATCTCGCCGTAGGCATAGTAGACTGCCACTTTGTCGCCTTTTTCCTCATCCTTTGGCATGGCTTTCATATCAGCCAGCAACAGCTGGTTCACCTCGTCGTCAGAACCTAACTTCTGCTGAATGACCTGCTTGATGGCGTCCGGGTAGATCAGCTTGTCAACCAGCTTGCCCTTCACGTAGTCGTCAGGATTGGCAAAGGCCAGAATGCTGTCGCTCACCATCTGGTCGAGGGCCTCGGCGGTCAGCTTGGCACGGCTGCCGGCAATGTCTGCCAGCATGTGTTTCCATATACCCTGCTGATAGGCTTCTGTCTGCTCGCGGTTCTCGGGACTCATATCCTTACGGATGACACCCTCGACGGCACTCTTGTACTTACCGACGCGGATGGCCTGATAGCGGACACCGATCTTCTCGTAGAAGCCTGTCATGAATTCGCGCTTGCCGCCGATGCCTCGCAGCTCGACCATACCCGTCTTGTTCAGGAAGATGGAGTCAGCCACCGAAGCCACATAGTAGCCCTGCTGTGAATAGTTGTCGGCATAGGCAATAATCCATTTGCCGCTCTTCTTGAAGTCTTTCAGGGCATCGCGCACCTGTTGGGCTGTGGCGGGAGCGTCGTAGGAGGTCAGTCCACCTTCTATATATATACCCTTGATGTCGGGGTGGCTCTTGGCTTTCTTGATGGCTGCAACGATGTCGTTCAGTCCCATGACACCCATGTCGCCGGAACTGAGCAGCATGTCTAACGGCGAACCTTCCTCAGAACATTCCTGTACAGCACCGTCCATTTTCAGCACGAAGACGGAATTCTCTTTCACAACGGGCGTCGATGAGCCCGACGAGGCCATGCCGGCAATGCTTACAAAGAATACAATCCCTACAAGAAATGTAAAGACGAACAAGCCACAGAGTGTGGCAAAAAAGTACTTCAAGAAACTTTTCATAATGGTCAATTAATGATTTATGCGGGCAAAGTTAGTACTTTTTTTGCAATTATCGTCAAAATCTCGGATTTATTTCTTACTTTTGCACCAGAAAACTATTACTAAAACAAAAAACGTATGAAATTCAGAGCAATTTTGTCGCTGATGCTCGCCTTGGCGTGCCTCACGGCGACAGGAAAGAAGAAAGTGCAGAAACAGCAGCTGTGGCCTGACGGTACGCCTGTTTCCGAATGGTTCAGCGATACCACCCGTGTGGATCTCTCAGGCCTGAAGCGCTACGTAGTCACTGACTACGGCGTCGATGGTTATAGTACTGAGGTGCAGACGGCGCGGCTGCAGGCCGTCATCGACCGTTGCGCCAACGAGGGTGGGGGCGTCGTCGTCATTCCCCGTGGCACGTTTGTGTCGGGCTCGCTGTTCTTTAAGCCCAAGACCCATCTGCTCATTGAGGAAGGTGGTGAGTTGCAGGGCTCTACGCGCATCAAGCACTTCCCCGTTGTCAAGACCCGCATGGAAGGCCAGACACTCGACTATTTTGCCGCTTTGGTCAATGCCGACGGCGTTGACGGTTTTACGATTACCGGTCCCGGCACCATCAACGGCAATGGCCAGCCTTATTGGGAAGAGTTCTGGATTCGCCGCAAGTACAACCGCAACTGCACCAATCTCGAAGCCATGCGCCCGCGTAACGTATACATCTCTAATTCAAAGAATGTCACCGTGCAGGACGTGAAGATAATCAATTCGCCGTTCTGGACCAACCATCTCTACCGTTGCGAGAATGTCCGTTATTTAGGCTGCTTCATCTATGCCCCGACGGAGAACGTGACGCCCGTCGACCCCAAGCGTGGCGCCCCTTCCAGCGATGCCATCGACCTCGATGTCTGCTCGAACGTCCTCATCCACGGCTGCTATATGCACGTCAACGACGATGCCGTCGTGCTGAAGGGCGGCAAGGGGACGTGGGCTGATAAAGATCCGAATAACGGCCCCTGCCGCAACATCATCATCGAGGACTGTACCTACGGAAAGGTGCATGGCTGCCTGACACTTGGCTCCGAGTCGCTCGACGACCATAATGTCATCTTGCGCCGCATTCACGTCAAGTCGGCCACCCGTGTGCTGTGGTTGAAGATGCGTCCTGACACTCCCCAGCACTACGAGTACGTCACCGTCGAGGATATTACCGGCCAGTGTGGCTCGTTCCTCGTTGTCCGTCCCTGGACGCAGTTCTTCAAGCCTGAAGACCGAGAAGATATGCCGTTGTCGCAATGTAACAACATCACTATCCGCAACATCCGCATGACCACGAAGAACTTCTTCGACGTCGGCACGAGCGACAAGTACCGCCTCACGGACTTCACCTTTGAGAATATCAACGTGAAAGACGAGAAGAAAGCTTTCGACCCCTCCCTCATTGACAACTGTACGTCGAAAAACGTCGTCATTGAGTAGACTGCCCGTCTGAGTGTCATACTAAAATCGTGCCAAAATGTCAGTTCCGACGTTTTGGCACGATTTTCGCATATAGGGTGGCAGACAAACGTTTAAAACATTAAATATTCTTATTATGAACATCAAACCACTACAAGACCGCGTGCTGGTAGTACCCGCAGCGGCAGAAGAGAAGATCGGTGGTATCATCATTCCTGATACCGCCAAGGAGAAACCCCTACACGGAACCATCAAGGCCGTCGGTCAGGGCACGAAGGACGAAGCCATGATTCTGAAGGCTGGCGACGAAGTGCTTTATGGCAAGTATTCTGGCACCGAGCTCGAGTTCGAGGGCGAGAAGTATCTGATGATGCGCCAGAGCGATGTGCTCGCTGTCATTGAGAAATAAAATTGAAGAATTGAAAAATTGAAGTGTTATGGCAAAGGATATTAAATTCAATATTGACGCCCGCGACGCTATGAAGCAGGGCGTTGACCAGTTGGCAAACGCAGTAAAGGTGACGCTTGGTCCTAAAGGACGTAACGTCGTCATCGAGAAAAAGTTCGGTGCTCCCCAGATTACCAAGGACGGCGTGACCGTCGCTAAGGAAATCGAGTTGGAAGACAAGTTCGAGAACACAGGCGCACAGCTCGTCAAGAGCGTAGCCTCTAAGACCGGCGACGATGCCGGTGACGGTACGACCACCGCTACCATCCTGGCTCAGGCTATCGTGGCCGAGGGCTTGAAGAACGTGACCGCCGGTGCCAATCCTATGGACCTGAAGCGTGGTATCGACAAGGCTGTGAAGTGCGTCACCGAGTTTATCGCCAAGAATGCCGAGCAGGTTGGCGACAACTACGACAAGATTGAGCAGGTGGCAACCGTCAGTGCCAACAACGACAAGGAGATTGGCGAACTGCTGGCTGAGGCTATGCGCAAGGTCAGCAAGGATGGCGTCATCACCATCGAGGAGTCTAAGAGCCGCGACACCCATATCGGCGTTGTCGAGGGTATGCAGTTCGACCGTGGCTACCTGAGCGCTTACTTCATGACCGACAGCGACAAGATGGAGTGCGTGATGGAGAATCCGTACATCCTCATCTACGATAAGAAGATTTCTAACATCAAGGACTTCCTGCCCATCCTGCAGCCTGCTGCCGAGAGCGGCCGTCCGTTGCTCGTCATCGCCGAGGATGTTGACTCTGAGGCTCTGACCACCCTCGTCGTCAACCGTCTGCGTGGCGGTCTGAAGATCTGCGCCGTCAAGGCTCCTGGTTTCGGCGACCGTCGCAAGGCCATGCTCGAGGACATCGCTACACTGACTGGTGGTGTTGTCATCAGCGAGGAGAAGGGCTTGAAGCTTGAGCAGGCTACCCTTGACATGCTCGGAACGTGTGACAAGGTGACAGTCTCCAAGGACAACACCACCATCGTCAACGGTGCCGGCGACAAGCAGGCCATCCAGGATCGTATCGCCCAGATTAAGAAGGAGATTGAGGTTACCACCTCTTCTTACGACAAGGAGAAGCTGCAGGAGCGTCTGGCCAAGTTGGCCGGTGGCGTTGCCGTGCTCTACGTCGGTGCTAACAGCGAGGTCGAGATGAAGGAGAAGAAGGATCGCGTTGACGATGCCCTCTGCGCAACCCGCGCCGCTATCGAGGAGGGTGTTGTTGCCGGTGGTGGCACCACTTACATCCGTGCCCAGGAGGCTTTGGCCGACCTGAAGGGCGACAATGCCGACGAGCAGACCGGTATCAATATCATCTGCCGTGCTATTGAGGAGCCTCTGCGCCAGATTGTCATCAACGCCGGACTTGAAGGTGCCGTCGTCGTACAGAAGGTTCGCGAGGCTAAGGGCGACATGGGTTACAACGCTCGTCTCGACAAGTACGAGGATCTGCGCGAGGCTGGTGTCATAGATCCTGCCAAGGTGGCACGTGTGGCTTTGGAGAATGCCGCTTCTATCGCCGGTATGTTCCTCACCACCGAGTGTATCATCTGCGACAAGCCCGAAAAGGAGCCGGCTATGCCGATGGGTGGCGCCCCGGGCATGGGTGGTATGATGTAATTGGCTGATTTGTAAAGTCTACATAACAAAAAGCGGGGAAATGGCTCAAAGGCCGTTTCTCCGCTTTGACATAAATCAAAAACGAAAAGTTTTGAGACGAATTTATTTGGTAAATGTATGAAAACGTAGTAATTTTGCACCCAGAAAGGAAAAAATATTTTTGATTTGTTTTAGTAGATTAGTTTTTAAGTAGTTTGTTTTTGAAAAACGGGACGTCGCGATGACGTCCCGTTTTTGCTTTCTTCGCCTTTTCTTTAGCTTCTTTAACTTCTCTGTCTTCTTTAACTTCTAAAAAAGCCGTACCTTTGCACTCGTATGCGAAAACTATATCTACTAATATCCCTTTTCTTTGGGCTTATTGCCTTTGCCCAGAAGCAGAAGGTGGGCGACTTTATCGAGTCAACATCCTATAATCTCGACAAGACCGGTGTTGAGCGCAGTCAGCAATACTGGCCCGAGGATGGCGGCTTCGTCTGCGAGAACGGGACAAACCGCTTCACCCGTGCCCTCTATGGCGGTTGGACAGACTACCGTATAGAGACCAGCGACCGTCCGGTCTTCGCTATTGTGAAGAAGAACCACCACCGCCACCTGCGCTTCCTGGTCAACGGTGTGCCCTTGGACTCTACCGACTACTGCCGTGCGCTCTATGTCAACGGTATGCGTATCTACAGCCTCCGCGACCACCGTTGGGGTGAGCAGGCCGAACTAGCTTTGCAGGTGGTGGCCTTGTCCGATCGTGAGGGAGCCGTCTATCTGTTCGACGACCGTCGCTTTGCATCGCCTGCGACATTCCGTGCTGAGTTGTGTGCCATTGCCAACCCTAAGCTGCACCGCAATGGCGACATCGGAGCCGACAAGCCGGGCGTCTTCGAAGCCTCACCGGGGCGTGAAGACCTCGTCGTCAGCGAGTGGAGTGGGGGGCATGAGACATTTTTCGTTATCGACAGCATCAACAAGGTGGCCAGCATCCCTGCCGACGAGGCGCGCCGTTTGTTTCTGGCAGCCGTCATGTATAACGGCCAGCTCTCTGAGCGCATCAAGTTCGAGACCCCCGATCCTTATGTCAACGCTCTCGGCAGCGCCTTGGCCTTTGCCGCCGATGGCGACTGGGACGGTCAGACGTGGCTTCACGGCTGTGTCGGCTGGCGTATGCCGTTAGCCGGCTGGCGTGCTGCCTACGTGGGCGACGTTTTAGGCTGGCGCGACCGTCAGCGCAGCCATTTCGATGCCTACGCCAAGAGTCAGGTGACGAACGTGGAACCCACGATTCCGCATCCTTCGCAGGACAGTGCACTGAACCTTGCGCGTGCCGAGAAGCGGTGGGGCACGCAGATGTATTCCAACGGCTACATCTGTCGCAACCCTGAGCGCAACGACCAGATGCACCACTACGATATGAACCTCAACTATATCGACGAGCTGTTGTGGCATTTCCAGTATGATGCCGATACGGCCTATATGCGCCGTATGTGGCCCGTCATCACGTCGCACTTGGCGTGGGAGAAGCGCAACTACGACTCCGATGGCGACCATCTCTACGATGCCTATTGCTGCATCTGGGCCTCCGACGCGCTTTACTATAGCGGTGGTGCTGTCACCCATTCGTCGGCCTATAATTACAGAGGTAACAAACTTGCTGCCCGCATTGCTGAAATCATTGGTGAGGACGCCCGACCATACGCCGATGAGGCTGAGGCCATCCTTCGGGCAATGAATCAGAAGCTTTGGTTGAATGATAAAGGTGTATGGGCTGAGTATCAGGATGCTATGGGTCTTAAACGCTTACACGCAAGTCCGGCCGTTTGGTCGGTCTACACCCCCATTGACTGTGGCGCCTGCACTCCGGAACAGGCGTGGCGGGCCACTGGCTGGGTGAGTCAGAATATCCCCCATATTCCTGTCGAGCAGACGGGCTTGAAGACCATCGCCACCTCCAACTGGATGCCCTACTCGTGGAGTATCAACAACGTGGCGGCTGCCGAGGTCATGCACACCGCGTTAGCTTTCTTTGAGGCAGGCCGCAGCACGAAGGGCTTTCAGCTGCTGAAGGCCAACGTCATGGATCAGATGTACTACGGCCAGTGTCCCGGCAACTTCGGCCAGATCAGCTATTACGATGCGGCCCGTGGCGAGTGCTACCGCGACTTCGGCGATTGTATCGGCATCTCCTCACGCACACTCCTGCAAGGTCTCTTCGGTATCGTGCCCCAGGCCCTCGACGGCCGCTGCATCATCCGTCCCGGTTTCCCCAGTGCGTGGGACAGCGTCGCCGTCAAGACGCCCTATCTGTCCTACGTCTATACACGGAAGGACGGCGTGGAGCGTTACGACATTACCCAGGACTTCCGCCAGCCGCTGAAGATTGTCGTGCAACAGAACTGCGGTGGAGGACGCTTCCGCGATGTCGAGGGCACCAGCGAGCGGCATCAGGTCATTGAGGCGCCGTTGACCGATTACAACTTTACACTGACGCACCCGATAGCGAAAGGCAAACCACGTAGGGGAACCGACGAACTGACGAGCGATGCCAAGCCACGTCCGCAACCACTTGACAAGCTGTTTAATGCTGAGGTCGACGACATCTTCAATAACAAGTATCTTTCGCCTCGTCCGCAGACAACCACGCTACAGATTCCCGTTCAGGGCATTGGCGAGTGGTGCCACCCGCAGTTGACGGCCGACATCAACGACTCGGTCTTCCGGTCTCTCATCGTGCGCGACAACATCGTCGTTGCAGGCATTCCTTTCCGTACGCCCAACAGCGGCCCGAACATTGTCTACACAAGTCTCTGGGATAACTATCCTGATGCCGTCACGATACCTCTCAAGGGTCGTGCTTCGGTAGCTCATCTGCTCATGGCTGGCAGCACCAATCATATGCAGAGCCGCATCGACAACGGCCTTGTCGTCGTTACCTATGCTGACCTTACGACTGACACATTGGCACTACGCAACCCCGACAACTGGTGTCCCATCGAGCAGGATTACTACGTCGACGGCAAGGCTTTCCGCGCCGCCGAGCCCCGTCCGTTGCGTGTCTGTTTGGGACAGGCAACAGCCGACGGGAAGCCTCTCGTCAGCCGCGACTTAGGAAAGGAGTTGGGTATCAAGGGCGTCTATGGCCGCGAAATTCCCGGTGGTGCCGCCCAGATTCTCATGATGCCGCTGAACCAGAAGAAGAAACTGCGTAGCCTCACCGTCCGCACCCTCTCCAACGATGTGGTTATCGGCCTCATGGCCGTCACGCTGCAGTAGCATCGACTCGGCTTATGTGTATCTGCCTGTTGACTACCCGCATATAAGTACGATGAGTGAATCGGGTAAGAAGGAGTTGCAGGAAGCGCAGAAAATGCTGACAAAGTACTGTGACTCCGACGTCAAGGCCTTGGCCAAGTTAATATCCACATTTGGTGCGAGTGAGTGGGAACCGTTGTCCAGTGAAAAGCTATTCACTGCTTATAAGGCTTCATTCGAGGAAAATACCGGCAAAACGACGTCCAAGGACGATTTCCTCGAATTCTATGCGACTAATTCGTGAACTATGAGCTCTCTTACCTCGTTGGAAAGAAGTTCGTGACCGATGCCTTCCGTCAGGATGGTGAGGAGAAGTGTAAGGCTGTACATATATGGTAAAGTAATTTCAGCAGACTTTGAAATAAAATCTCCGAAGCGTTTGGCGCTTCGGAGATTTTTGTTTACCTTTGCGGCAAGTATGCAGAAACTATTGGAATTATATAAACAGTGGAGTGGGGCAGAGCCCGCCACTGCTGAGAAACTGCCCGGTGCGGGCAGCAACCGACAGTATTACCGTCTGACAGCAGCCGACGGCACTACCGTCATCGGCTGTATCGGCACCAGCCGCGACGAGAACCATGCCTTCATCTGTCTGGCACAGCACTTTACCAAGCGCCAGTTGCCCGTGCCATGCGTGCTGGCAACGAGTGCCGACGAGTTGCGCTACCTGCAGACCGACCTGGGAGCCGTCTCGCTGTTCGACGCCATCCGTGGCGGTCGCGAGGCCGGCGGCCGCTATACGCTGGCCGAGCAGCAGCTGCTGAAGCAGACCATCCGCCAGCTGCCCAACATCCAGCTGCGCGGTGCCCGCGGTCTCGACTTCTCACAGTGTTACCCCCAGCCGGAGTTCGACAGGGACTCCGTGCTCTTCGACCTGAACTACTTCAAGTACTGCTTCCTCAAGGCTACGGAACTCGACTTCCACGAGCTGAAGCTGGAGGCCGACTTCCGCCTGATGGCCAAGGACCTGACGGCGGGTGGCGACGAGCAGTGCTTCCTCTATCGCGACTTCCAGGCGCGCAACGTCATGCTGGCAGACGGCCAACCCTATTTCATCGACTTCCAGGGCGGGCGCCGGGGACCGTATTATTACGACCTCGCCTCCTTCCTGTGGCAGGCTTCGGCCCGCTATCCCCATAAGCTGCGCCGCGAACTGGTCTATGAGTACTATAACGCGCTGAAGCAGTACACCGAGGTGCCCACGAGCCATCAGTTTGTGGCACGCCTCTCGCTCTTCGTGCTCTTCCGCACGCTCCAGGTGCTCGGCGCCTACGGCTTCCGGGGCTACTTCGAGCGTAAGCAGCACTTCATTGACTCCATACCTCCCGCCATACAGAACCTGCGCGAACTGCTGAGCACCATGCGCTTCCCCTATCCCCACCTCGTAGACGTACTGCAGCGCCTGTGTCAGCTGCCGCAGTTCCAGCAGATAGAGGTGGAGGCGTCGCGTGCCGACGGGTATAAGACAACCGACCGCAACCCCTACAAGCCCCACCCGAAAGACGGACCGGCAACGTTCTCGAAGTACGACGCCCAGGGACCGCTGGTGGTGCGCGTATATAGCTTCAGCTACGCCAAGGGCATACCTGCCGACGAGAGCGGCAACGGCGGAGGCTACGTCTTCGACTGCCGCTCCACCCACAACCCCGGACGCTACGAACCCTATAAGAAACTGACAGGACTTGACGAACCCGTCATCCGATTCCTTGAGGACGACGGCGAGATCCTCACCTTTCTCGAATCCGTCTACCGTCTGGCCGACGCCCATGTGCGCCGTTACCTGCAGCGAGGCTTCACCTCGCTGATGTTCTGCTTCGGCTGTACCGGCGGCCAGCACCGTTCTGTCTACAGTGCCCAGCATTTGGCCGAGCACCTGCATCGCAAGTTTGGCATCGAGGTGCGCATCTGCCACCGCGAGCAGGGCATCACCCAGACTTTGGCAGCTCTATGATGTGACAAACGGCAGCGCTTTGCTGCCGTTTTGTCGTATATTTGGTCGTCTGTCGTTATAAAAAAACAAAAAAGGTGTCGCACCCTTTGGCTTTTTCGGAAAAAAGCGTAATTTTGTAGCCAGTAAGTAAAAACTTAAAATTAGAAATATGTCACTACTCAAGAAATTACAGATTGGCGACAATGCCTTGGGTCGTTACAACAAGGAGTACCTGTTGGTAGACTACAAGTGCCACACCTTTCGCAGCCACAACGAGTTCCGCCCCAGTTCCAACATGAGCTGTGAGCGTATCGAGCTGACCATCATTGCACCAGGGGTCGACGACATGTCCATCTACGACTGGTTCATCAATCAGACCACCATCGACGGGCGCTTGCTCATTGAACTCCCCGCCGTGCTCCACCAGGGCAGTACGGAGTATAAGGAAATCCAGCTTGAGGAGGCTTCCTGCTTCTCATTGGAGGAACATTATGAAATAGGTAAGAACCAGCGCCGTGTGCTGAAGCTTGGCATTATTGCCGGCAAAGTCACTATCGACGGTATAGAGTATGAACGCAATTAAAAACCTGACGGCCTTATGAAACATCCCAATATACTGAAAGCCATTCTCTTCACAGAGGATCTTCTTGAAAGCGGAGGCAGCGCCCTACAGTCGGGCTGCTATACCGTCCAGGACTATCACTACCATTGCTATCGCAACCGCGACGACATGGGCAACGCCTACGGTCCTATCCTTTCCGACTATCTGGAGTTCACCATCCGTGCCGACGCCGAGCGGGGCACGCGGCGCTTCTACCAGCGCATGAACGACCGCGACAATGCCCCCTTCTCGTTCATCTTCAATGCCTCGTTTAGCCCTACCGGGCGTCTGAACGGTTTCGACGACGGCATGGTTACCTACGGCTACGTCATCGATATCGAGGAGTTTGCCGATGATACCGACATTGAGGAGTCCGACCAGCTGCTCGTCCGTGTGAAGCTGTTGCTGAGCAACATCGTCTATGTAGGGCATGACTCTCCACGCCAATTGATTATTACTCACGACTAAACTATAAAATAATATGGGAAATACGGCAGAACGTACTTATCGTTACATTATCAATTTATCTCAAAAAATCAGCGGCTCCGACAACTCGAAACCTCTCGAAGTGTCGCAGCGTAAGAAAGTGAGCCTAAAACTGGCTGACATCGAATACGATGTCACCTTTACGGCCTTGGGATTCTTCAGGAAAGTTTACCAACCTGGCATCATCGAGGCAGAGTTGCAGTTCGACTCCAAGAGCAGCGCCACCACCGACCCTGTAGAGGTGGTGAACATGCTGATGTATCGACTGGTGAAGCTGTCGGTGGTGAAGACGAAGATGGAGAATAATGTTGAAAAGAACGACGGCAATGTCGTCGTCATTGCCGAAAACTATTTCGTCTATCAGGTGAGACCACAGTACGAGACCCAGTCGGATGGTAAGAAGGCACTGTATGTGAAACTCACCATCTATAGCGTCGACAAGCTGATGACGATGAGCAAGTACAGCAAGGCATACGTCGCCCAGAAGTTAGGAAATATCCTTGTCACCGAGTCGAAGAAGTTCAAGTATCTTGATGACACTCTCCTCTATACCGATACGAAGAGTATGCAGAAACTCGTGTACAACTTCAAGGAGAAGCGCACGGAGTTTATTCAGCCTTACTTAGTGCAGTACAACGAGTCGTTCTACGACTTCATAGCCCGTGTGGCCAACCGCTGCGGCGAGTTCCTGTACTTCGATAACGGGCGCCTGACGCTTGGGCTGCCTGAGACTGCCGTGAAGACTGTCACCAACTATAGCAGGCTGACCTACCAGCAGCAGTCGGCCTCGCCGTTCAATGTCTCAGACTTCACACGCGACAGTGTGAAGGATGGTTTAGGACAAAACGGTGGCAGCCGCCTGAACGGCGAGTTCATTGAAGACCGTGAGCATAGCTACCCCTTCCCGAAGGACATCTTCCCGCAGAACCTGTCGTACAACGCCGAAGTGGCGCCCGACGAGTTCTTCATGCCGCTCTTCAAGGGCCAGTTCACGTCGTTCACCCACGAGGAGTTCCTCGATGGTGTGTCGGCAGCCGATGTTGTGGCCAACACGGGCAAGCACCTCTTCCCCATCGTTGAGGAGGTCTTGCGCTATAATGGTACGCCTGCCGACCTGGTAGGTGCTATCGCCGGTGCGGAGATTCCCGCCGCCATATCTGCTACGATGGCAGTCGCCTTGGGCAATGAGAACGATACGAAGTTTATCGACGACGTGAGGACCAGTACCTATGGCGAGGAGAAATCTGACGGTCAGCAGTCCGTGCAGTTTGGCGGCTACGACAGCAGTTCGTGGGCAAATATGCGCTACCATGCCGACGTCAAGAAGTTCGAGGTGGCCCAGGAAGAAAAGATGGTGTGCTGCGACATGGGCACCAATTGGGCTGACATCCATCTGGGCGACCGTGTGCGCTTCAGCAAGGATGGCCAAGTCTATATCGTGGTGCAGGTAAAGCTTTCTGCTACCGAGGCTTGGCAAGGAGACTATCGCAACTATAACAATGTGGGCTACAATCCTGAGGAATCGCTTGATGCGGGTCTGCAGTCGCTGATCTTCTATGCCATTCCTACCGTTGACGCAGAGGGCAAGAATGCCTTCCCGCCAGTACATCCTGCCGGCGCTTTCCGCCAGTCGGGTTCGCAGAGCGCTTTCGTCGTGGCTAACGACGACCCGAAGAAGCAGGGGCGTGTGCGTGTCATCTTCCCTTGGCAGGCCCGGAACGTGCAGTTGCAGAAGAACTATGACGACGCCCGCGAGAAACTGGAACTCCTTAACAGCAAGTCGAACAAACTGAAAACGGAGATTTCTGAGTTGAATATTCAGATTGACGAACTTGAGGGGATAACGACGAGATGGTTGAGCATCAAGAGCGGTCTGAAAAAGGCCTGGAGTGTTATGCCTTGGGCGGATCATTATACTTACGAGAACGCTGACGACCGCACAGCCGCCTATAAGAAAGAACTGCAAAAACAACTTGACGCCAAGAAGGCCGAGATAGAACGGCTCGAAAATCAGGAGGCCAACTACCTGGCACTGCTGAAAGAGAAGAAGGCCAAGAAGGCCGAACTGGAAGCCAGTGAGACTTCTATGATATCCGACATTGCGAAAATCAATGCCGAGATTATGCAGTTGGAGACCGATCACCAGACAGCCGCCCAACAGTTAGCGGATCTGAAGACCGAGAAGGAAGAGCTGGAACTGCTCATCTCTAAATGTACCTCTGCCGATGCACTCGATCAGTACATTGACGAACAGAAGGACCTGGTTGACGAAAAGAAAAAGAAACTGAAGGAGGAGAAGGCTGCCCTCGAGGATGACATCGACGCAGCTGAAGATGAGGTCAAGGAGGCGAAGAAGGAATTCGAGGAGAAAGGTGAGGAACTGAAGGAGGACCGCTTGAGCCAGGCTACTCCTTGGATACGCGTCACCACACCATTGGCCACCGAGGGCGGCGGCACGATGTTCAAGCTCGAAGAGGGTGACGAGGTGATGGTCAACTTCGAGGGCAACAACGTGGAGCGTCCCTACGTCGTGGGTAGCGTTTACTCTAAAAATACGGTGGCGCCCATCTACGACTTCGACCGCTCGGCTGTTCCCGCCCGCAACCGTAACCCGTCCATCATCCTGGAGTCGAAGGCTGGTCATGCCATCACGTTCAAGGAGGGCAGCAATTTCCTCGACTTCATGGCTTCGTTCATTCCGGGAATGAGTATCTGGCTTCCCATCGTAGCGGCCAAGATTTCTGCTGGCACGGGCTTCGACTGGGGACGCTCGCTATCGGGCGGTATCCGTATCGGCGACAAGTATGGTTTGTACTCTATTGACATGAACTCCGGTGCCCGCAACATCACCATCCGTTCGGGTATGGGCGATGTCATCGTCGATGCTTTTACCGGCATCACCATCAAGGCACCCAACGGCAATATCTCCATCGAAGGCAAGAACATCGACATCAAGGCCTACAACCGTCTGTCGATGACCAGCGGCCTGAATATTCAGGACAAGGAAATACTGGAGAGCGATCAGGGAACAGGGAAAGCTATTGGCAACTTCTTCAAGGACACGCTGGGTACGGCAGCCCTTCAGGCTGGTGTGAATATTTGCGGAGCAGGCCAGATTGACCTAACCTTCATCCGCACGCTGTTAGAGGTGTTCCTCAAGCCTGTCGACGGTACGATGTACCTGAAGTCGAAGCGCTACATGCTCTTGGAGGCTGGCAGTGGCGAGGTGCAGGTCGATAAGGACCGCTATAACGATACGAAGCAAGCCTCGATAACACTCAACCAGCATGTGTACGACAAGATGTCAACGGGTATCAGCTTGATAAGCGCTGAAATAGATCGCTATTATGACTTTATTGCCCGCATGAGTACGCTTGCACAGAAGGAGGCCCACTGGAAATTAACCCAGCTCGCCTTCTTTAAGGACAAGTTTGACGTCTATGCGCAAATCTTCAATGGCCGGAATGAACCGTACACATCAGAGAACCTTGCCGACAAGTTCAGGGACAATACCCTCCAAGCAGAGCGAGACATGGCGTTGAACGAAATCAATGATTATATCCAGACCGGAAGCTTCACCGCCAATTTCACTACTAATGCCACGAAGGCTCGGTTGAGAGATTTGGAAACCGGTTTTGGCAGAACGACGTTCTGGGACGGCGTGAAGCCCGCTCTCCAGCAGTTCTTTGATGCTATGTCGAAAGACTTTGGCAAGTACAAGACTGGCGACGAAATGATTGGTGCCTATGCCGGTGTGACGGATGACGACCGTAATGCCCAAAAGCAGAAGGAAAAGCGCAAAGCCGTGGCCAAGTTCCTGGATAAGATCAAGACGCTGGACGATGTCAAGAAGGTGTTCAACTTCGGTGTCCGTTCCGACTATATGAGCTTCATCGACCAGAACTACGCCTGGACGAAGTTCATCAACTCGCTCGATGTGCAGACCAATCACGGTGCCGTCAAGGGCTGGCTCTACGAGGTCATAGCCAAGCCGTTCGTCGATATGATTAACAAGGAAAAGAAGGAATGGACGCGCCTGAAGAATCGCGACAACGTGTGGAACGAGGCTAAGGGCGGACAGATCCTCTTCTCCGACAACAGCAACCTTACCTACCACATCGGCGAGGACAGCGCGCACCGCAACCAGCCGACGCTCATCGCCCAGACCGGCACGAACTACAAGAAGGACCTCTGGGGCGACTTGAAGAAACTCATGATTGGACTTAAATAAGTAAGGAGGACAAAGCAATGGACTATAAATTCAAAGACTGGCAGAAGGCGCTGGCCGACTTCCAGAAAGACGTTGAGAAGGAACTGACGGAGATTCGCCAGCATAAGGCCGAGATACAGCTGATTAAGAAAGAACTGCTCGACGAGCTGAGCAAGGGCCGCTACGTGCGCGACGATGAGCGCTTGATACTCTCTGCACCCGAGATTGTCATCGGCAACGTTGACCCCTCTGGTGCACTTTACGAGGGACAGGGCAGCAGTGTCGTTATCCGCGGTACGAAAGTGGGTGTCGAGGGCGCCGGCGAGGGCGGTGCCGTCATCGTGCGGGCTACGACCATCAGCCAGCAGGCTGTCGACCCAGGTAGCGACGGACTTGAGAGTGTCGTCTGGCCTACGTCGCAGGTCAGTTCGCAGGCACGCAGCATCGTGCTACAGAGCAATGCTGCTGTGGACTATTTCTCTGAGATACCTGCCACGGCGGGGGCTTCGGGTGTGCGTATTCATGCCGACGAGCACTTGGAGATTGAGGCCGCCGTGGGTAGCGATACGACCAAGGAACGGCTTGAAGCGGTCATCAAGATGCTGGAAGACAAGAAGAAGGAGCTGACCACGGAGAGCAACAACCATAAGTCGTCGCTCGACGAGTTGGTCAAGGATCTGGAGAAACTGCTCGAGGACAATGCCAAGTTGGGCGATTCCGAGAAGGAGATACGCTCTAACTACGCTGATATGGCTGTCAACAACCGCATCTTCTGCACGATGGCGACAACGTTGTCGGAGAATGTCAGCCAGTACGCCGACGTGCTCTCGCAGTTGGCTGAGACCAACCGCCAGCTGAAGACCGTCAAGAAACAGAAAGACGCCATCAAGAGCGGCGACGACTACAAGAAGAAGTCGACGGGCGCCGCCATCAACATCAAGGGTGAGACCATCAAGGTGACATCGGTCGACGGCGACAACAACCTGCGCGACAACGACGGAGCAGGACTGACGGTGACGGCCAACGACATGCTGCTGCAGGCCATCGAGGCCGATCGCAAATTGAAGGAGAAGGGCAAGATGACGGTGAACGTCATGAACTTCGAACTCTCCACCGCCGACAATGCCGATGAGAAATACGAGAAGGGCAAGTTGAAGGGCGGCACCTACGAGGCGAAGGGCGACGTCACCATCAAGTCGAAGAACATCACGATGGAGAGTGTCGACTACGAACTGAAGGACGATAAGATGCAGGAGAAAGCCCTGACCAAGGAGGGCAGCTTCAAACTGCGTGCCGAGAAGATGGACCTCTCAGCTACCGACACCGAGGGCAAGGCCACGGGCTCGTTAGCCATGAACGCCAAGGCTGTCAGTCTGCGCTCGATGGACGTCGAGAAGGAGAAACGCACCGACGACAAGCTGGCTGCCGGCTCGACGATGTTGCTCGTGTCGGAGAAGATGTACTTGGGCGCGAAGTCGAAAGATGTCAAGTCGAAGAAGGTGCAGGCCGTCTCCGAGGAGATGGGACTCTTTGCCGACAAGACCTTGGAGACGCAGCAGGGCGACGGCAAGGCCATGCTGCAGCTGGCCGACGGCAAGGCAGCACTTGGCGGCAGCGAGACGCAGGTCTACGGCAAGACGACCATCAACGCCGCCACCGAGGTGAAGGACGAGCTGAAGGCGCCGAAGGCCACCATCGACAATGTCGAGGCGAAGAGTTCGTTCAAGTCGCCAAACATCAGCGACGGCATCGCCGTGCCCGCTGCTCCCAGCAGCGCCAAGCTCAGTGCCAAGCTCAAGACTGAGGATGCTCCCAAAGAATAATGTAACAAAGTCATATCGAAATTACGATTAAACGTTATAACGTTATAACGAAATAACGAAAAAGAACAACAACAATGAGAACCGCACTTATTTCAGAAGTTAAGGATATCAGTGGTCGTATGGGCGGCTATTACGCCCTGATGAACTACAAGTACAGCAATCTCTGCACAAAAGCCGAACCGGCATCGCTGTTGCCCGTTGACATCTATATCGACGCTACCCGCATGGATATGGAACAGGTGGCCATCGTGGGCAGTCCCCGAGAGGACCAGCTGTCGATCATCCCCAAGGACGAACACTACCTTGACCCCATCGTCCGCGGCGTCTTCGACGCTCATCCGGAGTTCAAACTGGAGATTAAGTATATCTCAGAGGACTTGAAGCGCGAGGACGAGCGCTACCTGCTCTACACCATGCCCGAAGTGAACAAAGACCGCCGCGACCTGCTCGCCAATGGCGTGAAGTCGCTCTACGAAGAGACGTCGGCACGCATCAAGGCGGTGTTCGCCAAGGACAAGCTGAATCTGATACAGGGCGTTCAAGGACTGCCGGCTGAGGAAATCAAGGAGCTGGAAGATGCTCTCGATCAGGCTTACGACCAGAACAAGGGTATGGTCGACCAGGCTTACGAACTGAAGCGTAAGGAGATTGAGGACGCCTACGACCGCTACTTGAAGAACCATCCCGACGAGGAGTGGAAGCCGGCTTCTATCAGCGACTCGCCGTCGGAGCCTGCCGCCACCCAGAAACAGTCGAAAACCTCAGCAACGCCTGACGGCAAGAAGCCTGAAAAGAAAAAGGACTTCGACGTCACCAAAGGCTTCGTCATGGGGTCGGATGAATAGTTTCGCGCACTCGCGTGTGCGCGCGTATACATGCAGGAATGATGTTTGGTGACACCTCTTACACCAAGCCTGATTATCAGTAGGTTACAGAGCTGTTTACCCGCACCAATGGTCGCACCAATGCCCACACCAAGTGTCGCACCAAGGGAAAAGAATGAGCATCTTTTTTTAGAAACGAATTTCCGTAATAATCCGTAATTGTCATAATAAATTACGAAAAATTACGGGAATTTGTTTCCAGAAAAATATCGGCCGCTCAGAAAAAAATATAGGCGTGACGTTTTCACGAGCGGCTTATATTTTTTTACGTGACGGTTATTTTTTGAAATAAGTACCATGCGTTTGGTGCGACCTCTGGTGCGACCTCTGGTGCGACTTCGCCAGGAAAAATAGGCTCTGATTTTCAGACAGTTAAGTGCCAGGTGTAAGAGGTGTCACCTATTTCTTTTTAAGATAATTATGTAGATATACAGGGGCTTAATTCTTCTTGGAAATCACTACTCGATTGGCAGTTCCTGTAGATTGTAGTGTGTTTTCATCAATATTGATTGTGCCACCAACAGCTGTAGTACTTCCTTCCAAAATCAGTGTTCCTGTGCCTTTGATGGTCAGTGTTTTGTCGCTGGCTACAAATAAGGCTTGTGTTGTTGTACTGGTAATGGTGCTTGTTGTTCCGTCTTTCAATATGATGGTCGCATCTCCTTTACATTCAATACCACAATCATTGTTGGGGCTTTGTAAGGTAAGACCGTCAAGCGTTGCAGTGCTTCCTCCTTTAAGTATAAGTTGGGTTCCTGAGCCTGTACCTTTACATAATACGTGGGAATCTGCTTCTACGGTGTAGCCCGTACTGCCGTTGAACACATTGACATCATTGTAGGTGAACAATATATTACGGCGGTAATACTCTCCAGAGGCAAAGGCTGTGGCGGGAGCTTCAATTGCATACTCTTTGCCGTCGTTGCCGTTGTTGACTGAAATTGTTAAAGTTTTATCGCCGTCAGTGGGAGGTAGGGCTATGTAGTATTCACCGCTATTACTGGCAGTCAGATTTGTTAAGGATAAGATAGTAGAACTGTAACCTGTGTATCTTATATTCATCGTCGTGGCCTTGATGACACTCTCGTCGCTCTTTTTCTTCAGCGTAAACTTCACGATGGCCTGCTGACTGTCGAAGGAGGCTGCTGTGCCGCTGTACTGGTTACCACTCTGTGTGACGGTTGTCGTGGCTACACAATAGTTGTAGTTGCTGCTGATGTTGGCTAACGTGCCATTCTGTCCGCTGTAATCGCTGACGTACTTGTATCTCAGCGTCAGCTTTTCCCCGTTGCTGGGTGCAGGATCCAACACGCCCGATAACTTAGTGGTGGCACTGCCAAAAATCTGTGGGGTAAGTGTGCCAATCTTAGTACTGCTACTATTATATACTTCCACTACTTCGCCTTCCGCCCAGGTGGCTGTTAGGGTGGTGCCGGCATCTGCTAAGGCGCGGGTGATGTTGTCACTCATCCCTGCCACTACGGTCAGGGTGTTTGCTTTCTGCAATGGTGCAGCTGGCTCGTCATCGCTGCTGCTGCACGCTGTTGTCAAGGTTCCTGTCATGGTCATCATGGCGAGGAACAGGTAAGTCATTATCTTTTTCATCGCCGCAAAGGTACGAAAAAAAACATAATCTTATTCGTATTTCTCTTTTTTTTTGTAATTTTGCACCCAAATTATATAAGTACACGAAGATGCAGATGAAAAAGGAATATCGCTGTCCTGCCATCAGACCCATTGCTATCAGACCGCGCCATATGCTATTGGCAGGATCGCCGGTCAGCCCGAGCCGGTCGTTAGATGTTGATGATGCCAGTGTGCCAGACTATATTAATGGTGGTGAACAGACTTGGCAATAATTATTGACGATGAAGCAAGCCATGATTTTCGCTGCGGGTCTGGGTACCCGCCTGAAGCCGCTGACCGATACGATGCCGAAGGCTCTGGTCAGGGTAGGGGGGCAACCTCTGCTGTGGCACGTCGTGATGAAACTTCGTGCTGCCGGCTTCGAGCGCATCGTCGTTAACGTTCACCACTTCGCACAGCAGATAGTCGACTATCTTAAGGCCAACGACAACTTCGGCCTCGACATCCGCATCTCTGACGAGACGGGCGGACTCTTAGAGACGGGGGGCGGCATCAAGAAAGCGCAATCGCTCTTCGATCCCTCTTCGCCCATCCTCATCCATAACGTCGATATCCTCAGCAACCTTAATCTACAGGCCGTCTACGAGGCCGGACAGTCGGTGCTTGTCGTCAGCGAGCGGCAGACGAAACGCTACCTCCAGTTCGATGACGACCTGCGACTCATCGGCTGGAAGAACATCGAGACAGGACAGGTGAAAGGCAGAGAGGGCCGTTCGCTGGCGTTCTCCGGCATTCATGTCTTCTCGCCCTCGCTGTTTCCCCTGATGGCATCGTGGCCCGACCGCTTCCCCATCATGGACTTCTACCTGCAAGCCTGTTCCGACCACCTCATCCGCGGCTATGAAGCAACGAATCTCCGCCTGATGGACGTCGGCAAGCTCGATACGTTGGACGAAGCAAACGATTTTATTAATACATTATAAGTTATGCAAAAAATCATTATTCTCGATTTCGGTTCACAGACGACGCAACTCATCGGCCGCCGCGTGCGCGAGCTGGACACCTTCTGCGAGATTCTGCCTTACAACAAGTTCCCGAAGGACGACCCGAGTGTCATCGGCGTCATCCTGAGCGGGTCGCCCTATTCGGTACACGACCCGGAGGCTTTCAAGGTCGATCTCTCGCAGTTCGTAGGCCGACTGCCCGTCCTCGGCATCTGCTACGGTGCGCAGTTCATCTCGCATACACTTGGCGGTAAGGTCGAGAAGGCTGACTCCCGTGAGTATGGCCGTGCCAATCTTGAGACCGTCGACACCACGAACCCCCTGTTCAAGGGTTTCGAACAGCATTCGCAGGTGTGGATGAGCCACGGCGACACCATCACCGCCATTCCTGCCGACTTCCAGGTTATCGGCAGCACGAAGGACGTCCGCAACGCCGCCTTTGCGTCAACTAAGCAGCCCGTCTGGGCCGTGCAGTTCCATCCGGAGGTGTTCCACACCGTGCAGGGCACACAGCTGCTGAAGAACTTTGTGGTCGACATCTGCGGCTCACGTCAGGAGTGGTCGGCAGCCTCGTTCGTCGACTCTACCGTCGCCGAGTTGAAGGAGCAGTTGGGCAACGACCGTGTTATCCTCGGACTCTCCGGCGGTGTCGACAGCTCTGTTGCCGCCGTGTTGCTGAACAAGGCCATCGGCGACCGCCTGACCTGTATCTTCGTCGACCACGGCATGCTGCGCAAGAACGAGTTCCAGCAGGTGATGGACGACTATAAGGTGCTGGGGCTGAACGTCATCGGCGTCGATGCCTCTGAGAAGTTCTTCACCGACCTGGCCGGTGTCACCGAACCAGAACAGAAGCGTAAAATCATTGGCCGCGACTTCGTCGAGGTGTTCAACGCTGAGGCCAAGAAAATTACCGATGCCCGCTGGTTAGCCCAGGGTACCATCTACCCCGACCGCATCGAGTCGCTGAACATCACGGGCAAGGTCATCAAGAGCCATCACAACGTCGGTGGTCTGCCAAAGGAGATGCACCTGCAGCTCTGTGAACCGCTGAAGTGGCTCTTCAAGGACGAGGTGCGCCGCGTAGGCAGACAGATGGGTATGCCCGAGCACCTCATCACCCGTCATCCCTTCCCCGGTCCCGGCCTTGCCGTCCGCATCCTTGGCGACATCACCCGCGAAAAGGTGCGCATCCTGCAGGATGCCGACGACATCTACATCCGCGGTCTGCGCGACTACAAGGTGAAACTCTCTGGCGAGGAAGCCCGTCGCGTGCTGGCTGCCGGTGTGCCTGCCGATATGCAGAATGGCGAGATAGAGGTGTCGCTCTACGACCAGATCTGGCAGGCCGGTGCCGTGCTGCTCTCCACAGTGCGTAGCGTTGGCGTGATGGGCGACGAGCGCACCTACGAGAACCCTGTGGCCCTGCGTGCTGTCACCTCGACCGATGCCATGACCGCCGACTGGGCTCATCTGCCTTACGACTTCATGGCCAAGGTGTCGAACGAGATTATCAACAAAGTACGCGGCGTCAACCGCGTCTGCTACGACATCTCGTCAAAACCACCTGCAACCATCGAGTGGGAGTAAGTTATAAAACCGAACGAAGTATTTCGGAACTTCTTCTTCTTTATAAAAGCCCCTCCCTTGTAGGGGAGGGGCTTGTCTTATCTATTCGTTCCTGAGACTATCGCTCCTATGCGCAGAAACGCAGTTTGGTGACACCTCTTACACCAGCCTTGATTATCAGCTGTAAAGAGAAAGCCCGCCAACGTCGGCGGGCTTTCTCTTTACAGTTTTTTTTGTATGAGAATATAAAGAAAACGTTTTTTTTTGCTGATGTTTCAGAAAAAAACGCTATCTTTGCATCGCAAAATTTAACTACGGCATTGAATGACGATGCGATGAAACTATCTACACTAATTTTTATTGCTGCCATGTTCATATCGATTATGGGGCAAGCACAGACTAATAGCCTCGGTGACAGGGCACTTTGGGCAAGTATTAACGGCAAGAAGGACGCCTCCTTAGGCGACTACCAGCAGCATACGGGCAAGGTGCTCGTATCGTGGCGTATGCTGCCGGGCGACAATGCTGATACGGGCTTCGACCTCTACCGCGCTATCGGCACCGGGGCTGAGAAGAAGATTGCCACAAACATTCGCAACCGCACCTGCTTTCAGGACGGCTCGGCCAGTAAGACCAGCGACAACCACTACCGCCTGACCTACGCGGGCAGCGACGAGACGCTCTCCGCCTTCACGTTGACGAAGGCGCAGGTCTCCGGCGGACTACCCTATATCAGCATCCCGCTGGCCGACACGAAGGATGTGTATGCTAACACGGCTAAGATTGTCTATACGGCCAACGATGTGAGCGTGGGCGACCTCGACGGCGACGGCGAGGTCGAGATTGTGGTGAAGCGCCTTCAGAGCGTGAAGGATGCCAGCGGCAACATCGTCAGCGACGGTTCGGGCGCCAGCTACTCGCAGAAAGACTGTCTCTGGGCGGTCATCTGGGACGCTTATAAGCTTGACGGCACACTGCTGTGGCGCGTGAAGGGCGGACCGGGCATCATCCTCGGCAACTCGTCGAGCTTTGCCGTGGCCGACTTCGATGGCGATGGTTGTGCCGAGATGGCCATCCGCACCTGTGAGGGTACAGTCTTCGGCGACGGCACGGAGATTCCCGATGTGAACGGCGATGGCAAGATTGACTACCGTACATGGGGCAACCTGAACACCGCCGACCCTGGATGGGTGGACCACTACAACTCGGCAGGACCGGAGTTCATCAGCATCATCGATGGCAAGACGGGCCGTGAGCTGGCGCGCGACAACTTCATAGCCCGCGAGACCAGCAAGATTTGGGGCGACGACTACTGGAAGCGGGCCTGCTCCTTCCGTGTGGGCGTAGGATGCTTCGACGAGACGGGACTGCCATCCGTCGTCATCGGGCGCGGCGTCTATGACCGCTCCGTCATTGAGGCCTGGGACTACCGTGTACAGGATGGTTCTCCCGTCCTGACAAAGCGCTGGCGCTTCGACACCAACGACAAGGGAACGGGCAAGGACGGCCAGAAACACAGTACCTATGCCGCTCAGGGTAACCACTCGCTGAACGTGGCCGACCTCGACGGCGACGGACTGGACGAGGTGATGTATGGCTCGATGGCCGTCGACCACGACGGCATCGGTCTCTGGAACACACGCTTAGGGCACGGCGATGCCAACCACGTGGGGAAATTCCTGCCTGAGCGTGAGGGCCTGCAGATGTTCCACTGCCTGGAGACGGGCAAGACGATGGTGGCACTCCATGATGCCCGTGACGGTGCCGTCATCTGGAAGAAGGACGGTGCTGAACCCAACGATATGGGCCGCTGTCTGGTGGGCGATTTCTTCCCCGAATATCCGGGCTGTGAGTTTTTCTACTATCAGGGCAACTATATCAAGCAAGACGGCACCGAGACCAATATCAATACCAAGGGGCAGAAGGGTGGCTGCGGCATGGCCGTATGGTTCGACGGTAACCTCTCGCGACAGCTCATTGAGGACAATATCATACAGAGTCCGAAGTACGGCCGCACCTTTACGATGTATCGCTACTCGGAGACGTTCATCAACGGCACGAAGTCGAACCCCTCGTGGTATGGCGATATCTTCGGCGACTGGCGCGAGGAGATTATCCTGCCCGATGCCACCCGACTTGCAGACATCAAGATTTTCTCCACCTGGTATCCCACCACCCACAAGTTCCCGTGGCTTATGACCGACCACTGCTATTGGATGGGCTGTCTGAACGAGAACATCGGTTACAACCAGCCCCTCAACACAGGCTATTATCTGGGTAGCGACCTGAGAACGGACGCCGACGCATGGGCAGAGGCCGAGCGGGTGCAGAACCGTCCTCAGACAACTGCCGTCACGCTGGTAACGGCTCCTGCTGCCCGCAGCACCGGCGGTATCTACAACCTTGCCGGGCAGCGTGTGGACGAGTCGTATAAAGGCATCATCATCAAGAACGGAAAGAAACTATATAAATAAGGTGTGGTGACGGGTGGCGAGGCCATCTGCCAAGCGCGTTAAGACCGACAATATAGCATAGAACGCAGAAAGCCCGCCAATGTCGGCGGGCTTCCTGTTTTTACCTGTTGGTTTACTTCTGCTTCAGCAGGTCGCGGATTTCTGCGAGCAGCTCTTCCTGAGTAGGACCGGCAGGAGCGGCGGGAGCTTCGGGCTCTTCCTTCTTGCGGTTCAGCTTGTTGATACCTTTCAGCATCAGGAAGATACAGAAGGCGACGATGAGGAAGTCGACCACGTTCTGGATGAAGTTTCCGTACGTCAGCTTGGCGGCAAAGTCGCCCTCGCCGAACTCTACGGCTAACTTCGTGAAGTCAACATTGCCGGTGACCACACCGACCAACGGCATGAGGATGTCGTCGACGAGCGAGCTGACAATCTTACCAAACGCACCACCGATGATCACACCGACAGCCATGTCCATCACGTTGCCCTTCATGGCAAACTCTTTGAATTCTTTAATAAATCCCATAATGTTTAAATTTTAAAGATTAATTATGTTAACACTAAAATTGTCATGTGGGTTTTACAATAGGCGGCTTGTAACCTTGACTTATCTCAGTTTTCTTGTCCGCCTCTGCACTTTTCACTTTAATTAATACTGATTTCGGATGCAAATATAGGAAATTTTTCGTAACTTTGCGCTCGAAAACGAAAAAAAGTGTTTTTAGGACGAAAATTTTTAATCACAAATAGTTATAACCCATTTAATAAGTAACAAAAAAAATGACAAAAGTTGCAATTAACGGTTTCGGCCGTATCGGTCGCCTCGCATTCCGTCAGATGTTCGAGGCTGAAGGTTATGAAGTAGTAGCAATCAACGACTTGACCAGCCCGAAGATGCTGGCTCACCTGCTGAAGTATGACACCGCTCAGGGTGGTTTCTGCGGCAAGTTCGGTGAGAACAAGCACACCGTAGAGGCTGGTGAGGACTTCATCGTGGTTGATGGCAAGAAGATTACCATCTATGCTGTTCCTAACGCTGCTGAGCTGCCCTGGGGCAAGCTGGACGTAGACGTTGTTCTGGAGTGCACTGGTTTCTATACTTCTAAGGAGAAGGCTTCTGCTCACCTGACCGCTGGTGCCAAGAAGGTTGTGATCTCTGCTCCTGCTGGCAACGACCTGCCCACCATCGTTTACAACGTGAACCACAAGACCCTGACTCCCGCCGACACTGTTATCTCAGCTGCTTCTTGCACCACTAACTGTCTGGCTCCTATGACCAAGGCCCTGAACGACTTCGCTCCCATCCAGAGCGGTATCATGACCACCGTTCACGCTTACACTGGCGACCAGATGATTCTCGACGGTCCTCAGCGCAAGGGTGATGTTCAGCGCGCTCGTGCCGGTGCTCAGAACATCGTTCCTAACTCTACTGGTGCTGCTAAGGCTATCGGTCTCGTTATCCCCGAGCTGAACGGTAAGCTCATCGGTGCTGCCCAGCGCGTTCCGACTCCCACAGGTTCTACCACCATCCTGCACGCTGTTGTCAAGGGCGAGGTGACTGTTGAGGACATCAACGCTGCCATGAAGGCTGCCCAGAACGAGTCGTTCGGCTACACCGAGGAGAAGCTCGTTTCGAGCGACATCATCGGTATGAAGTTCGGTTCACTGTTCGACGCTAACCAGACCATGGTCAGCAAGATCGGCGACGGCAACTCTCTCGTTCAGGTTGTTGCTTGGTACGACAATGAGAACTCTTACACTTCTCAGATGGTTCGCACCATTAAGTACCTCGCTGAGCTGAAATAATATCACTCAGATACAAAAATTGTGCCGTCCGATTTTGTCGGACGGCTTTTTTTATGTAAATTTGCCCCGAAATTGATAAGGATTATCAATGAAGTGGAATGACACGATGGAAATAAAACCGATAGTAGACAAAACGCTGAAGAGTTGCGGGTGCCTGTCGATAGGGCTCCTGCTGTTGCTCGTCATCATCCTGATTATCCCGATGGACGATGAAGAGAAAGAGGAGGAAAAGGAACAAAAACCTGTCGTTGAACAGGTGGAGAAGAAAGACTCCGTCGTGGTGAACGAGCCTTTGCAGGGCGACCCTTATAAGGAGTTGGACGAGCTGATAGGCTTGAAAGCCGTCAAGGAGGAGGTGCGCTCGTTGGCCAACTTCGTAAAACTGCAGAAACAGCGTGAGGCGAAGGGACTGAAGACGGCCAAGGTCAGTTATCACCTCGTGTTCTACGGTTCGCCAGGCACGGGTAAGACGACTGTTGCGCGTATCGTCGGCCGTATCTACAAAGACCTCGGTGTGCTGAAGAAAGGTCATACCGTCGAGACCGACCGTAGTGGTCTGGTAGCCAAGTATATGGGACAGACGGCATTGAAGACGGATACCGTCGTCCAGCAGGCCCTCGACGGCGTGCTGTTCATCGACGAGGCCTACGCGCTGGTACCCGAGGCAGGTAGCGGTCAGGACTATGGTCAAGAGGCCATATCGACACTGCTGAAACGCATGGAGGACTATCGCGACCGTTTGGTGGTCATCATCGCTGGCTATAAGAACGAGATGCAGCGTTTCATTGACTCCAATCCCGGTTTGCAGTCGCGCTTCAACCGTTATATCGACTTCCCCGACTATACAGGTGCAGAGCTGACCGATATCTTTAAGATGTACATGAAGAAGAACCAGTATACGCTGGCACCCGATGCAGAGGCCTATCTGAAGGAGCGGCTCGACTATGTTGTGGCTCACAAGGACCGCAACTTCGGCAATGCCCGTTTCGCTCGTAATGTCTTCGAGAAAAGCATCCAGCAGCAGGCCAATCGTCTGGCAAATCGTTCGGACCTGAGTGATAAGGAACTGACCGAACTGACTATCGAGGATCTTAAAGGAGGCTTCTCGTCAAGGAATAATATTAGGCAACAGTGAGCACGATGATAACCATACTCGGACCGACGGCCAGCGGTAAGACACCGTTGGCGGCAGCATTGGCAGCACGTATCGGCGGCGAGATTATCTCTGCCGACTCGCGTCAGGTGTACCGTCGTATGGACATCGGAACGGGTAAGGACCTGGGGGATTATACATTAAACATGAAACATGAAACATTAAACATTCTTTGCAAGCAAAGCGAGCAAGCTCGAGCGAAACATGAAACATTAAAGATCCCCTATCATCTGATTGACATCTGTGAGCCAGGCACGAAGTACAACCTCTTTCAGTATCAGCAGGATTTCTACGATGCCTATCAGGATATACGGGGTAGGGGAGTGACGCCTATCCTTTGCGGAGGAACGGGACTCTATATCGAGGCGGTGTTGAAGGGTTATCACCTGTCGCCGGTCCCTCAGAATCCGGCGTTGCGTCAACAGTTAGAAGGCAAGTCCTTGGACGAACTGACGCAGATGCTCGTTGCCCTGAAAGCCAAGAGTGGTTCGACGATGCACAACAAGACGGACGTCGACTCCTGTCAGCGTGCTATCCGCGCTATTGAGATTGAGACTTACAATCTCGAGAACCCCGTACCGCTACGCGAACTGCCGCCGGTACCGTCGTTGATTATCGGTGTGAACATCGACCGCGAACTGCGCCGCGAGAAGATTACCCGTCGGCTGAAGGCCCGTCTCGACGAAGGCATGGTCGACGAGGTGCGTGGCCTGCTGGACGAGGGCATCCCTGCGGAAGACCTGATTTACTACGGATTAGAGTATAAATACGTGACAGAATACATCACTGGCGTGACAACCTACGACGAGATGTTCCAGCGTCTCGAGATTGCCATCCACCAGTTTGCCAAGCGTCAGATGACCTGGTTCCGCGGCATGGAGCGTCGCGGCTTCACCATCCACTGGATTGACGCCACGCTACCGATGGAGGAAAAAATAACAAGAATCATAGAACTATGGCAGTAATGACAACAAGATGGGGCGTGTTGTATTGTCCCAAGACGGGATTCACCAGCAAGCAGAAGCGGTGGGAAAAAATTGATGCAGTGCTGAAGCAGCGCGGCATCTGTTTCGATATGGTGCAGAGTGAAACCGCTGACTCTGTGGAGCGTCTGATGACAATGCTCATCAACAACGGCTATAAGACCATCATCATCGTTGGTGGCGACTCGGCACTGAATGATGCCGTCAACTGCCTGATGAAGGTCGAGAAGAGCTTGCGCGACGAGATAGCCCTTGGCGTTATTCCCAATGGTGTGATGAACGACTTCGCCCGCTTCTGGGATTTTGATGAGGACAAGTTGGAACAAACCGTCGACTGGTTGTCGAAACACCGCATCCGCAAGATCGACCTCGGCTGCATACGCTATACGAACAAAGAGGGTGAGAAGTGTCATCGTTACTTCCTGAACTGCGTGAATATCGGTATGACGGCCGACATCATGAACCTGCGCCGTCAGACGCGCCGACTCTTTGGCTCGCGTACCTTATCTTTTATATCGTCGCTCTTTGTGATGCTCTTCCACCGTATGGAGTATAAGATGAAGTTGCGTATTAACAGCGACACTATCGACCGTAAGGTAATGACCGTCTGTATCGGCTCAGGGCCAGGCTACGGCCAGACACCCAACGCCGTGCCTTATAATGGTATGCTCGACGTCTCGGTGGTCTATCATCCTGAGATGGTACAGCTCATCGAGGGCCTCTGGCTGCTCATTACCGGCCGTTTCCTCAACCACCGCAATGTCCATCCTTTCCGTACGCGTGAGGTTTTCGTCGATGAGGCCAAGCACGCATTGGTCGGCATTGACGGCCGTCTGATGAAGACACCCGTCGGCGTCTTCCGCGTCAATGTAGAGCAGGAAGTTATCAACTTTATGATTCCGGCTTGATTTAGAATCCGCCGCCGCCACGACGGCCGCCGCCGAATCCGCCACCGCCACGGCCTCCACCGCCGAATCCGCCTCGTCCGCCGCGCTGACGCTCGCCGTCGGAGTTGCCGTCGAAGTTTCTGCCATTGCGTCCGCCGAACATGTCAAAACGGTAGCTGATGTGTAGCATGGCATAGCTGGTGATGGCGTTCACCTCTGAGTCTCGCCAACCGTTGGCATTGACGACACGGCTGAAGTTGCTCTGTTCGTGCAGGATGTCGTACCACTGCAGCATCACCGTCAGTTTCTTGCCGCGCAGGAAGCTGTGGCTCAGTTGCGCGTTCCACAGTTTCTCGTCGGTATTCAGGCTCGCGTCAGCATAGCCTCGTTTGCTGTAGATATGGAAGTCAGTAGACAGCTGCGACCCCCATGGGAAGGTGATGCGCGTGTTGCCGCCGTAGTTGTAGTTCCATGTTGTGAGGTTGTTCGACGCCTGCAGCCTGTTCTCTGTGCGGGCATAGTTCAGCCGGGTGTTCAGCGAGAAGTTCAGCCACTTGTTTCTGAAACTTAGCGACACCGATGGCGCGAGGTTATAGGTGTGTGTGACGTTACGGTCAGGCTCTGCCGTGCGGTTCAGGTTGACGTAGCCTATGCGGTGGTTGTAGCTGCCGTCGATGCCTCCGCTGACGTCCCATCGGTTCAGGGTGTCCAGTCCGATGTTGAACGATGCTCCCACGCGGGCATTCCAGTTGCCGTTGATGTTTTCCGGTTTTGAGATACGTCCGCCGGTTGTCTCGTTGTAGGTGACGATATTACCTATGGAGTTGCTGGTGCGCTGCCAGTTGGCGTTGGTGTTGAAGCTCCAGTGTCGCTGTGCCTTTGGTATCTGGTAGCCCAGGCTGTCTTCTATGAATGTCGGACTGCGCTGTTTCTGGAAGTTTACTTGCAGGTTCGTGGTGAACGACGGTTTCAGTCCCGGGTTACCCATTGAGATGTTCAGCGGATTCGTGTCGTCATAGATGTCGAGCAGCTGTGTGATGCTCGGCTGTTGTGTCTGTCCGCGCAGCTGCACCTGCAGGTTGGTCTGCTGGTTGAACCGGTAGCGCAGGTTCAGCGTTGGCGAGAGGTTTGTCACCGTGCGCACCGTGTCTACCGGTCGTCCCAAGTACTGTTGTATGTAGTGCGACTTCTGCGGCTGTATGCTCACGCCGACGTTCATGTTGATTTTCTCGCGTACCATTCTTAACTGCAGGTCGATATTGTGACCGTATTCCGTCCGCTCCGAGTAGCGCGTCAGACGCTCGCTGAGGTAGGTCTCGTAGGGGCTTGGCAGTGCGCCGAAGAGTGCCACCCAGTCGCGGTATTCGTTGAATAATTCGTTGAATGTCTGGTCGTATAATATGGGCAGGTCGTAGGTCGACGGGTCGTTCTTCTGATGGCTGTAGCGGAAGCGGTAGTTCAGCTGCAGGAACAGTCCCTGTGCGCCAAAGGAGCGGTTGCCGCCGCCGCGACGGCCGAAGGGACCGCGGTTTCTTCCGGCGGGGGAACCGCCGGACACAGTGTCTTCGACTACTGGCTTGGGTGTGAATGTGAGCAGCGGTTCGGTGTAGGTTAGTCCCAGGGTGTAGCTGAAGTTGTCGTTGGCCGATGCCGTGTAGCGGTTTGTCTGGTAGGTAGAGTCGTTGCCGAAGCGGTCTTTCTGTTGGTAGAGGTGTACTGCCGACAGGCTGCCGTTCTCGTTCGAGCCGTCGCGGTAGCTGATGTTGGCATTGACGGCGGCGTTACGCCCTTTCGTACCGAAGCGTCGGTACAGCTGTATCTGTGCGCTGAGGTCTTTCGAGTCGCCTTCGCTCAACGATTTGTTGCGGCGGTCGTTGACGATGAGGTTGCGTTCGGCCATTCCCTGGCGCCCTTCCTCACTGAGCGGGTCGCTGACGTAGTCGTAAGGATTGGCGTTGAACGACGCATTGGCCGACGTCGAGCGGCTGTCGTTTGTGCCGAAACTGACGTTTGGCCGGAACGACAGGTTGGTCACCGAGTCTATGGTCCATTGCAGGTTCATGTTGCCCGTCCAGTTGTTGTTGCGCGAGTAGCTCTGGCTGATGCTGTTCGAGAAGGCGCCGCCACGTGTGTTGACGAAGTTTTCCGACCCGTTGCGGCTCCAGTTGTCGGCGTCATTGTGCGACCAGGTGACGCGCCCGCTGGCTTTCAGGTTCTTGTTGTTCTCGTAGCTGATGTCGAGGGCAGCTGTTTTCGTCTCGCGCTGTCCCTGGTTGTTGCCTCGTCCTCGTCCGCCTCGTCCTGTGAAGTTGCGGTCGTTCACGTTGTTGGCATTGCCCATGAAAGTGTAGCGCATGGCGCCGAAGGGCTTCATGGCCGTCAGACGGATGCCGTAGCGGTTGTCCGTACCGTAGCCGATGTCGGGGTTGGCCTGCAGACCGTTGCGTGCGCTGCGCTTGGTGACGAACTCCAGCACGAAGTCGTCGTTGCCGTCGTCGACGCCCGTCATGCGGCTCAGGTCGCTCTTCTCGTCGTAGGCTTTCACCTTGTCGATGACGTAGCTCGGCAGGTTCTTCATCACGGCGTCGTTGTTGCCCGTCATGAAGTCGCGGCCGTCCAGCTTGAACTTCTTGACATCCTTGCCGTTGATGGAGATCTTGCCGTCATCGTCAATCTTGGCACCAGGCAGTGCCTCGACCAGTGCCTCTATGACCGACCCCTCGGGCACGCTGTAGGCATCGGCGTTATAGACGACGGTGTCGTCTTTCACCACCATCTTCGGTAGCTGAGCCGTCACCACGGCCTCCTTCAGTTGTATGGCCTCGGGTATCAGAGCCAGTTTGCCTGCTGTTGTCGTGCGTCGTGCTGTCACGCTGACCGTCTTCGTCAGTGGCTGGTAGCCCAGGAACGACGCCTTCAGCAGGTAGTTGCCAGCGGCGATAGCGTTGAACGAGAAGTTGCCGTGCGCGTCTGACAGCGTGCCGGTTACGAAGGTGGTGTCTTTCTTTCCAGGACGGTATAGCTGCAGGGTAGCCCTTGCCAGAGCCGCGTTGCTCTCGCTGTCAACGACTGAACCGTGTAAGGCCGTTTGCTGGGCCATACAATCGGAAATGCCAAGCAGCAATGCTGCCGAAACGATGAGAATTTTATAACAATGCATGTGTTGGGTTTATGCGGGAGTTGTATTTCAATTCTGTATTTATTGACGCTTAATGTGCAGATTGGTTTAATTTAGCCGCCTCTTTTTTGGCTAATTTATTAAATATCCTTAATTCCCTTTGCTGACTGCCGAAAAATGCTTACCTTTGGGCTATCAAAATCTAAAACAATAAAATTTACAACCTTAAAATAGGAACTATGAGTTATTTACGATTCGAAAAAGCCGTGATGACTAACCTTCAGGAGAGTCTGCGTCGTGAATTGCTCCGTACCAACCGCTCCGGTGCTTACAGTTCGTCGACGCTCGTCGATTGTAACACCCGTAAGTACCACGGTCTGCTGGTCGTTCCCGTACCCGAATTGGACGACGACAACCATGTGTTGTTGTCGTCGCTCGACTGTACGGTCATCCAGCATGGCGCGGAGTTTAACCTCGGCCTCCACAAGTATCAGGGCAACACATTCAGTCCTAACGGACACAAGTACATTCGTGAGTTCGACGCCAGTCTTGTACCCACAACGACCTATCGCGTGGGCGGCGTTATCTTGAAGAAGGAGGTTATCTTCCAGGCCTATGAGGACCGCATCCTCATCCGCTACACGCTGGTCGATGCCCACTCGGCAACGACGCTGCGCTTCCGCCCCTTCTTGGCCTTCCGCTCTGTTCGTCAGTTCACTCATGAGAACATGACGGCCAGCCGCGAGTACACCGAGGTAGACCATGGTATCAAGACCTGCATGTATGCCGGCTATCCCGACCTGTACATGCAGTTCTCTAAGAAGAACGACTTCATCTTCATGCCCGACTGGTATCGCGGCATCGAGTATCCGAAGGAGCAGGAGCGTGGCTACGCCTCCAATGAGGATCTCTACGTGCCCGGTTATTTCGAGATGCCCATCAAGAAGGGCGAGTCTATCGTCTTCGCCGCCTCTACGTCGCAGACGAAGGCCACGGGTCTGAAGAAACTCTTCGACGACGAGGTTGCCCTGCGTGCGCCCCGCGACAATTTCTATCATATCCTGGTCACTGCCGCCCATCAGTTCCATAATCGTCAGAAGAACGACGACCGCTATCTGTTGGCAGGCTATCCGTGGTTCAAGGCCCGTGCCCGCGACACGTTCATCGCTCTGCCCGGTCTGACGCTGGCCATCGACGAGCGCGACTACTTCGAGCTGGTCATGAAGACCGCCGAGAAGGGACTGCGTGAGTTTATGGAGGAAAAGCCGCTGTCGGTGAAGATTTACGAGATAGAGCAGCCCGACGTGCCCCTGTGGGCCATCTGGTCTGTGCAGCAGTACGTCAAGTTTGCCGGCAAGGACGAGGGCTATCGCCTTTATGGCAAGTTGGTGGAAGACATTGTCGACTATGTCATTGCCGATGGTCATCCTAACCTCCGTCTCGACGAGAACGGTCTCGTTTACTCCAACGGTCGCGACAAGGCTGTCACCTGGATGAACTCCACGGCCAACGGTCGCCCTGTGGTGCCCCGTTCGGGCTATATCGTCGAGTTCAACGCCCTGTGGTACAATGCCTTGAAGTTCTGTGCCGCCATGCTGGCCGAACAGGGTAACCAGGAGAAGGCCGACGCGCTGGAGCAGCGTGCCGCGCTGGCCAAGCAGTCGTTTGTCGAGACCTTCGTCAATGCCTACGGCTATCTGTTAGACTATGTCGATGGCACGAATATGGACTGGTCGGTACGTCCGAACATGATCTTCGCCGTCGCCTTAGACTATTCGCCGCTGTCGCAGCAGCAGATGAAGAGCGTAGTAGATATATGTACGCGCGAGCTGCTCACCCCGAAGGGCCTGCGCTCGCTGTCGCCGAAGAGTGGCGGCTACAACCCGATGTACGTCGGCCCGCAGACACAGCGCGATTATGCCTACCACCAGGGAACGGCATGGCCGTGGCTCGGCGGTTTCTATATGGAGGCCTGCCTGAAACTCTACAAGCGCTCACGCCTGTCGTTCATCGAGCGTCAGATGGTGGGCTACGAAGACGAGATTGACTATCACGCTATCGGTACCATCTCCGAGCTCTTCGACGGCAACCCGCCGTTCCACGGACGCGGCGCCATGGCCTTCGCCATGAACGTGGCCGAGATCCTGCGCACGCTGAAGCTCTTAGAGAAGTATTCATATCAAAAGTAAATAGGAGGAACGCTGTATGAAAGTATTAATGTTTGGATGGGAGTATCCTCCTCACGTGTTCGGTGGACTGGCCACCGCAAACTATGGCATTTCTGAGGGCTTGAAGGCCCAGGGCGACATCGAGACCGTGCTCTGCCTGCCGCATCCCTTCGGCGACGAGAGCCAGCACGCCTGCCGCATCGTGGCTATGAACGCCGTGCCCATTGCCTATCGCGACGTCGATTACGACTACGTGAAGCAGCGCGTGGGCAACATCATGGACCCCGACTACTATTTCAAGCTCCGCGAGCATATCTATGCCGACTTCAACTACATGAACGTCAACGACCTTGGCGCCATGGAGTTCGCCGGCGGTTATCCCGGTAACCTGCACGAGGAGATTAACAATTACTCTATCATTGCCGGACAGGTGGCCCGTGCCGAGGAGTTCGACATCATCCACGCCCACGACTGGCTGACCTTCCCAGCAGGCATCCACGCCAAGCAGGTCAGCGGCAAGCCCCTGTGCATCCACGTCCACGCTACCGACTTCGACCGCTCGCGCGGCAAGGTGAACCCCACCGTCTACTCTATCGAGAAGAACGGTATGGACTGGGCCGACTGCATCATGTGTGTGTCGGAGCTGACCCGTCAGACGGTCATCAACCAGTATCACCAGGATCCGCGTAAGTGCTTCACCGTCCACAACGCCGTCTACCCCCTGCCGCAGGAGTATCAGGACATTCCGCGTCCCGACCACACCGGCAAGGAGAAGGTCGTCACGTTCCTCGGACGTATCACCATGCAGAAAGGCCCCGAGTACTTCGTCGAGGCCGCCACGATGGTGCTCCACCGCACGCGCAACGTCCGCTTCTGCATGGCAGGCTCCGGCGACATGATGGACGCCATGATTCACCTCGCCGCCGAGCGCGGCATTGCCGACCGCTTCCACTTCCCCGGATTCATGCGCGGCAAGCAGGTGTATGAGTGTCTGAAAGCCAGCGACGTCTACGTCATGCCGTCGGTCAGTGAGCCCTTCGGCATCTCGCCCCTCGAGGCTATGCAGTGCGGCACGCCGTCGATTATCTCCAAGCAGTCTGGCTGTGCCGAGATTCTCGAAAACTGCATCAAGGTAGACTACTGGGACATCCACGCCCTGGCCGACGCCATCTACAGCATCTGCATGAACGAGTCGCTCTTCCAGTATCTTAAGGATGAGGGCAAGCGCGAGGTAGACCAGATAACCTGGGAGAAGGTGGGCCGCTGGATTCGCACGCTCTACAGAAGGACATTAGGGTGGGAGTAAGCCCACCCCCAACCCCTCCCCAAGGGAGGGGAGCTTAAATACCTTTAAAGTTTCAAATTATTTATTTAGTATAACAATTAAAAATGGAGACCACAATATCCTGGCAAGAGTAATCAAGCTCCCCTCCCTTGGGGAGGGGCTGGGGGTGGGCTGTTATTATGAAAACAATTTGCCTATATTTTGAGATACATCAGATTATCCATCTGAAGCGTTACCGTTTCTTCGACATCGGTACCGACCATTACTATTACGATGACTACGAGAACGAGCGTAGCATCACCGACATTGCCGAGCGCAGCTATATGCCGGCACTCACCGCCATCGGCGACATGATTGCCGAGCATGGCAAGTACTTCAAGGTCGCCTTCTCGCTCTCCGGCACGGGCATCGAGCAGCTGGAGTACCACGCTCCGCAGGTCATTGCCAAGCTGCAGGAGCTGGCTAAGACGGGCTGCGTAGAGTTCCTGGCCGAGCCTTACAGCCACGGCCTCTCGTCGTTAGCCAACGAGGAGACCTTTGCCCTCGACGTCAAGAAGCAGTGCAAGAAGATTGAGGAGCTCTTCGGCCAGAAACCCACCGTGGCCCGCAACTCATCGCTCATCTACAGCGACGACATCGGCTCGCAGATTGCCGCTATGGGCTTTAAGGGTATGCTCACCGAGGGTGCCAAGCACGTGCTTGGCTGGAAGTCGCCACACTACGTCTACAACTGCAACATCGCGCCCAACCTGAAGCTGCTGTTGCGCGACGTGGAACTCTCTGACGACATCTCGCTGCGCTTCAACAACGCTGAGTGGGACGGCTATCCCCTCTTTGCCGACGCCTATATCGACCGCATCGCCCGCTTCCCCGAGGAGGAGAAGATTATCAACATCTTCATGGAGCTGTCGGCTCTCGGCATTGCCCAGCCGCTCTCGTCGAACATCCTTGAATTCCTCAAGGCTCTCCCCGGCTGTGCCAAGGAGAAGGGCATCGACTTCGCCACGCCGACGGAGATCTGCATGAAGGTGCCCAGCGTAGGTGCCATCGACGTGCCCGACACCCTGTCGTGGGTTGACGAGGAGCGCGACTGCTCGTGCTGGCTCGGCAACGCCATGCAGCGTGAGGCTTTCAACAAGCTCTACTCCGTGGCCGACCGTCTGCGTATTGCCAACGACCCGCGCATCAATCAGGACTGGGACTATCTGCAGGCTTCCAACAACTTCCGCTTCATGACCACCAAGCCCTCTAACGTGGGTCTCGACCGTGGCATCTACAGCGGACCGTTCGATGCCTTCACCAACTATATGAACATCCTTGGCGACTTCATCAACCGTGTCAACGCCCTCTATCCGCTCGACATCGACAACGACGAGCTCGAGGGTCTGCTCACCACCATCAAGAACCAGGGTGACGAGATCGAGATGAAGGACAAGGAGATTACCCGCCTGAAGGCCAAGCTCGAGAAGTACGAGGCCGAGAAGCCTGCGAAGAAACCTGCTGCGAAGAAGGCGTCTGCCAAGAAAGCCGCTGAGAAAAAGGCAGAGCCTAAGGCATAAAGCTATCGTTTAACGACAACAGGATATTTTTATTAACGACAACAAGGACAACTTTGGACAACTCTTCTTGCAAACGCAAAAGGATAGTTGTCTAAGTTGTCCTTGTTGTCGTTGTTAATATTTAAAAGCTATACCGCTGGTTCTATACGCGAACTTTTACGCGGATGCCCAGGACCTGGTCGATGAGATTCTCAATGAAGTAAGGAGCTTCTTTCACACGAATCTCTAAGTTGGGCTTTTGGACTTCTTTCTGGGCTCCTTTCACGCGGACTCCTACATTACCCTTTTGAGCGCTTTTTACACGAATCCCCAAAGAAGGCTTTTGTTGGGTTTCTTCCTTAGAACTTGCGTTAGCACTGGTGGTGAACACGAATGAGAATACAACTGCTGCAACTGTGCTCATGAGCATCTTCTTTGCAATGAAATTTTTTGTTGTCATAATTTTACTTTTTTTTATGTTAATAATATTGGTAACTTTGTCGTTCGTTTCCTTTTGACGATGCAAAGATATGGCGACTTTCGGAAATTTGCAACAATTTTGCCGAACTTTTAACGAACTAGTTGCGGCAGGCAGGGTAAATAGCGACAGATTGTTTTCATGAGGCTGAGTTTTGTCGTAAAAGGACGCAAAAGTACCCCTCGTCATTGTGCTGTCACACCCAGTTAGCTGTGGGACGTGTGAGAAGTGCGGGCGCTTTTCGATTAACAATAATAATTTATTAAATCCTAAAATCCGCAAAGGTTACGGCTGTAAACGCGAGAGGTCCCGTGAGTCTTTGCACTCACGGGACCTCTCTTGAACTGACGGGGCTGTTACATACACCACCTCCGACCACCGTTCACCTGCTCCAACTCTTCCTTTGTCAACTCCTGAGCCTTCTTCTGGCTGTTCTTTTCATTCTGTTTCATAATCTTAATGCCCTTCCGGGACTTGGGGTTTAAATTTTACTTATTATTATATTATTAATTATCTGTTTGCGTCTCCCAGAACTTGTTTTGTCTGATTGACGATGCAAAGGTACAGCG